>Ga0210383_10001000_pt1 | contig 26066 bp, 19 predicted proteins | sample IncBWC14OmetaG_FD_160072 | JGI IMG/M metagenome (GOLD analysis project Ga0210383, IMG submission 160072) | Forest soil microbial communities from Barre Woods Harvard Forest LTER site, Petersham, Massachusetts, United States - Inc-BW-C-14-O ... | reverse complement strand
GTGCGGCCTGAAACTCCGCTTCTGCTTTTAGCCGCGGGTCTGGTTCTCGCGGCCTACTGGCGGCATCGTGTTGACTGGTCGAAATTGTTCTTGGCAGTCTCTTGGATATCTCTGGGGCTGATCCTGGCGTTAACTCCTTGGGCGGCGAGGAACGCAAAAACATTGGGGCGCATTGAGTTTCTAGCACCGCGTTACGCCCAAACTTACGGTGACTTCATCCCGCACGGTTTTTACGACTGGACCGGAACTTGGATGGTTCGATTTAGCGACGCTTACCTTGTAACCTGGAAATTGGGCAAAGGACCGATTCGGATTGAAGAGTTGCCTGCGTCGGCTTTCGATTCGAGTGCCGAACGCTCTCACGTAGCAGCATTGATTGACCGCTACAACGATGACTTGCAGATGTCACCCATTCTCGATCGCGAATTCGCAACTCTCGCGCGCGAGCGAAAGTTACGCCGGCCGATCAGGACCTACATCGAGGTCCCGTTAGCTCGTATGGTGACGATATGGTTTGCCCCGCGCATTGCTCTGCTTCCGTACTCGGGAAAGTTATGGCCTCCCTCTGAAAACTGGCAAAACCATCGAACGGATTTCGGGGTGACAGCTGCGTTCGGAATTTTGAACTTTCTATACATTGGTATGGCGGTTGTAGGAGCGGTGCGTTTCCGGAAGCAACCAACGATCGCGTTCCTGATTCTGATGGGTGCGATCCGCACGGTTTTTTTGACACAGCTACAGACTGTCGAGCCCCGCTACGTGATCGTGTGTTACCCCGTAATCTTAGCCCTAGGTGCGCTAGCATGGGCGAGACGTCCCGCAGGAGGAGCTTTAGCCGCCGATTCGGCATAGGGCGGAGGGCCGTAAGGTGCAAGTTTCATGTGATAGGATTTATCATAAGCGTTGGTGGTAGAGTTTTGGATCGTGGAGGCTGGACCATGCGAAAGACAATCTCTGCAGCGGTAATTTTTTTGATCGCAATCACAGGCTTCGGTTTTGGTCTCGCATATGCGCAGAACGCGTCTCAGGCAGACGGAAAGCCGGCCGCTCAGGCTAAGACTCAACCCGCTGATATCCCCGCCTATCACTCGAGCGCGTCAAAGGACCCTTTGCCCGACACGCTCGATCCAGCACTGTTTACCGACCTGCAGACTCAGAATGTTTATGCGTTGGCTGCGAAAGTGAAAAGCGTGCTTTATCAGCAGCCCTGCTACTGCCGCTGCGACAAAGAACACGGTCACACGAGCTTACTGAGTTGCTACACCGATCGCCACGCGGCTGTCTGCGCACTGTGCCAGAAGGAAGCGGTTTTTAGCTACTCTGAATCTAAGAAAGGAAAGACTGCGGCGGAGATTCGCAAAGAAATCATCGACGGGAAATGGAAAGACGTGGATTTGTCGGTGTACGAAAAACCTGCAACCGGGAACTAAGAGCGTCTGGTATGGCCTTTGGGCGAGCTGCAATCAACGCTCAACTTAAATCCGACAACCCCAAAATTTAATGCACGGGATGAGATGAGGGGCCAGCCGGCCAGTCTTGCGGAGCGAAATCGACCCCCCAGAAATGGGGACTTGGCGAAAGAAATTCGACGCCGACCCGCGTGCCTTTTTCAGACGTATCGCCAAGATATACCACCCGACATTCTTGCTCTTCCTCGGTTACGGGATTGATCAGGACCAAATCTGCGCCCATGGCCAGCTCTTCCTGCAGATAGAGCAATCCTCCGTGAGCATTGATCACGATGGTTTGGCTGTTTTCACGAAACTTCCGGCCCTGAATGCTCTTTCCCGACGCGCGCACGGGGATTCGAGTAAAAACGCGCGAACTACGCCGTTGGCGGCTTCCCTGTTCGTTAACCTGAGCTTCGTTCATGTCTATTTGATATCGTGCATGGCGAACGACCGGGAGTCAACAACACTCGCTTCACGGAGTGCTCAAAAACGCAGTCAGGCTAAAAAGCTTGCTAAAATATAGGAAGGTTCCGCTAGAATTACCAATCCATGCATTAGAATTCGGCCTATTGCGGCGAACGGATGGCTTACAGCGTCAGGAGCACGCATGAAATTGATTGAGTATATTGACTCGCGGCGTGAGGAGAATTTAAGCGAGCTCAAAGAATTTCTTCGCATCCCCAGTGTCAGCACAAAAAGCGAACACAAGCCTGACATCGAACGAGCAGCGCGTTGGGTAGCGGATAAATTGCGCACTGCGGGCTTGGAAAATATTGAGATCGCCCAGACGAAGATGCACCCGCTGGTATACGGCGAGTCGCTGCATGCGCCCGGGAAACCTACTGTCCTTTTCTACGGACATTACGATGTGCAGCCGGCGGAGCCTTTGGATTTGTGGACTACTCCTGCATTCGAACCAGCGGTGCGAGATGGGAAACTCTTCGGCCGTGGAACAGCCGATGATAAGGGTCAGGTTCATATCCATTTGAAGGCGCTGGAAGCATTGAAGAACACAACGGGAAAACTTCCACTTAACTTTAAGGTGATGATCGAAGGAGAAGAAGAAGTTGGAAGCGTGAGTTTGTGGGATTTTGTGCAGAAAAATCGCGAACGGTTGAAAGCGGATGCCTTAGTGGTGTCGGATACTTCGATGCTGGCAAAAGAAGTCCCATCGATTACCTACGGGCTGCGAGGGCTGAACTACTACGAAATAGAACTCACGGGGCCCGCCCAAGATTTGCACTCGGGAGTCTTTGGCGGCGCGGTGCCAAATCCCATTACAATCCTTGCAGAACTGATTGCAAAGCTTCACAACAAAAACTTCCGGGTGACTGTTCCAGGCTTCTATGACGACGTAGCAACGGTATCGCGCCGCGAGCGAGCAGCGCTGAATTCTCTGCCCTGGAAAGAGAGAGATTTTCGCAAAACGGTTGGGGCTCCGGGGTTATTCGGTGAAAAGGGATTTTCCATCATCGAACGGCTGTGGATCAGGCCGACGCTCGAATTAAATGGAATATGGGGCGGTTATATGGGCGAAGGCGCCAAGACCGTGATTCCTTCGAAAGTGTGGGCGAAACTTTCTACTCGGCTGGTGCCCAATCAAGATCCCGCCAAAATCGCGAAGTTAGTCGAAAGACACATTCGAAAACTCCTGCCGAAAGAAGTTACCTGCAAATTTGAAGTCCTCAGCACCGGCAAACCCTGGGTCGCGCCCTACTCGCACCCGATTTTCCAAAAGGCGATTCATGCGTTGGAAAACGGCTTTGGGAAAAAAGCTGTATTCATTCGCGAAGGCGGTTCGATTCCCTTTGTGACCCAAATGCACGATACGTTTAAAGTTCCTTGCGTCCTGCTTGGTTTTGGTTTACCGGACGAGAACGCCCACGCGCCGGATGAACATATCGAGCTGGAAAATTATTTCGGCGGAATTAAATCTGTGGCGCTTTTTTATAACGAACTCGCGTCGTAATCATTCCTGTACCTAAATCACCAGCCTGAAGAAAGGGCCATTTTTCGGGCCTTTTTTAAAGGATTTCCTTGCGTTCCTCGAACAGTGCGGCTATAGTCCGCAAGGCATCCGGAACCGCCGGGCCCAAAAAAGAAATTACAACGAGGAGGAAAAAGTAACTCGATGGCAAATCCGCTAAGCAAGTCTAAGATTATTGCGCACATGGCAGAAAAGGTCAGCACGCCTGAAAAGCCGGTGTCCAAAAAGCAGGTCGCGTCTTTCTTTGACGAATTCTTCAAACTGGCTGTGAAAGAAACAAAGGGAGCGGGCAAGTTCGTAATTCCGGGTCTCGGCCGCTCGGTGAAGGCGCATCGGAAGGCACGTATGGGCCGCAATCCGGCAACTGGTGAAGCTATCAAGATCAAGGCCAAGACTGTCGTGCGTCTGCGTGCTGCAAAAGCTTTCAAAGACGCCGTACTGAAATAATCAAATTCGGCGCAGAGATTCGCGGCAAAACCCTCAAACATCCCGTCTGTAAATTACGACGGAGTTTGGGGGTTTTGTCTTTTCATCCAGCGGAAAAACCTGAAGCGTCTGGCGCGGTCTGCGTCATGGCCGAGAATCCTCCGAAGCTATAGCGGATAATGACATATGGGTGAACATTCAGGCCTGCTAACCGATCTGTATGAATTAACGATGGCAGCGGGATATTTGCAAACCCGCTTCGACGCCACCGCTACGTTTGAGCTGTTTGTCCGCCATCTCCCGCCCAAAAGAAATTTCCTGGTTGCCGCCGGACTCGAACAGGCATTGGACTTCCTGGAACATGTTCATTTTACGGCGGACGAGATTTCCTATCTTCGCAACCATCCCGTTTTTTGCAATATTCGCGACGAATTCTTCGACTATCTGAAGACCTTCCGTTTCAGCGGTGATGTCTGGGCCATGCCGGAAGGAAGCCTGGTATTTCCAGGAGAACCGCTCCTGCGAGTCGTCGGGCCGATTATTGAAGGCCAAATTATGGAAACTTATTTGCTCGCGACGCTGAGCTATCAGACGATGATCGCGAGTAAGGCGGCGCGGGTCGTCACGGCAGCGCAGGGCCGCCAGATCGTTGAATTCGGCGCGAGACGCGCTCATGGCAGCCAGGCCAGCCTGCTTGCCGCACGTGCAGCAGCAATCGGCGGGTGTGAAGGAACGTCAAACGTTCTCGCCGGGCAGCAATTCGGCATGAGCACTTACGGAACCCAAGCGCACTCCTGGGTTATGGCCCATGAAAATGAAAAAGAAGCGTTTAGCCATTTTCTGGATGCTTTCCCAGCTCACTCTGTCCTACTGCTTGACACATACGATGTGCGTGCTGCGCTGAAGACGATCATTGGTATGGGACGCAAGCCGGCCGGTGTTCGATTGGATAGCGGCGACTTGGCTAAAGATAGCCGCTGGGTGAGGCGAGAGCTGGATCGTGCGGGATGGAAGGACGTCAAGATTTTTGCTTCCGGCGACCTGGACGAATACAGAATCAAAAAACTATTATCGAAAAACGCGGCCATAGATGCCTTCGGCGTTGGCACATCATTAGCCACACCGGGCGACGCTCCCCATTTGAATTTGGTTTATAAACTCGTTGAAGTGGAGCGCGCCGGGACGGTCCTGGAAGCGGCAAAGTTGAGCTCGGCAAAAGTTACTTATCCGGGGCGTAAACAGGTTCTACGGTATTCAAATCGCGAAGGGCAGTACGCGGGCGATAAGATCGCGCTGGAAGGGGAATCAGCTGAAGGTGGCGAATCGATGCTAATTGCAGTGATGCGCGGCGGTCGGCGCGTCACGCCCGCAGAATCGATCAGCGTTTTGCGCGGGCGGTGTATTAGCGGGCTGGCTCAACTTCCTCAAAAGTTCCTGCAAATCAATCGAACCGAGGTTTATCCCGTCCGCTATAGCCGGCAATTGAGAAAAATGCTGGAACAAGTGCGACGACGAATTCGTGGCTCTGCGCTAAAATAGCTTCGACCGTTGGGAATACATTTCCATGCAAAAAGGGCGAATCGTCTTCTGGGAAGTGGACACTCAGCAGGATTTTATGTTGCCGGGTGGCAAGCTCTACGTTCCCGGCGCGGAAAAAATCATTCCAAACATTGCGCGGTTAGTGAACGTGGCACGCGAAGGACGTGTGTTGCTCGTTTCGAGCGCCTGCCGTCATCTGGCCGATGATCCGGAATTCAAAATCTTTCCGCCGCACTGTGTTCGCGGAACGCCAGGAGAGCGCATCATTCCCCAAGGACTGGCGGAAAAAGTCCATTCTGTTCCGAACGACGGAACTGCCAAGCTGCCGGACTCTATTTTCGATAATCAGCAGCTCGTTATCGAGAAGCAAACTCTGGATGTGTTCGGCAATCCTCATACGGAAACAATTGTTAATCGACTTGGTAAAGACACTGAATACCTGGTCTTTGGCGTGGTCGTCGAACACTGCGTTTACCTGGCCGCAAAGGGCTTGGTGGATCGCGGCCACAAAGTCTCCATTATTAAAGACGCCGTCGAAACCTTAAAAGGCGCCGATGGGCGCCGTTCGCTCGATGAACTCAAATCGCTTGGCACACAATTCGTTTCAACCGATCAGGCCATTGCAGCTGCCAGCGGGAAGTCGGCGCGCTAAATTCGCGCCTGCAACTATAAAAATGTCACGCGACCTATTGCAACAAGCCTGGGAGCTTCTTCAAGAGGCTTATCGAGCGCAAATGCACGGCGACTACGACCAGGCGATCGAGCTCTACACGGAGTCTCTCCGGACTTTTCCGACAGCGGAAGCGCATACATTCCTTGGCTGGACTTATCATTTCCAGGGAAAAGTGGATGAAGCCATCACAGAGTGCAAGCGCGCTATCGAAGTGGATCCGGAATTTGGCAATCCTTACAACGACATAGGCTCGTACCTGATCGAGCAAGGACGTTTCGATGAGGCCGTCCCCTGGTTGGAACGTGCAATTGCCGCGCCTCGTTACGACCCACGTCACTATCCGTACTTCAATCTCGGGCGCGTTTACTATGCAAAAGGGATGATCTCAAAAGCCCGCGAGTTTTTTCAGGAGGCGCTGCGCATCGAGCCGCAGTACGCCCTGGCGCGACAAGCAATCGAAAATCTCCGCCGAATGGTCAACTAAATTGGTTGAGCCGGAGCTTCACTTGGTTTCAGAATCTTGTCGTACAACCAAGTTAGACTCGCGGTAACAACTCCGATCGCGGATATGATCCACCACATTTGCTGCGGCCGGTGTAAGACTTCGCCGTAATAGTGCACCAAGTATCCGCCTAACGGCCCGGCGATAAAATACCCGATAGCGATGGGAAGGAATGCGTAGCCCATATAGAGTCCTTGTTGCCCCGGCGGAGCAAGACGCGAAACGTATTCATAATATCGAGACGCTTGCGTGATTTCTCCGATGGCTACTCCTATTAATGTCGCCACTAGCATGGGAACCGTCGGATGAATCGCCAACAGCATCCATGAAAGCCCGGTAATCAGGAAACCAAGCGCCATGGCTCTTACCGCCGGCATTTTCCGCGTAAGGTATGCGGTCAAAATCTGGAAGCAGATTACGATTATAGGATCCACCGATAGAATCAAATCGAAATTTGCGTTCGGATCCACATAATGACGAATGAAGAGCGGAACGGAAATATATTGCTGCCAGAATACGATGTAGAATCCGGAGGAGATCACAAGAAAAAGCACGAACCGCAGATTGCCGAGCACAACGAACATGTTCGTTAGGGCGGTAAAAACGCTGGCAACTTTTGCCTCTCCGGAACGCCCGGGTTCCCGATAGAAAAATAGCGTGGTCCAAAACATCAGAAAAACGCTCAGCGCGGCCACGCGAAACACACTTTCGATTCCCCATCCCAGTTGTTTTCGCACAAGCCAGGCAACGATAGGCCCTAGCGCACCGCCAATATTCACCAGCGTGTAGTAAATCGAATACCCTAACGACCGAACATTTTCGCTGGATGCGCGAGCCGTTGTCCCCGCCACGCACGGCTTCACAACTCCCGGCCCGAGTGCCGGGATCATAAGTATTGCGAGCACTAGCCACTTATCTCCCATGGCATGGCGCAAAGACTCCATCCAGGGTGCTGAGAGTGAGCCGAGGAGAAAATAGCCTAGGGTCATCACAAGGTAAGCAAACATCAATGCCCGGCGAAACCCAAAGCGGTCTGCCAACGTTCCGCCAAGAATCGGCAAAAACCATACGACCAGTCCAAATGTGCCGACGAGCCAGCCAGTCAATTCGCTTGAGAAGTGCAGTTGTTCGCTCAAGTAGATGGCAAGGACGGCTGTCGTCGCGTAATACGCGACGCGTTCGAAAATCTCCGTGAGATTCGCAATCCAGAAGGCGGGTTCAAAACCAGAGCGAATTTCGCGCAGGCGCTGTGTGAAGCTCAACTGTCCTCCGAAGCCGTGCAGGCGGAGCGCGGCGCGTCAAACTTGAAGCTGGACCGGCCGCGATTGTAACGGAACGGCCGCCCGTCCGCTCTCGATTTTTGCGCCACGGGATATGTTAAGATTATTCGTTTGGTCTGGAGCATAGTTTTCAAGCAACGATGCCTATTGCAACGATGAAAGCTTTGCGTAAGATGCGCCCCGAGCGGGGTGCCCAACTCGAATCAGTCCCCATTCCCACCCCTGGCCCGACCGAAGTGCTTGTCCACGTCGATGCCGCCTCGATTTGCGGGACCGACCTGCACATATATGGCTGGGACCGCTGGTCCGCTTCGCGCATTCACCCCCCCATGACTTTCGGGCATGAGTTCTGCGGCACGGTTGAAAAAGTGGGATCGGAAGTGACTTCCGTCCGCCCGGGTGATTTTGTCAGCGCGGAGATGCACATAAATTGTGGACATTGCCGCCCGTGCAGAATGGGCCAGCCGCACGTTTGCCAGAATGTGAAGATCATCGGCATCGATGCCGACGGCTGCTTCGCCGAATTCGTACGCATCCCCGTGCGCAATATTTGGAAAGTTGATCCGGCGATTCCGAAGCATTACGCCGCGATACTTGATCCGCTGGGGAACGCGGTCCACACTGTGCTCGCGGGGGAAATCGCAGCTCGGAACGTGCTGGTAACCGGCGCCGGGCCGATTGGACTAATGGCAATAGCCGTGGCCCGCGCTTGCGGCAGCGCAATGATTTTTGCCACGGAGGTGAACGCCCACCGCCGCGAACTCGCCAAGAAAATGGGCGCGGACGAAGCTCTGGATCCGAACCAAGGCGACGTCGTCGCGCGTGTGCTCGAGGCGACCGATGGCGCGGGCGTTGACGTTTTGTTGGAAATGAGCGGACATCCGACCGCGATTCATCAAGGCTTTCAAATGCTGCGGCCCGGCGGGCGCGCTTCGCTTTTGGGCATTCCGAAAGATCCAGTCACCTTCGACCTGGTAAACGATGTGATCTTTAAAGGCGCAACCGTGCAGGGAATTTACGGGCGCAAGATGTTCGAAACTTGGGTGCAAATGACCGAGCTCTTGAAGCATGGAAGGCTAAATCTTGAGCCTTTGTTCAACGAGCGATTGCCCCTTGAAAAATTTACTGACGCATTCGCGCTGCTGGAATCAGGCCAGGCCGGCAAAATCCTGTTCTACCCCAACGGATCGCCGAGATAGTTTCGCTTGCGGCTGTCACGGCCCAGACGCTTCTTTCGGCCAAGCCAACTCGTAAATTTGCGCTTACAATAAGGCTTCATCATCGTTAGGATTGACTAAATTTATCGGAGAAATCATGAGTACTACAGCCACTCGTCCCCAACTTAAGTATTTGCATGACGCTCTCGAAGATTTAAAGGCTCGGCATCTCTATTTTCGTTTGAAGATCCTGGAAGGAGAGCAAAAACCCGTCGCAAATTTCGATGGCAAGGAGGTAATCAATCTTAGCTCGAATAACTATCTCGGATTGACCACTCATCCGAAGCTGCGACGAGCAGCCATTGAGGCCATCCGGGAATTTGGCGTGGGTTCCGGAGCGGTTCGCACTATTGCCGGAACGATGGAAATGCACATGCGCCTGGAAGAACAAATAGCGCGCTTCAAACAAGTGGAAGCGTGCGTGGTTTTCCAATCCGGATTTGCGGCAAACGCCGGAACGGTTTCAGCCATTTTGGGCAAAGAAGACGTAATCATTTCCGACGAGTTGAACCATGCATCGATTATCGATGGAGCGCGCCTGTCGAAAGCGACCATAAAAGTCTTCAAACACAAAGACGCCGCCGATTGCGAACGCATTTTAAAAGAAACAGAAAACTGGAATGGCAAGAAGCTTTTGATCACGGACGGAGTTTTCTCCATGGATGGCGATATCGCCAACTTGCCGGCACTTTGCGATCTTGCCGAAAAATACAACTGCATCATGATGGTGGACGACGCGCACTCCTCTGGGGTGCTGGGAACCCGCGGACGCGGAACGATCGATCATCTGGGGTGCCACGGACGCGTCGATATTCAGGTCGGTACGTTAAGCAAAGCTATCGGTTCCATCGGAGGATATGTATGCGGTTCGCGCGACCTGATTGACTTTCTGTATCAGCGCGCGAGGCCGTTCCTGTTTTCTACTTCTCATCCGCCGTCAGTTACCGCTACCTGCCAAGCCGCATTTACCCTTTTGGATTCCGAGGCCGGCGATCGGCTAATAAAGAAACTCTGGTCCAACACAAAATTCTTTAAACGCGGGCTGAAGAAGCTCGGTTTCAACACAGGCAAGAGCGAAACTCCCATTACACCCATCATGGTGGGCGACGCGGGAAAGGCATTTCAGTTTTCCCGGGAACTTTTTGCCGAGGGCGTCTTCTGCGTAGCTCTCGGGTTTCCCACGGTTCCAGAAGGCAAAGCGCGGCTTCGTACGATTGTCACCGCGACGCATAAGCGAAGCGATCTGGAACGGGCGCTCGAAGCCATCGAGCGTGTCGGCAAGAAACTCAGCATCGTCTAAACAAAATGGGAGATTGAGCCGAGGTATAGTTTGATTCTTCAGCGACCGTGATATCTATTCGCGAGTTATTACGTCCAAACACTGTCTAACAGGATAACCGACGCTGCTTTACAGTAATTCGGATAGTGACTATACGGAGAAACGTAGGTGCTGCGCCATGGAATCTTCCTTTCCGTCGCTCTGCTGTCGTCGTTAGTCCCCGGTGTGTCGCAGACCACTTCCCTCACTCAATCAACCAATACAGCGAACTCCGCCCCGACTCGGTCCTTGAGAGTCCCCGCTGACGCTCCCGTCTTAGGAAAGTTGCTTACGAATCTAGAGTCATCGCTAGCAAAAGTCGGTGACTCCGTTGATGTACAGATTCTCGAGGACATCAAGGCGGGCCATGACGATCTCGTGAAGAAAGGTTCGATTTTGAACGGACACGTCACTTCCGTTCAACCATTCACATCCAAGGACTCGCAATGCGTGATAGGAATTCTTTTCGATCGCATCACACTCAAGAACAGCGAGCAGGTCGGTCTCAATCTAACGGTTCATGCGCTTGCGCCTCAAATGGATGTCAAGTCCGATTCGCTTGTGGCTGGGGGGAGATCAGCTACCCAGATTCAACTCAATGCAGCGGCAGCGGGAAAGCTGAATGCAACAACGGGAAGCGTAGATACTTTGAGTCACAAGAGTGTCGGTGTGTACGCCATGCCCGGTGTGTCGCTTGCAACTCAGACAGAAAACGGTCAGCATATTTCCCTGGTTCAGTCCACGTCCGGCGATATTCGTCTGAAAAAAGGCATGCAATTGGTCTTGCTGGCCGTGAACTAAAGTCTCTTCTTCAAGGCCATAGTCAGACCGCCGGAGCTAGTTGGGGTCGCATATATCGGTAAAGCGCAATGACCATAGCGCCAATTCCCCAGGGGATCACGACGAAAAATATGATCACGCCTCCGATATGCGGCAGCATATGCACAGCCCGCAGGATCAAAAGTCCTAGCGCAAGCCTTCCAAGCGCGGGACCTACTCCGACGCCTTCACCTAGTATCCTTTCTCCCAACCACGAACCCACGAAGACCTGCGCCGCATAAATGGCGATAATCCAAAGCAATAAAGTCGAGATTCCAACGCCAAGTCCGACGATCGTGATGCAAACTATAATCGCAACGATCGGAGTGGCGAAAAAAAACAGTAAGCCCAAGCCGATTGATTGTGCCGCCTTCTTGCAGGCGCGCTCTGCGTCAAAGAAAAATCCCGGTGCGAGCAAGAGCACCACAAGTCCGAAAACGAAACTTGCTCCCCAGAGCAGCGTCTGGTGCCAGTAAAACCTCGCGGACGAATAATCCCGTTCAGACTTATGCTTCCTCAATGTGAATTCCACGGGGCTTGCCAATTTCGCGGTGGCCGAGACTTCCGCCTCGCGGCTTCCTTGAAATTTCGTGCGGCCCTTGATTTCACCGCTGGGACCAATTGAAAGTGTATCGGACTGAAATGCAGCATCATGGCCCAGCACGCCGTTAATATCAAAATTTCCGCCAAAAGCCAGCAGGTCTCCCGCAACGTGGCCACTTAACTCAGTATCGCCAGTGAAGAGAGAAATCGTACCGCCTACATTAGCTGTATCCCGAAGGTTCATTTCTCCCGCGAACACCATCACGTTCTTTCCAATTTTGTTATTGAGGGTGACCGTCTGCGCGAAGGCTCGGACATTCCCATCGACAGGACCGCCAACAGTGAGCTCTTGCGAAAAGCAAATAATGTCGCCGGTTATGTGGCCGGTCACCGTGACGCTACGCGACCAAACGATTAAATCGCCATCAACGTCACCGTTAATCTGGGTGCGGTCGGCAGCAACAAAAAGATCAGTTTTTACTACCTCGCCCGCGGACAAAGTGTAATTAGGCTCGCCATGTTTTGTCTCTGCAGCGGAAGCAGCCGGAGGAATCGCCAGCGAACAAATCATCGCCCCTAAGACCACCGCAATTGTCGGGAAACTCCGCCAGCGCCGGCGTAATAGCCACATCACTAAAACCCCAAGAGTAGCCACCGCCGTGAATTCCATTAGACTTCGCATCGCGTCCCATCCTTTCCAGAATGCACCGCTGAAAAAAAGCATGGTGAAGAGGTTTCCCTGCGTAAATCCAGCCTGCGCAGCCTGCGCGCGCCACGGCTCAACAAATCCGCTCCACAAGGTATAGGCCCCGCCGGCGCTCAAGCCGAGCGCGGAAATCCATCCCCAAGGCGCCGCGTGGCGCTCCGGCGCCTCAATAAGCCGTGAAGGAACGGCTTCTTCATCCCCTGCAAGCGATTCGCGCAGCCATACTCCTTCGGTCTCCAGAGCATGAAGCAGTTCGCGGCATTCCGGGCATGTTGCGGCGTGCGTTGAAACATCTTGGGCGTGGTCGGGATTAAGTTGCGATTCCAGGTAGAGGAGCGCGGTCATTTCGTCGAAGTGGCTCATCTCTTTGCTCCTCCGGCACCGAGGACGAGTGCAGCGTCGGTACCTGCCAGCGCATCGCGCAGTTGGTGGCGCGCGCGCAAAAGCAAAACTCCCACGAACGCTCGGCGCACACCCAGCGTGTCGGCAATCTCGTCATAACTCATTTCCGCGAAGTAGCGCAGAACAAGCGCCATCCGCGCGCGGTCCGGCAGCTTTTGCAGCCCATTGCGCACTTCTTTGCTGCCATGCTCTGCCTGCAAACGTTCGAGCTGGCTCGGATCCGGATGTTCGAGCGGTAATGTTTCCAAGTCTCCGGTCTCGAGATCCTGGCGAATACGGCGCCGCCGCAGCATATCCCAACAATGATTGCTTGCGACCTTGTAAAGCCAAGCCGTGAAAGGCCGCGACGAATCATAGGTTCCGAGTTTCTGTCGTACCTTCATAAAGACTTCCGTCGTAGCATCCTCGGCATCTTCGCGTGTGGGAAGCGCCCGGCGACAAAAGCGAAAAATCGCCGGCCCATACATGCGATACAGCTCGCCCCAAGCGTCCGCATCGCCCGCCCGGACTTGGGTAAGCACTTCCGCGATTTCGGCGGCGCTCATCTCTCCGGTGGTCTTTCGTCGCTCCATATATAAATACGCAGGAACCCTTGAGAATATTTCACTTAGGTTACAAACAGCCGGTCATCCAAGGCAGCGGCAATTCGATGAGCCTAGCAAATACCTGCTGAATTTCGGAGTTATTCCATAAAATAAAAGCGGCTCGGATCTCCGCTATGCCGGAAGTCCGAGCCGCTCAGTTTTCAAGCCGAGTTAAAGTCCTTAGAACATTAGCTTTACAGCGAATTGGATGCTGCGGGCGCCGCCACCACCCAGGACTGGATTACCCAAGCCGACATCGGAGGTCGCCGTGAGTGGATAGAATCCCCGGCTGCGCCCGAGTGGAAGAACATCAGGCGTAACTCCGGTGCTGATACCGTTGAAGCCAGCATCAGCAAAGAAAGCCGGCAACAGCGGGCTCGCGAAGTTGGGATGATTTGCGATGTTGTAAAAATCCGCTCGGAACTCAAGTTTGAAACGTTCGCTAAGGGGCGTCATCTTGCTAATGGCCAAATCCAAATTCCTGTAGTCCGGACCAAGCAATGCATTTCGGCCTTCGCTACCGAAATGGCGGGTTCCGGGAATACAATTCCCCGAAGTCGTTAGGAACTGAGATGGTCCACTAGGATTGAGGGTACAAGGTACCGCGAAGGATGATAAGTCGAGAAAATCGCCGGGATTGCTGTAATTATAGTGGATTGGCGCGACGATATCCGGTCGTCCAAAGTCTTCGCCGCTGCCGTTGTAGTCTCCCTCGAACGCATAATTCAAACTAAACGGGTGCCCGCTCATTATTGTCAGAATGCCGCTGAACGACCATCCTTCCCCCAATTTTTTGAACCTGTCTATTTTCGGGAGATCGTACACAGAAGACATGACGAATCGATTGCGTACGTCAAAATTCGAGGGGCCCTTGTTGCCTCCCGGATTCGTACTATCGTCCGGCTGCGAGGCGTTTGGCACATAGTCCTGACCGTCGCTAGCCGTGTCAATTGAATGCGACCAGGTGTAAGAGATCTGGTTATTAAAACGGTGCCAGTTGCGCTGTGTGAGCGACACCTGAAGCGAGTTGTAATTCGAATTTGCGCCGGTCTCTACCTCGTTTACAAAGAACGGCAGATTAGGAGCCAGAGGACTTAGCGGTGTGGTGAAGCCGACGATAGGAGCTCCAGGACATTGCGGCGATCCGCGAGTTATCGAACCGTTCCCCCCTTCAGTAATTCCACAGAATGTATCAATCGCGGTGATTTGCGCATGGCTCGGTTGATTGATATCGCGGAAAAAGAAAAGTTTCCTTCCCAAGGATCCTACGTATCCCACTTGGAGTACCGTATTCGGCAACAGCTGCTGTTGGAGATTGAGATTGTAATTGTAAACGTAGGGCGTGCGCAGTCTCTGCGAGACCGTAAAGGCATCGGTACTAGTAGCGGTCCGTGGCGTGACTGAGGACGGAACGAAGACTGGCACACCGGACTGAATTACCGGCGTATTGATATCAAACGTGATGAACACAGGATTGGGACCAATGGGATTGTAAGCAGGCCCGGTATTGTCTGTGTTCAGTGCCAACTGGCCGGTAAAGAAATCTTGTGAAAAGCCATCGTAGAAAACGCCGGCGCCCGCTCGGATCACCGTCTTACCCTTACCGAACAAGTCATATGCCGCGCTGAGCCTAGGACCGAAGTTGTTAAGATCTTTGGGATAGAGCTGGCTCTTTTGAACCAGGCCCACCGCTGGATTATACACGCTGAGTTGATTGCCATCCGCGCCGATCACGCCGTAATAGTCCCACCGTAGCCCGGCATTCACCGTGAGTCGACTGGATACGTGAAATCCGTCTTGAATGTAGAATCCGTATGAGTTCTGGTGAGCATTTCGTGAAGTATTTCCAAAGTTTTCAGTCCCACCGCTTAGGTCGCCCGCAAGAAACCCGGAAAGGCTACCGAAATCGAGTACGCCTCTCGCAAGTAGATCGTTGAACGAATCTACAGTTGTCCGGCGGAATTCGCCTCCGAATTTGATGTCGTGGCGATTTATTTTCCAGGAAAAATTATCGAAGAACTGCCAATTGGAATCCACGCGGTTGCGAGGGTTGGAAAAACCCGAGGAACCGAGGTGCGCCAGACCGCTTACTTCTAGCGTCGGCAGACCGAAGTCGCGGGGATTAGCGGGACCAAGCAAATCGATCGTATTTAGTCCCAAAGTGGCGTTGGGGTTGCCGAAAATCGGAGCGTCCTGTGGAAAAAATCCGTTGCGATACCGGTTCCAACCGAACCGCGCCTCATTCACTTTTTCGGCCGACACTGTTTTTACCCAGCTAATGGAAACTAGCTGAGTCCGAATCGGAGCATTCGTATTTGTGTTTGGCAGATTATTTCCTCCGCCGACTCCAAGAGGAAAGCTCTGATGGCTGTTCCCAAAAAAGTAGCGGCCAGAGAGTTGGTTATTCGCGTTTAGGCTGTGATCGATTTTGATGAGTGCGCTGTCGAGATTATTTGTAGCTGGCCCAGCGGCAAATGTAGTCGTCGGCCAGACATTCGTTCCGCCAGAGCAATGGCCGTTGTTGTTACACAAATTGTACAAATTCAGAATGACCGGATTGATGACGCCTGCGGGCTGGCCGTCAATACACGCGATGACTGTAGTGGTGCACGGAGTCGCCGTGCCGCCGAGAGCGGTTACCGCTTGGGCGTAATCAGTGCCGCCCGTATTCGTCGAGTCGTTCAGTGTGGGAACCGAGTTAATCGAAGTAATAGCCATTCCTTCGCGCTGCCCCTCATAGGAAGCGTAAAAGAAAGTCTTGTTCTTGATGATCGGTCCGCCAACCGACCCGCCAAACTGGTTGTTCCGGAAAGCATCTTTCGGTTGCCCAGTAAAATTAAAAAAGTTTCTCGCGTTCAATACGGCATTTCGAAAATCTTCAAATACACTGCCGTGGAGTTCATTCGTGCCGCTCCGCGTAACGATGCTCACTACCGCGCCCGAGTTCCGTCCGTATTCAGCCTCGAAATTGGTGAGCACGTTCAACTCTTGGATCGAGTCTTCGGGAAGAATCGTTCCGGGAACGCCGAACACACCGCCTTGATTGATTGCCGGCAGGTTGCGGTAGCCATCATTCATATCCGTGCCGTCGAGCAAATAGTTGTTTGAACGCCCCCGGCTCCCGTCCGCGCTAAAGAGCCCGTAAGACCCTGGCGAATCACCACCTCCATTCGGCTCACCTGCGGTCCCTGGGACCATAATCAGCAGCTTGGTATAGTCGCGGCCATTGATCGGGAGTTCTTCAACCTGCTTATTCTCGAAAGTGCCTCCCAATGTATCGCTTGCCGTTTCTACAGTCGGCAGCGTATCGCCTAAAACCGTGATGGACTGCGAAGTCGCTCCCGGTTTCAGGCTAGCGTCCACGCGCCGCTCCCCCGCCACTGTGACGGCCACACCCGTCGTTGTGGTTTTCTGAAAGCCTTTCATCTCTACGATCACGTCGTAAGAGCCCACGGGAAGCTCCGGCATCAGGTAACCGCCGTCGGTGGTCGTTTGCGTGATGCGGTCCACTCCAGTATCGACGTTGTGGACCGTCACCGTGGCTCCGACTAACGCCGCACCTGTACTGTCCGTCACCGTACCCAAAATAGTTCCGCGGAACGTTTGAGCTTGGGTCGTTGCCGAGCCCAGGAACGAGATGAAAAGTGTCGCGCAAACCATCGCGAACTGAAGACTTCGCCGGCGGAAAGTTTTCATGAGACTCCCCTGATTTTTTGAATAAAGACGCAGCTTTAAATTGTGCAGAAAACTGGTCGAATGGCATCCCCAGCCATTCGCTTATCAACGCTCTCAAATGGGTGTAATAGCTATAAGCCTCCGTGGTTTACGAGTCAAGCGGCATTGTTGAATTCGCGCACATGAATTTCGATGCGAAATGGGGCGGGATGCAGAAAACTCCTGATTTGATATACTGATGGTTCGCTTTCCACCGCGCGAGCTACCTAGCTGAATGCCTTCCAAGGAAACAAAACGGCTGTTTCTGGTCGATGCCATGGGCTACATCTTCCGGGCCTATTTTGCCCCTATGGACCGTCTGCAGACCAGCGCCGGCATTCCAACGAAAGTCCCCTATCTTTTTGCCACCATGATGCGGCGATTATTGAACGACAAGGGTCGCCGCCCGGATTACCTGGCGGTAGTTTATGACCATCCCTCTCCCACCTTTCGAGACAAGCTCTTTGCTGCCTACAAAGCGCAGCGTCCGCCCATGCCCGATGAACTTTCCATTCAGATGCCGTTCGTCCGGCGTTACTGTGAAGCGATGCGGTTGCCTATCCTTGAATATCCCGGCTACGAAGCTGATGACGTGATCGGCTCTTTGGTTCGCCAGGCGAGAAAAGAGGACCTTGAGGTTTTTATCGTCACCAGCGACAAGGACCTGATGCAACTTGTCGGCGGTTCTGTCCGCATGCTTAACCCAACGAAGGGCGATCTGATCATCGACGAAAAGATGGTGGAAGAGTTGATGGGTGTTCCCCCCAATAAAGTTCCGGATGTGATGGCTTTAATGGGCGATTCGATCGACAACATTCCTGGTGCGCGTGACCCGAATGATAAGCCCGCCGCGGGCGAGCGCCGCAAAGCTGGAATCGGCGAGGTTGGAGCAAGGCAACTGATCCAGCAATTCGGTAGCGCCGAAGAAGCTTTGAAGCGCGCCGGCGAAGTGAAACGGTCGAGCTATCGCGAAGCGCTTGAGAAATGCGGCGAGTTTGTGATGCTAAGCAAACAACTCTCCACCATACCCACCGATGCGCCGGTACCTCTCGACCTCGAAGCGCTAAGGATTCAGCAGCCGCATCTTTCAACCCTGCGCGATCTATATGCTGAGTTGGGTTTTACATCCTTGCTCCGCGAGCTCGCTCCCGCACTGGACAATCAGAAAAGCGACTACACCGCGCTTGCATCGTCCAAAGAACTTCAGAACTTTCTTGGCGACGCGCCACGCAACCACGAATTAGCGGCGTGGCTAACGCTCGATGCAAACGAGCCCGACGATGAAGGCTACGGCACCTATGTGCGCAGTGTGGAGGTTTCGTCCAAAGAGGGAACGGCCCAGATACTCGCCAATGACTCCGAGAATAAAAATTTGGCATCGTGGAAAGAATGGCTCGCTGATTCAAAACGCCCCAAAATAGTGCACGACCCAAAGCTGTTTCACCTTCTGTCCGCTCCTGACGCCATAGGTAATCTCGAGGCTGTCTCTGGAATTCAGCATGCAACAATGCTTTATTCCTATCTCCTTCGCCCCACTACTGCGAATCATGAGTTCGCGGAAGTAGTTCTGCGCCACCTGAATCGAACGCTTTCGGGAGCTCCGGGCGAGCGAGCCGATTTTCTTCGCCGCATAGCCCCGATCCTGCGAGCGGAAGTGGAAAAACAAGACCTTCTGGATGTTTACGAGAAAATCGACCTGCCGCTTGCCCCTGTTCTGGCTCGCATGGAAGCCGCCGGCGTCCGTGTGGACAAAAAAGAATTGGACATTATTTCCAAGAAGGCTGAGGACGAAATCGCCCGGCTGGAAAAGAGTATCTACGACCTCGCGGGCTGTGAATTCACTATCAACTCTCCGCAGCAGCTCGCCGAGGTTCTGTTCGACAAATTGAATTTGCAACCACCGCGAAAGAGCCGCGTTAAGACGCGTTCCACTGCCGCGGAAGTCCTGAACGAACTCGCGCTCGTACATGAACTGCCCAAGAAAATCTTGGAATATCGCGAGCTGGCAAAGTTGAAATCTACTTACTCGGATAGCTTGCCGCGCTTGATTCATCCCGTCTCGGGACGCTTGCACACACGCTTCTCACAAACCGGCACAGCCACCGGCCGTCTCAGCTCTTCGAACCCTAATTTGCAGAACATCCCGATACGCACTGAACTGGGCCGCGAAATTCGCGCTGCTTTTGTTGCCGCGCCCGGATGCAAACTCCTTTCGGCCGATTATTCACAAATCGAACTGCGTATCCTGGCGCATCTGTCCGAAGATCCCGTGTTGGTCGAGGCTTTTCGTCGAGGCGAGGACATTCACTCTCGAACGGCGCAGGAAGTTTTCGGCGTAGCGCCGTTCGCTCAGACGCACGAACACCGCCGCGTGGCGAAAGTCATCAATTTTGGCGTAATTTACGGCCTTTCAGCGTTTGGCTTGGCGCAGAACTTGGGCATCGATACACGTGAAGCGGCAAAATTCATTGCCGCATATTTTGAACGCTATAGCGGCGTAAGAAAGTTTTTGGACCGGCAAATTGCGGAGACCCGTAAGTCCGGATTTACGAAAACACTGTTCGGCCGCATTCGCCCGATTACGGAAATTAATTCCCCGCAGCCGAACATGCGAAACTTCGCCGAGCGCACCGCGATGAATACTCCCATGCAGGGAGCAGCCGCGGATCTAATCAAGCTTGCCATGATCGAACTCGATCGCCGCCTTCAGAAGGATTTCAAGTCGAAGATGATTCTTCAGGTCCACGACGAATTGCTTTTCGAAGGCCCGGAAGACGAAATTCCGCGTCTTACCGGCATGGTGAAAAAAGTGATGGAAAATGTATACGCGCTCCGCGTTCCTTTGCTCGTCGATACCAAGGTTGGCTGCAATTGGCGCGATATGAAGTAACCTGGGCTGGTTTCTCCGGAAGAATTTTAAGATACTTGACGCTATAACTTTCGTCGCGATTGGATCGCCGGTTATGAGGAGAACGTATGGACCATCCGGAAGGCTTTCTGAACTTGGTCAGGGACGCAAAAAAAAGGATCAAAGAAGAGGACTACCGCGAAGTGAAGAAGAAGATCGATTCAGCTCATCCTTTGATTCTGGTTGACACTCGCGAGGACAGCGAATGGGCACGCGGACATATTCCCGGCGCTCTCCATTTGAGCAAAGGCATTATCGAACGTGACATCGAAAAAACGATACCCGACAAAGACGCTGAAATTGTTCTCTATTGCGGCGGCGGATACCGCTCCGCCCTGGCGGCAGACAATCTCCAAAAAATGGGCTATCGCAACGTCATTTCCATGGATGGCGGTTGGCGTGGTTGGACCGAATCCGGCTTCCCGGTGATTAAGGACTAGAGTTCCCGCGGTTCCGCCAATGTACTCTGCTTCTACTTGCGACGTGCGGCTTTATCGCGCAAACTCTGATGATTTGAACTGGCTGGGGCGGGTGGATTCGAACCACCACCGTCTGCATTAACAGTGCAGCGTCCTACCAATTGGACCACGCCCCAACCGTGCGTCAATTGTAGTCTAGTCCGCAAATATCGCCACCACGCCCACAAAACGACCAATATCACAGAACATTATTTGGAGGATATATCTTCGAGGCAATTTGCGGAGGGGGTATAAGCCGAGGGAAGGAAGCCGGCCCAGCCCTCAATCCCCGAAGGGATCCTCGGCTTTCCTTCCCTCTGACAATGGCTATGTCCGCACGCGACCAACCAAAGCTATCTCGTTGAAAATACTGCCTTTCCATATCTGTTGCCCGGTAAAAAATCCAACATACTCGTAAAATTTCCGGTTCTCGCCTCAGGGGACGCGCCTCGACTTCGTCCCCGCCGCTCTCAACTTGACCAGCGGAAGGGCATCTTGCTATGTTGGGAGATTAACCTGTGGCCGTTATGTCCAGTGTATGGTGGCTCCGTATGGCGGTGGCCCTGCACTCTTAAAATGAGCCTGAAGAAAATTGTTATCCGGGGCGCCCGGCAGCACAACCTGAAGAATATCCACCTGGAAATCCCACGCAACACTCTCACCGTGGTGACCGGACTCTCAGGTTCGGGCAAATCCTCGCTCGCGTTTGACACGCTTTACGCGGAAGGCCAACGGCGCTACGTGGAATCCTTGTCCTCTTACGCGCGACAATTTCTTGATCAGATGGAACGGCCGGACGTGGATTCCATTGAGGGTCTTTCGCCCTCCATCGCCATCGAGCAGAAAACTACCACACGTTCTCCCCGCTCCACCGTGGGCACCATCACGGAGATTTATGACTACCTCCGCGTTGTTTATTGCGCCATCGGTACGCCGCATTGCCCCACCTGCGGAAAGCCGATAACGCGCCAGTCCACCGAACAGATCGTGCAAGCGGTATCAGCTTTGAAACCGGAAGAGCGCATCATGGTGCTCGCTCCCGTGGTGCGCGGCCGCAAGGGTGAATACAAAAAAGAACTCGAAAAATATGCCAAAGAAGGCTACGTCCGCGCCCGAGTCGATGGAGAATTGGTCAACCTGGATGAACCAATCCCGCTTGATCGCAGGAAAAATCACACGATTGAAATTGTCGTAGATCGTTTGCTGCTGAAAAACGGCATTGCGCAACGCCTTGAGCAATCCGTGGAGACCGCGTTAAAACTTACCGGCGGCCTGGTGACCATCGCTGTCGTTGGCGGTGAAGAGCGCGTCTATTCCGAAAAGCTGGCGTGTCCGGATTGTGGTATCTCGGTGCCGCAATTAGAGCCGAGATCTTTCAGTTTTAATTCTCCGTACGGAGCGTGCGCGGAGTGTCACGGCCTGGGCTCAAAATTTGATTTTGATCCTGCAAAGGTAATCATGGATTGGAGCAAGCCGCTTTTCGAAGGTGGGCTCGGCCCCGGCTCAGGCTCCAGTTTCTTGCAACGCACCATGGCTATCGCCGCTGCCGCTCATGGGTTCGATCTTGATACGCCGTTCGAGAAATTCCCTCGAAAAATACAAAACCTGATTTTGCACGGTAATCCTTCGAACGGTGGTTCCAGTAAAGGCCTCAACTTTCAAGGTGTCCTTGGGCATCTTGAGACCAGCCTGGAGGAATCAAAGTCCGACACCTATCGTGAGTGGATTGCGCAATACATGTCGGCCGTTCCTTGTTCCGCATGCAACGAGCGCCGGTTGCGTCCCGAAAGCTTGGCGGTAAAAATTGCGGGATTGTCTATCGCTGACTTCACATCATTGCCTTTGTCACAAGCCCGCGCGGCTGTCGACAAGATTCGCGGTACTCTTAGTTTGCGGCAAAGAAAAATCGCCGGACGTCCCCTCAGTGAAATCGCCGAGCGCATCGAATTCCTTCTCAATGTCGGCCTTGGCTACCTTACGCTGGACCGTTCCGCCGCCACTCTTTCAGGCGGTGAAGCCCAGCGCATTCGCCTGGCGACGCAGATCGGCTCGCGGCTCCGCGGAGTGCTTTATGTGCTGGACGAACCATCTATCGGCTTGCACGCTCGCGACAATGGCCGGCTGCTAGCGACGCTGGAGACCCTTCGTGACCTCGGCAACACCGTCCTGGTTGTCGAACACGACGAGGAGACCATTCGCCGCGCTGATTATGTTGTAGATCTTGGCCCCGGAGCCGGAAAGGCCGGTGGCCACTTGGTAGCCGCGGGCTCACCAAGCGAGATCGAGGCGAATCCCAATTCGCTGACTGGCCAATACCTCTCCGGAAAGACTGCGATCCCTATACCTGAACATCGGCGCAGTCCAAACGGAAAATCTCTAGTCGTTCTTGGGGCGCATGGCAACAATCTTAAGAATATTGATGTCACCTTTCCGCTTGGGCTGCTCACCGTAGTCACTGGAATCTCAGGCTCGGGAAAATCGACGCTCGTGAACGATATTCTCTATCGCGCATTAGCGGCGAAGCTTTACCGCTCGATGGAAAAACCCGGCGCGCACACCGCCATCGAAGGAATCGAGCACATCGACAAAGTTGTTCAAATCGATCAAGCCCCCATAGGCCGCACTCCGCGTTCGAATCCGGCCACTTACAGCGGTGTTTTCTCGCCCATACGCGATCTTTTTGCCATGCTTCCGGAATCCCGCGAGCGCGGATATCGTCCAGGACGCTTCAGCTTCAATGTGAAAGGCGGCCGCTGCGAAGCTTGCCAGGGAGATGGCCAACGTCGCATCGAAATGAATTTTCTCCCTGATGTTTACGTAACCTGCGAAGTCTGCCGTGGCAAACGCTACAACGCGGAAACCCTCGCCGTTCGTTACAAAGGCCATTCCATCTCCGATCTGTTGGACATGCCCATAGAAGACGCGCTGAAAGTGATGGAAAACATTCCTGCGATTCAGCAGAAGCTGCAAACGCTCGTGGATGTGGGTCTAGGCTACGTCCAACTAGGGCAGTCGGCTACCTCGCTTTCCGGCGGCGAAGCGCAACGCACTAAGCTTTCCAAAGAACTCTCGAAACGCCAGACTGGCCGCACGTTCTACATTCTGGATGAGCCGACCACCGGCCTTCATTTCGATGACGTGAAGAAACTTATGGGTGTTCTGAACCGTCTGGTAACCCTGGGGAATACCGTCTTAATCATCGAACATCATCTGGATGTGATTAAACAGGCTGACTGGATTATCGATTTAGGCCCCGAAGGTGGCGAGGAAGGCGGACGAATCGTTGCCCAAGGAACGCCCGAGCAAGTTGCGCGCGTGAAAAAATCTTACACCGGCCAGATCCTCGCGCGAGCGTTGAACGGCAACAATCCCGAAGCAAATCACGCAAACGCAAAGAAGGCGAGTTGAACCAGAAACTTGTGAATCATCCGACAAAAACAAGAGCAAGAGGGAGCCGTAATTTCTGATGAATAGCGATGAAAATAATTCGCCTTCGCCGCCCTTGGATTCTGCGCCGCCGAATGATTCAGCCGCCCGCGTTGATGCCGCGGACGGCGTAGCGCCCGCCGAGGCCTCACACGTTGACATGGCTCATGCAGCTGCAACCTCGTCGCCATTTGAAAATCTCCCGGCTCCGCTTACTTCCGTCACGGACGACATTTCAGTACCGTGGGGTTGGACTGATTTATTCCTGTTCTTAGTACTGGGTATCGCCGGATTTGTTTTAATCAGTTTGTTTGCTGGCCTGGCGCTCGCCATCTCTGGCGCAGACTTCCATCGCATACAAAAATCCCCAACTGACCTCAATCTTTTGAGCATTTTGATCCAGGTGCTCTTGGATTTAGGCTTGCTAGCTTACCTGGCCGCTCAGATGCGCCTGCGCTTCCACTCTCCCTTCTGGCGTACGATCGGCTGGCACAAACTCGACACGAGCCGAATATCGCCGCCAGCTTATTATCTCGGATTGGTTCTTAGCGGCTTATTCCTGTCAATAATAGTTGCGCTTGGATCTGCGTTTTCACCTCCCAAGAAAAATCTTCCGATCCAAGCTCTCTTTCAGGATCGCTACGCGACGCTTCTCTTCATGCTGCTCGCCGTGCTTCTTGCCCCATTGGTCGAGGAGACGATTTTCCGCGGCTACATTTACCCCGTAATTGCGCGGAGCTTTGGAAAAGTGTGGGGAATTCTCGCCACGGGAGCCCTTTTTGGCTTGCTGCACGCCTCGCAATTGTGGGGCGGCTGGAGCCAGATCGCTCTGCTGGTTTTCGTTGGAATTGTGTTGACCCTTGCGCGCGCGGTATCGCGCAGCGTGATGGCAAGTTTTGTTATCCACACGAGCTATAATTCTCTCCAGGTGATCGGCCTGCTCATAGCTACGCATGGGCTGCGGCATTTGCCTGCTATGCCTTAATCGAACTCAGCAAGTAGATTCGAAAATTGTGAGATCCACGGAGAAAACAATTGCACACGGTTGAGCCAATTCGCTGGACATCAGATGGCGTGGTCCTGCTCGATCAACGCAGATTGCCTAGCGAAGTAATCCATCACACCTACACGGATTATCGAGAGCTCGCGGCGGCCATCAAGAACATGGTGATTCGTGGAGCGCCTGCCATCGGTGTTACGGCGGCCATGGGCATCGCGCTTGGCGTCCAAAATTCCCAAGCAAAATCGCTCGAAGAATTGCGCGCGGAGTTTCCAATCATCTGTGACACCTTTGCGCGCACACGTCCCACTGCCGTCGATTTATTCTGGGCCATTGAACGTTTCAAATTGCGCTTCCAGGAGCTCGCGCGCGAAACCCCAAAAGACGAAGCGGGAGCCCTAGACCGCATCCGCAAAGCTCTCGTTGACGAAGCGCTAACAGTCCACGAAGAACGCCGCGAAGGTGACAAAAGTATTGGCCGCTTCGGCGCCGAACTTCTGCCTAAGAGCGGCCGCGTAATGACGCAATGCAACGCCGGCGCACTCGCCACCGCGGGTATCGGCACCGCACTAGGAGTCATCCGCATGGCCGTCGAAGGCGGCTACAGAATTGAAGTGATCGTGCCTGAAACCCGCCCATACCTTCAAGGTTCGCGGCTTACCGCTTGGGAGCTTCACCAAGATCGCATCCCTCTTACCTTGATTACCGACAACATGGTCGGACATTTCCTGAAGACCGGCGGCGTGGGAGCTGTGGTGGTAGGCGCCGACCGCATCGCCCGCAATGGCGACACAGCAAACAAAATCGGCACCTACGGAATTGCCGTGATCGCAAAAGAGAACGGCGTTCCCTTCTACGTAGCCGCGCCGATTTCTACTATCGATTATTCAATCGCATCCGGTGAGCAAATTCCCATCGAAGAACGCTCTCAAGAAGAGGTCACTCATCTCGCTGGCGTGCGCATTTCAGCCGACGTCCGCGCCGCCCACCCCGCCTTCGACGTCACCCCCGCCCGCTACATCTCCGCCATCATCACCGAAAACGGCGTCGCCCGCGCGCCCTTCGAAGAATCGCTAAAGAAGTTAGCGACTCCTCGTTTGGTCCATTAGCATA
>Ga0210383_10000999_pt1 | contig 26094 bp, 29 predicted proteins | sample IncBWC14OmetaG_FD_160072 | JGI IMG/M metagenome (GOLD analysis project Ga0210383, IMG submission 160072) | Forest soil microbial communities from Barre Woods Harvard Forest LTER site, Petersham, Massachusetts, United States - Inc-BW-C-14-O ... | reverse complement strand
TACTTCTTCAGATAACGCTCAACCCTGCCGTTGGGTTTCATCACAGAGTTTGCCTGTGTCAATCATTGCTTGTGTTTGCACGCGATGGTGGTGCGACATAAAATGCCGCAAGCGCTTTCGAAGTGAAGCGACGCAGGACACGCTACAAGAGACAGATCCCGCAGAGGCCCATCGCATGTCAGCCGCAGATCTTGTGTTCGGCGCCGCCGTCGCCTTCGTAATCGCCTGCAACTTTTATTTCTTGCGTCGCATCAAAGGCGACCGCATCGCCATGCAATGGGGGCTCGACGGCAAACCGACCTGGTATGCTCCCAAATGGCTCGCGGTGTGGGGCATGGTCGCCTTCATGCTCGTGGTCCGCTTGTTGATCTGGCTCGCCGTGACTTACACGCCGCAGCTCGTGCATGGCGTCGATCTTGGAATAGCCGGCTTTTCGGTGATCGCCGCAGGCGCTCATCTCCTTACGTTGAAGCAGAGCTGATCACGCCAAACCGCAATCACTCGGAAACGGCAGAAAGCCGGTCGCGTTGCCGCTCCAGCCGGGATGCTGGATCGTCGCGCCCTTGTTGCCGCAACACGAGCAGCGTGCGTTCTGCCGTAACGTGTCGCCCGATGCGTCGGCGCCCCAGAGAATGACAGGCGCGGCGAAAGCCATCGGCGCATAATGCAGGCAGCGCGCGCAATGCACCCACCACCATGAGCTGGAGCGCTGCAGATCGCCGAGTGTCGGGCGCGGACCGGGACGGGATTTGGCGCGGCGTCCGGCGCGCCACTGCGCGGCTTCCTCGAGTGTGAAATTGGCCGGCTCGCCGCTCATGATGGCGATTGAGATGGCCCCTCGCAGCAGGGAGTCCAGCCACTAGGGTTAGTGGCGAGAGACTAAGCGTGGTGATCAGATGTCGAGTTCGGCCGGCTGAGATTGTAGATGAGGTCGCTGTCGGCGGCGCCGCAATGCGCGCAATACCAAGCCGCGAGGCCGGGCCGATAGCCGTCCGGGGCCATTTCGGTGACCAGCTCCATAGGGGCGTGACACTTTCGGCAGATCTTGTTCATCGTTTTCATGCGTCACACCCTTTGAGTTAGGGCTATAGGGTTTCTCTAGACGGACAACGATGACAGGCGGCCTCCCGTTCGCAGAGCTTAAGCAAAACAATTTCCGGCCGGGGAGGGAACAGAAAGCGGAACAGCAAAGTTCGGCGTTTTATATGGGGCCTAGTAGTGATGCAACCGCCGAGAATCCTCTGCCTCGCATCGGCCGCTTTGACTAATGCGGCTTTCGCTTCGCCGGCAGATTTTTGGCGTCGCGCTCCAGTCGCAGTTGCCGTAAACGGTGCATATTTTTGAGCGCTGCTTGATGCTTGGTAGCCTCCAAGCCAAGAGCGCCCTTTATCTCGGCTTCTCTGCGCTTGTCGCGATCAAAAACGGATTCTGCAGCTTGGCGGTCTTTAGCGCGCATTAGATCCTTCCAGTATGGGAGATGACACCATAACGCGCACAGAGGTCTTTAGTTCCAATGACTTAGTGGAAAGCGGTGAGGACTTACATCTCACATTGCGCCTATCGGGCGTGGTGGGAATTAGAATTTGGCTGCGGCGAGTCGGATGGAATCCGCCGCCAGGGAGGCGCTAAGCCGTCGCATTATCGTCTTTGTCTTGCGGCCGCGGAGCTAAATCAGATGTCGCCGGAGACGGCGCTCTCCGATCTCTCGCGATAAGCGCCGCATCCCTCCACGCCTTGGCCATCTGCAGGAAAATGTCGCGCTCTTTGGCGGTCTTGGCGCTCTTGGCCCATCCCATGCACTCGTCCGCGTACTCGCGATATTCCTTTGCCGAGGACATGACATGAGGCCCCAGTGGAACTTTACCGACTCCACAACATGCAAATAGAGTTCCGGTTCCGCTGTGCGTAAAAATCAAAACCGGCCACTGCGCGATTTTCAAAACCAGCCACTAGGCTCGGAAACCGGCCAGTACCGACCGCCGCCAGCGGTGTCGCGGCTGTCGCCGGAAAAAAGGCGGCCGCCAATTCAGGCGGCCTAGGCTTGTTCCGATTCCTTGCGTGCCTTGTGTTCGGCGAGCCGGTCCCATTGAGCAGCCATTCTCAGCAATGTCTCGCGCTCATGGGTGTCGTGGGCGTCTCGGGCGTGGGAGCGGCATTCCTCCGCGCTTTTGCGGTAGTGCTCTGATGTCGGCATGTCTCACACTAACATGTCTCACACTAAAACGCGCGGGATCGAAAAGCGAGGCGGCCGACTAAGGCGGCCTATCCGCCGCTATTAAATTCTTTCAGGGTTGTTGTGAGGAGCGTATCGGCATCGCGCACGCCCTGTTGCGCGAGTTTGATAATGATCTTGGTGACCAACTCAGTTGCGGGGTCATGGCGAATAGCAAGCCCGAGCACGCGCCTTAAAGCGCCGCTTCGAGGCTGAGACCGCGCTTCGCGAATGAATGAGGCCGCCAACTGAAGGCGGCCTCAAGTTCAGATGGCTCAGACTCGCTGACTTATTTGAGCGCGGTAGAGATGCTTCCGAACGTCGTGTTCAAGTTGGTTCCGACCCCTAGAACTACGGTGATGATCGCAACTGAAATCCCGGCAGCGATCAGACCGTATTCGATAGCAGTGGCTCCCGTTTCGTCCTTGAGGAACCGAGCAAGTACTTTACGCATGTCCAGCCCTTGATTGCCCAACCCGTGTTCCCGGCTTGACGAAATAGATGCAATTTGTTCCAGGTACGTAAAACTACGTGTGAAAGTTGTAATGGTCCGAATTGCAACAAATCCGTCGACTAAAGAGTCACTCTCTGATTCAAAAGGAACCTCTGATATTTCAGGGGGATGGAAAGGAGCTGCCAGCCTTCCCAGGTTGTAAAAACACGGTATAAGTTCTTTGGGATGTGTTGGGGGAGTAGTGAATGGGGTTGAGGGGCGTTGTCGTTCTCGCATCATCGTTATTGTTTTTGTCGGGCTGCGCCATCCCGACTTCGTACCTGGAAAATGACGCTGGCCAGCAGGTCAAATGTCAGTGGGTCGGTATCGGCGTTATCGGTGTTCCTGCCTCGATGTTGGGTGATGCGCTCTGCGTGGCCAAATATCAAAAGCAAGGGTACCACGTCATAGACGCGCCAGGCGCCGTGCCAGGTGCCGGAGGTACCACCCCGACGGCCTCGGCTTCAGAGTCACAGCAAGGCACCCAACCAAAAGGGGCCGCTCCGGATTCCAAAAAGGACCAGTGAGATTTCAGGGGGGATGGAAAAGGGCCAGTGCCGAAGATGATGAGGCCGCCAACTGAGGCGGCCTATTCCTGTTTAGCGGAATCTGCTGGCGGCTTCTTGATACAAAAACTGGGACCGGCTTTTCCTGTGGGAGAGCACTGCCATTCTGGACTGAAGCCCGAAGGGCTGTGCCAGTTCGGGTATTTGAAAGCGACGTACAAGCCGCCGACCGCGATAATCGCGGCGAACAGGAATCCCGGAATATCCCGCCATCCAAATCTAATCGGTTTCATGAGCGCTCTAAGAAAACCTGATGATCGCTACGCGCTTACGCATGTAAGCTGCGTCACCGGCGATACTAAAATCAAAACCAGCCGCTGTGATTTTCAAATCCGGCCAATAGCTTCGGAAACCGGCCAGTACCAAATAAAAGAGGCCGCCAACTAGGCGGCCTCAAGTTTAGATGCTCAGATTAGCCGACTTACTTGAGTGCGGTAGAGATGGTTGTGAACTTGGCGACCAAGCCAGTTCCGATCCCTTGAACTACGGTAATGATCACAACTGAAATCCCGGCAGCGATCAGTCCATATTCGATAGCGGTGGCTCCCGTTTCGTCCTTGAGGAACCGAGCAAGTACCTTACGCATGTTCCAGCCCTCGATTGCCCAACCCGTGACTCCCGATGGGATGAAATAGACGCAATTTATTCAGGGTACGTAAAACTACATATTAAAGTTGTAATCGTCAGAATTGCAACAAACTCAGCGGCAGCGAACGGAACCGGTTGCAACCTCAGGAAGGTATCGGTTGTGCAGCCCAAAAGGGGCCACTGGTAAAATCAAAAGGGACCACTGATGTTTCAAAGAGATGGAAAGAGGCCAGTACCCAAATTTCTGTGAGAACATATTGCGAACATAGAACAGATCGTGTACAGTGCTGCCTTAGCCAAGAGCTAGCGGGCCATGGGGGCCTGCCGGCGGGTCCGGGTCGGCCGGGGTGGGGCTGAAATGGCCTCTAAATCGGACGGAAACGGGCAAAAAACGGCGGTAAAGAAGGGTGCGGGCCGCTTCCGTGTCCTCCGAATCCCGGCCATAAGGAGCACGCGAAATGAGTGGTGCAGCGCTTCGTCTCGTCGAAGGATCGTCCATGGATAAATCGAAGGCCCTTGATGCCGCGCTTTCCCAGATCGAGCGCAGCTTCGGCAAGGGCTCGATCATGCGGCTCGGCAAGAACATGCATTCGATGGACATCGAGACGGTGTCCACCGGCTCGCTGGGCCTCGATATCGCGCTCGGCATCGGCGGCTTGCCGCGCGGCCGGGTGGTGGAAATCTATGGGCCGGAATCGTCCGGCAAAACCACGCTGGCGCTGCATGTTCTCGCCGAGGCGCAGAAGAACGGCGGCATCTGCGCCTTCATCGATGCCGAACATGCGCTCGATCCGATCTATGCGCGCAAGCTTGGCGTCAATGTCGACGACCTTCTGATCTCGCAGCCCGACGCCGGCGAGCAGGCGCTCGAAATCGCCGATACTTTGGTGCGTTCCGGCGCGGTCGATGTGCTGGTCATCGATTCGGTCGCCGCTCTGGTGCCGCGCGCCGAGCTCGAAGGCGAGATGGGCGACAGCATGCCCGGCTTGCAGGCGCGCCTGATGAGCCAGGCGCTGCGCAAGCTCACCGCCTCGATCAACCGTTCCAATACGATGGTGATCTTCATCAACCAGATCCGTATGAAGATCGGCGTCATGTATGGCTCGCCGGAAACCACGACCGGCGGGCATGCGCTCAAATTCTACGCTTCGGTGAGGCTCGATATCCGCCGCATCGGCGCGATCAAGGAGCGCGAGGAAGTGGTCGGCAATCAGACCCGCGTCAAAGTCGTCAAGAACAAGCTCGCGCCGCCGTTCAAGCAGGTCGAATTCGACATCATGTATGGCGAGGGCGTCTCGAAAGTGGGCGAACTGGTCGATCTCGGCGTCAAGGCCGGCGTCGTGGAAAAATCCGGCTCCTGGTTCTCTTACGACAGCCAGCGCATCGGCCAGGGCCGCGAGAACGCCAAAACCTTCCTCAAGGCCAATCCCGATATCGCGGCCAAGATCGAGGCGGCGGTCCGGCAGAATTCCGGTCTGATCGCGGAAAAGATTCTCATGGGCGACGATGCCAAGGCCGACGACGACGAAGAGGCGGCCGAAGGGTAAGGCGTGGCCGCCCGCTAACGCGACACGGCTCTCAATCCGCAAAACGAAATGCCCGGCAAGGTTACCCTTGGCCGGGCTTTTCGCAGCAATCAGCTCAGAGCAGAACTCGTTTGACAGGCCGATTATTTGGCAGGCCGCTTATTGGACATGCCCGCTTACGCGCCGCGGCGCTCGGCGGTCCAGCTGCCGGAGCAGGCGCCGCCCGTCCAATGTCCGCCGCCGGCATCGGCGGTCAGGCGGCCCGAACCCGTGGCGCTCTTGCCTGCCGCAGCCACCGTCACGGTGACGGAGCCGGTGTCGCCGACCTTGCCGGAAATGCTGAAATTGGTGTCGCCGGCATTGGCCAGCTGGCCGTTGGAAATGCGGATCGGATAGCGATAGCCGCGGTCGCAATCGCCCTTTTCGGTGACGATCGAGACGCTCCACAGGCCGTCATAGCGCGGCGCTGCAAAGGTCGTGGTGGTGCTGGCTAACGTGGTGCTAGCTAACGTAGTGATGGCGACGAGCGCACCGAAAACGCCCGTACCGACGAACATGCCGAGGAGCTTTCTCAAATTGGTCATAGCGGCCGTCCCTGTTTGCGGGTTGAAATACCCCGCCGTTTGATTTGAAGCGAAGAACCCGAGCAGGCGTTGCCGCCCGCACCCCAATTAGTCGTTACGAACTGGATAAGGGTTCTAAGGGTCAAAGGTTCAAATCCAGTTGATATTTGCCTCCAATTTGCCGCAATACCACCGCCTCGCGGTCAGGACGCGGAAATTTCATCAATGGCGAAAACGACTTAGGTCGTTCGCCCTCAGTTCCACATTCTCTGGAACCGGGCAGCTTTTGGCACCGGCGGCGCCTGGGTCGCCCGCTACAACGCGGTTTTTGGTGCTTCAGGCGGCCGAAAATCCGGACGATATGTCGGGTGTTTCTTGCGGTCCTTGGCTAGCCGGTTGGCTGCCTTGCGCTCCTTGTTGCGTCGCAGCCGCCGGCGGATCGGACATCACCAGCCGGTAGCCGACACCGAGCTCGGTCAGAAGGATCGTCGGCTGGGTCGGATCGGCCTCGATCTTGCGGCGCAGCTTGCGCACGAAGATCCGCAGGTAATGGGTGTCGTCGATATGTTCGTTGCCCCAGACTTCGCGGAGCAGGAATTGATGGGTGACGACATTGCCGGAATGCTGCGCCAGGATCTGCAGGAGCCGATATTCCTTCGGCGTCAGCGTCACGCGCTGGTCGTTGATGAACACCGCACGGGCGGCGAAATCGATCGACAGCGGGCCGAATTTGACCACCGGCTCCCCGCGCGAGGCGCGCAATTGCCGGCGCATCGCCGAATGCGCGCGCGCCAGAAGCTCCGCCATGCCGAACGGCTTGACGACATAATCGTCGGCGCCGAGCTCGAGAAGCCGCACTTTTTCCGCTTCATTGGCGCGCACCGAGAGCACGATCAACGGCACCGTGGACCAGGCCCGCAGCCGCTCGAGCACATCGGCGCCGTCCATGTCGGGCAGATTGAGATCGAGGATGACGAGGTCCGAGGGCTTTAAGGTCGCCGAACGCAGCGCTTCCGCGCCGGTCTCGGCCTCCTGGACGGTAAAGCCATCGAGTTCGAACCCAGTGCGCAGAAAGCGCCGGATCTGCACTTCATCGTCGATCACCAGCACGCTGGACGGAATCTCAGTCATCAACGGTAACCTCCATTGGCGCCGTCTCGCCCGATGACGGCAGATAAATCGAAACAGTGGTGCCGCGGTCGACGCCGTCGCTCTCGACTTCGACCTTGCCGCCGTTCGCCGAGATAAAGGCATGCGCGATCCAAAGCCCAAGGCCTGAGCCCGACGTGGTCGCGGCGTGGCGCGGTCCGCGGAAGAAGCGTCCGCCGACCAGGCGTTTCTCTTCGCCGGTGAGCCCGGCGCCGCTGTCGTGGACCGACAGCACGACGGCGTGACCGTTGGGCCGCGCGGCGACCCTGATCGGCGCGCCTTCGTTGGAATATTTCGCGGCATTGTCGAGGATCTGCACCAGCGCTTGGCCGACCTGCGCCGGATCGGCGCGCACGATCGGCAAATTCGAATCGAGGTCGAGCGTAACCGGATGGCCGGCGAGCCTGCGCTTCCTGTGCTCGACCGCGGCATTGACGATGTCGACCGGCTCGATCCACTGCAGTTTCGGCCGCACCTGCTGGCTCGAAATCGTGGTGGCGTCGAGCAGGTTCTGGATGTCGTTGTTGAGGCGCTCGGCTTCGTCGCGCAGCACGCCGGTGAGCGCATGAAGCCGCGCATCGCGCATCAGCAGCGGCGCATTGGAGAGAATAGTCGCGGCGCCGAGGATCGAGGCGAGGGGGGTGCGCAATTCGTGCGACACCGAGCCGATCAGCGCCTCGCGGAGGAGTTCGCTCTCCGAGCGCATTTTCGCCTCGTTGAGCGCGCGCGCGATATCGAGCTGCTCGAGCGTCGCCGCGGCGTCGGCGAGCGCGTCGTCGATGCGCTGGCGCATGTCGGCCAGCGCCGGGCCCGACACCGCGCCAAGATCGACCGCGACGCTGCCGAAATCCAGTGTCTTCGGCGACACCCGCCGCACCAGCCACAGATTGCCGTTGCCGTCGTCGATGGTGCGCTCGCCGCATTCACCCTGCTCGACGCGCTTGACCTCGTCGCGCACCCGCTCGGGCACGCTCTCGGTCGCGCCGGTTTCGGAGGCGCCCAGCAGCACGACCTTGCGCTGCACCAGATTGGCCAGATGGTCCTGGATGGCGACAAAAATGTCGGCGGCGCTCGGAGCTGCGGCAAGCCGGCGTGAAAAGGCGTAGAGATCGCTCATCTCGCGCTCGCGCTTGCGGGCGATCGTGGTGTGGCGTTTGGCCTGGGCGGCGAGACGCGACACGAACACCGCGACGACCAGAAACAGGATGAGATTGAGAATTTCCTGCGGCTCGGCGACCTTGAAACGGTAGAGCTGCGCGAAATAGACGTAACCCGACATCAGCACGCCGGCCACCGCGGCCGCCATCGACGGAATGACGCCGTACTGATAGCCGGCGATCATCACCGGCACGAGATAGAGCACGGCGCCGCGCAGAATGCCGAGATATTGGCGTAGCACCAGCGCCACGACCGTCGTCGCCAGCACCAGGACCAGCGCCACGGCAATGCCGCGCAATTCGCGGCGCAGCGCGGTCAAATTGCTGTTCGCGGGCCTGCTGAATCCGGCTTGCAAATCGTCAGGCTCCTCGGCGCTGAGCTGTTCGAGAAGCTGGCCCGCCGCGAGCCTTGTGGCGGCAAATGCCGCGCTCACCTTGTCTGCGTTGAGCACTGCCAAAACGCCGCTTCGCCTATCTCCGGGCGTTCATGCCCGGCGCCTATGCCCGGTTGAACATGTCCGGCTGTGATCGCGGCGGACCATAAGGCGCTGCCTGCGGTGAGGCCATTGTTTTCATGCCGCAGCCTGCCTTTTAGGCGGCCAGCCCGTACAAATCTTCGTAATTGACCGGCCGCGTTTATCTGAAATTTATGCGCCTCGTTGGCCGGCGCGTCGGCGCTCACCAGATGCGGCAACCTGTCTCGCTGATAACGCGCTGTTGATCGCCATGAGTGTTGCGATGCACAAGTTCCTGCCGCATTTTGATGGCTCAGGTGCAGTGACCGGCAGCGGGAAGTCTATCACCATCTTCAGCTTCCCGATGCTGGCTATAGCGAGCATGGCCCCCGGTGACTTTCCCCGCCGGGGGCTTTGCTTTTTCGGCCCAGTTTTTTGAGCTTGGTTTTTGGGGTCAAGTGCGACCGGGCAAGTCTTATTTGCTGCGCACGACCTCGTTATAGATCGGCGCCTGCTCCAGGAAGCCGCGGTCGAGCATCCAGTCAACCTTTTCCTGAAATTCGCCGGCCTCATAGCTTTGCACGCCGACGAGTTCCGGCATCAGCCCGTTTTGGCGTTGTTCGGGAGAAAGGTCGCGCAACACCTGCTCGCGCGAGCGTTCGTCGTTCTCGCGCAGCCAGGCGATGGCGCGGTTGAGCGCGCGGCGCAGCTTCCCCGCGGTCTCCTCGTCGATGTCATTGCCGGCGACGATGCCGCCGCGCCAGCGCAGATCGGCGATCTTGCGCGCGCCTTTCGCCAGCGCCCGGCTGACCAGCGGCTCCATCAAAGCGGCGGCCTGCGTCGTTCCGTTCAACAGCGCTTCGAGCCGGTCATTGGCATGCACCAGCTTGATGTCCTCGAACGGCACGCCGGCCGCTTCGAGGACCTCGATTGCGGCGTAGAACGTGCCGGCGTGCCAGGTCACCGCGATCGGCACATTGCGCAATTCGCCGACCGATTGGATTTTGGAATCCTTGCCGACCATCAGCGCGCCGGTACGTACGGTGGTGTCGAGCCCGATGATCTTGCCGCCTCCGAGCGCCTGCACGCGCTCGATCGCGCCCCATTCGCAGACCGGATAGACTTCGAGCGCGCCGCTCTGCAGCTGCGACTCCTTCCAGCGCTTGGAAAAATCTTCCACGCGTCCGGCTACGCCGTTCGGATTGTCCTCGAAATATTCGACGTTAAGGCCTTCGGCGGCGAAGAAGCCTTGCTCGACCGCGACCCGCCACGGCCGGTCGTGGGCGTTGCTGTCGCTCTGTAGCCGGATGGTTCGCGTCATAAAGCACTCCCTCATTTGCGCCGGATGCCTTGAGATCCGGAATTGGCAGGGAGGCTAAACAAAGGGCGGCGCCGATTCAACGTGCGCCGGCGCTCCGGTCTTCGTCGTGCGGCAAGGGCAAGGCATCGCGGCTCGCCTCGTCATAGCCGTAACGGTTCGAATAGAAGACCAGCGCCATCAGCCCGCAACCGAGCGCGACCGAAAAGACGACGCCAAGCGCCATGGCGACATAGCCTGAGGTCGGCATGGCCGGACCTTCGGCCGACATCCATGTGTGGATCGCAAACCAGCTCGCCGCGACGAGCAGGCCGAGCAACGCGACGACGAGCGCGATCGTTCCGATCCTGGTGCCAAGCTTACTCATGGGCACGCCTCCGTCGCTTCCGACACGTAAAGTCAAATAGGCCTTCCGGCATGGCTTTGCCAGCGGCGTGGCTAAAACGGAATTCGCCAGTTCACGCGGTGTTTATCGCCGTATAATCGGGGCGGGGCTGCGCCCTTCACGTCTGCAGATCGTGCTTGATTGAACGACTTCGCCCAACAGGGCTCAACAAGGGGAGTGACAAATGTCCATTGCCGGGAACACATCAGGACAGATCGACAAATCGAGATTGATCTTTCCGGGGCTTGCGAGCCTCTACGAGTCCATTGCGCCCTATAGCTATTCCATCATCCGCTTCGTCGCCGGGGCGATCCTCGTCTATCACGGCTATGGCAAGCTGTTCGGCGGCAATATCCAGGGCGTGGCCGATCACGTGGTGACGCCGCTCGGCCTGCCGATGCCGCTCGGCTTCGCCTATTTCCTCGGCGTTCTCGAATGTTTCGGCGGCGCGGCGCTGGCCATCGGTTTATTGACCCGGCCGATCGCGCTGATGCTCACGGTCGAGTTCCTCATCATCACCTTCTGGCATTATCCCAACGGCTACAGCTTCTCGAGCCCGAAGGGTGGCTTCGAATATCCGCTGGTGCTGTTGATACTCTACGCGGCGATCTTCTTCCGCGGCGGCGGACGGCTGTCAGTCGATCGGATGCTCGGCAGAGAGTTTTGATCCCGGTATCGCCGAAGCATGGCGTTTTCGGCGATCCGCCCCGCTGATTTATATCGACCAAGCGAAAACGAGCGCAGTGCAGTGATGCAATGCGCTCGTTGAACTGTCGCGGCAGCGGCCACTAGGCCATCGCGGCTTTCAGGTTGGCGTCGATCTTGTCGAGGAAGCCGGTGGTGGTGAGCCACTTCTGATCCGGGCCGACCAAGAGCGCCAGGTCCTTGGTCATGAAGCCGGACTCGACGGTGCCGACGGTCACCTTCTCGAGCGTGGAAGCGAATTTCGCCAGTTCCGCATTGTTGTCGAGCTTGGCGCGATGGGCGAGGCCGCGCGTCCAGGCAAAGATCGAGGCGATCGAATTCGTCGAGGTCTCGCGGCCCTTCTGATGCTCGCGGTAATGCCGCGTGACTGTGCCGTGGGCGGCTTCGGCTTCAACCACTTTGCCGTCCGGCGTGGTCAGCACTGACGTCATCAGGCCGAGCGAGCCGTAGCCTTGCGCCACGGTGTCGGACTGCACGTCGCCGTCATAGTTCTTGCAAGCCCAGACATAGCCGCCCGACCATTTCAGGGCGGCAGCCACCATGTCGTCGATCAGCCGGTGCTCATAGGTGATCTTCTTCTCGGCGAACTTATCCTTGAACTCGCTGTCGAAGATTTCCTGGAAGATATCCTTGAAACGCCCGTCATAGACTTTGACGATGGTGTTCTTGGTCGAGAGATAGAGCGGATAGCCGCGGTTATAGGCGTAATTCATCGACGCGCGGGCGAAATCGCGGATCGAGTCGTCGAGATTGTACATCGCCATGGCGACGCCCGAGCCCGGGAACTGAAACACTTCGCGCTTGATCTCCTTGCCGTCATCGCCGACGAAAGTGAGATAAAGCTTGCCCTTGCCGGGCACCTTGAAATCGGTGGCGCGATACTGATCGCCATAGGCGTGGCGGCCGATAATGATCGGCTGCGTCCAGCCCGGCACCAGCCGCGGCACGTTCTTGCAGAGGATCGGCTCGCGGAAAATGACGCCGCCGAGGATGTTGCGGATGGTGCCGTTCGGCGAGCGATACATCTCGTGCAGATTGAATTCCTTCACGCGCGCTTCATCCGGCGTGATGGTGGCGCATTTTACCGCGACACCGACCTTCTTGGTGGCCTCGGCCGCATCGATGGTGATCTGGTCGCGCGTCTCGTCGCGCTTCTGCATGCCGAGATCGAAATACATCAGGTTGATGTCGAGATAGGGGTAGATCAGCTTGTCCTTGATGTATTGCCAGATGATCCGGGTCATCTCGTCCCCGTCCATCTCGACGATGGGGTTGGTCACCTTGATTTTCGCCATGGAGTTTCGATCCCGTTGGAGCGCGGTCGGTTGCAGGTTTGAATTGTCAGCGATCAGGCGCGCGCTCCGGCGACGCTACCCCTGCAGCTGCGACGGGCTCTATAGCAAGAATCAGGTCACGGCGAGAAGGGCGGCATTGCCGCCCGGAATGAGGACCCGCTCGACGAGCGAGTCATGTCTAGCGAGTCAGCCTCGGAAACGCCCGCTGCCGGATCTCCGCGTCAGAGTGTGGCGAGCGCGGCGTTCAGCGTGGCGCTCGGCCGCATCGCCGCCGATGTCTTGGCGGAATCGGGCAGGTAGTAACCGCCGATATCGACCGGTTTGCCTTGCGCGCCGATCAGCTCGGCATTGATCTTGGCCTCGTTCTTGGCGAGCATCTCGGCCAGCGGTTTGAAGCGGGCTTGCAGTTCCGCGTCCTTGGTCTGCGCGGCCAGCGCCTGAGCCCAATACAAAGCGAGATAAAAATGGCTGCCGCGATTGTCGAGTTCGCCGACCCTGCGTGCCGGAGAACGGTTGAACTCGAGGATCTTGCCGATGGCCGTATCGAGCGTCTCGGCGAGAACCTGCGCTTTGGCGTTCTTGTAGGTCTGCGCCAGATGTTCGAGCGACGCGCCCAGCGCAAGAAACTCGCCGAGCGAATCCCAGCGCAGATAGTCCTCTTCCTGGAACTGCTCCACGTGCTTGGGCGCCGAGCCGCCGGCACCGGTCTCGAAAAGGCCACCGCCCGCCAATAGCGGAACGATCGACAGCATCTTGGCCGAGGTGCCGAGTTCCATAATCGGAAACAGGTCGGTCAGATAATCACGCAGCACGTTGCCGGTGACGGAGATCGTGTCCTGCCCCTTGCGGATGCGCTCGAGCGAAAACTTGATCGCTTCGACCGGCGGCAGAATGCGGATGTCGAGCCCCGCGGTGTCTTGATCCTTCAAGTATTTCTCGACCTTGGCGATGACCTGGGCGTCGTGCGCGCGCTTGGCGTCAAGCCAGAACACTGCCGGAGTGTTGGTGAGGCGCGCGCGCCGCACCCCGAGCTTGACCCAGTCCTGGATCGGCGCGTCCCTGAGCTCGCACATGCGGAAGATGTCGCCGGTCTCGACCGGACGCTCCAGCAGCACCTTGCCGTCATCGGCGACAACACGAACCGTGCCGCCCGCGGGAACTTCAAAGGTCTTGTCGTGCGAGCCGTATTCCTCGGCCTTTTGCGCCATCAAGCCCACGTTGGGAACAGAGCCCATGGTCTTGGGGTCGAACGCGCCGTGGGCCTTACAGTCTTCGATGACCGCCTGATACATCCGCGCGTAGGAGCGGTCCGGGATCGCGGCGAGGACGTCGTGCAGCTTGCCGTCCGGGCCCCACATACGGCCGGACTCGCGGATCATCGCCGGCATCGAAGCGTCGATGATCACGTCGCTGGGCACGTGCAGGCCTGTGATCCCCTTGTCGGAATTGACCATGGCGAGGCCCGGTCGTTTCGCGTACTCGGCCTTGATGTCGGCCTTGATCGCTGCTTTTTCAGCTTCCGGCAGCGTCTCGATCTTCGTCAGCAGATCGCCGAAGCCGTTGTTGAGATTGACGCCGAGACGTTTCAGCGTGGCGGCGTGCTTCTCGATCACGTCGGCGAAGTAAACGGAAACGGCATGGCCGAACACGATAGGATCGGCGATCTTCATCATGGTCGCCTTCACTTGCAGTGAGAACAGCACGCCATCCTTCTTGGCGGCTTCGATCTGCTCGGCAAAGAAGGCGCGCAGCGCCTTGCGGCTCAGCACCGCCGCGTCGATGATCTCGCCGGCCTCGATCGGCGTCTTCGCCTTCAGCACCGTGACAGCGCCGTCGGCGCCGACAAGTTCGATGCGGGCATTGGTCGCTGCCGCGACGGTGGTCGAGATTTCCGAGCCGTAGTAATCGCCGCCCGACATGTACGCCACATGCGATTTGGAGTCGGCGCTCCAGGCGCCCATCTTGTGCGGATTGTTGCGGGCATATTGCTTCACGGCGCCAGCGGCGCGGCGGTCGGAATTGCCCTCGCGCAATATCGGATTGACGACGCTGCCGAACACCTTGGCATAGCGAGACTTGATGTCCTTCTCGGCTTCCGTCGTCGCGTTGTCCGGATAGTCCGGAACGTTGTAGCCCTTGCCTTGCAGTTCCTTGATCGCGGCCTTGAGCTGCGGGATTGAGGCGGAGATGTTGGGCAGTTTGATGATGTTGGCCTCGGGCCGCGTCGCGAGCTCGCCCAGTTCCGTGAGTTCGTCGTTAATTCGCTGCGCCGGGGTGAGTTTCTCGGGGAAGCTGGCGATGATGCGACCGGCCAGCGAGATGTCCTTCAACTTTATGGATACGCCCGCCGTGCCCACGAAAGCTTCGACGATCGGCAGTTCGGAATAGGTCGCGAGCGCCGGGGCTTCATCGACCTTCGTCCACATGATTTCGAGATCTGGCATGCTTGCACCTCTGGTCGCCGTGCTTGTTTGGGCCGACCGGAAACTGAACATTGGCGGGCGCGGTGGAATGGTTTCCCCCGCGGGCCCTTAAATGAATTGTTCTCGGCGCGGACATCGCCAACCGGGAATTCGACTGACGGGAGTTCGGCGCGCGCCCTATAGCATCCGCACTCCGTCGGTAAAAGCCTTGTCAGCAGGTGCGAGACAACCGCCGGTTCCGGCGGGAGCCGCCGGGTGTTTCGGCCGGATACGGTGCCGCCCGCTTGACGCAAGCGGCCGGCTTGGGCAGGGGCTGCGCGTTGAGGGCATTTGCCCGCCGAGGAGCACTGCATGCCGGGCGCCGGCACCGACAAGACCAAGCGCTGGGTCGAGACGCCCGGTCCGGTGGTGGTTCTGGTCGAGCCGCAGCTCGGCGAGAATATCGGGGCTGCCGCCCGTGCCATGGCCAATTTCGGCCTGTCGCGGCTGCGTCTGGTCAAACCGCGGCAAAGCTGGCCGAATGAGAAGGCGCAGGTGATGGCGGCCGGCGCCGACCGCATCCTCGACGGCGCCGAGCTCTACGACACGCTGGACCAAGCGATTGCCGATTGCAGCTTCGTTCTGGCAACGACCGCGCGCGCCCATGACCAGGCCAAGCCGGTCATCGGGCCGGCCGAGGCGGCGCGGCAGATCGCGCCGCGGGTCACAGCCGGCGAGACGGTCGCGATCGTGTTCGGCCGCGAGCGCAACGGGCTCGAGAACGACGAGGTCGCGCTGGCCGACCGCATCGTCACCTTGCCGGTCAATCCGGCCTTCGCTTCGCTCAACTTGGCGCAAGCCATCGTCGTCATCGCCTACGAGTGGTTCAAGCTCTCAACGGCAGAGAAATTGCCATTCGGCATGCCCGATAAATCCGCGCCGGCGCCGAAGCAGCAATTGCTGGCTTTCTTTGCTGCGCTCGAACGCGAGCTGGAAAAAGTCGAATTCTTCCGTCCGCCCGACAAGCGCGAGACCATGCAGATCAATCTGCGCAACATTTTTTCGCGCATGCAGCCGACGCAGCAGGACATCCAGACACTGCATGGCGTGATCATGTCGATTGCGGAGGGCCGCAAAGGTCCGGCGCGCGGCGGCGTGCTCGACGGCGCGGAGGCCGAAATGCTGCGCGAGCTTCTGGCCGAGCACGGTTCGGGCCGCGTGCCGAAAGAGCGCGGCCCAGTGCGCGGGCTGGCGCGACTTCTTCGCCGCAATCCGACCGAGGCCGAGCGGATGTTGTGGCAGGCGCTCACCAACGATCGACGCTTCGCCGGCTGCGGTTTCAAGCGGCAGACGCCGATCGGTCAGCACATCTGCGACTTCGTGTCGTTCCCGCTGCGTCTCGTCATCGAAATCACGCCGGCGGAAAACAGCGAGGCAATCGAAACCGCTCGCCGCGAGCGGCATGCCTGGCTTGCGGCGCACGACTATCGCATCGTCGAAGTGCTTGCCACGGCGATCGAGTCTGATATGCCAGCGGCCCTTGCGCGCATCGATGCAGCGATCGGCTGAATTAGAATTCTTTCAGTTCAAAAGAACGCCGCGCGCAAATCCTGCCGCATATCTGCTGCCGCGTATCAAGGTCCCAATCATGCAACTGCGAAACTCGACGTCGCGATACGGCGCGATCCCGCAAGCCGTACATTGGCTCACCGCTTTGTTTGTGGTCGCGGGATGGCTGCTCGGCCAGTTCGGCCACGATTTGCCGAAAGGCGGCGCGCGGGAGTTCGGCTTTCTCGTGCACATGACGCTTGGACAATGCGTGTTGGTTTTGCTCGTGGTGCGGCTCATCTGGCGGTTCGTCGATCGGCCGCCACCTGCAGAAGCAACGCCTTTCGGGAAACTGGTCGAGATCGCGGCAAAGCTCAGTCACTTCGCGCTGTATGCGCTTCTTGTTGTTGTGCCGTTTCTCGGCATCATCGTGCAGCTCAAGCGCGGTCACGATCTGCCGATCCTCGGTGTCTGGAATTTTACCTCGCCGTGGCCGGCCGATCGCGCTATCGCGAGGACGATGCTTGGGCTGCACGCCTATTTGGCGGATGCGCTGTTGATCCTGGCCGGCGTTCACGCTTGCGCCGCGATCATTCACCACCATGTGTGGCGCGATCGCACGCTGACGCGCATGCTGCCCGGCGCATCGTAGGCCGCTGCAAGTGACGCTCTAGCCTTTGATCACTTTCAGCGCCGCCGCGGCTCCCGCGCGCAGCATCGACAGGTCGCTCGAGACCGCGAGGAATTTCACGCCGCGCTTGGCGAGCGCGGCGGCGCGCTCGGCCGAATGACAATAGGCGCCGGGAATCTTCTTCGCCTTCTGTGCGCCGGCGATCATGGTGTCGAGATGACCTTCGACTTCCTTCGACAGCGGATCGACGGTCTTGCCGTCCGACAGCGCAATCGACAGGTCCGACGGGCCGAGAAAGAAGCCGTCGATGCCGGGCGTCGTGATGATCGCCTCGAAATTCTGCAGCGCCGCGCGGGTCTCGATCATCGCCAGCGTAACGATATTGTCGTTGGCTTCCCGCAGATAGACCGACTGGTCGGAGAGGCCGGCGAATGTCGTCGCGCGGTGCGGGCCCCAGCTGCGCTCGCCGGTCGGCGGAAACTTCGCCGCCGCGGCAAAGGCGCGGGCGTCGGCCGGCGTATTGATCATCGGCGCGATGATGCCTTCGGCGCCGAAATCGAGTGAGCGGCTCACCAAAGCGAAATCGTTGAGCGGAACCCGCACGATCGGCGCGGCGCCGCCCTGGCGCACCGCAGCTATGCCGTTGAGAATGCCGCCGGTGTCCCACAGGCCGTGCTGGCTTTCGATGGTGACCGCGGAAAAGCCGTCGCGCGCCAAGGTTTCGGCGACAATCGGATAGGGCAGGCCGCACCAGCCGGAATAGACCGTCTCTCCAGCGTGCAGCCGGTTGGCGAGCGTGAAATTGGCAATGGCCATGAATGTCTCCCTATCGCGACAATTTTTCTGTAATTCCGCCGTCGGAATTTGCGTGAGCCACCGGCGCGCTAGTGGCCGGCTTTGATGTCGGCGACGGCGCGCGCCAGCAACTCGTTCATTGTGCGCTCGATCTGGTGCGCGGATTGCGCGACGCCTTTGGCGTCGAAGTCCTTGCGGACCTTCTCCGCCACGTCGCCCTTCTTGTCGACATCGAGCATCACGACCGACAGCGCATAGCTGTCGGCCTCGGTGCCGGACATACCGAGCTTCTCGGCCGCCCATAGGCCCAGCATCTTGTTGCGGCGCGCGGTCGCCTTGAACCTGAGTGCCTCATCATGCGCGAATTGCTGTTCGAAGGCTTCTTCGCGCTTGTCGAATGTGGTCATGGCCTCGGGCCTTTGCGTGGAACGGGTTTGGAGACGGTTTTGCCGCATTGTAAACCAATTGCCGCCTTGCATAACGGGGGTAACCCGTCAAGGCAACCGGTCTGGCGCCCGCAGATGGTCGTTGCGATTGTGGGCGCGCGGGTCTATGCCGATTGTACTCCACGGCACCTTCGGCTAGCTTTTGTGTCGCGAAGGGCCGCTGAGTTGAGTCGCAAACTGTGTTGTGTCGCACCCTGTGCCGAGTTGCACACGGTCGACAGCGAGCCTGATACCGCCGCCGCGGACCTAACCTCTGAAATGGAGCCACGGCATCCCCATGGATTTTACAAAAACCCGGTACACTCCAATGAGCCGCCGTCGCCGCATCTATGAAGGCAAGGCGAAGGTCCTTTACGAGGGGCCCGAGCCTGGAACGCTGATCCAGCACTTCAAGGACGATGCGACCGCCTTCAATGCCAAAAAGCACGAGGTGATCGAAGGCAAGGGAGTCCTCAATAACCGGATCTCCGAATACGTCTTCCAGCACCTCAACGATATCGGCGTGCCGACGCACTTCATTCGCCGCCTCAATATGCGCGAGCAATTGATCCGCGAGGTCGAGATCATTCCGCTCGAAGTCGTCGTGCGCAATATCGCGGCGGGCTCGCTGTCGCAACGGCTCGGCATCGAGGAAGGCACGCAGCTGCCGCGCTCGATCATCGAGTTCTATTACAAGAACGATCAGCTCAACGATCCGATGGTGTCGGAAGAACACATCACCGCGTTCGGCTGGGCGACGCCGCAGGAGATCGACGACATCATGTCGCTCGCCATCCGCGTCAACGATTTCCTGTCCGGGCTGTTCCTCGGCGTCGGCATCCGTCTGGTCGACTTCAAGATGGAGACCGGACGCCTGTGGGAGAACGATCTGATGCGGATCGTCGTCGCCGACGAGATTTCGCCGGACTCCTGCCGGCTGTGGGATATCAAGTCGAACGAGAAGCTCGACAAGGACCGTTTCCGCCGCGATCTCGGCGGGCTCCTTGAAGCCTATACCGAGGTGGCGAAACGTCTTGGCATCATGAACGAGGGCGAACGGCCGCAAGGCACCGGGCCCATCCTGGTCAAGGGCTAGTTTTTAGCGAGTTGGGTTCGCGCGGGCGCACCAGATGCGGAACGACTTGACCATCGGCCTTGTCGTTCCGACCGCAAACCACGAGATCCCGCCGGAAGGGCCGGCGATGTATCCGGGCGTGCGCTTCATCGCGCGCTCGGCGCCTGTGCGCGACCTCACCCCGCAAGGCTACGATCCGGCCTGGAACGCCATCCTCCCTGCTGCCGATTATCTTGTCGCGCAAGGCGTCGACGCCATCATGGTGATCGGCACGTCGCTGACTTTCTATCGTGGCCCGCAGGCGCATCAGGATCTGCTTGAAGAATTGCGCCGCCGCACCGGGCTTCCGGTTTCGACCATGAGCCAGTCCGTTCTCGATGGGCTGCGCGAAGTCGGCGCCAAGCGGATCGCGGTGGCTACTGCTTATACCGATGTCGTGAACCGGCGCTTGCGAGAGCTTCTGGCCGCGGCCGATATCGATGTGCTGGCGCTGACCTGCTTCAACATCGTTGAATTCGCCGAGCCGCACAAAAAGACCGAGGCCGACATCATCACGCTGGCGCAAAGCGCCGCCGCGCAAGCGCCGGACGCCGATGCCATTCTGATCTCCTGCGGCGGATTGCGCACGCTGGGCGTAGCGCGGCCGCTCGAACAGGAATTCGGCATCCCCGTGGTGTCCTCGGCAACGGCGGCGTTCTGGGCGGCGATGCGGCTGGTCGGTGACAGCGGCTATCTCGGCGGCTACGGCCAACTGTTCGAAAGCGCGCGGCCGGACTTGCAGTGAGATCCGTCCGAACAGGCGCGGCATGTCTTGCTGGCATGTATTGCTCACATGTCTTGCTCGCATGTCTTGCTTCAGTCACCACTTTAAGTTTCAATTGTCGTGACGCTGGTCGGACGCCCATGAAAAAGGTTGCCTTTGCGACGTTGCTTTGGGCCGCTGCCTTCACACCGATTTTTGCCGGCTCCGTTGCTTTGGCCCAAACCGCAGGCGGCGACGCCACGAAAACGGCGCCACCGAGTGCGAGCTCGGCAAAGCCCGCGCCTGACGCCGCAAGCCCGACGACACCAGGCGCCGGCCCTTCGACGCCCGGCACTAATCCGGCAGCACCCGGCGCAAATCCAGCTCCCATCAGGCCCGGCGCCACGCGCGTCACGACGCCACTGCCGGATCCGGACAAATGGGAATCGCAAAAAACGGCGACGACGGCGCAACGCCTCTTCAAATGCAAGCCGCTGGCCTGTTCGGACGCTGAAACCGTCACCATGGTGTTTTCGCGGAGCCCGACGCGGCATCCCGATCCGCAGGCGCTCGACAAACTCGCCAAGATCGATCTGCCGAAAAGTATCCGTGCGGCGGACGCGGCGCACGAAATCCTTACCGATGGCGCCGACAAGGTCGACACGTTGACGTCCAAGACCACGACCTTGAAGACTTATCCGGCGGTTTTGAACGAGAGCAAATTCACGCGCGCCAATGTGCCAATCTATCTCGACACCGCCCTTATCTTCGCCGGTCCGGTTCTCATCCGCATTCAATCGGTCTCGAAGAACCGCGACCTGGCGCAAAAGTCGCTGAACGCGTTCGTCGACGTCATGAAGATCGAGGAAGGGCCGCCGCTCCCGCCTGGCGCATCGGAGCCCGCCAACCCGTTGCCTGCGATATCGGGCAAGGAAGAACAGCTCTGATCCGGTAGCAGCGTTCGTCGTCCGTCCTTGCGGCTCTGAAAAAGCCGTGGTGTGTTGGGGCGGCCGGAGGTTGCGGGAGCGCCGATTCATCCATATTGAAGGGGTGAATTTGCAGCGCTCAGCGCAAAGGCAGCCTTTGATGAAAGGCCGTATCCAATGAAAGCTAGAGTGACGGTCACGCTGAAATCGGGGATTTTGGACCCCCAGGGCAAGGCCATCGAGGCCGCGCTGAGGACGCTCGGCGTGAACGGGGTGGCGAGCGTGCGCCAGGGCAAGGTTTTCGAGATCGAGATCGAAAGCGGCGACCGGGCGCAGGCCGAAGCCGCGCTGAAAAACGCCGCCGAGAAGCTGCTCGCCAATACCGTCATCGAGAATTATCGGATCGACGTTAGCGGATGAATGGAGCCGGCCCGGCCGGTCTGGACCAAGATGAAATCAGCCGTCGTCGTCTTCCCCGGCATCAATCGCGAGCGCGACATGGCGCGCGCGCTGCGGCTTGTCTCCGGCAAAGAGCCGGCGATGGTCTGGCATGCCGACACGGCGCTCCCGGCGGGCACCGATCTCGTCGTCATCCCCGGCGGCTTCTCCTACGGCGATTATTTGCGTTGCGGCGCCATTGCCGCGCGCGCGCCGATCATGGATGCGGTGCGCGCCTTTGCACAAAAGGGCGGGGTCGTGCTCGCGATCTGCAACGGTTTTCAGATCGCCTGCGAGGCCGGATTGCTGCCGGGCGTGCTGATGCGCAACGCGCAGCTGCGCTTCATCTGCCGCGATGTTTATCTGCGCGTCGAGCGTTCCGATACGCCGTTCACGCGCGGCTATAATGCCGGCCAGGTGATCCGCGTCCCGGTTGCTCACGGCGAAGGCAATTACATCGCCGATGGCGAAACCATCGCGCGGCTCGAAGGCGAGGGCAGGGTGCTGTTCCGCTATTCGTCGCCCGACGGCATCGTCGATCCGAACTGGAATCACAACGGCGCCATGAACGGCATCGCCGGCATCATCAATGAGCGCGGCAATGTGCTCGGCATGATGCCGCATCCGGAAAATCACGTTGAGCCCGCAATGGGCCGCACCGACGGCCGCGGTCTGTTCGCGGGACTGGTGGATCATTTCAGGCTGGCGGCATGACTCTTAACCCGCGTCGTCATGCCCGGCCATAGTCGTCTAAAAAGACGGCGTCGCTTCGCTCGCCTATTGCGCCGGGCATCCACGTCTTTACATACTGAAAATCGGGCGTGGATGGCCGGCATACGCTGGGCCACGACGGATGAAATTAATGTGTGAGCGGACTAGAACAATCTCGTGATCTCCAACGAACCTGCCATCACCCCTGAATTGATCGCGCAACACGGCCTCAAGCCGGACGAGTATGAGCGCATCCTCAAACTCATCGGCCGGGTGCCGAGCTTCACCGAGCTCGGCATTTTCTCGGCGATGTGGAACGAGCATTGCTCCTACAAGTCCTCGCGCATCCATCTGCGCACGCTGCCGACCAAGGCGCCCTGGGTGATCCAGGGGCCGGGCGAGAATGCCGGCGTCATCGATATCGGCGACGGGCTCGCCGTCGTCTTCAAGATGGAGAGCCACAACCACCCGAGCTATATCGAGCCCTATCAGGGTGCGGCGACCGGCGTCGGCGGCATTTTGCGCGATGTCTTCACCATGGGCGCGCGTCCGATCGCCTGTCTCAATGCGCTGTCGTTCGGCGATCCCAACAATCCGAAAACCCGCTCGCTGGTGTCCGGCGTCGTCGCCGGCATCGGCGGCTATGGCAATTCCTTCGGCGTGCCGACGGTCGGCGGCGAGGTGCGATTTCATCGCCGCTACGACGGCAACATCCTGGTCAATGCCATGGCGGTTGGCATCGCCGAGAAGGACAAGATTTTCTATTCGGCGGCCTCCGGCGTCGGCATGCCGATTGTCTATCTCGGCTCCAAGACCGGCCGCGACGGCATCCACGGCGCTACCATGGCCTCGGCCGAGTTCGGCGCCGATGCCGAGGAGAAGCGGCCGACAGTGCAGGTCGGCGATCCGTTCTCGGAAAAGCTCCTGCTCGAAGCCTGCCTCGAAATCATGGCCAAGGGCTGCGTCATCGCCATTCAGGATATGGGCGCGGCAGGTCTCACGTGTTCCGCCGTCGAGATGGGCGCCAAAGGCGATCTCGGCGTCACGCTCGATCTCGACACGGTGCCGTGCCGCGAAACCGGCATGAGCGCTTACGAGATGATGCTGTCGGAGAGCCAGGAGCGCATGCTCATGGTGCTCAAGCCGGAGAAGGAGAAAGAAGCCGAAGCCATCTTCCGCAAATGGGGCTTGGACTTCGCCATTGTCGGCGAGACGACGCCGACCAAGCGCTTTGTCGTCCGCCACGCCGACGCGGTCATGGCTGACCTGCCGATCAAGGAGCTCGGCGACGAAGCGCCGCTCTACGATCGCCCGCATACGGACGGCGCAAGGCTTGCGGTGATCGACGCGGCGTCGATCAAGCCGCCGATGAGCACCGCCGATGCTCTGGCGAAGCTGATCGGCTCGCCGGATCTCTGCTCCAAGCGCTGGGTCTGGGAGCAATACGACCATGTCATTCTTGGTAACACGGTGCAGCGTCCGGGCGGCGACGCCGCGGTGGTGCGCATCAATGAGGGGCCGAAGGCTTTGGCGCTGACATCGGACGTGACGCCGCGCTATTGCGAGGCCGATCCGTTCGAAGGCGGCAAGCAGGCGGTGGCCGAGGCCTTTCGCAATATTTCCGCTGTCGGTGGCAAGCCGCTCGCCGTCACCGACAATCTGAATTTCGGCAATCCGGAGCGGCCCGAGATCATGGCGCAGCTCGTCGGCTGCATCCGCGGCATCGGCGAAGCCTGCAGAGCGCTGTCGTTCCCGGTCGTGTCCGGCAATGTGTCGCTCTATAACGAGACCAAGGTTGCTGGGGAAGATTTGGGCCGCGCCATTCTGCCGACGCCGACCATCGGCGGCGTCGGGGTGCTCGACGAATTCACCAAGTCCATGACGCTCGCCTTCGCCGCCGAAGGCGAAGCGATCATGCTGATCGGGCAGACGCGCGGCTGGCTTGGCCAGTCGATCTATCTGCGCGATATTTGCGGCCGCGAAGAGGGCGCGCCGCCGCCGGTCGATCTTGCCGCCGAGCTTCGTCACGCTGAGTTCGTGCGCGGTCTGATCCGCGACGGCCTGGTGTCGGCGGCGCATGACGTGTCCGATGGCGGTCTGTTGGTCGCGCTCGCAGAAATGGCGATGGCGTCGAATGTCGGCGCTGTTCTGGAAGCGCCGGCGGCAATGCCCGCACATGCCTTCTGGTTCGGTGAGGATCAGGCGCGCTATGTGGTTACGGCGCGGAATTCCGAACCGATCGCGCAACGCGCCATGGAAGCTGGCGTGCCCTTCATGCGGCTCGGCGCCACCGGCGGCCGCGTTGTTGCGGTCGCGGGCGAGCGGCCGCTGCCGGTCGACGAGCTCAAATCAAGCTTCGAGACCTGGCTGCCGACCTATATGGCGAGCAAGGCGTAGCCACCAAGTTCGTCGCTAGAGCGGGATAATGTTTCGTTGAACACGAACCCGCTCTAGCTTTTTGATTGAGCATGATCTTTCGGAAAACCGGTTTCCACTTTTCCGGATCATGCTCTAGTAATTTCTGAACGGGTTCTTGACGACGCCCGTTGTCGCCTTTGTAAATGATTCAGTCAGGCTCTTTGTCTGTTCGCCGAAGGCCTGAAATTGTTTCTGCATATATTCGGTCTGAATGCGAAGGGCATCCTGAAGGTCTTTCGCTTGACTGAGGCTTTGCACGAACTTCTGAGCCTCGGCGATATTTTCTTCGGTGAAGCTCTTCATTTTTTCAGTCAGCTCGGTGTTGCCCAACGGATAAGATGAAAATGCCTTCTGAACAAAATCAAAGTACTGTTCCATTGCGCCACGCGTTTGGTTCATGGTCTGCTCTACAGCGCGCTCCGCATTTTCATTGAAGTTTGCCAAGGTCGACTCCTGCCCGGGGTTTGATGAGAGCTATCAATATCCCTGTGCAGCCCGTCCGCATAGTGCTCGTTATTGGGGGTGGGCGGAAACCGAGAGTTGGAGCAGTCGCAGCAGCTTTATGACCCATTGCTGAAGCTGAACCCGGATCGCAATCTTGGCACATTCAAAGGCAAGTGATGCAGGAGGGCAGGATGGCGGTTCCAAGCGGTACGGAAGCGGCGCGCGCCTTCATTCCGGCAAAGGACTTCGACTCAAGCAAAGCCTTCTACGAAGCGCTTGGTTTCAAGAAACTGCTCGACGGTGATGTCGCCATCTTCGGCGTGGGCGCAAGTGCTCTTATCTTGCAGCGATATTATAAAAAAGAATGGGCCGAAAACTGCATGATGCAGATGATGGTCGACAACCTCGACGCATGGTGGGAGCGTATCGAGGCTCTGGATTTGCCGAAGATGTTCGGTGTTCGACCGCCGAAGGCGCCAGCCATGCAGCCTTGGGGACTGCGCGTCGGTTACGTTTGGGACCCGTCCGGCGTGCTTTGGCATGTCGCTGAGCGCCGCAAAAATACACCTGCGGATTTATGACTCCACGCCCGGGCTCACCGCGTCGCGCGCGCGAGCGCCTGATAGCATTCCAGTGACAATTGCGGCGCGTGATCGGCAAGGCACGACAGAATGCGCCCGCCGCCGATCGGGGTGCCGCTGCACAGCGACTGCTGTTCGGCGCGGCATACTGAGAGGATGGCCAGAGCGTCCCGCGGCCGCATCGGCGGAATCGGCCCGAGCGGGGCGACAGCGGGCACCGGCGCGCTCGCGGCAGGCGGTGCAGATGCCGCTGCCGGCGAACTGCCAGCGCCTGCGCCGCCAATAGCCGCCACCGCGCTGCGGCACGCGCTCGACAGTTTCGCCGCATTGCTCTTGAGGCACTGCAGCGCCTCGGCACCGCCCGGCTGAACACCTGCGCAATTCGCCATGAAGTCGGAGCGGCAGGCGGCGCGGATCGCCGATTTTTGTGCTTCGGTTGGCGGCGCTGCGGAAGCTGCGGCCGGCGCGGCGGCCGGAGCCGGTTCGCGCACTGCCGTCGATTTCTTGCTCGGCGCCGTTGCCGCCGGCTTCTTGTCAGGCGCTTGC
>Ga0210383_10000998_pt1 | contig 26100 bp, 37 predicted proteins | sample IncBWC14OmetaG_FD_160072 | JGI IMG/M metagenome (GOLD analysis project Ga0210383, IMG submission 160072) | Forest soil microbial communities from Barre Woods Harvard Forest LTER site, Petersham, Massachusetts, United States - Inc-BW-C-14-O ... | reverse complement strand
AGGTGACAATCACAAGTCCTGGTAGGACTTGTCCCTTGTAGCTCGACAATTATTAAGGGCCAGCATTGGCAATAGAAGTCTGTTCTATTTGTGGGAAATGTCTTTTTGCCTGAACCTAACGGGAGTAACAAGCCAGAGATTACTTACAAAGCGCAAAACGAATGGTCTTAGTTTCCACAGTACATGGAAGTCGCACATATTAACATTATAGCTTTTGATTGATCTTCCTTGCAGGTTGTTCGTGCTCCAACTGGAGGGATCACGCCGACATGGTAGCATGATCACAAGCTGAACACAGCACGGACTTTCAGTCCGATGACTCCTCCTCCTCTGCCGTCCCATCCGGGAATCGGGGCCCGACAGACTGGACACCTATGATTAGCATGATGGAACAGTCAGTAACTGGTTGATGTGGAATGGAGTGGAGCCAGAAGAATGAAACATGAATGAGTGTAATTGACCAGGCAATCCAATGCCTTAATATCAAGGAGAAAGAATAGAAAGGCCGGGGAATACGAAATGAAAATAACATACAACAGCACGCACCTCGCGACAGCCTGTTCTGCCATCATTAGTGCAGTCCGTTGCATTGTCGTCTTTACAGCTGTGAATAAGCAGGAGCCGCAACAGATGTGGCCACAGGGAGTGAGGGTAGCATTCGTTGGTGAGGAGAAGCAGATCGGGCAGGTGTAGGAGGAGAGCAGCTCGGGTTCTGGGTGTGCTGGAGGTAACAGTCGTTGCGTTGCTGGTGGCAGCGGCGACGTTGAAGGAGCATGGTGAGAAATGGGTGCAGATGCAATAGGTACGTTGGGCAAAGGTTGGGATGATGTTTTTGTTGGCTTGTGAGGTTCTATGTTGGTGGTATGGAGGATCTTCGCAAGGCTTGGGCTGGTAATCGTGCTACGGTGTTGATCTAGTACTGAGCTACTCATATTCGCCCTCGCAACCGGATTGATAAGATCCACCTGCCCTTGTGATTGTTTGCAATTATCAATCATGCTGATCCCAGGCAGGCTACGTTGGGCAAGATGAGTTGATATCGCCGCCTGATCTCCATCGTCGGAAAGTAGCTCATCGACCTCCTCCTCCTCTTCTTCCGAGGTCTGCTCATCTGCTTTCCTTCCCTCCCTTTTCTCATTTGTCACACGCAGATCCAATTTCCTTCGCTTCCTTCTATTTCCCTTCACTGTCCCAGAAACCTCACCGCCCGATATAATTCCTAACGATGACGATGACACCGATGGGCCAGCCATAGATGGAACAGAATTTTCGTTTGGTTGCATGGTGTCCGGGTCACAAGGCGAAGCTACAGTAGGACTCCAAGATAAATGACGAGAGGAGGCAGAACGAGAAGTCGTGAGCGAAAATTGATCGGGGCTGGCTGAAAGCGTTATGTGCTGTTATGTGTCTAGGTATGTTGTCTGGATGTTGTCTGGAGACTGGATGTGATAAAAGTTTCATATGTAATATTACTTATTAGTAATATAAATAAATATACAAGTAACGAAAATTGTCACGCTATCGTGACGTGGACTCGCTCACTCAGGCTCACTCACTATTTCATTCCGGCCGTTACGCATCCCTAGCTATAGGCTGACAGTCCAGCATGTCCTCCGCATATGGAGAAGAACCTTCAATCCTTGACAAACTTGACGCTGCCGTTCCAGCCCCGCTTGCGCAATTTGATGCGTTTCCAAAACTTCCCTCGACATACAAGGCCCGCTCAGAGTCTAGGGGATTTATCACACTCTTTGTTGGCTTTATTGCATTTATGCTTATGCTCAATGATATCGGAGAGTTTGTCTGGGGCTGGCCTGACTATGAGTTCAGCGTCGATTCCGACAAATCGAGCTTTATGAATGTCAATGTCGATCTTTTGGTGAATATGCCATGTAAATGTGAGTGCATTTGATGATTTTTGTGGCTGACCCTGACTAGAGCAACTCGGAACTCGAAACAGTCTTAAGTGTTGACTTACGAGATGCAATTGGTGATAGGCTGTATCTCAGCACAAGCCTCCGCCGCGAAGGAGTGAGTTTCTTTGATTCAATCTCAATGATGCTGTTACATATATTGTGACCTTCAGACGGTATTCGACATCAGCCAAGCAACAAGGCTCAAGTGAGTTCCTGTTTTGTTCTCGATACAAGGCCTAAACAAGGCACATGGCCCTGCCCTTAGACGAGTCAAAATACTGTGTGAGGATTTATGGACTTGACATAGAAACATCGGTTCCCCCCTTCCAAGTCCTTCCAACCCCACATTTTTCCTACACATGTCGAGTCCACAACTCTTCGTGCAATGCTCGCGATATGTCTACTATCTTATGAGTGAGAATTCTAACTTATTCGCCTCTTCCTCAGAGAGCATTCACAGGCACTGTCCGTCCGTCAAGCCGTTGCTCAATCACGCAGCTCTCGCGGTTTCTTCTCCACTATCTTCCCCAGGAACACATCTGGCTTCCGTCCAACGTACAACTACCAGGTTGACGGCAGTGCCTGCAGAGTGTGGGGCTCGCTGGAGGTAAAAAAGGTGACAGGTTTGTGTGCTCGTGGCTTGCATTCTTGTCTATACCTCACATGTTACGTTCGGCCTCAGCTAATTTGCACATCACGACCCTTGGGCACGGATACGCCAGCCACGAACATGTCGATCACAGTTGTCAGTTCCTCCTTCCATTTGTCGCTACACACTGACGCTGACTGTCAACTAGTGATGAACCTATCCCATGCAATCACCGAATTTTCGTTTGGCCCCTACTTCCCGGATATCACTCAACCACTTGACTATTCATTCGAGACTACGATCAATCGTGAGTTTAGTTCTCTATTCCGTTCCTACTACCAAACCAATATCCTCAATCAGCGTTTGTTGCGTACCAATACTTTCTACATGTTGTCCCAACAACATACATCGCCCCGCGCTCCTCGCCGTTACACACGCACCAGTACAGCGTAACACATTACACCCGAGTTCTCGCTCACAATCGCGGCACTCCAGGCATATTCTTCAAGTTCGATCTCGAGCCCCTCAGCCTCACCATTCACCAACGCACTACCTCATTTATTCAACTTGTAATAAGGTATGTGTAACCAGTTCAATGTCGTTTCCGACTCTTCACTAACCCAGCCCTCTCCTGCAGATGTGTCGGAGTAATAGGTGGGGTCTTCGTCTGCATGGGCTACGCAATCCGTATCACAACCCGCGCCGTCGAAGTCGTATCAGGGGCCGACCAGTCGCAAGGTATAGTCGCCGCCGAGGCATCCGGCGCAAAAGTTGGTCTCCGCAACAAATGGGGTGGAGGCGAGTTACGTGCACGTCCCACTAGCGGACGCATGGTCCGGCAGGGCACCGGCTGGGTCCTCGAAGGCGCGTCTAGGTCTCCCTATGGAAGTTACGCCAACACCCCCGTTACTGGCACGTTCTCGCCCCCAAACATTCAGTCTCCATATTTGAGCTCCACGACACTGAACAGTATGTTGCCCCCTTCGGCGCCGGGAACTCCGAATCCTAGTAGTAGTAACGTGGGATTAGGGTTCCCTTCGAGCACGTTCTCAGGTTCGCCTGCCGTTGTGCATTCGCCACCGGGACTTGGGCCCCTACAGACCCCTAGTATCGGGTCGGGATCCATACAAAGTACTGGTGAACCATTCCCGTATGCGTCATCAAATCCGGGAACACCTGCATTTGCTAATTTCCCGCACACGCCAAATCCGACGAACGGGGATGGGAAAGGGTTTCCTGTGATGAGTCCGTCCCCGAGGAAGGCGAGTGCTCCGAAAAAGGATGATTGAATGGATGTGGACAATACAGCGGTATAGGAGTGGGCTATTTTGTTTGTATTTAACACCCATCGAGTTCAAGCTTAGACAACTTAGCCACAACTTGATACACAATCAAAGCTACAGTACATTCCTGATGGATTTCGGCGCAAGTCACCAATCCCAACTGATCGTCTGTGATATATATGGAATCCTTGTATCTTCCATTCAGCCGTCGCATGTTAGAGTTCGAGGACGGCCATCGAATGGTTCCAAGACGCAGAAACCGCAAGATTCAGACATGATAGCCAATTCTGTGTTCATCACGATTGAAAACGAATGAGAGTTAGTGCTACATAGAGAACCTTCCGAGTCTGAATCCCTGGATAATTGCGGCAAGAATCGTAACTGTAAGTTCTCCCGGGCCATATCTAACTTCGCATCCTTTCAGCGTAATGACACCCAATGTAGAATGGCTTTGATACAGAACACAAACGGCACAAATAGACAATACATAGGAATTCGTTCAAATAGCTCAATGAGAATCCAACCAATTCGCAACACGCTCAACCAAATCCGCCTTCTTCCCCGATACAGGCTGACTTTTAGCTTTCAGGAATTCCTGTGAACGAAACGAAATAAAAACTTATGCACTGCAAATCTAACTGACAAAGCACCTTCAATTGATCTACGCGAAGCTGAAAAAAGACAAGGAGTTGGTTTCAGTTCTACAGTAATAATAACAATAAAACAACAATAGAACCTTTCCAAGAAGATCGTCATCGTGTTTACTCCGGATTTCCGCTTCATCGACAGTGATATCCTGCAGAATCAAATTTCGATTACCTGGATCGACGAGTGAACCAAGAGAACTAACTGCTTTTCGTTTCGAACCAGTGACGATGACGGTATTTGCCGAGTCATCGTTCACAAGTGCAATTTTCCAATCCTTCATCAATTTGCCTGCCCGCTGAGATGACAATGATGTGTCAGCACTAGGAGTTTGACCAATCATATATTTGAGGAATGCAACCTTATGTATCATATCAACCTTTGGCTCTGTCAGATCATTGAACGATTCGGAGTCATATTGCTCGCGGAACGCGCTCGCCTCGAGTTGCGCGTTATGATAGGCCAACGCTAAAGAACGGACAACAATGAAAGGACATCATGGCCATGAATGGCAAAGAAGAATGGATGGTCTATCAAGGAACGAACCTACCAGGATTGGGATACGAATCGGGTGGGTAGGCTCCGGTTTTGACGCATAATTTGTCTATCCAGGCTCGGGCTGCATCTTTGACCTCGCTCGAAGCTGTATCAGAAAACAGCATGACAATTCATAACTGGTCGGTGCCATCGCAGATATATAGACGCACCTCGAATAGCCTCCTCGATAGGAGCGGCCCTGATGTCGTCGGCGAAAGGCAACGGAACAAGGTGGAGACCGGCGGGGTCATTCCATCCGCCGTCTTCGACCTTTTCTCCCTGTAGACAGTCAGTCATCCGATTTGTATATTCGCTCAAAAAAAATGAAAAAAGAACTTGAGGTAAGAGAGCGCAAAACGCAGGTGACGCATTCCTTCTTGTGAGGGTAAGGACCAAGCCTATCTTTTTCTTCTTGATCATTGTCTTTAAGAGGGCGTTGAAGGTGCGTTTGCTGCCCGAATAAGTCTGGAGGAATTAGGGAAAACTCTCAGTCGGATGGGTATTAACACTATACTCTAACAAACCATTTCGTCAGGATAGATAAACTGCGAGTGCTTGATGTTATCCTCAAACGCGAGCTCGCTGCGGTCCTTGAAGCCTAGCAGTTTGATGACTGGGATTTGATTATTTCAGAGGTGCTTCATAGAGACATGATTAAAGCGTACTCGGTTCAAGACCTAATGTGCGGAATGACCTGATATCTTCAGCAGTGAAAAACGGCTAATAGCACAGTTGTCGCCGTTGGTAAGGCAGTCCTCCACAGGAATGAAACAGGAACCCACTCGTTGGCCCGCCTTCACCACCCTAGTCCCAAACCCAGCTTCAGCTCCAGCTCCCGCGCCTTCGTCCTCGTCGCCGCCCACAGAAGCAGTGACGCCCAATGACATGCCATAGACCATCTTGGACTTATCGACCTCAGCTTGTCGATCCTGTAGGTAGAAACATTGGGTCGAGTTCTAGACAATTGTGCAGATAAATGCAAGATGAAACTGACCTCGTCAACATAGACCGTCCGCACTGTTGCCACTTCCATCCTATCCCCAAGATCGACAAAGTACTTGTAGGCCCCCTTTTTCTGTTCTGTTACCAGGCCGTATCTGTTGGACGGGAGAGCCACAGTTAATTGAATTGATTTCTCAATGATTCGGATGACTGTACTTACCCTTTGACACCAATTGTGAAGCCATTTGCAAGCTCGAAAGGAATGCTGAACTGCGCACGCTTCGGGACTTCATGAAAACGCATCTGCGAAAGCAAATCATCGATTCGGGTGATGGAGATCGATTCTGGGAGAGCTGAAGGATCGATGTCGAGTTCGTCCTCATCTGTGAAATTATTCGGGAGTAATACGGACTGCGTACGCCTGCGTCAGTAGAGTGATATGGATGAATAGGTAGTTTAACGAAACACCAACGGAGTAGAATTTCGAAACATCAAACGGCTTGTCAGGGGTGCTGATGAAGAATGGCTCAACCGTTACACCTGCTTGAGTTAGGTCCTATGGATATTTTCGGTTTATTTTGCTTATTTTCTATATTGTAGAAAATGTCACTTACAATCAAGGTAGTTCGCGCCGAGGTGACAAGTTGTTTGCTCCCAGGGCCAGAATGAGGATTGTCTTCGTCAGTGATTAGGAAGACGCGCTTTGAGGCGGATTTTGGTGCTCTGCGAACGTCGTGGATTCTCAAAAAATACTCCAACAGCGGTGGGGGAACGTTATTGAGCTGACCCGTCACGCAAAACCCAGTTGCAGCTAGTGAAAACATCACCCATGGCGACCCTTCTACCAGACAAAGGTGGGAAGGTGTTACTCAGTTCTTCTGGATCTTCGCGACAGGCTTCCAATGCGCATATTCAGTTGAGCGAGTACGAAACAAAAGACATAGCAACAGACCATCCAATAATTGGATTAGTTCTTGAATCTTGGGCGCACTTATAGGTGCGATTGGTTGGTACGCAAACGTGTACTTCTTGATTTCTGAGCCTTGGTTCCGATTGGTTTCTGTGCTTCTGGACTTCACCAAACAAATTTACATGACGAAACAGGCAACATGTCAGAACTCGGAAGGACCTCACAGTGTTAAAAAGCAATATTCCAACGGCGTCATTGGGGCCTACTATGACCTTCTTCTTCTGGATCTGCATTGCAGCCTCAAGGGCGGTGAATAGGTGACAGGTCTTCACGTCTTGTTCTTCGTAAGCGGGATCATTCCGGAGCTCAAGCATAGACTCGGAACAATCTATGCAGAACAGGATCACATCTTTCTTCCCTTCAAAGTACTTAAAAAGATCATTGCGGTCAGACGGTCATAAAACCGCGCATCATCAGCTCCACTCACGGATGTATCTTGCAACTCCTCGTCCTCTTCCTCGTCAATCTTGTTCCAGTCGTCGTAAGGTGCCATATCAAGTATAAATCAAACGTATTTTGAGGGACAGCCGAGGGGAAAGGATTTCAGAGACAAAAGCCTGAACGTGAGTCAACGCGTCAGTCACATTTGGTCACAACATAAATGTGATCGGTGGTTTAAAATTAATTGCTGGAGTATGATGCAACAACCGCCACCCCTCCGACAGGTTTCGCTATCTGATATAGCCCATTTCGAATCCCACCCAACACCTAAAATTCTGACTGATTATGATGTTGAAGCCTGGCGCAGAACTACTGGCTATCAAGACTACGGTGTATTTCTCCGTCGCTTAAACGAATCAGTGGTTGGACACTACCTTCCGTGGACTAGCTCATCCCCTAGCCAGGTATGTCGCCGAATGGCATTATCTCTGAACGCTCTTGACTCATAAACTAGGCCATCATGAATACGATTGTGCTTTTGGATACCTTGGATGGTTGGATCGATGATATCCCCCCTCTGGAAACACCTCAACGATTTGGCAATTTGGCTTTCCGTACATGGGGCAAGCGTCTTGAAGAGGTTTGGGCGATATATTTTCAATAAACTCAAACACTTAAATTGTGCACCTCGAAGCGAATAGAGGATCTTATATCTTCCCTCCTTCCATCTGAGCTTTACCCCGCCATCCCACATCTCAAACCGTACCTCTTAACGTCCTTCGGTTCTTTCACTCGAATGGACTACGGAACGGGACACGAAACGTCGTTTGTTTTATTTCTTCTCTGCCTGACGCTTATTCGCTTCTTCTATCCTGTACCTAATGAAGAACGCGAACTTGTTCTCCGGGTCTTCGTTCGATATCTCGAACTGTGCTGGAGATTACAGGACGTGTACAAACTAGAACCCGCAGGCAGCCATGGGGTATGGGGTTTAGACGACTCTTCTTTCCTCGGATACATTTTTGGTAGTGGACAACTTCGAGGTTCCTCGTTCTCCTATCTTGCATCTCTATCGCCCACTCATACCAGGACCGTTGTCTAGATCAAACAGACATTTCCGTCTCTGCCATCCTGCATCCTCCCCTTCCTCCAACAAATCTGTATTTCATCTCCATCATGCGAATCCACCAAGTCAAACATGGGCCATTCCACGAACATTCCTCCCAATTACACTCTATTGCTGTTGGTGTGTTGAACTGGGGTAAGGTCAACTCAGGATTGTTCAAGATGTATGAGGTGAGGAAGAATTGTTAACTCCGCCGTCTGGCGCTTATGTATCCACATATGATATCTCAGGCCGAAGTTTTGGGGAAGAGGGTCGTGGTGCAACATATTCCCTTGGGAGGTTTGCTAGAGTGGGATCTCAATCGTACACCCTCCGGTTTACCTGCGACTTCTACGGCGCTCGACGCAAACATTGTCACACGGGCGCCTTCCTCCCCGCCTCCACCAGTGGCCTTGCATCAAGTCAATATCAACACCTCGGCACTGAATGTCATTCCTTCATTATTGGACCACCGCGGGCCAACATCTACGGGGCGCAGAGCGTCTCCTCAGGGATAGAGAATTATTTCAAACCATAATACTTCCCCACGACTCGGCCAACAATAAGCAATGGGTCCGCCACCCTTGTAGCCACGGTTCACCCGATCGTATGAAGGGCTTATATGGGCAACAATATACACATAACAAGAGACAATAGCACTTGTATAGTATTGAGAATTTGTTTATGCTTCCCAGCTTGGGCGGAACTTGGGTTTCGGTTCCATCTTCAGTGGCAACAAAGAACGGTAATATCGTGCTGGCGCTGTCGCGATGTATTTCTGGAAACATACAAGAAGGCCTTAGTGTATTCATGGGGATCTTCGAGTTGGATAATTGCCTACATAGTTGGCAATCACCATGTACGGACCTGTAGATTCATGTCCAGCGACAGTCATTGTAACTTGTAGCGGCAATGTAGCTAGTCAATGTCTTAGTAAACTGTACATGAAATTGGATTGTAAACATCTTTTGATAATGAGACTAAGTGGGGAAGCCAGTTTTGAAGCCAAAGACAAGGTGATTCATTGGCTGATGCTGATTCATCTGGTCCATGACTGTATATATAACACACTTAGCATTTGAATTTTTTAAACTTTTTGAGGTTTCGCAAAGCAAGGCACAAAGCATATTTTTCATCATTTGTTTCTATATACTATCAGAAGTGGAATTTTATGCTGATTCCAACACAAATAAACTGTTTCTTGACCCGGGTAGAACTGACAGAGATGTGAGGCTTTTTGTTCAACTACCCTAAGAGGTATATAATCATGATGCATGTGGCGAGGTATGGTGATCACGTGCGACGTTCTGATCCAATCAGAGTCTGTGAATATCGTACCCACAAGCACGGTTACCGAGCCGATGTTAGTATCCCAATTTGGGTCGGCTATTTCCGTTAAGCAGGAAAACATTGACTCGAAACTCCACTCAGTCGAACATTATTCTCCCAAGTACTCAAGCGCAAAAAAACTGCCATACTAACTCTGGATCTGCCGTCGCCAGTGCTGCGCGACTTCAGAGACCTCCGCCGCCATCATTACTGACCAGGAAAGAAACAAGGATCTTCGTCTGTTGACCCTTGAGTACATACTTCGCTTCATCATGCATGCCATCCTTTGACCATTCTTTTCCCATCCAACTAGGTGGTCATCTGTTAGAGGTGTGCATTCGATTACCCTGTCTTCCGCTGTGATAATTCATTACTCACGTTTGCTATCCGTCCAAAGGTGAACCTCCCTGACAGAACTCATTCACGCCATTTGTATCTCGTCTAACAAATAAGCAATACTCTCGAGTCTCCGCCGGTTATTTTATCTTTCGATATCTGCAACTCTCGCCCTTCAAGCCCTTTCCTCGCTGCACAGGGAGCGAGGAACCCACATCGACTGAGCTTAACCTAACTGTTACCGTCCTAGCCCGCCCGGCTCGCTTTCGACCGCGGCGGTTCAGGTTCGGTAATTTAGGTTTTCATAACTTCAAAACGAATCAAGGCCGCAGTCCACTCGCTGGAGCCACACAGCCCTTTCGCATTAGACCCAATAGACACTTTCGGCATACCCACCACCTTGGATCAAATGTCACAAATAGAAACCCTCCCCGCACGCTTTCCTGTTGATTTTTCCATCTCCACATCCTCTCATTCTGGTTCCTTCTCTTCGCTTTACAGTGAGGATCTAACCTGCACTAGCAATGCGTTGGTCGGTGATATACTATCCTCGTCTCCGTCAATTCATTTCACTGCCGACTCATTGCCTACCGAGTCTCGCGTCAGTGATGATCAACGCATGTTCCCATCACTCCCCCCTCTTTTCCACGGGCATCCCGAGGTCCATCTCAGGAATGGCATCATGAACGCATCTCGCTTGGCAGCGGCCAATGAGCCTGATGCAGAAAAGGCCTTTTTCGTGGCTGACCTCTGCCAGGTTTACAGGCAACATAAGCGGTGGAAGAAATCACTACCGGAGATTCAGCCATTCTACGGTTTGTCGTCTGTACTCGTCGCCTTTCATCGCTGAAACGTGCCTGACCTGCTTGCAGCCGTCAAATGCAACCCAGACCCGTATGTCCTCCGCTTACTGGCGGCGCTAGGTACAGGGTTCGACTGCGCTTCCAACGGGGAGATATCCCAGGTCCTTGATATCGGGGGCGTCGATCCCTCCCGCATCATATTTGCCAATCCTTGCAAGGCTGCATCATTTGTCCGCAATGCCCGTAAAATGGGTGTTAACACGATGACATTTGACAATGCCGACGAGCTATATAAGATTGCACGAGCTCACCCAGGCGCGAAACTTGTGGTCCGCATTTTAACCGACGATTCTACAAGTCTTTGCGCTCTTGGTATTAAATTTGGGGCACCCCTCGTAACGATACCAGGCCTTCTTGCCAAAGCAAAGGAATTAAAACTAGATGTCGTCGGGGTCAGCTTCCATGTAGGTAGTGGCTGCTACGACCCCTCGGCATACGCCGATGCCGTGATGCGGGCCCATACAGTCTTCGACATTGCGAAAAAAGAGGGTTTTACATTCAATTTGTTGGATGTCGGCGGTGGATTTGAGGATGCGCTATTCGAGAAATCAGCCTCTGTTTTGAGTGAGGCGATTGATCGGTTCTTCCCTGATCGACGGGAGATCACGGTGATCGCGGAACCGGGAAGGTTTTATGTGTCCAAGGCTTTCAGCCTTGCCACTAACATTATTGCCCGGCGAGCGCCTCTAACCGAGGCTGCCCCGAACCCAGACGGAGCTTCAGATCAACCAGTCATGTGTCAGTATCATTTGCCTCTGTATAACCGTGTTTGCTGACTCGTTTCGCTTTCGGTACAGACTACATCAATGATGGTGTTTATGGCGCTTTCAACTGCATTCTATTTGACCATCAAACGGTCCATCCATATGTCCTCTCCCTAAATGGCTCCTTTCACATCACATCTTCGGAGCCACAGCATGCCAGCAGTGTATGGGGTCCAACATGTGACTCTATCGACTGTGTCTGTCCTGAGACTCAACTGCCAATTGCGTTGCAGGTCGGAGACTGGTTAGGTTTCGACAATATGGGTGCATACACACTCTGCGCAGCGAGTCAGTTTAATGGTTTCCAGGTCAGCAATGTGACATATACTACAGGTGGTGTTGGGGCATCCGAAGTGCGCAACATACTTGCTGCATTCGCTTCAGAAGGACACGGTCTTTGACAGGAATTTTTCTTTGAAGAACATAGCTGATCACTTATGGGTCAATATTTACGTAGACCTATACAATTCAAGGTTCATCAACACATGGCATTTTGTCGGGACTTTCACATGGCTTCGGTACCGAGGGTGCGATAAGGGCGGCGCGCTTAAAAATATGTTTGAAGGGCCTCGGACACGTTCTGAGGACCATCTCGACTCGTGACGTTTGAACTTTCGATCGAGGATCAGCCTTCTCAGGTACGTGAACCAAAATCGTCATGATCGAGACTGAGATAATTCAAGTACCCTGAGATGGAGCCTTCGTTGTCAAAACAATGGTACCTGACCATGTTTGAGGAAGCTTTGATTGAGTGGAGCTACTATTAGGTGTCCTTGCACCAAGGCGGGTATCACCAAAACGTTGCCGTGAGAGAGAAGATTAATGGGGAATGATCGATAATTGATCTGTGTAACCGGCTAGAAATACATAATTAAGAATGTTTATGATAACCTGCCATCCCCGCGAAAGAGGTAGATGAGATCGGGGTTCCTCTTTGGATCATCTGTAAATCTCAAAGGGGCCGAGGCCGTCGCAGCTCCGACCCTTGGAAAATCGTTCTGTTTCCATTTGCAGGGCCCATCGCCTGTTTACGCGTGGCCCGACCATATTAGGGTATTTCCGTAGGATTAAATGGCAATGGGCAACGAAAACAGCCGACATTGCCGTCGACCCAACACTGCCAGCTTTCGTCGACAACCTGGGCACCGTCCAAAGGTCGGTTTATACATTTGTCGATCCATGTTTAATTCACTCCATGTTGTCTACTCAAGACTAAGTGATCCACTCATCGTAACGCCAACCACCCTTCCCTCTCATCGCAACCCATTTTCTACGTAGGCTTACTTGTCATATCCTTGGCAACAATGACGAGTGGTATGTTACAGGTAAGTCAGGATGATGTACCCCAATCAGTGGCTTTGGTACATTGTTGTAACAAAGGATTCCTCCCGCACAGACATCCCCGTCTCTAGGTCCACGGTTTCGTCCATATGCGAGTCCCAATCATCAAGTCACAAAGGGTCGTTATATCACCAGCAATGACCCCAGAGGTTACATGTTGGTTCTTTCTAGCCGGTCATTTAGCCTGGCTAATGTGCTACTTAGTCCGGTCTATGAATACCCTCTTAATGGCCAATGGATCATGATGGACATCGATGACGGCTATATTCTATGGACTGGGATTTGGAAGGGTAAGGGTATTATAGGCTTACCTCTGGTTTATGCTATCTCATACTTTATCTCGCAGCTCTTGGGAATTCGAAAGGTACATCCATCGCCTCTGTTCTGGAACGTGAGTTGATCTCATCGTACCTGTAGCTGACATTGTCAAGATGATCGACTCCCAACCGGATTTGGCACCTCTTATTCGCCGAGTGCGAGGTGGATACCTCAAAATCCAGGGCACGTGGATGCCCTACGAAGTAATTGTTGTCCATTTGAGTGCCTATCCGTATAAAAGCTGAAGTTTTTGTTTTTCAGGTTGCTCTCCGGTTATCGCGTCGGCTAGTACACCTTCTTCCGCCGATGAGATGCACCTGAATTCAAATTTACCCACAGGGTGGCCTGGACAATCCGCGAAGATTTAATTCCATTATTCGGGTACAGCGTTCCTTTCCTGCCCTTCGTCCATTTATCTTATGTTAGTTTCATAGACCGACATTTCCTAGCACCTGTTTGTCACCTGATCAACTGGGTTATGGCCAAGTTGTTGCCTCAGGGACGGCTCGACGAAGAGCACGACGCAACACTCAGGTGGTCAGTACTCCTGCGAGCACTCCTCATGAAGCCCAGACGAACTGGACCATTGTTACTCCGACATCTGCTATCAACGCGACACAAATCATGCCGGGCCAACCACCGCCTTTTCCCTCATCATCCACCATCGCGCACTTACACTATCCTCCCGACTCCCATTATTCTTCGGACCAGCAGTCTCATTTGCAACGGGACTATGAACATACGACAGTAACTAATCATATGACGCACCCATCGGTTACGACAAGTTCCTCAGCAAGTCCGCCTTCCAGTTCTATAATTTCCCACGACCGCGGTAATTATACCCGCTACTCTCCATACCCCGGGCCTTCCACCCAACCAATTCGCAGGCAATCATCCTCATCTAGGGGGTCAATTGCACTCGACATCCCGTCATTGTCTCTTCATGACTACACACCAGAATCACAGCCAGTCCCTCGAGCAGAAGATGCAGAACAAATCATTTTACCCCCAATTCAGGCCCCTTCCCATCGCAATATCAACCAGTCATCTTACGCATTACCCCCTATATCTGCGCTGGAAGACTTGCGGGGCATTCACACTCAGGATTCAGCCGCCGTCCTCCGACGGCTGCAATCAGACGACGACTCTTACTCAGAACCAGATCGTCCAACGGAAGAACAACTCTGGAAAAGAAGGCGTTCGTTGTCTGCCCCGCCATATAAGTGAGCATACTACACACTGGCCTCTCGATCTATCTAAACCACTACGGGATAGAATTCCTTCCAACAATATTTTGACATGGCCACAACCGCAGCCATCAGGAACTGCACCCGTTCCCCGTTCCTTCCATGAACAGCCCAGCCATCGCGTTCCTCGTCACTCAGAAAACGACGGTTTTCACAGTTTTCACAACTCGCAACTGAGTCTTTCCGTTCCATCCGATCCTTCTCATGACGGTAATTCCACCTGCGATCCATCTCCTGTGTCACCAGCCACTCCACGTTCTGCTACATCCGCAGGAGGTAGTCATCTTGGACTGATACCGCTCTCAGTTCTCAAGGAGCCAGGCCGGATGGCAGTGCCCAGTGGTTACACACTTCCCAGAGTTCCACTTTCATTCAATAACGAATGGACAAGTACCTATGGAGCAGGTCAAGGTGAGGTGCTGGATTCCGATAGAGGGCTCTCTGCCTGCCGTCGTTCGTGTGACGAGGACAGCGATAATGATTCCACTCATCTCCTCCGACCTTGGTAAATCGCATAATTCAGGCGACTTCTCGTTTGATTAATGCTTCTTTTATGCAACTTTTATGCAAGAAAATATCTTTCTAGTGCGCCTGATTGATATCAAATGGAAGCGAGAGATCAAATACTCGGAGAGGTGATCGACGATGATGATTGAATACCGGCAAAACATACACCAGAGCATTCAACATGGGATGCAAAGGGGCCAACGCGGTGGTAGCGAGGAACCCCATTTTAGAACTGATGGTCAGAAAATCTTCGAACTGAGTCACTCAGGCCGAGTTTCCGATCAGATATTCTCCTTGGAACTAATGTACAGTGCACGTACAAAAAATTGCCACCTGGATGTATGATCGGTTGCCATCATACCTGGGTGAGATCTTATAAGTAGATTTGAGCGTAATGCAATGGGTCTAGTTTGTAGACTTCGGTAGGCCCGAACACGCACACAGACGCACACCCACCTAAGAAACTTGATCTGGCGGACAATTCTTGACAGCCTTGTTTCCCCAATGTCCATATGCATGTTCCCTCATTTTCTCTTGCATCTGCATGAATGAAAGTGCTTTGATCGAGACAATTTAACAAAGATCTATTCTAAGTGGTAAATTAAGACGTATTTGATTTTTTAAGTAGGAAACATGCAATTGTCATATTAAAGCCTGGAAACGCATCAGCAACCAAATTATGTTTCGTCCATTAATTAGAACTCACCCTATGAGTTTCATTAGTAGGAAACCAACAGTCGCAACGACCTAGTTCGGTGTTTCAGTATAGCGAGGACAAGATAGAATAGGTAGTGACGATTACTAGAGTGGCGATGATGCTGGCTGGGATCCCATTCTTCAAGAAGTCTACGTTGGATAAGTACAACTGTCCGAGCTCATCCTCTTGAGTCGCACTACAGCGGGAAAAAATTAGGCAACTACCACATGGAGATTCCTATTTGTTGGAGTGAACGTACGCCGTCTGATTTGGGAAACCTGAAACTGGCATACCCATCCCAGTCGAGCAAATTAAGCCGGTGATGAAAATGAGCAAATTCTGGTGGTTTCCAGGTAGGTTGGATCCAACTTCCTTTGCGATAGGTACTAGCAGGACACTGGCTATGGTGTGGCTAATGAATGTTGAGATGATCTGAAATAGGATGGTGAGTGTCGTTAGCGGAGGGAAATAACTCATGAAAGCGCACCAGAACCACAGGCGACATAACGAGAACGACAGTGTACAGCGAAAGACCATCAACCAGGTCCCGAATTAGCACATCCATGACTTCCAACAAACCACTGGACATCACCCCTTTACCCAGCGCAATCCCGCCCATTGCGAGGAATACAATCGTCCACATGAACTGCTCAAAATCGTCCTAAATCGAGACATGAGCATGTTTCATGATAAAGAGCGCAACCCCAATACCTTTTTCAGCACCCCAGTCGAGAAAAACGCCACAATGGGTATGATAGCAATGACACCCATATCACCCACATACTCCTCGATCTCATGTTCGACACACCACAGCCCAATTGTGAACAAACATACAAACGAGACCCAATACTGTTTCAACGTGAAAGGCTCCTTGGTAGGTCTAATAGTCTTGATTTCAATCTCCCCTTCGCCATCCGGTGATCGTGCGGGCCGGTAAGAGACGATAAGGAGCAGCCAGATGAGTAATATCGAGATGGCGGAGACCGGTAAGGCTACTACGAACCATTTAGCCCAATCTAGTGGCGGTTCCATAGCTTGGAGGGCAATGAGATTCTGTGGAGAGGATATGGGAGAGCTTTGGCCACCAATATTGGCGGCCAGGGCTATGGCAAGCTGCAACAAGAATTTTAATTTTGGTCTGGTCCAATAGTTTGTGACTCACGATTAGACAGGGTCCAAAAGACGATTTTGGCGGCAGTGTCCGCAGGATGGGCTGAATGAAATGGCTATCAATTGACGGGTACCAGCTTGAGGACTATACATACCCTGATTAAGGTGAAACACAGTGTAGGTGCAGCCACATTACTTCGAGATGAAGTTAATTAACTGAAAAAGGCAGGAATTTAAAGATTAGAAAACCGACCTGATCCACATACTAGCAAAACACGATACACCCATGAACGCGAGGAGAACAGTACTAGGTCGAGAGCCAGCGAAAGCTAGCACTCGGGTGATCAAGACCCGGTCGATATTGGTTTTGCTCAAAGCGGACGAGATGGTGAAACCTCCGATGAGTAGCATAATAGTGGGGGAGAACATTACAGAGAAGACGTATCTGAAATGGCACATCAAGCACGGTAAGTTATGACATGGGAATATAACAGCTCACTTTGTTGCATCAGGGGTAGATAATCGGGTGTCTCCCTCTCGGATCACACGGAGGCAGACGAGCAAAAGAGGAACAAACATCGATGTGACGAATAGTGGAATGGCCTGTTCAAATAAATGGTCAGTGAAGCCTGCATAGCAATAGTACAACAACGCTGACCTCTGTCGCCCACATGATGGTGCAGAATGTAAGTAGTGCGAAACACCTATTGGCTTCGACACCATCAACTGTTTGCACATTCAACAAAGTTGCAAACACTGCAGCAGCTATCAGTATTGAAATCTTTTTCTTCGTAAGCCTAAACCTCCCCATCGGCGTCCCTACATCAAGCAACCCACTCTCGTCCTCCTTCATCAACGAAGCCCCAATTGCCTTTGGCTGCCCGTTCCCCTCACCCCTCCGTTCCTTTCCAATCATCTGCCGCCAAACCGTATCCCGCTCCCAGGCGATATTCTCCCGCTGATGGAGTTTTAGATGCTGTTTCGCGGCAGCAATGTCTCCCCTCGTTACACATTTTGCATAGAGTTCAACGAGGCGTTGAATTGCATCATTAAGTTTGTCTTTCGACGCTTGGGTGAATGGAGGTGCGTTTTCTACCACCTCGTGTAGGTAGCGGTCTTTGAGCTATGAAATATCAACAACCACAGGGTCATGGTGGGAAGGAAAGACCTGAACCGACCTCGTTGTAAGTGACTTTGTCATATCTGACACCACAAAGTAAGCATGGCAATTGGATTACAAGAAGAAAATCCTACTTTTTCAAAATCTTGCGAAATCCAGAATAGTTGATCTCCACATAGGATCTGAGGGATGATACAGATATGAAAAGTGCCGTGATCTTACGTTTATACAACAGCCTCATGTCATATGCGTAGTTCGTTTTCGCAGTCCATATGGTGTCGTGGATGGAAGATGCGAAGCTCTCCTTCATGAAGTTCAATTTGTTGGCCAATGCTCGCGCTTTCCCTATTGTACCCATGGGTGACTTGGGCGAGGCCAGACTATCTTCGAGATCGGCATTTTCGTCACTGGACGATATGCTGTAACGGTGACGAATGGGAGATTCCTCGGGCATTGTACTGCTTCCCTCTAAAATGAAAGGCTTGAAAAGAGATGCTCCAAGTCATATAAACGCGTAACGAATGTACCTGCACGTCGCCTTGAGTTATGGTGGCCCACTGAACTCAACGTTCGACGCCGCTGTCTGGACGTATGGGGTCTCTCCGGACTCCGAGAAATGCTATTCACGTCGTCGTCATCGTCGTCGTCGTCGTCGTCGTCGTCAAAGTGGTCCATGTAGTGGTTACTAGCCAACCCCTCTTCCTCTTGTTGTCTTACTAGCCCCTCCAGTTCGATGACTTCATCTAGCAGTTCTTTCTCCTGCTGTTCATAAAACAGGCTAATTTTCTTCAATTCCCGGTCCAACAAGGGTACAAAAACGGAGTCTGTCATGGACTGATCGGCACGGCCCAGGAGTGACGTTGGTTCGCTGGATTCCAAGTCATGATAAGAGTGATCTAGATTGTGCTGTTGTTTCTCCAACTGATAAATGTATTTCTTCAATGCATCATATCTTCAAAACGGTTTCAAATTGGGTCAGCTCAAGCGGACAGTTGCAACGCACGCAATGTATTCGTCCCACCACTCTGCCACAGCGTTAAACTTCAAAGATGAGCTTAATCAAGGGTGAGCTTCTGGTTCATCCGGTCGACAAAGTAATTCAAGTACCTGAACTTCATTGCTAATGTTACTTGTCGAGGATCTGGGCCCAAAGGAATAGAGTTGAAGGGTTCAGGTCGAAGTTCGGGAGTACTCTTGCACCCAAATTCAAGTTGCACTAGGTCGTGGGCTAGAGCCTGAGTGTCGTAAAGAAGGATGTGCGCTGCTTGGCCACGTGTGCACAGGGTTAGAACTAATACATATACACAGACCTAGGCCTAACCTCCTAGAAAGGATTAAATCACGTTGTATACAAGCGTATACTGGTCAGTTTGCACAAAAGAGATACTGAGGAGAGTATGCAACGTTCAGTTATAAGAACCACAGCAAGTGAGTAGCAAATTCAAAGAGATGACGGAATATGAATGATATCTGGAAGCAATCCAAAATCAAATGAAAGCAAAAGAAAGACAAACGGAGAGGTGGATTCAGAATGTGTGAGACGTAAGTATCGTGAGGATCGTGAATTGTCGTAAAGTCGTGTCAGGTAGAAGTTATCAGCGATTGAAATGAGTGACAAGAATCCTGGTAGATATTCAAATTGTAGCGAAGAGTCTGAAGAGGCGAGTAGAAACAATAGGATGAAAGGGAGGAAGGGACAGTGATCGGTTGGGGTATGCAAGGACGGTAGAGACAGGGTCAGGGACCGGGACAGGGGCGTGCGCGTGGATCCAGTCCCATGGACGTAGTTAAAATTGGATGAGATGTTAAGGACAGGCGAAAGAACAGAGACGAGGTGAGAAAAGAGAGTCACTTGGAGAACTGGGAGCGAGAACAGGAACGACGGTGTTGAGGTTGGCTGCAAGACTTGATATGCGGGATGCGGCGACAATCAAAACTCCAAATGGATGCTATGATCCAATCCAAAGAAATCGATCACCGCTTCCTCGCAATCCCACCCGTGACAACCCGCCGAAGCACAACCCTCAGTACAACCGCACATACCCCGATACTTACTAAGAGTAGGTACGACGGGAGAGCCGAGACGGATTTGGGATCGAGCCTGCCATTCAAGTAGGGGTATCGGGTTTTCGTGCCTTTCTGCCGGGTGTCAGCAGTACTAGTGCTGGGAGAATCCGCGGAGGTGGAAAACCGCGCCAACCTCAAAATCTTCCCAAGAATTGTCCTGGGATCCAACATCGAAAGCGAAAGCATGCCCAACCCCTTCTTCCTCCTCTCCTCCTCGGCCTCACTCAACTTCTGAACTTTTTCCTCAAGGCGCCGATCAGTCTCGTTCTGTTGTTTCCTCAGTGCTTCATCCTGCATCATTTTTTCCCGCACCACTTGGGCCCATTCACGCGCCGCTTCCCTCTCCTCCATATCACCAACCTTCCTCTCCACCTCTTCCAAACGAACTTTGAACGCATCAACCAATGCACGAGTTACTTCTATCTCCCGCTCGCCAACATCCACATCCACATTCTCTCCGACGTCCAACGTGTGATCAACCTGTACTTGCGCGTCTGCGTTGGGCGCGCCAACAAAAATATCACCAACGAGCCTCCTCTCATCTTTCCTCCCCCTCCCTCTAACTGCCTTCTCCTTTCCTGCCTTTGTCCCTGCTCCATCCACCTCAGCACTGCCATCAAGACTCCCAATCACACCCCACGACCCAGCCCCAGAGATAACACTGCTTCCTAAACCTCCTTCCCCGGTCCCAGTCCTTGACCCACTCTCTCCAATATGCTTAACAGTAACGCCCACCCCATCTTCCGCTTCCCACGCATGCACCCCACCTCGCTGACCGCGACTCCCCTGATTGGAAGCATCAACGTCGACCTGTTTAATAGTCTCTCCGATCCCGTTTTCCATCTCCCACGCGCGTGCCCCGCTTGAAGTCGACATGGACGTGGTCATCGACATAGACGTCGAGGGAGGGAAAAATGACGAGGCAAGTAGTTCTTCAACCGTAGGCTCAGATTCCGCCTCAGAGGCCGTTTCGAATTCGATGGTGCCCGTGCCCGTCCTACGCGACTCAGATTCCGAGAGTAGCTGATCTTGCGGCTGGTGTGGGGACTGCGGAAAAGCTAGTGGGCGTTCGGTTGCGTATATATCCACTTCCCTATCCTCATTTGTTTCCTCGACATTGGGAACGTGACCATCATTAATACTACCAACACTCCCACTCCTCTCCTTCCTCGCGCGCCCAACACTATCATCAACGCTCGAACTCCGCTCAAAACTCGCGACCATCCCTTTGACTCGACCGTTCCTATACCTTCCCCCGACGCTGGTGCGCCTGACAGGGGTATGCATGTTCGTGAGGTCGACGGACGATGACGAAGATGCGGAGGAGTACATGGCGCCGACGAATGGATTTGTGGTCGAGTTGGATTGGAGGCGGTTGTTGGGTGTGCCCTCTTCGTCCTCGTCGACATCAGATTGGAGTCGCACATCGACTTCGGCTGGGCCAAAGCCCCATATTCGCCCACGAAGGACGTTCTGCCGGAGGTTGCGGGAGGCGGAGAGGAGGGCTGTGCGCCATAGTTTGTTTATTCCGTATCTGTTTTAAGAGTAGGGTAAAGAGGCAAGTTAAAAAATAAATAAATAAACTGTGGCGCGGCATGGGGATTAAAATGGGCCCACTCACCCCTCCAAATCAGACTCATTGAACCTCAAGAAGCTCTTGCCCGTAATCTTGCTCTGCTTCACAAAGGTAGCAATATCGCGTGCAACTGGAAGAGGCAGGTTGAGTGCCTCGCCAGACTTGATACGAAGTGCTGTGGCGAGATACGCGGACAGTTGTGAGGGTGTCCAGGTTTTGGGGTTCGGGGGAAGGTCTTCAAGAGTTGCTGCTGTGGATGGAGGAGGGGTCGGCAGGGATGGGAGTGTATCTGCGCGCTTGGATCTGTGGGGTGATGGGGTGTTGAATTGATTTGTAGGTGAGGGAGATGGACTCGGAGAAGGGAAGGAAGGGGGAATAGGCAATGGAAGAGGCTGATCGGAACTTAGACTCTTGCTGTATTGATGTCCATGAGCGCGTCCGCTGAGACCTGGGCTGGGGTGAGAGTGAGTTGGGCTGGGGCTTGGGCTTGGGACGTAGTAATAAGACGAGTTGTGGTGTGAGTGGTGTTGCGGAGACGAGTTTGATCGAGATAGGAGACCTGTGGAGGTTGTTTTGATTGGGTAGGGGTGGGCATTAGGCTTCAACGCGTCTTTTGTTGGAGAAATCGGTCGAGGGAATGAAAAGGTCGATGGCGAGGTCGGCGCGGCGGTGCTCATCGCAGACGACGGCCAAGAGGCCTGCAAGACGTGTAGGGCACGCTAATAAGATTCAGGAAGGGTCACACGGTCACTCACCGTTCCTTAATTAGTTATACTGCAACTCAACCACTGGCAAGTTGAACCAACACGATGTTACGCTCTCATTTGTCCAAAACGGCCCGCCTGCAAGGAAGCGGCGTTTCACGGGCGCCGTGTGGTTCTTATCAACTTGTTCGTGCCATGTAAGTTTCCCCATCGCGGATTGCAGCGGGGTAGCGTAAGATCGCCCATCCACTGAGACTCCTTTGTTCATTTGCACCCGTCTAAATTCCAATATGTACCTAGCCAAAGCACCCCGAGCAATCAGGCCGCCCCGTACGCAGCTAGGCGTATGATGACTACATCCGCGTCTGGCTCCCTATTGCAATTTGGGCAACATGTAACGAAAGGACTTGGGAGGATCACCGAGGGTATCATGACCAGGGGTCAAGGCTCTTACGTCGAGTTTGAGGATGGTCGACGCTTGCTGGATTTTACCTGTGGGATTGGGGTCACGGGTCTGGGTGAGTATGTCCTATGTCTGTTTCTATACGGGGAGTCGCTGCATTTGCGGGTCGAGACTGAAAGTCAGAGAAATTCACTGTGTTTTATACGTAAAAGATGGTGGCTCATGGTCAGCCTTCATGAGCGGTGTCTCGACGAATGGTTTAGTCTTACTCTTCACTTTATTTGTCGCGCTGCTGGAATGCGCTCCGAGGGAATTCATAGTACCAGTGCTTTCAATGGCAAATACCCGTCTCCCAATCTCAAAACATTGTGCAGCTTCCCTAGCTTCCCAGTTTCAAGGCTACTCTACAGCAACGGCGGCTGACCTTACCTTACCATTTACCCACTTCCAGGACACTGCCACCCAAAAGTCAGCAAAGCAGCTGCCGACCAATGCATGGATCTCGTTCACTGCCAGGTATGCACCAGCCCCTGTTCCCCACCCTACAATTCCTCTTTGACCTCCCAACCTCACAGTGCGGCATCGCGTTCCACGAACCATATCTCCGCCTCATAGAGAAACTCCTCCCCGTAATGCCCCACCCCTCCCTCGACTCATTCTTCTTCTGGAATTCCGGTTCAGAGGCCATAGAAGCCGCGCTCAAAATGGCACGTACCATCACCAAACGTCAAAACATCATCTGCATGCAAGGTAAGCCTCGCCCCCGCCCCCTCCTCCCCTTCCCTATCTGATTCCAATACCCTAGGCGGCTATCATGGCAGGACATTCGGTGCGATGGCCGTAACGAAAAGCAAGACGATCTACTCCCACGGCGTTGCCCCCCTCATGGTATCTCCCCTCTCTCCCTCATCTCCCCCATCTAACACCCCCACAGCCCGGGGTATTCACCATCCCCTACCCCTATTGGCACCAACACGCCCTTCCCCCATCCACGCCCACATCCACGCTGGCCTCCAACAGCCTCTACCAGCTCGAGCTCCTCCTCGCGCAGCAAACCGCCCCCTCCGACACAGCTGCCATCATCATCGAGCCGGTGCTAGGGGAGGGCGGGTACGTCGCCGCCCCCGCGGAGTTCCTGGACGGACTGCGGCGCGTGTGTGATGCGCACGGGATGCTGCTGATTGTGGACGAGGTGCAGAGTGGGTTCGGGAGGACCGGGAAGTATTTTGCGACTGAGTATAGTGGGGTGAGGCCGGATATTTTGGTTATTGCCAAGGTGCGTGGGTTGTGGAGAGGGAGAGTGCGGCTTACAGAGCGAATTTTGAAGGGACTGGCCAATGGGTTCCCGTTAAGTGGGGTAATTAGTCGGAAGGAATTGACGGACACGCTTAAACCTGGCTCGATGGTTTGCATTCCCCCATATCCTCTCCTGATGTTGTGACATCTCATTCACTGCTGTAGGGTGGGACGTACGCCGGAAACGCCGTGTCCTGCGTGGCTGCTGCCGCTGTTGTCGATGTTATGCGGGAAGAAAAGATCTTGGATAACGTCCAAATTCGGTACGCCCACCATGCATTATTTACCAATTACCCTACCGTCGCTTATCCAACGATGGACCTGACACACCAGCTCCGCTGAACTGTTTTCCTCGCTAAACGCTCTCCGCAGTAATCCCGCCATCTCCCCTTACATCCTCGACATCCGCGGACGCGGGTTGATGGTTGGGATCGAGTTCGGCACGCCGTCTGGGCCAGGGGCCCAATATGACCCGGCTCGCGCCTCCACGAACGCGCCGGCGGCACTGGCGAGTCGGGTGACGAAACGATGTGTGGAGAAGGGGTTGCTGATATTGACGACGAGTATTTATGAGGTTGTGAGGTTTATTCCACCGTTGAATGTTAGTGAGGGGGAGATGAGGGACGGGTGTCGGATTTTTGGGGAGGCGGTTGAGGAGGTTATTAGAGAGGGGTGAAGAAGGCTTGGGTGGCGGGTAAGGTTGTGGATGGTATGTGTGTGCAATGTACGATAGAGGGATGATGAAGTAGGCTTGATATGTAATTCTAGTCGGGGTACAGAAAGTGTGGAACTGGAGTTCCTTGGACGTTCACTTTGACGACTAGGGAGGGCTGTGTTGCCTCCGATCGCGACGATCATTACATATGAAGTCAGCTGGCTGCTGGTGGTATCCTGTCCGTTCCCTTATATTTTGGTTGCCTGTAGGTACAACTTGATGGTCTTTACCTCTGGTGTTTTCCGCTGCAAGGCATATGTTGCCAGATGTCCATGACACGCTCTCGTATTGATTGGACTATTGTATATATCATGTTCAGGGAAGATGAAGGGTGCACAGTACTGGCTACTCATTTCCTCCTGCGAATGCACGCACGGGGGCCTGTTTGAAAGCAGGATCGCGATTGGAATGGAATCGGAGGAGGTGAAGGGGACGTGGGTGGACTGTATTTGGGAATGAAAGGAGGGTGACGAGATAGATAGGAAAGCTGAGATGAGGTTTATTGCGGTGGGAAGGAGACGAATGCTGGGGGTGCTGTCAGAAGTATTTGTTGGTGTACTGTGTTCTCGACGACACGTTGGATGGACCGACAAACGTTTGATTGCAAGGTCATGCTGTATTTACGGTAGTGAACGTGGGTCTTGAATACGTCAGTACTCGACAGTACGTGCACATGCGAGTACGCGCGAGTACGCGTGAGTCTGTGATGGATTGGGCGGAACGGGATATGCCTGGGAAAGGTACCCATTTAGAATTAGCAAATGAGTAAACGTAGCCATATTTGGGAAGTGCCAAGCGTCGACTCGGGGTGACATGATGGATATGGATGATGGAGGACGGAGGAGTGGGGCAGAGGCCGTGGAACCCAGGAACCATGTGGACTCGGATGGATATGGGATGTTGGAAGAGTTGGAAACTGGATATGGAAAGAGATCAAGATACTTGGCGTTTTGGTTATCCGGGGTTGTATGAAGATAACCGAGTATGAACGGAGGAGATAACCGAGCGCAAATGAAAGTCAGGTCCTTTGAAGCCTGTGAGGCTCTGTCAGGGTCCGGAGTCGACTGATGGAGTAATATATCACGATATATCAGGATAGTTGGTGCACTAGTGAGTACTAGTGTTGGTCGTTATATGACAAGTGACGGCATGGTCGATCGACGGTCTGTGGAAGATCGAGATAAAGTTGAATGTTTTGTTGTTAATGTTAATATTCATTCGTGTTGAGTTGTTCAAGGTAAAGTACAAGCAACGGGTACTTGAACTTGCCACTGTGCACGTGATAGGTTAACGAAGCAGTGCGTGGGAATGGACCAACTTGTTCTTCACGACGAGAGAA
>Ga0210383_10000995_pt1 | contig 26128 bp, 22 predicted proteins | sample IncBWC14OmetaG_FD_160072 | JGI IMG/M metagenome (GOLD analysis project Ga0210383, IMG submission 160072) | Forest soil microbial communities from Barre Woods Harvard Forest LTER site, Petersham, Massachusetts, United States - Inc-BW-C-14-O ... | reverse complement strand
TGTGGAAATGCGCGGGCGTTTTTTTCTAACAGCGGGACTGAGGCGATTGAGGGGTCGATCAAGCTGGCGCGGCTGGCGGGGCATCGGGCGGGCGGCGAGGGTAAGTCGCGGCTGGTGGCGCTTGAGGGGTCGTATCACGGGCGGACGTTTGGGGCGCTGTCGCTGACCGGGCAGGAGAAGCATCGCAAGGGATTTGAACCGATGCTGGAAGATGTGACGTTTGTTGCGCAGAACGATGTTGAGGGATTGCGGGCGGCGGTGAACGACAATACTTGCGCGATTGTGCTGGAGCCGATTTTTGGCGAGGGCGGAATTTACGAATGCTCGGTGGAGTTTCTGCAAGCTTGCCGGGCTGCGGCCGACCGGCACCGGGCGGCTTTGATCTTTGATGAGATCCAGTGCGGGCTGGGGCGAACCGGGACTATGTTTGCGTTTCAGAGTTTTGGAGTGACTCCGGATATTGTGGCGATCGCCAAGCCGATTGCGGCGGGGCTCCCTTTGGGAGCGTTTATCGCCAGGGAAGAATTTGCTAACGCGATTTCACCGGGGCAGCATGGGACTACTTTTGGGGGTGGTCCTCTGGCTTGCCGGGTTGCTTTGGAGTTTCTGGCTATCGTGGAGGAAGAGAAGCTGCTGGATAACGTGAATAAGGTTGGGGCTTATCTGCAGCAGGAGTTGAGAGAGATTGCTGAAAAAAGTCCGGCGGCTAAAGAAGTTCGCGGGCGAGGGTTTATTCAGGGGATCAATCTGGAGATTCCGGCGCGGCCGATTGTGGATGCGGCTTTGGCCGAAGGCGTGCTTTTTAATTCTACGCAGGATACTGTGGTGAGATTTTTGCCTCCGTTTTTGCTGGAGGAGAAGCATGTGGATAAGGGGATTCGGGTGCTGAAGAAGCTGCTGCGGAAGAGGCGGAAGGTGGCGGCCTAAATGGCAGTCAGGAAGGCGCGGGTAGAAACGCCCTGCGAGGCTTGAGGTGGAGCAGGTGGGTATGGGGTCCTTCGACTTCGCCGGTGGATCGCTTTCGCGATCCACCTGCTTCGCTCAGGATGACAAACAAAAACGGGGAGCCGAAGCTCCCCTAGTGAAGTGAACAGAGGCGATGTTCATTTAAATAGAGTCTGGTGGCGCGGGAAAAGTTGTCCAGCTTCGAGAAGATTCGGTTTGAGAAGATTCGGAGTGAGAAGATTTGGCTGTGATGGCGGCAGGCCGGGATGTTTCTGCTCAGCTCGAACCTGGCGCTCCGGCGCTGGGCGCCGGAGTGGAAGAGTGCTGGATGGATTTCGATGGGGCGCGCATGCGTTACCTGCGCACGGGGTCCGGGCCTCCGTTGATTCTGTTGCATGGGTTGCTGGGGTATTCGTTTTCCTGGCGATTTACGATGCCGGCTCTGGCACCTTATGCGGCGGTGTATGCACCGGACATGATGGGTGCGGGGTTCTCGGACCGGCCGGTTGGGCTTGACCACTCCATGCGGGGGACGGCGCAGCGGGTTCTGCGATTCGTCGAGCGGCTGGGAATTTCTTCATTTGATTTGCTGGGGACTTCCCATGGCGGCGCGGTCGCGATGATGGCGGCCGGGGAATGTCTGAGCCGGAATATTGGTTTGCACATCCGGCGGCTGGTGCTGGTGGCGCCGGTGAATCCTTATTCGGCGCATGGGCGGCGGCTGGCGCCGTTTGTCGGCAGCAGATTTGGGACGGCGCTGTTCCGGCTGACGAGCGGGCACATGCGTTTTTCTTATCCCTATTGGCACGCTCGCATGTATGGCGACCGTCGGCGCATTCCTCCGGGAACTCTCGAGGGGTATATGGCGCCGCTGGATAAGCCGGGATTGTTCGAGCACGCGCTGAGCATCGTGCGCACGTGGACGGAAGACCTGCGCGAACTCGAGGCCACTCTGCCGAAGCTGGCCAGTGTTCCTACGCTTCTCATGTGGGGCGGCAAGGATTCCGCGGTGTATGCTTCGTCGGCTGAGCCGCTCGGGAAATGCTTTTCGAATTCCAGGTCGATCGTTTTTCCAGGCATTGGACATTTGCCATACGAGGAATGTGCGGAAGAGTTCAACCGGGCGTTGATTGAATTCCTGACGAATGAGACGGTTCCCGCGTGAGCGATAGGGAAGCGAGCCAAACGCGCGATTATGGTGTCGCAAAGAGCGCGACACATCGCGCGGCTCGCTCAGGTTCTTCGTTCGCGCTAAAGACGCGCTCGCTCAGGATGACAAATCTCAAATGATGAGCCACCACATCTTCGAGCTGCTGCGGGGCGCGGTGGTGCACTATGGATACTGGGGAGTGGCGGCGCTGCTGTTGCTTGAAGGCGCGGGCTTGCCCTTGCCGGGTGAGACCATCTTGCTGCTGGCCAGCTTCCTGGCTTATACCCAGCATGAGTTGCGGCTTCCCTGGGTCATTGCGGTGGGGATCGTGGCCACGACTGCGGGCGGGGAACTCGGCTTTGCGCTGGGGAGACACGGCGGACGTCCGCTGATCGAACGCTACCGGCATGTCTTCTCCATTCGCTCGGAGACGATGGAACGGGGAGACCGGCTTTTTGAAAGATATGGGGCGGCCACGGTTTTCCTGGCGCGATTTCTCTTCGGGATGCGCGTGCTGGCGGCGTTGCTGGCGGGAGCGCTCCACATGCCGTGGCGGAAGTTTTTCCTCTTTAACTTTCTTGGAGCCGCGGTTTGGGTGACCGCGATTTGTGGGACGGGATATCTGTTTGGCGGGCATTGGGGGCGTTTGGCGCATGATCTCAAGCGTTTCGATCTGGCAGTTGCGGTGGTGATTGTGCTGGGGGGGGTGTGGCTATGGTGGAGAAGCCGGAAGGAAAGGAATGGCACGTAGCGAGATTTGCCTTGGACCGTCTTGCAACTGGGCCGGGCGGCTCGAAGAGAGAAAAGCAGTCAGGCTGGAAGCGTACCTCAGGCGCTGAAGCGCGCAAGCATTCAATGACCTTACGGCACCCTTCGGCGCTTCGCTTGCTCAGGGCAGGCTAAGAACTGAAATCGTGCCCTTCCCGAAACTCGTGCGAGCCAGACTTTTCGGTACCGCTGAGGCGAGCACCTTAAGAGTCAACTCGTCCACAGGGGAATTTTGCCGGGGCGCGGCTATACTGTGCGGGTGTCGCGGGAATCCTCGTGCGAAGGGGGCCGTGGCCATTGATCTTACCGGCGGCGTCCGCGCCGGAATTCGGACGAGGAGGAACGCATGAAGAATATCGGGTTCTTGACTCTGTTGATCACAGCAACGCTACTATTAGCTCTGGCTTTGCCGGTGGGTGCGGCTGGTCCAAAGGCAGCAGCGGCGCCAGTTCCGGCAGCAGTTGCGGCAGCGGCAGCAGCGCCGGCACCGGCTGCGTCACCCGCACCTCATCCGGAAATCGCGGCGGCGCTCGAAGCGATGCATAACGCCCACCACCATCTGGAAGATGCGGCTCACGATTTCCACGGCCATCGCGTGGATGCGCTCAAGCATCTGGATGCGGCGATCCACGAAGCTGAGATTTGCATGCAGGAACCGTAAAAGCATAATCCGGGGAAGCTAAAGGCAGCGTCGAAGAGACGCTGCCTTTTTTATTGCTGCCGCCGGTCTGGTCACCCCCCGACTACTTGCCGATGGTGTAGCCGATGGACGCTCCCACGCGAAAGACGTTGCTGGAGTTGAACCCCTGATTATTCTGAACGTGGTAGTAATGAGCCTCGGGACGCACAAAGACGTGGGGCAAGTGGTGCCAGACGTAGTAACGGAAGCCGGCGCCGAAGTCTTCCATGAAATGATTGCTGCTGGTGTAGTTGACGCATCCCGGGCTGGCACAGGGCTCGGCGATATAGAACCGGTTGCTGGCGACGCCGATGCCGGCCATGATGTCAAGGCCCATTTTCTTGTTGATCCTCGGCTGGAAGAGCACGTTCGCATCGGTGAAGAAAGGGCGGTAATTTTCGTAACCGTAGTAGTCCCCCTTCTTGTACCTCCAGGAGGTTTCAACGTTAAGGCCGAGACGATGGGGGAAAGAAACGACGTCACCAGCGAGGCTGAGGTAGAGTCCTCCCGTTTCTGTCAGAGGCTGGAAAGTGACCAGGTCGCTGGGGGACGAGAGTGAATAAAGTTCGCTGCCGCCGACCAAAATGTCCCCTTGCTGGGCGCAAGCGAGGTTGGCAAACAGAAAAAGCGTACACGTGGATGCAAGCAGCGCGAATTTTCTCAATACAAATCCCTCGTCAGTTGGTTTGGACTTCTGGAGTTCACCCAGCAGACTGGTGGAACCCGGCGAAGCAGCCGCAGATGGCTACTCCAGCAAGAGAACTGGGGACAGCCGGAATCGGCCGTCCCAGTATTCTGCTGCCCCAGATTCTGCTGCCCCAGCATACCAAAACGAGCGAGCATCCGTGGCGCGAAGGCTTAATCGTTACCGATGGTGTATCCGATTGAGCCGCCGACACGGAATACGTTATTGGAGTTGAACTCGACGTTATTCTGGATGTGGTAGTAGTGAATTTCGGGGCGGACAAAGACGTGGTGCCAAACGTAGTAACGGATGCCGCCTCCGAGGTCTTCCATGAAGTGATCACTGCTGCTGTAGTTTATGCACCCGCTGAAGTAACTGCAGGAGGTCACTTCCGGGACGTAGAAGCGCGTGCTGGCAACGCCGATGCCACCGAAGAGATCGGCGCCGATTTTCTTGGTGATTTTCGGCTGGAAGACCCCGTTGAAGTCGGTCAGGATAGGACGATAAGTCGTGTCCTCGAAATCCGGATAGTTGCCCTGACTAGCCCTCCAGGCGGTTTCGACGCCGAAGCCGATGCGGTGTTTGAAGGTGACGACGTCGCCGGAAATGTTGATGTAGGCGCCGCCCTTTTCCGCCGGCTGCTGGAAGTTCCCCACGCCGGTTGCTGGGGAGGACGATAGAAGGGTGCCGCCGCCGATCATGATGTCCCCTTGTTGAGCGGAGGCCATCTGGGCGAGGGCCAAGAAGGCGAGAACTGGTACCAGGATCGCTAACTTTCTCAAGAGAAACCTCCTAAATCAGTTCGTTGTAAGCCTTAAGATGCGTCCGTGAAATCGTTAGGATGCAGCAAATTCTGTAACGCTACATGATAATTTCAGCCGGGCTTAGATTCAACTGGAGCCCGGTGTTTGTAAAGATACCTCAAAGGTACCCTGATTCCAGGGTTTGCCCTTGTAAATGCTTGCAAACCCGGGGGCGCGAAATAAGTTGCGCCGGAGATATCGAGCCGGCGAGACGCCGGTGCTACGCGGCTATTTGGACTTTCCTCCGCCACCGCCGGGGGCACGGATGTGGTCGAAGGCGATGGGGCCGCCACCGAAGAAGATAAGGCCGAAGGCCAGGGCGGCGAGTGCAAGGGGAAACTCGTACCCGTCGTTGCCCAAGAGCCCGTTGTGGAAGTTGACTTTGGCGATGGCTACGGAGAGATCGATGCAAAGGGCGAAAGCGGCTACCCGGGTGAACAGGCCCGCCAGAACCATGAGTCCGCCGACGAGCTCGATGAAGGCCGAGAGATAGGCCGACCAGCGCGGAAGTCCGAGGCTTGCGACCAGGTCAGCGTGGTGGTGAAGTCCGCCGAAAACCTTGTGGTAACCGTGGACGAACATAACCGCGCCCAAGGCGATGCGCATCACCAGAAGCGCAAGGGGTTGCAGGCGATCGAGGTAGCGCACGTGGTTCCTCCGGCAGAAAGAAAGTAGATTACAGCAGCTGTTCAAAGGAAGCGAGCCAAACGCGCGATTATTGTGTCACAAAGAACCCTTCGGCTTCGCTCAGGGCAGGCTGCGACACATCGCGCGGCTTGCCGGGTGCTTCGCTACGCAAAGACGCTTGCTCAGGATGACAAGCAAAACAGGCGAAGGAAGCGGCAGCGAGGTAACGGCGCAGTTTGGCTCGGGGGCGGCAGCGTGCAGAGGGAGATCCCTCGCCCGGCTGAAGTGCGCCGGGACTTCGGGATGACGCCCGTCAAGAGGGGCACGCGTTCAGACTGGAGCCACTACCTTCTACCTGCTCGAAACGGAAATGATTGCGCAAGCGACCGACTTCTGGTAACGTTTTTTCGCTCCAAGATACGGTCTGCTCATGGCGTCTTGTCTGCAACCGATGCGCGCATCGAGCAGGCCTCCCCTCCGTTCTTGGAAACTGATTTAACCGCGTGCGTAAAACCGGCGAATGTTGTTCTTGATGCACAAAGCTGCGCGAGTGCGCAACTTCGGATGAGCGGCAGTGTTCTGGGGGAAATGCAGGGTCGCTAAAAAGTTCTGGTGGTCAGGAGGCGGTAATGAATCGCATTTTGAAGGGTGAAAATATTATGCAGAAGTGGGTAGTGCTTGTGCTCGTGGTGGTGGTTCCGGCTTTTGCCTGGGGCCAGAAGAAGACAAGCGCGCCTGCTTCTCATGCGGCGCCAGCGCAACATGCAAGCGCGCCCTCTCACGCGGCAGCGCCTTCGCATGGGGCGACACAGTCGCACGGTACAACGGCCAGCCACGGGGCGACAGCCGGACACACAGCAACGAATACCCGACCCACAACCAGCCACACGACTGCGGCCAGCCACGGGGCAACGGCCGGGCATACGGCGACGACCAGCCGCGGGACAACGGCGCCGAATCGGGGAAACACGACGGCGAGCCATGGAAACGCGGCACCAAGTCGCGGGACTACGGCGGCCGGTCACGGGAATACGCCGGCGGGTCGGGGGAACACGACGGCGGGTCGCGGGAACGCCGCCGCCGGCAATCGCGGGGGCAGCGCTCACCAGCCGGCAGGCACGCGGAGCGTCAGTCTGAAGGGTGGAGGGCACGCCAGCGTTCGGGCGAATGGATCGATCCGTTCCGTGGACCGCAACGGCATGCATATCGAGCATGGGGTCCGCGGCGGGCGTACGGTCGTAAGTGAACGAAACGGAGCGCGCATTGTAACCAGAGGGCATGGCGGTTATGTGCAGCGCGCCTACGTGACGCGCGGCGGGCACGCCTATTATTCGCGAACCTTCTATGACCACGGCGTCTATCGGGTGGGGCTCTACCGCGGCTACGGCTGGGGCGGACATACCTATTACGGCTACTACCCGGGCGTCTGGTACCATCCGGGATTTTATGGATGGGGCTGGCATCCGTGGGGAGCGCCGGTTTACTGGGGCATCGGAGCCTGGGGTTGGGGCGGAGCGCCATGGTGGGGATTTTATGGCGGGTGGTGGAATCCTTATCCGGTTTATGCTGCTCCTTACTACTGGCTGACGGACTATCTGATCGCCCAGCAGTTGCAGGCAGCGTATGCGGCCCGGGCTGAAGCCAACGCGGACGCAGTGGCTGCAGATGCGGCGGCGAGTGGCGGCGACGGAGGCGGAGCAGATGCCGCTCCTGCTCCGGCAGCAGCTGCGGGTCCGGTGGCATTGACTCCTGAAGTAAAGGAGGCGATTGCCCAGGAAGTGAAGGCGCAGTTGGCGGCGCAGCAGGCCCAGGCGGCGCAGCAAGGTGGAGGCGGGCAAACCGCGTCGGCAGCGGCACCAGCGCCTACTACCAGCGACAACACGCCACCTCCGGCGCTCGATCCTTCGCAGCGCACGTTCGTGGTGGCCTCCGATGTGACGGTGGTGGCCAACGGTCAGGAATGTGCCTTGTCGTCGGGTGACGTGATTACGCGACTGACGGACACTCCGGATGCGGACCAAAACGTAAATGCCAGCGTCTCGGCGACCAAGAAAGGTGACTGCGCGTCGGGAGCAACCGTTGCCGTGAAGGTGGATGACCTGCAGGAAATGTACAACCACTTCCAGGAGAACATCACCAACGGCATGGGAGAGATGGCGAAGAAGCAAGGGACGGGTGGTATGCCGGCGGCGCCGGATACCGGCACCCAGGCCGGAGCCGTGCAGCCTCCGCCACCGGATACCAGCGTGGCGAAGACTCTGCAAGACCAGCAGGCAGCGGCTGATCAGACCGAGCAGGATGTCAAGCAGGAAGCTGCCTCTGGAGGCGGTGGGCAGTAAAACAGTCTGCAAGCGGAGGGCAGTGCAACGGTCGATCGCTGTTGAGCGCTGTTTGACCGTTGCTCACTTGATCGCTGACCGAGCGATTGCTAATTAAATCAATCAGGGGGCGTCGGGTGACGACGCTCCCTTCTCCAATGGGAATGGCAATTTTCTCTCGACGCCGCAACGGTGCGGCTGTTATCGAACTTTTGTCGAGACCTGAACGGAGGATTTTACGATGTTGAGGAAATTCCGCAACCTGATTCCGGGCATTGTTCTCCTGGCTTCCACGGTCTTCGCTGCGATGATCTTCGTTGGGACAATCTTTCCGCCGACGCTGGCTAATGCCCAGGCAGTTTCTTTGCAGGAGCAACTCGCTGCACAGTACAAGCTGGTGAAGATGGGATCGGACACGAGCGGATATTCCGTGGTCGAAGAGGGCACGCTGTTGGCGATTCAGAAGGGCGGCTTGCTGGGCGTGCCTTATTCGGATACGAGCGTGCAGAACAATAAGTATGAGGGCGGAGTGGTGAAGGCTCCGAATGCGATCCTTTCAAAGGGGATCGGGTTCGGCATGAAGAAGTTTGGGAAGGAACAGACGACCAAGTTGTTCGCCAAGGGTGACAAAGTATACGCCAACAGGATCGATGTCAGTTTGGACAAGGATCAGGTCACGATGGGAATTGTCGCCTGCGACAAATGCAACAAGACCGATCCCCCGACCTATAACAAGACGAACATTATCTTCGTGTTTCCGAAGGGATCTTTAGCGACGGCGAGCGCGGGGCAGGTTGAGGATACGATCGGGACACTGCTCTCGATCAGCACTGACGATGCGAAGCAGGGCGATGATAATGGGCAGCAGCAGGGTGGAGATCAGCAGCAAGGCGGGGATCAGGGTGGGCAGCAGGCGGGGCAGCAGCAAGGAGGTCAACAGCAGCCTGCCGCGCAAGAGCAACCGCCAGCCGAACCGGCGAGCATCGATAAGGGTATGACGACTGACCAGGTGCAAGCAGCGATGGGCAAGCCGGACAAGATCGTGAACCTGGGAACGAAGACGATCTACTACTACAAAGACATGAAAGTGATATTCCTGAGCGGCAAGGTTTCTGACGTGCAGTGAGGTTGCGGTCGATCTGCGCCGCGTTCCCGCGTCCTGCTGTTAAATAACGTTTTGTTCGCCCGATCGGCGCGGCTGTGAGCTTTCCAAGATCAACGAGTAACGCGGCAGCTGTTCATCCCGCCTAGAACTTAAAGCCTGCCGGCGCAGCAACTTGAGCTAGCGACATAGTACTTCCGTACCGTCTCTAGTACTTCAGTTACCAGCTCCAGAGTGACCGGATATGCCCCTTCCCAAAACTACCTCTAATTGGGTGCATAACTGCATCAACCACAATATATAGATATCCCCCAAAATCAGCCTTGAGGCGAATTCCAGAAAATGGGCATAAAACCCCATAAAACAGGGAGATTCGCTCTGAGGCGGGGCTTTTCAGGGCTGATATATGCTCTGGACACCGAGAGCCCCCGGACAGGCATTGGAGGGCAGGAGTTTCAAGGTAAGCCCCGTGGGCCGGAGACACCGGAGCGGGACGGTTCTGGTGGAGAGGGCAAAGGAACTGGGGCAAGGAAACATGGCCGACTCGCGAGAAGTGATGAACATACGCCAGGCGTCACAGTACCTGGGGGTGAGTCCGGACACGCTTTACAAGTACGTAGGGGAACAGAAGATTCCTGCTTTCAAGCTGGGCAACCGCTGGCGATTTAAAAAGTCGAAGCTGGACCAGTGGATGGAAGAGAAGTCGAGCCAGATGGAATCGGGAACGAAGCATAAGGCGAAGGCGGCAACGAAGGCTGCCGGACAGAGTTAAACAAAATCGGCACGGGCGAGGGCGCCCGCGCCACACGAGCAAAGGCGGGCACACATGTTTGGAATGGGATCGAAGACGATTGTAGGTCTGGACGTGGGCTCTTCCAGCATCAAGGCGGTGGAGTTGAAGAAAAAGGGTGGACAGATCGAAGTGTCGCACCTGGGGCTGGAACCGCTGTCCTCTGACATTGTGGTCGATTCGATGATCGTGGACTCGGGAACGGTCTCGAGTGCGATATCGAAACTGTTTGCCGACTGCCTGATCAAAACCAAAGCGGTGGCTACGGCGGTAAGCGGCCACTCGGTGATCGTCAAGAAGATCTCGCTGCCTTCGATGAGCGACCAGGAACTGGCCGAGACCATCGAGAAGGAAGCGGCCCAGCACATTCCCTTCGACCTAGCGGATGTGAGCCTGGACTACCAGATTCTGTCTGAAGAAGCGGGCAGCCCGCAGATGGATGTTTTGCTGGTGGCCGTCAAGAAGGACAAGATTTTGAACTACACCAACGTACTCTCGATGGCAGGTCGCACCCCGGCTATCGTGGACATTGATGCGCTGGCTCTGCAGAACTGCTACGAGTACAACTACCAGCCGGCGCCGGGCCAGGTGGTGGCGCTTTTGAACCTGGGCGCCAGCGTGATGAACATCAACATCGTGAAAGGTACAACGCCGCTGTTCCCGCGCGACGTCAGCGTGGGCGGGCACCAGTACACGGATTCTCTGCAGAAGGAGCTGGACCTGAACTTCGAAGATGCAGAGAAGCTGAAGCTGGGCGAGAAGGTGGGGACGGTGAGCGAGGACGCGAAAGCGCCGATCCTGCAACAGGTGACCGAAATCATCGTGCTGGAAATCCAGAAGACGTTTGACTTCTTCCGGGCGAGCGCGGCGGGTGAGCACATCGAGAAGATTTACCTGGCAGGCGGTTCGGCAAAAGTGCCGGGTTTGATGGAAGCTTTGCGGCAGGAATTTTCGATGCCGGTTGAATTGTTGAATCCATTCCAGCGGGTGGTGCCGCCGACGGAGGGTCCGGGAGCGGAGCTGGTGGAGCAGAATCCGGGTCAGCTCGCAGTTGCCGTGGGCTTGGCTTTGAGGAGCTTTGAATCTCTATGATCAGAATCAACCTGCTCGAAACATCCAAGGGGAAAGGCAAGCGCGGCTCCAGCGGGCCGACCATGCCGGCGATGGAAATGGGCGATATGGGTTCGCCCAAGCTGAAGGTGCTGGTCGTAATCCTGATAGCCGGGGCGTTGAATTTTGGCTACTGGTACCGGCTGGACCAGCAAGCGAAGTCGATCGCCAAGCAGATGGCCGCGGCTGAACAGAAAAACCGCGAACTCAGCGATGTGAAGGCGCGCTACCTGGAGCGGCAGAGGCAAGCCGACAATTACAAGCGGCGGGTGGACGTAATTGATTCGCTGCGCGCGGGTCAGGCCGGCCCGGTCAACCTGCTGGCTATGCTTGGCGAAACCGTGAACGGTACGGAAGCGGTCTGGCTGCGGAGCATGGATGACACGGGCGCGAGCGTAAATCTGGAAGGCACGGCGTTGAGTACGGACGCAGTGGCCAACCTGATCGCGAACCTGCAGAAGACGGGCTTCTTTAAGACGGTGGAAATCAAGGAAACCTTCCAGGACGACACGATTAAGGACATGCAGGCGTTCCAGTTCACGCTGACCTGCGAGAAGGGAAAGTCCTAAGAGGCAGGGCTTTAATAGGGAAACTATGGCGAACTTTAGCGAACTGTCGGGCATCAAGCAGTGGGGAGCAGTGCTGGCTGGAGGAGCGCTGGTAAGCGCAGCGCTGTACTTCTTCATGTTCAAGAACCAGAACGACAGCAATGTGAAGGCGGAGCATGCCATGCAGGACAAGGTTCGTGAAAACAACGAACTGGAGTCTTACCGCCCCAAGCTGAAAGACATTGAGCGTCAGCTGGCGAATTTGAAACAGCAACTGGACATCGAACGGCGGATTGTGCCGGACGAGAAGTCGGTGGATGGCTTCATCGAGATGATGGATACCGAAGCGACGAAAGCAGGCGTGGAACTGCGCCGCTATACCGCCAAGCCGGTTGCTGCCAAAGAGTACTACTCGGAAGTCCCATTCGATATGGAACTGGACGGGCCGTACTACTCGATGCTGAATTTCTTTGACCGGGTGGGCAAGCTGGAGCGCATCGTGAACATCAGCGGATTGCTGGTGTCAAACACGAAAAACCCGCAAGGGGCGAAAGCCAAGCATACCTACCAGTATGCGCCGAACGAAAGCGTGATCGCCACGTTCACAGCGACCACATTCTTCAGTCACGATTTGACTCCGCCCGGATCGGGGCCGGGAGCCAAGCCCGCAACTGCAGGCGTGAGCAAATAGGAATCGCTTATGAAGCTGACGACAGGCATTCTGGCAGTGGTGATGATAACGGGGGCGGCCTGGGGACAAAACCCGGCTACCATCGACAACCCGCGCAGCGACGCTAAATCGCTGCCACAAACACAAATCAAGACCAACAACCCGCAACCTGTGCTGGTGGCGCAAGCGGCCAAGCCAGCACCGGGCGCTCCGGCGGCGGCTGTGAAGCCGGCGACGATTCCGGGGGCAGCGGCAGCAGCGGCTCCGGCCAAGGCGGCAGCAATGCCCGCGTCGGTCCAGAGCAATACGCTGCAGCGGGTGAACGTCGTGCGCAACGCGGACGATATTCAGATCGAGATCGGCTCCCGCGAGGCTGTGACTCCGAAGGTGAGCAAATTGAGTTCACCGGCGCGCGTGGTAGTTGAACTGCCTGCGACCGCGATGGCAACCACCCAGAGCAAGATTCCGGTGGGTAGCGCCGGGGTCAAGGGCGTGCGCATCGGCATGGACGGCAAAACACCTCCGAACACGAGCGTGGTCGTGGATCTGGAGCAGGCGCTGACTTATGAGTTGACGCCGGGCCCAGGCAACAGTTTTGTGCTGATCCTGCATACGCAGACAGCAGCGAAGAGCACTCCAGCGGCAGCGCCCAAAGCGCAAACCGTGGCGGTAGCCAAGCCGGTAGCGGCGCCTGCAGCGGCAACGCCCGCGGCCAAGAGCAAAACTGCTCCGGCAGTTGCGGCGGCGCAACCGCATGATGCATTCGTCGCCAAGAAACCAGCGGCTTCAGCTCCGGTAGCAGTGGCCAAGGTTGAAGCTCCGAAGCCCGCATCGACGCATGCGGCTCCTGCTACGGCCAAAGCAACGGCTGATGAAAAGGCAGCTGCGGCCAGCGTAATTGGGGAAGCCCCCAAGCCTCCGCAGGCGGATGAGAAGAAGTGGGCGATGAACGGCAAGCGTGATCCCTTCTTCAGCCCGGTGGTGCAGCAGCCTACAGGTTCGGGTTGCTCGACCGGCAAGAAGTGCCTGGAGATCGGGCAGATCAATTTGCGCGGCGTGGTGAAGTCAGAAGGCGGCTTTATCGCGGTGGTAACCAACACCTTGAACAAGGCTTATTTCCTGCACGAAAACGATCCGGTGTTCAACGGTTATGTGATGAGAATCACGGGAGATTCGGTGGTTTTCGAGGAGACGGTGCAGGACAAACTAGGCAAGCCGTTCACTCGGGAAGTAGTTAAGCGGATCAGCACGCCGGCTGTTTAGCAGTGGGCGGCGGCGACATCTGGAAAGCCCGGAGCGCCGACAAAATCGAGTTTAGAAGAAGGACACGCGGGCCCGGCCCGCGGTTTTGGGGAGAAGCGAAATGCGAAAGCAATTGCTGAGTGTGTTCCTACCGATGCTGCTCCTGGGGCTGGTCGCGTCAGCCGCCGAGATGCCGGCGTCACAACCGGCGAGCCAGCACAACGAACTGCAACGAGTGAACGTAGTTCGCGGCACGGATGAAATCCGGGTCGTGATCAGCGCTCGTGGCGCAGTCACGCCAAAGCTGAGCACCGCGGACTCGCCTGCGCGTCTTGTGGTGGACCTGCCTGGGACCTCGATGGCGACAGGGCAGACCCACATCACGGTGGGCAGCGCTGGGGTGAAAGGCGTGCGCATCGGCACGGACGGCCAGACGCCTCCCACGACTCGTGTGGTAGTCGATCTGGAGCATGCCTTGCGCTATGAACTCACACCGTCGACGGATGGGAAGCTGGTGCTGACGCTGCATACGCAGCCTACGGCAGCAGCGGCGAGTGCAAGCGCCCCACAAACCGTGGCGGCGACCTTGCCGACGCCGGCCAAGATGTCTCCATTCGCGCCGCGAGTGATGGAAGCACCGGCCCCCAAGGCGCAACCCGTGGCGGCCAGCGGCTCCGCAGCTCCCAAAGCAGCGACGGAGAATGTTCTGCCGGCTACGAGCCCGAAGTCGGAGACGGCTGCATCTACCTCAAGTGATTTTGTGTTCGTCGAGCCTGCTTTTGAGGCCAAGACGACGGTTGCTGACGCCACGTCGCCTGCGATCGACCAGCCCAGCGAGCGCGCCGGAGAAGCGGCGGCGAAGTTCGCGGACAAGACTGCTGCGGAACTACTGCCGGTGACCGCAAACGCCGCGCAGGCTTCGTCGAGCACTGGTTCCAATACCGGCGTGCAGCCCGCAGTCAATCTGGCGGCGGAGCAGAGAGCGCAGGCTGGACAAGCGCCGGCAGCGGTTGGTCCGAAGTACACGGGCGAGCCGATTTCGGTAAATCTTAAGGACGTTGATCTGAAGGATTTCTTCCGCTTGATCCACGAAATCAGCGGCTTGAACGTCGTGCTCGATCCTAATGTGCACGGCACGTTGACCGTCGTACTCGATGATGTGCCGTGGGATCAGGCTCTGGATATCGTCCTCAAGAACAACGACCTGGCGCGGGAACTGGAAGGCAACGTTCTGCGCATCGCCACCGTGGATACGCTGAAGAAGGAAGCGGATGGACGACGCGCCCAGGTGGAAGCCGAAGCGCTGGCGGTGGAGAAGGTTTCGGTCACCCGATTCCTGAGCTACGCTCACGCTAAGGACGTAATCATTACGGTAAAGAAGTTCCTCTCAGTGCGCGGCGATGTGGTTGCGGACGAGCGCACCAACGCCGTAATCGTCAACGATATTCCGAAAGTGCTTCCGATTATCGATCGCCTGCTGACGCAGCTTGACCGCAAGACGCAGGAAGTGGAGATCGAGGCGCGAGTGGTGGCGGCGACGCGGCAGTTCGCACGCGACATCGGCACACAGCTTGGTTTCGGCTGGGGCAACGGCCACAGCGCGATCGGTGGCGCCTCTGCAGTAGGCAGCTCGCCGTCGACTGTTGCTGGTTTGACCCCGGGCTACATCACTACGCCGGGCGCGACGGGCCAGACGGGAAATTCGATTCCGTTGTTCTCGAACCTGGGATCGACCTCACCCACCAGCGGGTTCTCGTTCTTGAACGCCAGCAACACGGTGCGCATCGATGCCGTTCTTACCATGGCTGAGTCGCGCGGATTGCTGAAAGTTCTGTCGCGGCCGCGAGTGGTAACCCAGAACAACATTCAAGCCTTCGTGAAGCAGGGCGTGCGGGTGCCGATCGTGACCCAGGCGCAGTTGGGCGGTCCTCCGACCGTAACCTATGTCGATGCGTTCCTGCGCTTGACAGTGACTCCGCAGATCACTTCGGAGAACACGATCTTCCTGAACGTAGACGTCGAGAACACGACGCCGAACTTCGGACAGGAAGTGCAGGGCAACCCGGAATTGATCACACAGCAAGCAACCACGCAGGTGCTGGTGACCGACGGCGGCACGGTGGTGATCGGCGGCGTCATTCAGACGCAGAACTCGATCAACATCACGCAGGTGCCGGTGTTGGGGAACCTCCCGGTGCTGGGCAACCTGTTCAAGCACACGGTAGTCAATACATCGAACCAGGAATTGATCTTCTTCATCACGCCGCGAATCATTCAGACGTAGAAGCAGCAGACGTAACAACGTCAGAGTTAGCAGCGAAGTTGAAGATTTAAAGCCGCCGGCGCCTGAAGAACCTGTCAGGGCCGGCGGTTTTGTCTTTTGGGAAGCACTGCAATCCCTTGGCAAAACGGACGATCAGCGGGCTGCGTCAACGACGGGAGGGTCGTCCTCTCTGCGAATCAGATATTGAAAATGGGTCTTGAATCGGGCGACCGCCCCTTTCGGACCCACTCCCCAGCCATCCGAACTCTCAAAGGCGATTGCGTTCAGGTTCAGCTTCTCCGTGTGCCGCCAATGAATGCCCTTGTCGTGGCTGATGTCTGTCCCATTTGGTCCAACCGCAGCAAAGTCGCCGCTAGAAAACGATGCTACGGCTGACCGGTAGCCGCCCGGTTGCGCCTCAGCGAGGTGCCATGTGGCTCCGGCGTCATCGGAGTAGATGGCGACGCGCTTGTCGTTGTTCGCGTTCTTATAATCTCCGCCCACGGCCACAAGATCGTCCGGGCCGTCGCAAGCAATGCTGAAGATGCCGCTGGAGGCCGTGCCGCTGACGATCGGCGTCTCGGAAACTGTCCATGACCGGCCTTGATCGAGCGAACGAAAGACTCGCGCTGCCGGTCCACCCGTCCCGAAATAGATTCCGCCACGATCGCACAATGCAATCGCAGTCCCGCTCGCCGCAAACGCACCTTCTTTGGCGAGCGCCGGAGGCATTTTGTCCCGGGGCAATTCTAACCAGTGCTCCCCATCATTTGTGCTCAAGACGACGAACTTGCCATTTACCGGATCGCTTAGCGCGACGCAATGGGTCCTTGAATCGCAGGCCATGGAGTCCAGAAAGAATTCGGGTGCCGTTCCTGAATATTGGAGCTTCCATGTTTTGCCGCCGTCGGTTGTCTTGTAAATTCTCGACTTCTGGCCCTCGCCACTCGACATCACGTAGGCTTCATCGGCGCTGAAGGCTTCAATGTCCCGAAAATCCAGGCCGTCGGTGTTCGGAATGGATATCCGCCTCCACGTACTACCTTCATCGGTTGAGCGCAAAATGACCCCGTCCGATCCTGAAGCCCAGATCATGTATTGCAGCCGGTCGTTCTTGCCCGCATCAAGAACCACGCTCACACCGCGGAGATTTGCATCGCTTCCAGACGATTGCACGGACCACCATGGTGCATTGTCCTTCAGGTGCATGAACAAGATTGCAATGAGGAGCAACATGGCGGACATTCTACCTCTCTGCGGGCGCCAAGATCGCAACTGTCTCTTATGAACATACAGAGATGTCTTGCTTCCGCAGGCTGGTACACTTGGCCTTGAAAATGGATTACAAACTGCGCCAGAACGAGCTTCGCGAGCGCCTCGCTTCAAGCAGGCTTGACGGATTGCTGGTCAGCCATCTTCCCAACATTCGATATCTTTGCGGCTTCACCGGGAGCGCAGGGCTGCTGCTGGTGGAGGAAGCCGGGAGCACCTTCTTTACCGACGTCCGCTATGACACGCAGGCGCGCGAGGAGGTGAAAGGCGCGAAAGTGGTTATCGCGCACAAGGCGCTGCTGAACGCCCTCGGAGAGTGGATTGCAGCGCGCCGCAAGAGGTCTAGGGCCAAGGGATGGACGATCGGGATTGAAGCCGAGCACCTCACTGTCGCGGAGAGAAAGCAACTGGTTGATCTGCTGCCTTTGGGCATACGGTTAAGGAACGCTCCCGCTCTGGTGGAGAAAGCTCGAAAGGTTAAGGACGAGGAGGAGCTTGGCTTGATCCGTGAGGCCGTGAAATTAGGAGCGACTTTGTTCGACCGGGCGCTCGAAGTATTGCGACCGGGGGTCAAAGAGTGCGAGTTAGCGGCGGAGATGGAATACGCAGCGCGGCGAAGTGGAGCGGAGGAGATGTCGTTTCCTACCATCATCGCTTCGGGGGCGAGGTCGGCGCTGCCCCACGGCAGAGCTTCGGAGCAAGCCATCGCGCCGGGAGGATTCGTGGTCTGCGATTTCGGTGTTATACTCGCAGGTTATTGCTCGGACCAGACCCGCACTGTGTGGGTGGGCCTGAGCAGAGTTCCGGAGGAAGCGCGTCACGCATACGAGTCGGTGCGTGAGGCGCAGGAAGCCGCAATTGCGGCGGTGCGGCCGGGCGTCAGCGCCGGGGAAGTGGATGCGGCGGCGCGGAAGGTATTGCGCAAGGCTGGGATAGGGCGTTATTTTACGCACTCCACGGGCCACGGGGTAGGTTTAGAGATCCACGAAGCGCCCAGGGTTGCGGCCGGGCAAATGGAAGTGCTCAAGCCCGGCATGGTCATCACCATTGAGCCGGGAGTATACTTCCCCGGAAAATGGGGTGTGAGGATCGAGGACATGGTGGCCGTCAGCGAAGACGGCTGCGAGGTGCTGACTCCGACCAGCAAGGATTTTCTGGCAGTCTAGGGAAGGGTCTTAGTTCTCGGGTCCCAGGTCTTGGGTCTTAGGCTACAGACTTTTGCACCGACTGAGAGGCCTGATACCTAACGCCTGAGACCCAAGACCAGAAGCAAGCGGTCCCACCGTACACGAATGAATCAAAAAGAGCTGAAAGAACTCATCGAGTTCTTAATTGAAAAAGACATTGCCGAGTTCGAGTTGGAGCGCGGCGATGTCAAGGTGAAAATCAAGCGGGCTGGCGAGCACACCGTGGTTTACACGCACGGGGAGATGCCGAGGCCGGCGGGCGGGGCCGTCCCGGAACCGACGCAGACTTCAGGCGCAGTTGCTCCGGCCGCGCCGCCGAAAGCACCGGAGCCGGAAGAAGACCTGCACATTGTGAAGTCTCCGATCGTAGGAACGCTTTACGAAGCGCCTTCGCCAGGCGCTCCGCCTTTTGTCAAAGTGGGGGACATGGTGGAAGTGGGGCAGGTGCTGTGCATCGTTGAGGCGATGAAATTGCTGAATGAGATTGAGTCGGACACGGCCGGCGAAATTGTGAAAAAGATGGGGAGCAACGGCCAGCCGATTGAGTACGGGCAGGAATTGTTTGCCATCCGGGCGAAGAAGTGAGGGAGATTGGGGTAATTTGGTAATTGGGTAATTTTGTAGTTGAAAAAGCTTCGGGGCCTCAAATTACCCAATTACAAAATTGCCAAATTACAAAATGCCCTCCTCTGTCCCCAATTCAATCTGAAATGTTCAAGAAGATCCTGATTGCGAATCGCGGAGAAATTGCGCTGCGCGTGATTTGCGCGTGCAAGGAACTCGGCATCCACACTGTCGCCATCTACAGCGAGGCGGACCGGCATTCTCTGCCGGTGCGCTTCGCCGACGAAGCCATCTGCATCGGGCCGCCGCAACTGGGGCTGAGCTATCTGAACATTCCGGCGGTGATCAGCGCGGCCGAGATTGCCAACGTGGACGCGATTCACCCGGGATACGGATTGCTGGCGGAGAACGCCAACTTTGCCGAGGTGTGCGAGACCAGTGGGATCAAGTTCATCGGTCCGCGGCCCGAGGTAATGCGGCTGATGGGGGAAAAAGAGAAAGCGCGCTCTGCCATGAAACAGGCGGGCGTGCCGATTCTGCCGGGCTCGGATGGAATCATCGCGTCTGAAGTCGAAGCTGTGGAGTGGGCGCGGCAGGTGGGCTTTCCGGTGATCGTGAAGGCATCGGCGGGCGGCGGCGGACGCGGCATGCGCATCGTTCGCAACGAAGAAGAACTTCCAGGGCTGTTCAAGGCGGCGCAGTCGGAGGCGGCGGGTGCGTTCGGCAATGGCGACCTGTATATGGAGAAGTATGTCGAACATCCGCGGCACATCGAGTTCCAGGTGCTGGCCGATGAGCATGGCAATGTGGTGAGCCTGGGCGAGCGGGAATGCTCGATCCAGCGGCGGCACCAGAAACTGCTGGAAGAATCACCCTCGACGCAGGTTACGCCGGAACTGCGCGACCAGATTGGCGGGGTTCTGTGCAAGTCGCTGACGGAAATCGGTTATACCAATGCGGGGACGATTGAGTTCCTGATGGACCAGGACCGCCGGTTGCACTTCATCGAAATGAACACGCGCATCCAGGTGGAGCATCCGGTCACCGAGATGGTGACGGATGTGGATCTGGTGAAGAGCCAGATCATGATCGCGGCTGGGGCTCACATGCGGGACGTACTGCAGGGGCCGATTGTGCACCGCGGGCACGCGATTGAGTGCCGCATTAATGCGGAGCATCCTGAAAAATTCACGCCATCGGCAGGAAAGATTACTTCGTTCAATCCGCCCGGAGGCACTGGAGTGCGCGTCGATACCGCGGCGTATGCAGAGGGTGTGATCCCTCCTTATTATGATTCGCTGATCGCGAAACTGATCGTACGCGGCAAGGACCGCAACGAGGCAGTCTCGCGCATGTCGCGGGCGCTGGAGATGTTTATCGTCGAAGGCGTGCATACGACGATTCCACTGCATCGGAGAATTCTTGCCGATCCGGATTTTCGGGCGGGGAAGTTTGATACGGGGTTCATTGAACGGTTCCTGGCGAAGGGAAAATGAGAGAGCTCGCGAGCCGTGTGCCTCAGGCTGAGCGGCCTATCGGCGCACTACAATAGCCTCGAAAGGATGAAGCCATGAACGCCCGCAAACTCAGGACCGTGGTGCCGCTCATTCTCAATCTGACTCTCGGTCTGGCTCTCGGCATGCCACTCGCAGTTTCGCTCCACGCGCAAACGCCTGCGGATCCAGCAGACCTGCCGAAGCGTGATGGCGCTCACGACTTTGACTTTCTTATCGGCGACTGGAAGGCGCACGTCCGCCGCCTTCCCGATCGTCTCAACAAATCCAACTTCTGGGTTGAGTATGACGGCATCTCGAACCACAAGAAGCTCCTCGACAGCAACGCAAACTTCGAAGAGTTCGACGTGACCAGTACGGATAAGAAGCTTCGCATCAAAGCGCAGACGCTGCGCCTTTACAATCCCACATCTCGTCAGTGGAGCATCTATCTGGTCGATCTCGATAATGGGACGCTTGACGCGCCCCCTGTAGTTGGCGGCTTTACCGGGAATCGCGGTGAGTTTTTCCATCAGGAACAGCTCAAAGGCCGCACCATTCTTGTGCGCTACGTCTGGCTTGATATTTCCCCCAAGTCTGCGCGCATGGAGCAGTCTTACTCGCCGGATGGCGGCAAGACCTGGGAGGTCAACTGGATTTGCGAGCTTTCGCGATAAGACACCTGCATCGAACAACGCATGATCGTTCTTCCCCGCCTATATCCGATCCTCGATGCCGGTTGTTTTCCCAACACTCTAGGTTTGATTACTGCGGCGGAGGAACTTGTGTCTGCCGGTGCGACCCTGATTCAATACCGCAATAAATCAGGTGATGCGCGAGCGATGCTGGAGCAGGCTCGCGAATTGCGCCGGCAGTTGCGGGCGCAGGCGCCCGCACCACACGTGCGGCTCATCATGAATGATCGGGCGGATTTGTGCATCCTCGCGGACTTCGACGGGGTGCATGTTGGCCAGGATGACCTTTCGCCGGAATCGGTTCGCCGCATTATCGGCCCCGACCGCTGGCTTGGGGTTTCGACGCACAATCCAGAGCAGTTGTTGGAAGCGGATCAGACCTCCGCGGACTATCTTGCCATCGGACCCGTGTTTTCGACTTTCAGCAAAGACCGGCCTGATCCCGTGGTGGGGCTCGAAGGGATGCGCCGTACGCGGCAGTTGACCCGAAAGCCCCTGGTGGCCATTGGGGGGATTACGCGTGCCAATGCAGCTTCTGTGATTGAGGCTGGGGCGGATTCGGTGGCGGTGATATCTGATCTGTTACGGGATCCCGGGAAATCAGCAGAGGAATTTTTCCGCATATTGAGGTAAAGTCATTTGACCTGGGATTGGCGTCTGCGGCGAGGGCGGGAAGCCCTCGCGACAGCCGGTGGGACGCCGGCGCTACAAGACTCTACGGAGGAATCCTGAACACACCGACAACGGCTGCGGGCAGCGATTGGGAAATTCATAGCTCTCAAGATAAGGAACTGGTCAAGGGTCTGGGCCTGACCAGCGCCACCATGCTTGTCATGGGGTCGATGATCGGCTCCGGCATCTTTATTGTTTCCGCGGAGATTGCCCGCGAGGTGGATTCTCCGGCGTTGCTGATTGGCGCGTGGGCGGTCGCGGGGTTCATGACCATCGTTGCCGCGCTCAGCTATGGCGAACTGGCCGCGATGATGCCGCGGGCCGGCGGGCAGTACGTTTATCTTCGCGAAGCCCTGGGGCCGTTGTGGGGCTTTCTCTATGGCTGGACACTTTTTCTAGTGATTCAGACCGGGACGATTGCGGCCGTAGGCGTGGCTTTTGGCAAGTTCCTCGGAGTTTTCTTTCCTGCGATTTCTTCCTCCCACTGGATTCTGCATATCTGGAAAGTTCCGCCGATTCATGTGGGGCCCATGGTTCTGGGCAACATGGATGTGGGAATCAACACGCAGAACCTGGTCGCGATCCTGCTTGTGGTTTTTCTTTCGGTGGTGAATATCTTTGGATTGAAGACGGGAGCGCTGATCCAGAATGTGTTCACCGTAGCTAAGGTCTCGGCTCTGCTGGGACTGGCGTTGTTCGGTCTGGCATTGGGCCGGAACGCGCAAGCGCTGGCCATGAACTTCGGCGGACATTTCTGGCGGAATGCGGGCCTGGGCGCGCAGCACGCAGTACAAGTGGGAGTGGGCGGGCCAATTGTGATGGTCGGCACGTTGACGATACTGGCTGTGGCGCAGGTGGGTTCGCTGTTTTCGGCGGACGCCTGGAATAACGTGACGTTCACCGCGGGCGAAGTAAAGAATCCCAGCCGCAACCTGCCTTTGTCTTTGGCGATAGGCACGGGGGTGGTGATCGCGCTCTACATTGCGTGCAACTTTATTTATCTGATGGCGCTGCCGCTCGACGGAACGCCCGGTGCAGCAACGATTCTGGAGCGGGGAATTAAATACGCTGCGGAGGACCGGGTCGGAACCGCTGTCATGACTCAGATGTTTGGGGCCGCCGGCGGATTGCTGATGGCGGCGGCCATTCTGATTTCGAGTTTCGGCTGTAACAATGGGCTGATTCTTTCCGGGGCGCGTGTCTACTACGCGATGGCCAAGGACGGGCTCTTTTTCCGCAGCGTCGCCAAACTGCATCCGACATACAAGACGCCGGCGGTTTCGCTGATGGTGCAGATGGTGTGGGCGTGCCTGCTCTGCGTTTCAGGAAGCTACGGGCAGCTTCTCGACTACATTATCTTCGCGGTGCTTGTCTTCTACATTTTGACGATTGTGGGATTATTTGTGCTGCGGCGAACGCGTCCGGACGCTCCGCGACCTTACCGGGCGGTAGGGTATCCCGTGTTGCCGGCGATCTATATTGTGATGGCTTTGTTTGTCGATGTCGTGCTATTGCTTTACAAACCGCAATTCACGTGGCCGGGTCTGATTGTGGTGCTGCTGGGCATCCCGGTATATTACGCGTGGTCGAGGAGCGCGGACGCGAAGCGCGCATCGGCGCAGCCTTAAGGAGAAACCAAACGAATGGCCAATCTGTTCGCAACCAAGCCGCTGAACCTGCTGATGGAGGAAGCTCGCGAGACGGGCGAACACAGCCTGAAACGAACGCTGGGAGTCTTCCAGCTCACCGCTCTGGGCGTGGGGGCGATCATCGGAGCGGGCATCTTCGTAATGGTAGGGCTGGGAGCGCAGTATGCCGGTCCGGGGCTCACCTTGTCATTCGTTCTTTCCGGATTGGGATGCGCGTTTGCTGGATTGTGCTATGCGGAGTTCGCGGCCATGATCCCGCTAGCGGGCAGCGCCTACACCTATGCTTATGCCACGCTGGGCGAGCTGTTGGCCTGGATCATCGGCTGGGACCTAACGCTCGAATATGCGATGGGTGCGAGCACTGTGTCTTCGGGCTGGTCGAACCATTTCATCGAACTGCTGAATATCTTTCACATCAAAATGCCGCTATGGCTGGCCTACGATCACTGGACGGCCTTGAAGACCGCCGAAAAGGTCGTTGCCCGGCAGATGGCACAGGCTGCGGATCCGACGCTGGGAACAACCACGCAAATGTTCCTCGATAAAGTGACTGCGATCATCAGTAGTCAATCTCCCGAATTGTTGCAGCGAGCGCACGAACTCCTGGGAGCGCCACATCTGTTCGGAGCTGAGATCGGTTTCAACCTTCCGGCTTTCCTGATTGCGCTCGTGATCACAGCGATTCTCGTCGTCGGCATCAAGGAGAGCGCGCGGTTTAACGCTGGAATCGTCGTGATCAAGGTGTCGGTCGTACTCTTCGTGATCGGGTTGGGCGCTCACTACATCAACCGCGCCAATTGGGGAATGGACTGGCACGCCTATGCGCCGCACGGCATGAACGGGATCTGGCAGGGCGCGGCCTACATATTCTTCGCCTACATTGGTTTCGATGCGGTTTCGACCACCGCGCAGGAGGCGAAGAATCCTCAGCGCGACTTGCCGATTGGCATGATCGCCTCGCTAGCGATCTGTACCGTCTTGTACATCGCCGTTGCGGGCGTGCTGACGGGAATGGTGCACTGGCAACAGATCAATATCGAAGCGCCGGTCGCAGTTGCATTCCTGGACCGGGGCCTGCCCATCGCCGCGAACATCATAACGCTGGGGGCGCTGGCTGGGCTGACGAGCGTTATGTTGGTGATGCTTCTGGGGCAAACGCGCGTGCTTTATTCAATGGCGAATGATGGACTGTTGCCTAAGAAGTTCTTCGCTGACATTCATCCCAGGTTTCGAACGCCCTGGAAAAATACGATCCTCGTGGGCTTGCTGGCCGCGGTCGTAGGCAGTATCACGCCAATCGACGAGATCGGGAAGATGGTGAACATCGGAACGCTGCTGGCCTTTGTGATTGTGTCGATTTCGGTGATGGTGTTGCGCTACACCAATCCCACTCAGCCGCGGCCGTTTCGTACGCCGTGGGTGCCTTTGGTGCCGATCCTGGGGGTGCTGGCGAATGGATACATGATGCTGAACCTCGGGAAGTGGAACTGGATCCGGTTGGTGGCTTGGCTTGGCATCGGCTTGATCGTTTACTTCACTTACAGCGTGAAGCACAGCCGGGTGCAGGCGTTGCAGAAGGGCAGTGGTCAGTGATCAGTTGTCAGTGGCCAGTACCCAGTAAGTTCAACTGACAGGTTTGACTCGGTAAGTTTAACTGGCTCTCCGCGGCGCGCGGGGAGCCGTTTTGTTTTATAGTCGGGGAGCGAGTGGTCAGTGGCCAGCGAAACGTTAAGTCACGCTTGTTTTACTGGCCACTGGGCACTGAACACTGGCCACTGCTTTTATGAAAATTGTTTCCACCGAAGAGATGCGAGGCATTGACCGCGCCACGAGCGAGCGCTTTGGCGTGCCTTCGCTCACGCTGATGGAGAACGCGGGTGTGGCCGTGGCTCATTATGTGCTCTCGCACTACGCAGCTGCGCGGCGTGTCGTGGTTTTTTGTGGGAAGGGGAATAACGGCGGCGATGGCTTCGTGGCGGCGCGTAGGCTGCAGGAGAGCGGGAAGAAAGTTCAGGTGATTTTGTTGGCCGACCCCGCCGATCTGCGAGGCGAAGCGGTTGCAATGTTTGGCAAGCTTCCGTCTGCGGCAACTGTGGTTCAATCCAGCTCGGAGTTAAAAAGTGAGCATGTGCGGCTGGCAGTGCAGGCCGATCTTTATCTCGATGCGGTGCTGGGCACCGGCTTCAAGCCTCCGGTGAGTGGACTCTACGCGGGCGCGATTGCAATCATGAATGCAAGCCAGGTTCCTGTAGTTGCGGTGGATATTCCTTCCGGCGCGGATGCCGACGCGATGGGCCAACAAGGCGGGACGATTGCCCGGGCGGATGCCGTTGTTACATTTACTGCACCACGTCCGGCACATGTGTTCAGCATTTTGACCGGGGGGCCGACGGTTGTGGCTGACATTGGTTCGCCGGAAGAGGCGATTATTTCCGCGCTACAACTGAATGTGATCACGGCGCGCGATCTTGCGCCGCTAGTCGGGCCGCGTCCGGCAGAGTCTAACAAAGGCAACTACGGGCATGTGCTGGTGGTGGGGGGATCGCTCGGGAAAGCTGGAGCGGCGGCGATGGCGGGGATGGCTGTGCTTCGCACTGGGGGCGGGCTTTCAACCGTAGCAACAGCGAAGTCCGTGCTGGGAACCGTAGCTGGATTTCATCCCGAGTTGATGACCGAGCCTTTGCCCGAGACGGATGCGGGTGCGATCTCGACCAGGGCGCAGGATCGAATCGAAGTGTTGTCGAAAAGCATGACAGTGCTCGCGATCGGGCCCGGGATTTCGCGGGATTCCGAAACTGCGGAACTGGTGCGGGTGCTGGTGGCAAAACTCCAACCCCCGATGGTCGTCGATGCCGACGGCCTGAATGCGTTTGAGGGCCGCACGGCGAAATTGAAT
>Ga0210383_10000993_pt1 | contig 26139 bp, 26 predicted proteins | sample IncBWC14OmetaG_FD_160072 | JGI IMG/M metagenome (GOLD analysis project Ga0210383, IMG submission 160072) | Forest soil microbial communities from Barre Woods Harvard Forest LTER site, Petersham, Massachusetts, United States - Inc-BW-C-14-O ... | reverse complement strand
AGGGGTTCGCGACGTAGTACCGGAGCCAGGGCCACAGCTGGTCCGAGGCCCACAGCCACTCCCCAGTATCAAGGGGCTGCCGCTCGTACTCCTCCGGCGCCTCACGCTCAGCGGGTTGCTCGTCGTTTCCTCAGCGGTAGCCCCGAACGGGGATGAGAAGACCACGAGCCGATTCAGGGCTGTCGTGAGTCTCGCGTCGGTGCTCGCGAGGTGCCCGAGCTCGTGCGCGAGAACAGCGGGAAAATGCTCGCTTTCCAACAAGCCGCGAGAGAGCATCAACGCGTTCCCGCACGCCCCGGCATCTGGGTGTAGCTCATCGAGCACGAACCACCGCGCCGGTAGCGACAGCGGCGTAGTGGTGTGTGCTTGGAGTAGCTCAACGGCGTCCTCGTAGGCCGCGATCTCACGAGTGGACGGCAGGCGCCCACCGGCGCGTATACGCCACCACCGCGCGCTACCGACAGGCGTCAGAAGCGCGAGGATCGACCAGCCGGTGGGAATCAGCGCGAGCTCCGGCCAGTACGGGGTCGCGTTGGGGTGCCCCTGCAGCTCGATCACCACCGTCGTGACCAGCACGCCCAGGAAGAGTCTTGTGATGATCACCGGTAGTTTCGCTGCCAGCGCCAGCGAATACATCCCCAGAGCACCAAACGAAAGCGACGGCAGCCGCCGCCACAGGAATTCGAGAAGCGCCAGGAGCTGGTGGGATCTCGCCAGCAAGAGGGATCGCATCGCAAATCATCTCCTTCGATCTAGAACAGAAGCCCTTTCCGGGCTCCTCCGACCTAGAGATGTCGAGCGGGACAACCAACTGACCCCCCTCCAATTCTCGGCCCCGCCGAGACGGTGTTGTGTCAGCTGTCTAGTGCAGCGTTCGCGAAGTGGCTTGCTGTTTCAGGGCTCGGGACGGCGAGGAGCATCTGGACCGAAGCCGGGCTCTCGCATCTCGTCCCAACCGGTCATCTGCGGAGGGTCGATCGAGACGCCCGCTCTGGCCACGCGAAGCAGCAGTGGGGCGTGTCCGAGACGTTTGAGTCCGATCATCGTGGCCGTTCTGGGCCTTGTGCTCGACACGCGTGAGCATTCGAGTGGGAAGATTGTCCGCGAGCTTGAAGCCCGGCAGCAAGGTGTTCTCCTTCGCCACGCCAGACCCCTAAAGTTCAACAGTAGGAAACACTACTGGAATCAACTCCGCCCTTCTTTCTGGCTCCAGCGCGGCAAATGAGTAGATACAGGGTAAAAGTGTGCACGAGCCGCAGCGTCTCGGTAGACGGCCTAAAAGCAGCAACCGTGGAGAGGTGGCTAGCCTACTTTGCCCTGGATCAACGGCCAGACAGAACGGCCGTGCTCGTGTTTGTCGGGCGCAGCCGTTCTGGGAAAATGAAGTCCGAGCGGAGCGCAACCGAGCCCACCACGCCTCATTGCGGTGGCAGACGGTCTCCTCGGCGTGCTCGTATCGCCGGCGGCCTAGGAAACCTCTCGCCGGGCTACCTTCGCCATGCGGAGATCCATCGCTTCGATTTGTTCAGGGTCAAAGCGGAGGCACGCCCGCAACCTCAAATGTCCCCGGCCCACGAGACGCAACCCCAGCGTTTGCGGAAACCAGTAGCCGGCGATGGAGATACCTCATCCGTGCAAGGAGCCGTTTGTGCGGCACCGGGTCTGCTGAGTAGTTATGCCGCGAGACTAGCAAGACACCAACGAAATACAATCCCTCGCCGTGGACGCCACGGTCGTAAGAAACGCCGCGTAACCGCGATATGGCAGACCGGACGGACGGACGCGGCCTCTCGGTTGTCTACGGAGAGAAGCGTGCGAACACAGCCCTCGCCGCTGAGTGCGAACTCGGCGGCACCACATCCCGAAAGCCAACCAGCCTGACACGCTGCGGCAGCCAGGGACCGCCATAGGTGTCGAGCGTCGGCCTGTGCCTCCGGCGAAGGGTCTCGGCTCAGTCGAGCCTTCCGAAGACGGAGACATTTCTCCCGCTCAGCCATCATCAAAATGGGGCTATTCATGGGGATTTCTCGACTGGCCTATCCAGAGCTTGCGGCTTGCCCAACGCCGCCATACTCTTGCTGCAAGTGGCCCACTGCCCATGAGTGCCACGCGGGTCCGCGCAACTAACCTCACGAAAGAAGTTGGCGCAATGCTCCAAATTAGACAGTCGGCCAGACGCCAGCTGGCAATCAGCATGACCGTTTGCCTTACCCTAGCCTCCGTCGCACCAAACGTGGTGCTCGCATGTGAAGGCGCGAGCGCAGAACAGAAGGTCTCGCTCACACCTATCGTGTGGAGCGGCACGGGAAAGTGCCCTGAAAAAGAAGGCCGACAATACTTCAGTAAATTGGGTCAATGGTGCGAATACGAACTCAAGAACGAAAACAAAGCAGGAGGCGAAAAACTCAAGATCTTGAAAGAGAACGCTAACAACAAAAGCGCCGAATGTGAAATGCTGTCCTGTGTAGGCTTTCCCAAAATGGTCGAAGCGGGAAAGACCGAATGCAACCCCCCTAACGAACTTCAACCTGGAGAAGAATGTCGCGAGCGACTCGAATACAAATCGGTACCTGCGCCGAAAAATGTTTCAACTGGGTTTCTCGTGAAGGCTGAATGGAGAGCCAGCGGAACGCCCGTTAGCCCCGAATACCCCCTGCTCATCGAATAGGTGCGTCATCTCTATATTGGCCATGAGGCTATCGTACTTACGTGGAATGGCAAGGCGCAGCGTAGTCCGTCTTGCTATTCCGCCCATATGCCAGTAGGCGCGGCAGGTGCCGTCTCCTAATGCTCCGGGACAGTCGGACAGATCTCCCCGGTCTGGCGCCAGTAGGGAAGCGAGCATCAGCAACGTACTCGCGGACGAAAGCCTCGACCTTCGTCCTTCTCGGCGCGGTGCCCGGGTAGGCGCCCTCGTCGAAGAACTCCACGGATCGAAGCGCACAGGTCCCAGCGCAAGTCTCAGCAGCGCAAACTCGCGGAGCTCAAACTTTCATCCGCGCGAACGAGCTGGCGCGCAGCCTTGTCGTAACACGATTGTCGCAGCCGCGCCGCCACACCTGCCGATCCGCCCCGCCGAGGTTCTGAGAACTTCTCCGCCGTTCTCCGGTCAACGCGGTAGATCGCCGGAGAACGACTGAGCGATCGGTAGCACCATCGATGCCCTTGGTGCTCACCGCCCGAAGAGCTCGAGCGCCAGTTCCAGCAGGTCATCATCTGTCTTTAGCTGAGGTCGAGTCTGACCAGCTCGATCTCTACCTTCTGACTTCCGAGATCGAAGCAACGCTCCGGCGCGTTCGGTAACGGGCAGGCACCCGATTGTCCACGCGACACGGGGTATGCCGGTCGCTGGCGTGGGGGTTGTGGCGCAAAAATCAAGCAAGGACAGCTCTATGACGCCGGAACAGCGAACGTCGGGCCTGCCCGCGCTCTGCCGCTTATCCGTGTGCTAGAGCTAGATTCCACGCCCGATCGTGAAGCCGCGCGACGCCGCTAAAGACCGCTAGAAACCGCTGGAGACCGCAGGAGGCCGCAGAGGTCTCCAAAACCGGAACGCGAGGTTCGACTTCTCGGTCCCCCCCTTCCTGTGTGGCCTTGCTGGGGACGAAGCTCGTGAGGAACGCGGCGAGCTGCTGCTCGACGTGTTCGGCGGGAAAGATTGGTTGGTCGCAGGAGCGGTTGGCGCAGTAGTAGCGGGCTTTTAGGTCGCGCCCACCGCTGGTGCCTTGCATGCAGGCGTGGCAGCGCCGGCACCGCGCGAGCCCGCGAAGTATGTACTTGGGGGATGGGCGCCCGGGCCGAAGCATCGGATGCTTTCGCAGAAGGTGACAAAGTATGGTGGGCTCAGGATAGGGTAGTCGCCTGAGCCCACCTGGTCACATGCAACGCCTCCCGATTGTCACGGCGTAGTCACCGCGAGTTCTTTCCCTCCCGACGTCTTGATGGTGTATGCACCCGTATATTCGGCTTCCGCTTCGCACGGTGTCGCACCGGTTTCCCGTTTGAGTGTCTGTTTTTCCATTTTCGCGACTAGCGGCGGGCCTTCTGCTTCTGTGAGAGCGATTGCCTTCCAGCTTTCATGGGTTGCCGCTGCTGCGTATTCACATTTCCCTCCGCCATGAATGCTTATGTCAATTCTATTGTATAGAAAGTTCCACCACCAATAGACCAGTGTCCACCTGCCTAGCCCCGTATTTTTATCGACTTCCATCGATACGGTCGCCGTTGGTTTACCGCTGAAGGTCGTGGCACATTCCATTTTACTTTCTCCTTCAGTCCCTGATAGTTCTGCTTTGCTAAGAAGCAATTTGTCTTCAGAGGTTTTGTTCGATTCGAGTTTTCCTTCAAACGTACCTTTGTTGCATTCGACGTTACCCGATGCCATGTGGATGGTTACACTTTCACTTTTGCCTACAAGGGTGGTTCCCACGGGTACTGCCGTACCGCTGGTACTACCTTCATGAACTGTTACCGAGGCCCCTTCACAGGCTAGCGCGATGCTAGGCAAGATCTGCGCTGCTAGAAGGAGACTGACTACTGCAACTGCGGTCGATCTTATATACGTTAATATACGCACTTTCTTCCTCCGGCTAACCTTGGACTGTCTTCTAGGTCTCATAGCTCTTGACGTTAGCCGCCACAATCGAGTGCAAATTGGTGACTTCCCCCAATGCGCTACGGAGACTATCAAGACTATCCTGTTTATTAGACAAGTGTTTTCATCGGTACGTGGTTTTTGCAGTAAAGACTCTTATGTAATGTCGTGATTGCCCGTCCGTGCCGAGGGGCCTGAGCGACGACGAGTGCGTAACCCGGCGAGAGAACGCCCAGCGGATCGGCCTTGGACCCAATTCTATGGTCTCTCCATCTCATAGACACGATCAAAGGTCCTGGTTGATTTTGGGGTTACGGGAGGTGTTCGATCACCTCCTTTAGTGTTCTGCTGGTGATGAACGAGACGGGATGTACTGGTCGTGTTATGAAGCCCCGCTTGAGCCCTGGCTCTTCATACAGTCGGTAGATCGGCCACGGGGTCAGCCTGCCACCGGTCCTGCCGATCAGAAACAGTGGATGCGCAATCAAGCCGATGGTTGCCCACCTAGTTATGTGGTTAATGAGTAATTGGAGCATTTGACCCCCAATGGCTGTAGTTATCACTTATTTTGTGCTTGTGCATCAAGCGCGAGCTATAAGTTGGGATGTACCTAGCTGCGGAAAAACGAATCTTCATGAGAGGTCTTCAATCACCTTCTTTAGGGTGTGGCTGGTGATGAAGGAGATGGGGTGTACTGGTCGTTTTATGAATCCTGGTTTGAGTCCGGGCTCTTCATATAGTCGATAGATTGGCCACGGGGCTAGCTTTCCGTCGGTCCTGCCGATCAGAAAGAGTGGGGCATCGGGAAATCTGATTGCTTGGGCGCTACGATCGTCCTCGACCACCTGTTGGGCTAGCTCACGTCTCGCGCGGTTGGTTTCCCATTCAGGGAGGTCCAGGCCAGGGATCTGTTCAGCGATATTGTTGAGGTACGCTTCGGTTACATAGCGGGTGTGTTCTCGGCCTTGCTCGTGGTAGAACGTATCGATGAAGTTCCACAGGTTGTCCTGTTCGCCAGCTGCCAGTGCCGCGGTCTGCTGATCGATAAAGACAGTCGGGTTAGGCGAAGAAGCGGTCATGAACGAGCGAAATTGAATTTTGACGATATTTGGGCGTACCCATTCGTGGATGATGTCCGGCAGCAGCCACACCATGAAAGTGCGTACGTCGGGGCTCTCCAAGTCACCAAAGACCTGTAGCGTGATTGGCGCCGAGGGTTGCCCAAGGCTATTCCCGTTCTGGGGTATGCCACTGAGCAGCGCGGAGACTTGACTCTCAACAGAGGCACGCGGAGGGTGGCCGGATGAGCCGGCGATGTCGCTGAGGCCGGCGGGGACGAGCACGCCAGCCAAGCCGACTGCCACTGCCATGAGCGCGACTCGCCATATCCGTATAAGGGATGTCCGGCGGGACGTTCTCGCTCGCGCCGCGGCTTCCTCCGCAAGCTCTTGTTGTTTCTGTTTGTCTTTGCGTCTCGCTTGACGTGCCCGTGACATGGAGGCTCTTTCATCAGTGCATTTGGTCGATGGCCTTGGTGATGTCTTGGGCGCTCGCGTAGGTGGTGGGGTGTATCTGGCCCGTGTAGGTGGTGGATGCGCTGCCGGTAAAGTTCTTTAGTACTCCGCCGGTGGGCCCTATCCGATATGCGGGGGTGACGTGGATGCCCTCGGCGCGGGCTTGTTGGTCTTCTTCGACTACTTGTTCGACACGGGAGTCAGCGTTACGGACTGTGTCCCATCGTTTGATGTTGAGGGAGGGGACTTGGCGGGCTATGTTGTCGAGGTAGCTTTCGGTTACGTATGGCGTGTACTCTTGGCCTTGCTCGTGGTAGAAGGTGTAGGCGTAGTTCCACAGCTTGTTTTGTGCGCCTGCGGCGAGGGCGGCGGCTTGTTGCTTGAGGAACGTTTCCGAAGCTAATGCATTCGTCTTGAATGAGTGGTATTCAATCTTGAGGCGGTTGGTGCGTACGAACTTGTTGATGGTCGCGGGGAGTAATGTAAGAAACCAGGTGTCGCTGCTTGGGTCCTGGAGTTCCGCGAACACTTGCAGCGTCACTGGCGCAGTGACGTTTCCTAGTGTTTGCCCGTGCTGAGGGATCCCAGCCAGCAACGCACCGACTTCGATATTTATACGACTGTCTCGGCTCCTCGTCGCGCCCCTAACAAGTACAGCACTAAGTACAGTTACAGCGATGAGCACACCCGAGAGCGCAGCAAGAAACCACAGCACCCTGTTCGCATGGCCAGTGCGCTTCGCGACGCGGGCTGTCCGGGGATCAGCCAATGCCCTAGGCATAGAACGATGACGATTCGCCACCTCAGTCTCCCTCCAACCCCCCGCAACACCATTGAACAGCGGCCAGCCAGCTAGCACATCGCATCAGGCTGGAAAACTCAACTCCCGTAGACACGACGCGAACAACCCACGCCTGCCGGACAGGCCAGCCCCCTTCTGGCTCGTTCCGTAAGAATCCTTTGTACGTCTGGTCCCCCATGAGTTCTCCCGGCCCTGAAGCCGATCACTAAACCCGCGGTCAACTAAGACCGAAGCTTGCCGTTAGCAAACGCTACGCCTACTACTGAGGCCCCACTGCCAGGCGAGACCGCAAGTGAACCTGCGACCGGCGATTTCGCCGTGCTGAAGCCGAGAATGGTTGCGTCGACTTAAGGATCTGATACAAGGGGGTGTTTCTGATTATGGAATCTGGTGGAGGCTGGAAGCTCTGGGCACACGTTGGTAGCCAGCGCCTCCTTGCGACGACAGGGCTTATGTCGATCATGTGGCTGATCCAGGGCCGCCTGGAAAGCGAAAGACCGAATAGCAAGCCATTGGCCGCTCATTGCGTTGGCGATCGAGTCCAGACTTCAATAGCCTCCGGGGGCAAAGCCAGCCCCCGTCGCTCCTGCTTTCCCACCGCGAGCAAGCAAACCATTCGGCGAGATCGACAGTTGCGCTTTGGACGAGCAGGGAGAGCCAGCCTACCGCGACGCGGCTGCCTCCTTCCGGTTGATGATCTGGCTTACAGCAAGCCACTTCGGGGAGACTGCACTGGACCCCGCGGGGTCTAGAAAGGAAGGCTTGAAGCCGCTGTAGAGCCCTCGGGGACGGGCGCGGTTTCCGCGCCGTCAGGCGTGTTCGCTGGCTCGGGTAGCTCGGCGGTGAGCTTTGGGGCTTGGAGTACCTGTGCCTTCATGGCGTGTCCGCGGCTGATGATGTACGCGGCGCCTGGTGGGAGTGCGCGGACTTTGTTGGAGTCGACCTTGTATTGGTGTTGGAGGCGTGCGGAGCCTTCGCCGGTGGCGCCCTGGGTGGCGTAGTGGGTTGAGTACTCCATCGCTTTGCGTGTTCCGGCGAGTGAGCAGATCTCCTCGGGGGTGTTCACGCGGTGGCAGACAACGGTCTCTACTGATCCGAGGATGCGTGCGGCTTCTTGCTCATCACCCATCCCAGCGACGACCTGCGGTGCGAGGACGAGGCTGGTGTTGAAGCCGCGGGCTTGCTCGATCCGGGCGGCCATCCCTGAGCCTTGTGCGAGGCCGGAGAACTCATCGACGATGAGGAGCGCGAATTGTGCGCGGGGCTTTCTGGTGGTGAAGTAGTGTGCGAAGTCCTCGAAGATCATCCGTGCGAGACCGCTGGTCTCTTCTCTGAGGGTAAGGCTGTCGAGGAGAAGGTATGCGGCTTGGGTGTCTTCCCATGCCCAGTCGCCGTCGAGTGCGCCGCGGGTTTGCCCGAAGAACGCCTCATAACGCAACCGCACCTGCTTGATCTGTTGCGCAGTCAACGCGGCGAGGGCACTCGACCCGTGGTGCACCTTGGCGAGCATGTCGGGGTCCATCCGGGCGAGTGTCTGCGTGGAGGAGCGTGGTGGCCCGTCGGGGTGCTCACACACCAGCCTGAGCACGTTCTTCGCGACGTCGCGATACCACGCCGCTGGCCCCTCGCTTGTGTAGTCGATGATCTCCATGAGCCGTCCGTGGATCTTGTGTGCCTGGCCGCGCCATGCGTCGAATGGCTCGTTCGGGAACACACGGGTCTCACGCCCCGCGTCTGCCATCAGGCCGCAGAACCGCTCAGCGGTCTCACGGTCACCCTTCCCATCCAGATAGAACACCGGAGCATCGGTACCCTTCGCGACAGTCCACGCGAGACGCAGCACCGTCTCGGTCTTCCCCGACCCCGTGGCGCCACAAACGAGTACGTGGCGGCATAGTCGCTGTGGGGAGAGGAGCACCATCCCACGATCAACCGGGAGCGCACGCTCACCCGCGAGACGCATCGCCAAAGTGAACCCACGCTCACCGTCCGCCTCACCCACCAACACACCAGCACCGGACGCTCCAGGGGCTACTGCCTGCGGCGGTGTGGACCGCGAGCGCCCGAGGGTCGTGCCGCGTCGGCGGGGAAGCACTCCGCGGCTTGTGGCGAGCGCCGTGCTCATGTGGCGCTCGTGGCTGGCTGGGGTAGCTCGCGGACACCGAGCTTGGGCCAGCGTTCACTCTGCTCATGCTGTGTCAGCTGCCGGCGCGGACCAGGCGCACAGAAGTAGAGAACGGCGTCGAAGCGGCCGTTGAGCTCATCGAGGATCGCGGTCAGGCGGCGTTGCGACTTCACGGTCAGCTCTACCTCGATCGCGACGCGCCGCCCCTCGATGATCACCACCCCGTCGGGGAGATGCTCGCCGGCCTGGCGTTCACGGGCGAGGAGCCGCTCCGGTACCCATTCACTCTCAGGCGAACGGACCTGGACATGCAGCCGCACATCGTTGACAGCCGCCACATGCGCGAGCAAACCGATGCGTGGCTGCCATGCACCGTAGCTCTGGCTCGCGGCACGGAGCCCGGCGCTGGTGGGGATCACCCACGCGGGCTCGCCGACGAGAAGCCGCCGCGTCGTGATCAACCCAGCATCACGGAGCCTCGCGATTACTCGCTGGACGGTGCGTGGCCCGCACCCGAGGAGGGTCTCGAGCTGGTCGGTGCGGGCCGCGTACTGCTCACCCAGCCACCCCACGAGCTCAAGGTCACGGCGATGCAGCACCTCATGGCCACCACGACGGCTGTCATCAGAGCGGGGCGCTGTGCCGCGGCCCGCGACGCGCCGTGAGCGCTGGTCGAGGAACACACCCATTCCCATCACTTAGCCCGGCGGGGTTTCTCGCGTAGATGCCAGCCATCGGGGCGGCTGACGAATCTCGTCGTCTTCGCGCGATACAAGTGCGCGGACACCCGCCCGGAGGAGACACCGAGAGCCTTGGCGATGTCCCCCGCACGCGACCCCGGATGCTCCGCTAGGTACGCGGCAACGTCGTCTTGGGATATCTGCCCGGTGGGACTCTCCCCGAGAAGGGTTGACCTCGCCGCTTGTAGGCGGGCACGCTCAGCGAGAAGCTCCTCGTGAGAGGCAAGTTGCTCATCAAGGCTCTTAAGGCGCTCGTCGATCTCCGCGATCACGCCACGAGAAGCCGGGCCGAGAACGCCACGCGAACGCTCAGACAAAGAAAACACCAACACCAGAACCAAAGAACACGATCATGACGAGACACATCATACGCCGTAAGACATGCCTGTCAAGAACACGCGTCAGCTACATATCATGTAGGAGGTCAAGCGCCCGACCGAACATTTCCCAAATGCGAGGGAGGGCCTTACCCGCCTTTACAGGCCACCGCCACGGCACATCACGATCACGTCCAACAATCTTTGTTTTTGTTTATTTTCAATCTTTCTCAACACCACACACCAGCACCCTGCCCACAACAACACCCTTCCGCTCTGCCTGCCCCCACTCCAAAGTCCAGGTCATTGACCACCGCATCAAAGCGAAGCGGAGAGGGGGTGGTCAATGACCTGGACGCCACCCACCCCGACACCCCAAGGCAGGCAGAACGGCCTTCTAGAGCCAAAAGCAGGGTGCGTAGCCTGTCGCCACGCTGACGCGACACCTGACGCCACACGCGACAACAACCACGACACCCTCCAGCCGTCTACGGCTGGCTTTCCAGGGTGGCGAGGAATCGTTCGATCGCCCCAGCTTTCCTCGTGGCCCGCTCGTGTTGCTCGCCGTCGTCGGACTCCGCCAGGTCCCGCATCGAGCCGAGCTCCGTGACTAGCGCATCCACGACCGTCTGCCCATACCAGCACAGCTCGACCTCGACATCCGGCTCGGGCTCTTGGTGCTCCCAGCCGATCAGATCGAGCACCGAGCGCACCCTGTCAAACCGTGCCACAGGCTCGCCCCACTCACCGACTCGCAGGTGTGCTGCACTCACCGCCACCGCATCGACATCCAACGCGGCCTCCGCGAGCAGACAAACCAGACCATCCCGCAACGCCACCACCACCTCGCCAGGGACCACCGCCCTCCCCGACCAGCCGAAGACCCGGCCGACGCGCGCCTGCAGCTCGCGCATCGAGCGATACTCCATCTCGCGTTCGGGTCTCGTGGGGTCATCGCCCGGTAGCCCGGCCAGCCACTCCTCCATCAACGGCAGCATCAAGCCGAGGACCGCCGTGAGCATCCCCGCATGCTCACGCACACCCAACTCCACCTCTCGCGGCTGCTCGCTTGCCGCGTACTCGATGCGCTCGATCAACGCGCACACCTCACACAGCCGGTCCCTCGCCGCGAACAGCTCCCCAACACCCTTCGCGTTATCGATGTCTTCCGCCACGCCACGAACAAGCGCATACGCGCCCTCGCGTACCAGCGCCACCACACCCACAGGGATAACCAAATCGCTGCCCATTACTCGGTTCCTCCATTCCTGTTCGGAGACCCCGGAGACGGCCGACGACAAGCACCACAACCCCACCAACCACAGGTAGGCTGCGCACGTGCCGGGAGCCACTGACTCTCGGTGCCACGCCCCCGGCTATTCCCGTAGCGCGGGGGCACTATTTACATTGACCAACCAACAGCCCCGCAGCCGCCACTACTCCCGCAGCAGACCGCGACCAACCACACCCGCAAGCACGCCCAGCAGCCGACGACCCAGACGCGCCCCGTCCAACAACAGGACGCCAACCACAAGCTGGACCTCATCGCCGCGCCACCCCACAGGCAGCGCACCACTACGCTGAACGCGCATGGGAAGGACATCCTCCTTTCCGTGCCACGGCCCCGGGACAGTCATCAGCTGTCGCCGGGGCCAACAACTACGTTGACCCGCCGACCCTACACGGCACCACGCAAAAACACCAGACAACCACACAAACTTGGCGCGATCGCACTCACTCGATTCAACGCTGTGTTACTACACCCGAACGGGTCGATTGCCTGGCCTATCCGGCCAGCCCGTGAACCTTCGAGGCCAAATGCTGCCCGAGTCCGAGTGTCACGCGTGAGCGCCTTAGCGCTTGCTGACTTAGCCTAAGCGCGTGGCGCTGATCGACGAACTTTCGAGTTGCAAGGCCGCGTTCTACTTTGTAGAGCGCGACGGTGCCGCGCTGTTCGGCAGCCATGAGCTGATCGCGCTCGCAGCGAGATGGCTCGAGCCCAGTGGCTCGCCCGCGGCAACACCGGACATCCTGCCCGTGTGGATGGGGTCCTACCTCCCGTTCGAGGCAGCCCTGAAGCGGTGGGCGTTCCCTGACGTGTTCGCGGTCGTGATCGGCTGCTCGGAGGCCAAGCGGCGGCGGGCACTCGTCTCGCACGTTCGGCACCATCCGCCGATGGGCATGTTCGACACCGATGCAGACGCCAACGCACTCGATCTGCCGCTCGTCCTGCACGGCTTCATTGTGCCGCAGGCAGCAATAAGGTTCGACGCTCGCGGGCGCAGCATCGAGCGTGAAACCGGATTGGACATCATCGGCTTCGCAAGCGATGAGGAAGAGATGGCGATGGAGCTTGCGGTGAGTCCTCTTGCGGGGGAGGTGCCATACGAGGTACTCGGGGATGCGCTTCTGCGCCTGCTCGCCGGGGGCGCAGGACGCCAGCTCCCAGGTGTGCGGGGCAGCGAAGGGTTCGAGGCGCTCGTCGACCGCGCCTTCGAACTTCTGGCGCTGGGCGCAATCGCGCTCGCCGGGGTGGTGTGTGGCGTCGCGTTCGAGCAGCTGATGCGAGCCGCTATGGCAGGGAGCAACCCCGTATGGATAGAGGAACGCCAGGCTCGCGGGCACGTCGCCCTGAACGACCTGATCGGCAAGCTCGCGTCTACAGAGGGCTGGGATGACACCCGGCTGCGTGGCTATCAGCGGCTACGCAACGACCTCGCGCACCGTCTCGGCGACGACACCGGCGCTCTACGAGGAGATGACGAGCTCTACGAGAGTGTCGAGCGGCTTCTAGATTGGCTCAGCCGCCAGCGAATCGTCTCCGACGGGACCGCCACGCTGCTCGACGTGGCGCCCGAGCGGGACATCAGTTACCAGCAGCTGCTCGACGAGGCACTCGCGGCGGGAAACGCTGCCGCGGCGCATGCTCGAACCACACAGATGACGATCAACAATGAAGCGTTCGACCCGATTGGCTTCGCGTGGGTCACGGTTCGCCAGCGCAACCTACCGTTCACACGCTGGCTGCTGGAGAGTGGGCACGCGAGTCCGGCCGTCAATGGTGCGCAACTGCATGCGCCAGACTCGGCGTTCGAGCGCGCGCTGGCATGGGCGCACGCCTGCGCAATGCGGCTGCGCCAAGCAGGCTACTCGGCGGACTATGCGGGGCGGCCGGACTAGAGGCCCTTTGGGAAGCACGCCAGTTGCGCGATTGGAACGCATACATCCACTAGCTACCGGCGCCACGTCCAGAGGTGCTGAAAGATCTCCGCCTGCTCGACCGCATCATCTAGAGCGTTGTGAGTATGGGGGCGGCTGGCGCGCACGGCTGGGGGCAGGTCGTTGAGTCCGGCTTTGTCCATGACGACGTTCTCTCGCTGCTGGAGCATTGTCTTCATGTCGAGACATGAGGAGAAGCCGAACGGCGAGCCTTTATCCGAGTAGGTGACGAGATACCAGTAGAGGAATAGCCAGTCGTAACAGGCCGGGAACGCCACGACGACAGGCCGGTCATGTCCTGCTGTGTGCTCGATCCAGGCAGCGGCCTCGGTCATCGCCGATGCGGGCTCCGCACCCAATTGCACGAGGAGGCCCCGGTCGAGGTCCGAGACCTCGAGGGCCGCGGTGTCGAACTCCTCCGAGATCGGCTGCAACTCGCGGTAGAAGGTCTCTGCAGTCGGATCGCGCTTCTCGAACGTCGTGCCGTCGAAGCGGGCTGCGACAGCAAGACCAAACGCCAGCATTGAATAACGGCCAGGGATCGGCCCGTCGGCCTCGATGTCGAGCGAGAAGTAGATGTCTGCTCGTTCGCTCAAAGCAGCGACGCGGCCTGGACGATTGGCGGGAGGGTGCCGAACTGGTTGATGTGCGCAAGGAGGCGCTCGCGGCGCACATCGATGGGTTCGCTCTGGTTCCAGAATCGACAAGACAACTTGTCCGTGTCAAAGGGGAGTCTCTCCGAGTCATGTGCGCTGAGGATGACCCGCTGGCGATTCCCGAGGGCATAGCCCAGCTCCGTGAAGCAGTTGGACCGCTGGGCAGTGAGGTCGCAGAAAGCAAGCGGTGCCCGGTCGAGCTGCCGGAAGATCTCGTCGTTCATCCACGCCGCCTCCTGGCGCTCGCGGCCGAGATCGACGACTCGGTAGCCGAGCCCGTCAAGGACGGGGTCGACAACAGTGCGGAAGTGTTTCTCGACCTCTGTATAGAGCGGAACGGAAGGGTTCAACAGGCGCACGCAGAACGCCGGGGTTAGTTCAAGGTCACCCACCAGCGACGCCAATCGCGATCCCGTGGCCTCGGCGTCACCAACGTTCCCAGTGTCCACCTTCAGCTGCAGCAGACGAGCCTCGGCACCGCCCCCCGTAGCCAGGCAAAAAAAGCTCGATGAGTCGACCAATGCCTTGCGCGCCAGGCCGACCCCTCGGAGGGCACCGTCATCTCCGGATGAGCCGAGATCTACATCCCACGGCACCACTGCGCGACCATGCGCTGTGTACATATCGGCGAGGTGCTCTACGCCGGCTCCGCCGCTCGCGATAACAAGCACATCCCCCAGGCGCGCCTGTGCTTGCCGGATCAATGCGCCGGAGCGCCAGGTATCGGGAAGCAACTGCAGGTCTACCGCCTCTCGGTCAACCAGCTCGTCGTAAAGGGGACGGCGCTGAGGTGGAATCTGTTCAAAGCCACGGCGGGAACCCCGCAGGAGTACTAGCGGGTCTTCCGCAGATGGCCGGACCTCTTCGACGCGGAGTGCTTCGAGTGCCACTTCAATCGCAAGCCAGTCGAAAGTGCAGGGGAGATCCTCTGCTGCGAGGTGATACGGCTCTCCCCCTAGCTGTGCGATCAAGGATCCGCCGCCTCGGAGATGCGCCCTGAGAAATGAGCGGAGTACGCGATGGGTCCAGCGCAGCAGGTCGAGGTCGCATTGCGACGACGCGCTACCCGTGAGATGAACGCGGCGGCCCACCTATGGTCTCTGGCTGAAGCTCGGCGAGGGCTTCATCTGTTCCGCCGCCGTGATCAGGTCGGCAGCAATGAGCGGACGATCCGGAAAGGCGCGCTGCACCGATACGGGGATCAGCCGAGTACGCAGATCAGAGAAGGTGAATCCGGGTGTCGAGTCTCGCGCGGCGGTGAGCTGCACGAGCGACTCGATATCCGCCTTGGAAATACCTAGACCAGCTAGGTCGTGCTCAAGCAGCGCTCGGCGTTGCTCGGCATCGGGTCGCTGGAACTCCTCTGTGTAGCCGGCGCGACGCTGGAGCGCCGGATCAATCGCCCCAAGGCGGTTGGTGCAAAGGAACACTAGAAGCCGCCCATCGAGCCGGCGAATGTCGTCGATCTTCTGGATGAGCGTGTTGACGCCCACCTTGTCCTCGTGGTGGCTTTGGACGTCTCCGCGGCTCGCTGCGAGTGAGTCGGCCTCATCGATGATCAGAATGGCCGCGCGTTCCCTGCCGACCGCGACCTCGACTGCCGCAAAGGCCTCGTTGATCAGATGGCTCAGTTCGCCGACCTTGCCTAGTCCGCGCACGCGGGTGCTGAGCTTCATGAGGGTGCCTTCTCGGCGCGGCGAGCGGCACAGCCGGTCGGCTGCAGCCTCGGCGAAGGCGGTCTTTCCTGTACCGACATCGCCATGAAGAATGACGAGTGGGTAGCGTTCGGCGAGGACGGCGACGATCGGTAGGTCGGGCCCATGGTGGCCCCTCGCCCAAGCGTCGGCGGCCGCTGGATCGAGCAACATTTGAAAGGCGCGGCCGAGGTGCTCATATCGGCCTTGGAATCCGATCAGGCGTTGCCCGAGCTCGTGGAGGCCTGCGTCCGGCAGGGGAAGCTCGAGCTCGAACAGGTTGCTGGCCTCGGTCACTCGAAGTCCATTCGCTCAAGCCCGTAGGCATTTGACGCGTAGTGACGGGTCGCGGCGCCCGTGAGCTTGGGAAAGCGAGTATCGACCTTGCTCGGCGACCATTTGATCGCCAATCCGGCGTTGAACGCCACCTTCTTCTCGGGCGTGAGGGCCGCCCAAGCGGCGTTACGCGAGGTGATGACTGAGAGTTCACCGCCCGAGAGCTTTGGCCAGAGGTTGGCACCGGGTCGATCCGGCGTCCACAGCGATGCGTCAGTTGACACCTCATAGCTGCGCGCTCGGACTTCTTCTCCTTTGCCATCAAAGAGGGCTAGAAAGACACGCTTGAGGTAACCCGCGACAGCAAGCGCGGTCACATCGGAGATGTAGTCCCGGACCTCGGCGGAAGAGAGTTTCCCCGTGGACTCGGCAACCATCGCGAGGTCGGCCGCGAACCGCGCGGCAACCTTCTTAACGTCGGCGGCAGTATAGGTAGTGCTGTAGGTCTCGGAGGCGCTCATGCGGCCTCAGTCGTGAACCCGCTGCCGAACACCTCACGCCAGTAACCCTCGGTCTCCCCTTTGCCGCTTACCTCCGCAGCCAGCGCGACGGTCTCCCACGACTTCTCTGCAGCTTTGACGATGTCGTTTCGCTGCGATGAGGTGATCCACGCGGCCACGTTGTTCTCTCGGTCGCATGGGTCGAGGATCACGACGGGATCGGAGGTGGCAGGCGCGGAGGTGTGCCCGGAGAGGACCGGAGCTGCAAAGCTCGACTGAGCGACGTAAAGGAGGAATCGTTGGAGGCCAGCTTCGAGGGTTGGTGCCGGTCCTTGGTTGGCGTTGATCTCAGCGAGGATCAGCTCGATCGGGAAGGAACCCAGCGCCTTGCGGAGTTCGGCTTCGTTTCGCCAGCACTTGATCATCCGGACAAGCGGCCGGTAGCGCGAGTCTTCGCCGGCCAGATCACGTACGTACTTGATGTGGCCGGGAATATCCGCCAGGTGGGCACGCTGGCCGTAGGAGTCGACCATCCAGCCACGCTCAGCATCTCCTTCAATCGCAATCAGGGGAACGAGATCGACCTTGAGTCCGGAAGCGATGAACTCCATACCCATGGTGTGCGGCTGTACCCAGAAATCTTCAGGGGATCTGGTCGGATACACGCTGATCGCGATTTCTCGCAACGTCGCATGGACTGTCGCCAGATCCCAATCGGTCGCCCCCGACGCGTCCAGATAGACCGCCACGTCCGCGTCGATGCCGGTGTCACCCCGCGGATACAAAGCCGTCGCCTTCACAAGGGAGCCCGCACGACGAAAGCGCACCACCGCGAACGCACTGGCCTCTGGTATCGCGATTTCCAGCTTGGAGATCAGGTTCCCCGCCTGCTTCATGAGTTCATCGCGCTTCTTGCGGCCAACCCGCAGCCGGCGCTCATCCCATGTACGCAGCTGAGCGTCCGTGTATCTCATGCGCGATCCCGTATCCCGAACTGCGGAAGGAGTCGAGCATCTAGCAGATCACGCCCGCGAGGATCGCGGTGGGCCAGGGACCCGACCCGTCGCCGATTCAGGCGCGTGCCCGGAGAACATACGTGTAGTAGTCGGCGCATATACGCGTATCAGACCGTAGCTACGCCTTCGGACAGCGACATCGCGCACGGTACGGCCGCGGGATCCTGGACGATGTAACCGGAGAGCGGGGGCCCAGGTTTACGCCACTGCCCGCAGGCGATAGCGGCCCGTCCTGGCGCCAACCTGCTCGACCACCGCGGACCGGTTCAGCTGCGCAAGGAAGGTGCCGAGGGGGTTCTTCCCAGCCACCTCGTGACCGGAGCTGCGGAGGAGGTCGAACCACTCGCGATAATGGATCTCGATCTCCTCACCCGTGCGTTCACGTTCGCGTAGTAGACGAATCGCGACCCGTTCCAGACGTTGCCCTCCGAGTCGGTGGTCAAAGTCATCGATGCCGAGTTGGGTTGCCTCCCCCAGGATGCCCTGGAGATCCTGGAGGGCCTGGGAATCCTCTGCGGTCTGGCGGTCAATGCGGGCTGCGAGGGTGCGTAGCCGCTCCGCCTGCTCGGCTTGGGCCTGGATGCGTGCAGCCAGTGCTCGGGCCTCAGCGAGCAAGCCGTCGCGGACCGAGCCTGGAGGAGTAGCGACGGCGCTCATCGCATCAAGCTAAGCGCTGCGCCGGATGTCAAGGGAGCAGGGTTGATGAGGTTCCGTAGTATCGCTGGCCACACGTGTCGGTTGAGGCGGTGGTGGCCGCCACGACCGGGATGCTTCCCCACTGGGAGGGTGGCCAGAATCCGGCAATGCGCAATAGCGACGCCACACCTTGCCTGGCCGCGACGACGGCCGGGCTGCAGATTGGTACGAAATTGGTACGAACCAAAACAGATCTGGAGCGACCCCCCCCACGAAAAAACCCCGCCTGAGCGGGGCTTCTTCGCATAGCGGGGGCAGGATTCGAACCTGCGACCTTCGGGCTATGAGCCCGAAAGCCCAGGCGAACACGATGGCTAGCCTACGCGCTGCGATCCAGCCGCGGGCGCCGGGGCAGCTGGCCGGCGTAGCCATCGGCGGCGCGCTTGGAGCGCGTCGTCGTGGCCATGTCCGCGAACAGCACCTCGCGCAGACGCTCGAGCTCGATGTGGGTGCGGTCATGGATCAACCGCGCGTGGTGAAGCAGCTCGGCGGCAGCCAGCGGCGGCTGCGTGGGCAGACCCTCGATCAGCTCATCCCAGCGCCCATCCAGCTCGGCTAGGCGATCGATCTCCCCGCCTCCCGCGAGCTCCAGTTCGAGCTCCGCGTGCGCGTGGATCGCCTCGTAGCGATCGAGCAACGCCTGCGCACCGTCAGCGTCGTCGCGGGCGCCAGACGGCTGCGTGCTCACCCGCGCTCAGCCTCGGCGGCGATCTCGCTCCAGGCGTCGCGCAGCTCGCCCAGTAGATCGATTACCTCTTCGACCATGGCAGGGTCCTGGCGCATGCGCGCGGTGTTGAGGTGCGACAGGCAGAAGCGATAGACCGAGTGCAGGTGCTGCGCAATATCGCCCTGCTGGAAATCAAGCGTTGCATCGAGGTGATTGATGATCCGCTCACCAAAGCGCAGCGTGTTGTGAGCGCGCTCGATCTCGCCTTCCCCCATCGCGACCGCTCCCTGGCGCAGGAAGCGACGGGCGCCGTCATAGAGCAACACCACAAGTTCCGCAGGCGATGCAGCCATCACCGTACCCCGACGGTAGGCGGCGTGAGATGCGGTCACGTTGGCCATCTATGACCCTTGATCGACCCCGCGCGCAGAAACCTGAGGGTTGACACGCAAATCCAAGGACCGAGACCGGCTAAATGCCTGACTTACTCAGCGATTCCTCCTGCTGAGTCAGCCACGTGCTCTGTGCGGTGTTGCGCGAGATCACGCCTTCCAGAGCGGCATATGTCGCCTGCAGGGCCTTTTCACGATGGGCGAGCAGTTCGTTCATGGTGTTGATCTGAATCGTCAGCTGGCTGACCTGGGCGCTGTCGCCGTTGATGCGTGCTTCGAGCCCGCCGCCAGGCTCACCGGCGGCGTTGACCTGGGTCTGGAGCTTCTGTGACCACTGCTGAAGCATCTTCTCCACGCCGGCAGGGTTGGTCTTGAGGGCTTCTGAGAGCTTGCCCGGTTCGAGCGTCAACAGCCCTTCCAAAGACGCCTGGGAAGAGGTCCCCGAGCCGGTTGCAGAGCCAGTGCTGACACCGATGTCGAACAGGCTCGACATTTCGCTCGAGAGACCTTCAATCGGTTCATACATGGTCTCGCGCATGCCGTCGAGCAGGCTCGTCAGTTCGGGGTCGCCGAAGAGAATGCCCGATTCGTATTCGCTCTTGCTCCCAGATTTTGCAAATGGCTTGGTCTGCAGCTGGGTTTGGACTTCTTCGACGATCGAGTTGTACAGCTTGATGAACGACTGCACCTGAGCTTCCACGACATTCGAGCTGGGCCCGGGAGGCTGCACGTCGATCGTCACCGGCCCCGACGGCGTCAGTCCGCCGAGCGTGAGCGTGACACCGGGGATCGCATCCGTGATCGTGTTGGAGGCCGATTCTCCTTCCACACCATCGACTACGAAATTGGCGTTCTTGCCTTCTTTGGCGGTTCCCGCCACTTCCGTCAATGCAGCGCCGGAGACTTTGATGAACCCACTACCGGTATCGCCGGTCGCGCGGTCAGAGAACACGATCGCGCCCGTTGTGAGAACCGCCGCATACACGCTAGCTTTGCTGTTGGCGTTGATGGCACTCGCCAATTCCTGAGCGCTCTCGCCTTCTTTGAGCGTGAATTCTTGGCCGTCGATCGTGATCGCCTGTTCGCTTGGGGGGGTCGCGAACGAAAAGGTGCGCTGCGCGGAGTTCGCCAGCTGGGTGACTTCCACCTCGTAGCCGCCGACGCCGGCGCCCGCGCTCGAGGCCGCGCTGACCCGCTGCGGTTCGCTCGAAGTGACCGACTGCGAGCTGTCAAACAACGACGGCAAGCTGAATTCAGACGCCACCAGCGAGAGCTGCTGGAGCTTGCTCTGGATGCCCTGTAGCTGGCTCTCCTCCGCCCCCAGCTTGAACTGCTCATTGGTGAGGTGTTTGACCGGCGCGCGTTCGGAGCTCATCAACGCTTCGATGATCTTCGTCGTTTCCAGACCGGACGCCAGACCCGTGACCGTGATGGGAGCGGCGCTGGTGGAGTTGAGCCCGAGTCCTGACGTCGACATGACTACCTACAGCAGCGGCTTTCCAGCCGCCACCTCGAGCGCCTCGGCTGTCGACAGCCGGCGCATGGCGTTGCCGTCGCAGTCGACCAACTCGATCCTCGTGCGCTCCCCGTCTACATCCAGCGAGAAGCGCAGCTGGCGCCCACTTTCACGCAGTTGCTCCTCGATCGCACCAGCAACGGCAATCTGCTCGAGTAGCTCCGGTGGTGGGCCGCCGCGGCTGGCGATCAGCGTCAGCGGATACTCATCGGCGCTCAGGGCCGAGACGATCACGCCGATGTCCTCGGCGCCAGTGGGTACGTGGGGCGTGTCTGTAGTGCAGCCCGAAAAGTCTGTTATGGGCAGGATAGGCGAGCTCATATGGCGTTTTCTCCCTGAAAACGGTGTTTCGCGGTCCATTCCCTGGGCCGCCTCGCGCTTGCGTTCAATACCGTCATCGACGTCCTTTGCCGAAACTTGAAGGATCTCCTCCAACTGCGACATGACTTGCGCGCCTGCTCCACCTGATCCCCCAAATCGGCTACGCAGCCGCCGTGCGCGAGAGCAGGCTCGCGGCGAGCTCGTTGTCGGGGTCCCGAGAGAGCACAGCACCAGCGAAATCGTGCGCCTCGCGCGTCATACCCCGGGCGGCGGCAACACGCGCGAGACCCAACAGCGCACGGACATCAGGCTCCTGGCGACAGACCGCCATCCACTGTTCGGCCGCGGAAGCGGCAAACCCACGGCGCATGTACATCTCGGCCAGCAGCTCACGGCGCTCACGCTCGCCAATGGGCGAGCGCTGGAAAACGTCGAGCAGAGCTTCGAATGCCTCGAAGTCGTGAACACGCAGCAATGCCTCGAGCATCACCTCGAGCTGCGGCAGAGCCTCCTTGGCGAGCTCGGTCGAGCACTCCCCCGTGCCGGCTCGCTGCATCCACGCGCGAAACAGGTCGAGCTCGGCGTCCGCCATCCCCGCCTGCTGAGCCTTCTCGAGCACTAGCGCCGCACCCGGCAGATCGCCCCCCACCACCCGCGCGAACAGCTCGCTACGACAGGCGATCGCCGCCAGTTGGTCATCGCTGGAAACCAGTGCCGCCTCGATCGCCGCCTCGGCATAACGCCGCTGAGCCAGCAGCCCCTCCGCGAGCGCCACACGCGCGCGGGCGGAGTGAGGGTTGCGCGCGAGCACCAACCTGAACTGCTCCTCGCCGGCGCTCGTCGCGCCGGCCTCATACAGCGCAGTGCCGAGCATAAAGCGGCCCGAAGGAACGAGATCGGGCATGTGCTGCTCGACCGTCGCTACCACCTCGCGGGGCTCCAGCCCACTTTCAAGCAGCGCGCTCGCATATGGCAACACCGAGCCAATAAAGCGAGGGTGCTCGCACGCGCAGTGCTCGAGCTGCTCGATCGCGCCCTGCAGATCCCCGCTGGCGCGTTTCAGCTGTGCCAGCTGCAGCCGCGGCAGGAACGTGCCAGTGCCGACCGTCGAGGTGTAGCCACGTGCGGCTTCGCCCATCTCGATGCAGCGCTCGAGCAGCTCGACTGCCTGGTCTTGCCGGCCCAGCGCGATCGCCGCGTGTGCCTGCTCAAGCACCAGATCGGTGAAGCCCGGGAACAGCTCAAGCCCCTGCCTGGCACGCGCGAGCGCCTGCGATGGACGCCCGCACATGCGCAGTGCCTTCACGAGCCGATTCATCAGCGCGGGCGCGAACTTATAGCTACTTTTGTCCTCAGCGACCTCGAGCATCGACCACGCGCGTTCGAACTCGATCAGCGCGGCGGGACGGTCACCCGCGGCCGCGTACTCGCAGCCGAGGTTGAAATGCAGGAACGGGTTCGACGAATCTTCGGCCTGCTGCAGGCGCAGCAGCTCGATGTTGCGCTCGGACTTGCCGCGTGCCTCGCGCACGACCCCCAGGTAGCCATAGTGCTCGATGCGCACGCCGGCGGTCTCAATGCGCTCCGGCAGATAGCCGGGGAGCCGGTGGGCCACCTGCTCGTGCAAGCGCCCCTCGAAGCGATACTCATCGCGGTTGCGAAACATGCGCAGCACGTCGTGCGCCACGGCGCCGCCATCCTCGCTGTCGCCCGTGTAGCTGGTCTGCGCGAAGTAGAACGCCTCCCGCCAAGTACGCCCAGTCAGCGAACGCAACAGCTCGCGGTCGTCGTGCACAAGCACCTCGTCGGCATCCAAGTACATTAACCAGTCGCCAGTCGCCGCATCGAAGGACACGTTGCGAGCCTCGGCGAACGACCCCGTCCACTCCCGCTCGATCACGCGCGCCCCAAACGAGCGTGCGATCTCGATGGTGGCATCGGTCGAGCCCGTGTCCACGATCACGATCTCGTCGACCGCCCCGGCCACAGCCGCTAGACACTGCGGCAGTATCTGCTCCTCGTCGCGGACGATCATGCACAGGCTCAGCCGCAAGCCCACCGCCGGCTGGGCTGCCGCGGCGAGCGCTACGGCCCGGCGCGCGAGCTCAGGAAGCGCTGCTCGCAGCGGCGGTCGATTGATGGCAGTCCGCTCCTGGCGGCGTCGCTCATCCAGCCGTGCGAGGTTGCGCGACACCTCTTCCAGCCGCGGATCCAACCGCTGCGCGGCGTCAAACAACGCCTCGGCGGCATCGAGGCTCCACAGCTCATACAGGACCACGCCCGCATGGTTGAGCAACAGCGGCTCGCTGGACTCGCGCTCGAGCATCTCCAAGGCCCCCGACGCCAGCTTCACCATCAGCGCCGATCGATGGACCGGCGCAAACCGTGGGCGCATCGCTAGCCCCAACTCGATCAGGCTCGTGCCCGTCCAATAGCGCTGGTGCGGGTCTTCGATCGCATAAGTCCGCTCGAACAGCTGCCGAAAGCCGTCAAGGTCGTCGGCGAGCAGCAATCGCTGGGCGTGCCGCGTTAGCTCGCTAGCCGCCGAAGCGGTGTTATTGGAAACTGAGCTTGTCGCGCTGCTGGCCATTTTCCCGACCCGGTGATCGGCCGCAGGCCGCGATCTCTGAGCAGCGAGGCCGAGAGCCCTCGCGCGCGCCCGCGCAGCGCCCGCGTATGGGGACCTACCGGTACGACCGAGGCAGGGAATATCGTCGCGACCTCGAAATGAGTGCCGGTCAGACTGGGTTAGACCGCCGCAGGCGCTCGGACGCGAGCAAATGTGCCCACCAGGCGGGCCATCCCTGTAGTTGCCTGTAGTTCCCTCGATATCAGAGCAGGAGCATGGAAATCATCGGAAAGCGTGCAGCCAGAGCGCCCGCGGCAGAGGTGCTCGCTACGTGGCACGAGTACAAGCTCACCGGCGATCGTGAGCTGCGCGACCGGCTGGTGTTCACGTTCATGCCGATGGTCCGCTACATCGTCTACCGCAAGGTCCGCGAGGTTCCAGCCCAGTGCGACGTCGACGACTTCCTGTCGTGCGGCCTGGAGGCGCTGATCCGCTCGATCGAGCGCTATGACCCGGACAAGGGCGCCACGCTCGAGCAGTACGCGTGGACACGCGTACACGGCGCGGTCTTGGATGAGCTGCGCCGCCACGACTGGGCGCCACGCTCACTGCGCCGCGACGAGCGCACAATCAACACCGCACGCGAGAGTTTCCTGTCGATGCACGAACGCCAGCCCACACGCGAGGAGCTCGCCGCACTGGTGAGCATGACACCGGTGCAGCTGAGAGACCGCATCGACCAGGTGGCACTCGCGGAGGTTGGCTCGCTGAACCGCATCGTGCGCTCGGATGAGAGCGCCACGATCGAGCGAATCGACACGCTTGAGAGCACCGACGACGACAGCGACCCGACCGTGCAAGCCGAGCGCCAGGAAGCCAAGGCGAGATTCCGTAAGGCCTTCGCCCGGCTGTCCAGGCAGGAGCGCGAAGTAGCGGTGCTGCTGTATGTGGAGGACCGCACGCTGCGCGACATCGGCAAGCGGCTGGGCGTCTCCGAGAGCCGCGTCTCACAGATCCACACGCAATTGCGCCGCCGCCTCTACGAACAGCTCTCCGGCGAGCTGGCGCTGTTCAGCGCCGTTCGCTGAGCGGCGCCAGATCCTCAAGAATCACGGCTCGCGGTCGAACACCCGAGAGATGGATCTCGGCCTCTCTATCGCCGCATCGGGCATGGTCGCCGAGCAGGTCCGCCAGGATCAGCTCTCAAACGACCTGGCCAACGCCTCCACACCCGGCTTCAAGCCCGACGAAACGCCAGAGCACAGCTTCGGCGACGTGCTGATGGCCAATACCAAGGGCGGCGCGGCGATCGGCTCAGTCAACGAGGGCGTTGCGCTCGGCAAGGCCTACACGAACATGACGCCCGCAACGTTGCAAGAAACCGGCGAACCGCTGGACTTCGCAATCGAGGGCAACGGCTTCTTCGCGGTGAAAACGCCGGAAGGCATCCGCTACACCCGCGACGGGCAATTCACGAACTCATCTGCAGGAGTGCTGACCGATGCCAACGGCGACCCCGTGCTCGATGCCAAAGGCACTCAGATCCGCGTCAGCGCCACCGGCACCGTCGCAGCGAGCAAGATCGGGGTCTTCGAAGTGCCGGGCGCGGCCAAGCAGGGCGAAAACCTGTACACGGGCAAAGCTGCGGGTAAACCAACGGGAACCGTGCGCCAAGGGTCGCTGGAGGGCTCAGGCGTGGATGCCGCCAAGGTGATGGTCGAAATGATCACCTCGCTGCGCAGCTTCCAGTCAGGCCAGCAGGCGATCCAGTCGATCTCCCAGACGCTCGAGGAGGCCGCCTCCCAGGTCGGCTCCCTCAACCCGAACGCCTGATCGCTGTCACGCAGGACACCAGGCGCCCGGCACGAACTCCAAGCCTCAAGTCCGACCTTCGCCGGCCGATCACTACGGAGAAGAGCTTCCCAAGCCAGGCTGGACCGCCATGCGGAAAGCCAGCTTGCCCGATGACCACGATCACAGGACGGGCCGATGCTCGAAGGTCTGTATTCCGCAGCAGCAGGCATGTCAGCGCAGCAAGAACAGCTGAACGCGATCAGCAACGATCTCGCCAACCTCTCCACGAGCGGCTACAAGTCCGAGCGGGTCGCATTCAACGATCTGCTTTATAACCGCGTGAACATCGCCGGGACGGAAACCACCGCCGGCGATGGCGCGAACGCTCTAGTGATCGGCCGTAGCGAAGGCCAGGGGGCGATTACCGAAACCGGCAACCCATTCGACCTTGCGATCGAAGGGCCAGGGTATTTCGAGGTCAAGCGCCCCAACGGGCAGACGGTGCTCACGCGCAACGGCAACTTCGGCGTCGATGCCAGCGGAACGCTCGTGAATGCCGAAGGCAACCGCCTGACGCCCCCGATCAAGCTGCCACCAGGCGTCTCGCCCAAGGAAGTCACGGTTTCCACCAACGGAGTGTTCAGCGCCGGGAACCGCACGCTCGGTCAAATCAAACTCGTGACCGTCACCGCCCCCGATCAGATGCTGGCGGACGGCTCAAGCGCGCTGCT
>Ga0210383_10000992_pt1 | contig 26140 bp, 22 predicted proteins | sample IncBWC14OmetaG_FD_160072 | JGI IMG/M metagenome (GOLD analysis project Ga0210383, IMG submission 160072) | Forest soil microbial communities from Barre Woods Harvard Forest LTER site, Petersham, Massachusetts, United States - Inc-BW-C-14-O ... | reverse complement strand
CGAGATGCAAGAGTGACCAATGACTTCGTGACGCAGACGTCCGGTGATGCGCTCCGCTCCATCGCTCCACAAAACAACTTTCTTTTCCAGGTCGATCACACACAACCCGGACGGCAGGCTCTCGAGGATGCCACGACAGATTTCGGAATCGTGAAGAAATGGTGACATGGCCTGGTCGATTGCCTGGTCGGGAAAAATCCCTGACTATGGGGGCCTATCGGCAAAATCCGCGAGGACTTCAGAGGCGAGATTAGTTGGTGGAAATGGTGAAATTGACGGTGATGCGGGCCTGGGTCTCAACCGCGTCAGCTCCCAGGTAGTGCGGTTTGAAATGCCACTGCTTTACGGCTTCCTGGGCGGCGCTGGCGAGGATGGGTGGGCCGCTGAGCACGCGTAGATCCTGGATCAAGCCATCGCGGCCAATGAGCGCCTGCAAGATCACCGAGCCCTGCACTTTCATTTGGCGCGCTAGTAGAGGATAGCCGGGCTGAACGGGGCGACTGACGACCTCGGCGGCGTCTGCGGAAACCTGCACGTGCTCGGCGGCGGTACGGACCACGCTAGCCGTAGTGTCACTTGTGCCGCCCGCTGCACCAGCCTCGGAGGCTGGCTGCGCCGGCGAGTTTGGCTGAAGATCGACGTGTACCGAGTTGGTGCCGGGATGGACTGCGCGATGAACGTCTCCGGCAACAACTTCGATTTCAAGCGGCGGCAGCACGGTTCTAGCGGTCGTGACCATGCCCGGTGGAGCGTCACCCGGTGTGGTCGTGTCAGGCGCATTGGATGGAGATGGATCAGCCGGGCCGGCGTTCGCCGCGGTTGTGGATTTAGACTGCCTGAATTTAGACTGCCCGGATTTCGACTGGATAGATTTCGACTGCGACCTCTTATCACTCGACTTCTTCTGGGGCAGTGACACCGGACTACTGACATCCGCCTGCGACTGAGTAGTGACATCCGGAGCAGCGTCCCGCGACGGCGTCTGGGCGTCAGCTTCCTCGTTGTCAGGGAACCAGAAACTACGATCGTGGTAAAGCACCACTCCCAAAGCGACGAGGAGCAGGATGAGTGCCACCACCATCATGCGCCGCTGCTTCGGCTCGGGTGAATTGCTGGGACGCCGGTCGGGAGCAGCCGGCGGATCAACCTTCGTCGCTAATGTCTTAAGCTCGAACATGCTGGAACTGAGGCGCTCCTTGCGAAGCTCCGCGCATAGTATGCCCCTAAAGCATGCCATAGGCCAGCAAAAGCTGAGCCCAGCAACACTCAGATGGGCAGGCTAGGAAGCCCGGTTGACCCACCGCGCATCCTCGCCGTAACTTTGTGGAACTCTTTGAATCCTATATTGAGAACTTGTGGGAGTGGAAGGACTATGGAGCCAGAGAACGATAAGCCGCAAGCGGGTGGACCAAAACGGGAAGATCCGAAAACGGTCGATCCCAACATGGCCGCCCCCGAGCTTGAAGAGTCGAAGATCAAAGAGTCACCAGTCAGACTGAAGCCTGTACAGCCGGTCATGAACGCACGGCAGTTTTCGCGGGTTTCCCGCCGCGAGTTGCTGAAGGTTGCGCCGGTGCTTGCGTTGGGGGCATTTGCGATTCCGAGGTTTCAGGATTCCTTGCTCAAAAAGGGGCTGGGATTCAGCGATTGGGCTTCGGCACGGCTGTTTCGGCGCGCTCACCTGGCTCAGACCTTCGCTGATGCGGATCTGACACCGTTCGAGAAGTTCCCCATTAACGGATACGACGTTGAGGATCCCGGAGTGATCTTCGAAAATTGGACTTTAACCGTGAGCGGAGCGGTGCAGAAGCCGGGCGACTACAAGCTCGAGCAGATTCAATTGTTGCCGCGAGTGCGACAGAATACCCGTCACGTCTGTGTCGAGGGATGGGATGTGATCGGGCGTTTCGGGGGCGCGCGGCTGGCGGATTTTCTGGCGATGACCGGCGCCGACACGTCGGCGCGATTCATTACCGTAGCTTGCGCCGACGACTACTATGAATCGCTGGACATGGCGACGGCGCTGCATCCGCAAACCCTGCTTTGTTACGAAATGTACGACCAGCCACTCTCCCGCAAGCACGGGGCGCCTTTGCGTCTGAACATCCCGACAAAGATTGGCTACAAGCAGGCTAAGTATTTGACTGACTTGAAGGTCACCAACGTTCTCGAGAAGGTTGGATATTGGGAGGATCAGGGGTATTCGGAGTTTTACGGACTGTGAAAGACAATTGTTGATTTTTGAATGCTGATTGCCGATTGACAGCGATTAACAAGCAGCAATTCAGGATTCGGAGACAAAGCATGAGCGGTACGGCAATCGATATCGTGCGTACGACGGGGGAAAACTCTGAGACCGTGGCTCGCGCCGTGTATGAACATCCGCTGATGGTACGGTTATGTCACTGGGCGAACGCGATTTCGCTGTTCGTCATGGTGGGCAGCGGGCTGCAGATTTTTCGCGCGTTTCCGAGTTTTGGGGCCAAGATTCCACAGAAGGATTTGCTGAACTGGCCGAAATCATTCGCCATTGGGGGATGGCTGGGAGGGGCGCTGCAATGGCACCTCACGTTCATGTGGATTTACATCGCCACCGGGCTGGTCTATCTCGGCTATCAGATCTTCAGCGGTCACTACCGGCAGGTGTTGTTTACACGCCGCGATATCCCGGGAGTATGGCCGATGGTGAAGCATTACTTCTTTTTCGGGCCCAAGCCTGAGGCGCATGAGGCTTACAACCCGCTGCAGAAACAGGCATACACGGCCGCAATTGGCTTGGGCGTGCTCTCGGTCGCGACCGGGCTGGCGGTGTGGAAGCCGGTGCAGTTCTCATGGCTGGCGCGGCTGATGGGCGGGTTTCATTGGGCGCGGTTTTTACATTTTCTGGTGATGTGGGCGATTTTAGGATTTGTGTTCGGGCATCTGGTGATGGTGGTCCTGCACGGCTGGAGTAACTTCGTTTCCATGCTGACGGGTTGGAAGAAAGATCCGGACTATTAAACATCCGGGCTATTTACGAGTGCGCGACACGATGGCCGAACCAAATGTTGTGCTGAACAATTCGGGATTGAAAAGTCCGGCGCAGGGGTCTACTACGCGCGAGCAGGACTTGATCTCCCGCGTGCAGCGGGGGCAGAACGAATTGTTCTATGAACTGGTGCGGCCCTACGAACGGCGAGTCTACGCGGCGGCGCTGGCGATTCTCCGCAATGAGTCCGACGCCGAGGACACGGCGCAGGAAGCGATGCTGAAGGCGTTTGCCAACATCCGGCAATTTCGGGCGGAGGCCCGCTTCAGCACCTGGTTGATTCAGATTACGGTGAACGAGGCACTGATGCGGCGGCGAAGGGAGCGAACGGTGTTGATGGAAGGCATTGACGACCGGCGTGACGAAGAAAGCGACTACGCGCCGCGCGACTTCGCCGACTGGCGCGAGATCCCTTCTGAAGCGCTGGAGCGCAAAGAGGTCCGCCTGAAACTGGCGGACGCGCTGGCAACACTGGATCGCAAGTATCGCGAAGTCTTCGTACTGCGCGACATGGAGCAGTTAAACATTCAGGAGACGGCCGAAGCGCTGGGAATTTCGGTGGCTTCGGTGAAGACGCGGCTGTTGCGGGCGCGACTGATGTTGCGCGATCTGCTAGCCGCTGGATGGGAGCAAGGCTGGTTCAGCCGGCTGCCGTTCGAGAAGGGAAATAAGCCATGGTGAACTCGAAAGACGACAGAGGAGCGGTAAATTGCGAACAGATGTGGCAAGAGATTTCGAACTACATTGAAGGCGAAGTGGATGCGGGGCTGCGATCCGCCATGGACGAGCATTTCCGCACGTGCAAGAGTTGCTCGTCGGTGTTGGCGGGAGCGCGGAATGTGATCCAGTTGTATTCCGACGAGCGCATGATTGACGAGCAGACAATCGAAGTTCCCGCCGGATTTGGGCGGCGGCTGGAAAAACGGCTGGCGCAGAGTGCTCGCGTTCGCAGCAGTCGCTGGTCGACGTGGTCAGCATGGTTGGTCCCAGTGGCAGCTTTGGCTTTGTTTGCCGGCGGATTGCATGTGGCGAACTCGATGACCTCGGGTCCGGAACTGAAGTCAGAACATGCGCAGCCGGGACAGGGTATTCCACCGGATATGCTGGTGGTGGTCACGGCCGATGCCAAGGTTTTTCATGTGCCTGGCTGCGAGGTTATTCACAACAAAGCCACGGAGCGGACGCTGACGGCCAAGGAAGCGATGGCGCAGGGGTACGTCCCGTGCCTGCGGTGTTTGCGGGAATATTTGCACACGGCGGATGTGGGTCACACCGCGTTGGAGTCGGAGGCGGACGCCGATGCAGACGAAGAAATTGTGTCTAGTGGGCGATAAGGGAATCGAAAGAGATCGCAGTTACGGTAAGCTGAAAAATGGCGCGGGTTGAGAACCCGCGCCGTGATGGCGACCCAGTCGACTTAGTTCTGCTTCATCTGGTCGTTCTTCATGGTGTCGTCCTTCTTCATGTCATCTTTCTTCATATCGTCTTTCTTCTTCATGTCATCTTTTTTCATCGTGTCTTGCTTGGCGGCCTTCTTGGTTTTTGGCTTGGCGGTCGTGGACGTGGTCGCAGGTTTGTCCGATTTCATTTGATCGCTCTTCATCGAATAGTTCTTCATCTGATCGTTCTTCATGGTGTCTTGCTTGGCGTCGTCTTTTTTCATGGTGTCCTGCTGCATCTGGTCCTGCGCGAAGGCGGCCATCGATGCGGTCAGGGCACAGGCGAGCAGCATAGTGCTGAAATGTTTTTTCATGGTGAATCTCCTTGGATGATGTTGAAGTTGTCGGCAGGCTCTGACCTGCGGACAGAGATGGGATGAGCCGCGCGAGCAGAAGTTACGGCAAGTTCCGTTTTTCGGTTGAGTTCGAGAGGACCAGCTCAAAGTAAATCAGAGGATTCTTCCGATACACGACGCGCGCGACTTCACGGAAGCCGCACTTGGCGTAGAATCCGCCGGCGCCGGTGTCATTGTCGAAGGCGTCGAGGCGAATGGCATCGGCGGGCCAGGCGCGGGCTTGTTTGACGGCTTCCTTAATAAGGCGTCGGCCAAGGCCCTGGCGCTGCATGGCAGGAATCACGGCCATACCCGTAAGGTAGAGCGGGTTCTCCGCGGGAGTGAAATAGGAGACATCAATGGCCCATGGCTTTTGGGTGGGCAGGTTCAGGGTTCCCACGAGGCTTTTGCCTCGGCGCGCGATCAGTACACGCGCGCTCCGAATGGCGAGGAGAGCACCTTTTTCTGAAGTCTTGTTTGATCTGAATCCTCGGCGAGTGAGATCTTCCGCGACCGCGGTGTGGAGCGCGGCTAGTTCTATGGCATCAGCTGGGCCGGCGGTGGAAATGGAGAGCTTCATGCCGGTCTTTGAATCTCGAATCACCCTATCATGCAAGTGTCGGTCAGCAGGCCAGTTGGTCGCGGGTCAGCTTCAGGCCGGGAAGATTTCCCAGCACGGTTACGGCAACCGACTCGGTTTTGAAAAACTCGTTGGCCAGTTCGGTGAGATCCTCGGCAGTGACGGCTTCGATTTTCTCGATGAGTTCGTCGAGATCGTAGAAGCGGTCGAAATACATTTCCTGGCGAGCCAGATTCGACATGCGGGCGGTGCTCGACTCGAGCGACAGCATCAGGCTTCCTTTGAGCTGGGCTTTGGAGCGCTTGAGTTCTTCTTCGGGTACGGGTTCGGCCTTGAGGTTGCGGAACTCTTTCACCACAGACTGTACGACTTTGGAGGCGGACGCGAGAGATGTGCCGGCGTAGACCGCCAGGCATCCAGTGTCGCGGTAAGGATTAAGATCGCTGTAAATCGAGTAAGCCAAGCCTTGGCGCTCGCGGATGTTCTGGAAGAGCCGGGAACTCATGCCTCCGCCGAGCAAGGTGTTGAGAATGTAGCCGGCATGTCGCTTCTCGTGCGCGATGGGATGCGCGGGCACGCCCAGGCACAACTGCACCTGCTCCAGAGCTTTCTTGTTGCGGAGAATGATGCGCGAAACAATTTTCGGAGCGGAAGAATGAAAGCCATTTCCGTTCTGCGACGGCTTCATGTGCTCGAAGTGCTTGGTAACCAGTTCGACAAATTGGTCATGATCGAGGTTGCCCGCCGCGGACACGATGATGTTTCCGGGCGAGAAGCGGTGTGCATAGGCATCGACAACCGGCTGGCGCTCGAAGCGCTTCACAGTTTCCTTCGTGCCCAGAATCGGCTTGCCGAGGGGATGATCTTTCCAGAAATTCTGGGTAAAGATTTCGTGGACGAGATAGTCGGGATTATCTTCGTCCATTTTGATTTCTTCCATGATCACGCCGCGTTCGCGGGTGATGTCGGCGGGATCAAAATTGGGATTCAGGACCAGATCGCTGAGAATGTCGAGTGCAGTGGGAACGTGCTCGTCGAGTACTTTGACGTTGAAGCAGATGCATTCCTTGGCGGTGAAGGCGTCCATATTGCCGCCGATGGAGTCGACCTGGCGGGCGATTTCTTCCGCGGTGCGATGCTTGGTCCCTTTAAAGACCATGTGTTCGATGAAGTGGGAAATGCCGTTCCATTCGGCGTCTTCGTCGCGCGAACCGGTCTGCAGCCAGATTCCGATGGAAGCGGAGCGGATGTGTTGCATCTGCTCGGTGATGACGGTCAGCCCATTGGGCAGCTTTTGACGACGAATATTGCGGACTTCTTTTGGCATTTTGAGATTTTCGGTAGTGATAACCTTCTATTAGACGCCGGTTGAAAGCGGAAGACTCGGCGAAGGAATCTCTTCTATTCTGACATAGGGCAATCCCGTGTGCGAGAATAGTTTAGTTATTTAGAATCAGTGGGTTATGAAAGATTCATCGCAAATCTCGCTGCTCGGGTTAGACCGCGACGAACTCGCGGCGCTGGTAGGGAGCATGGGCGAACGACCCTATCGTGCCCGGCAGATTGCGGATTCGGTGTACCGGCAGCGGGTGGAGTCAATCGAGCAAATCTCTACTCTGTCGCAGGAGCTTCGGGCGAAGCTGGCGGAAAAGGGCGTTTCGATCGGGTTACCGCAGATTGAGAATCGGTTCGTATCGGAGGACGGGACAGTGCGGTATCTGATTTCTTTTGCCGACGCGCAGAGCGTGGAGACCGTGTGGATGCCGGAGGGCGACGGTGGGGAAGCAGGAGATGGAAGCGAGGCGGGGCAAGAAGCAGAGCGGTTCGCAGACCTATGTCCCTCGGGGGCTGAAGCCTGTTCCGAAAAGAGTGAGCGCACCGCAGCGCTGAAGCGCTGCGCCACCCAAAAGCGGAAACCGAAACAGGGACAGAATCGCGGGCGCTCGACGATTTGTATATCGAGCCAGGTGGGGTGTGCCGTCGATTGCCAGTTCTGCCTAACGGCTTTGCTGGGGGTGAAGCGCAATCTGACGGCGGGCGAAATTGTCGGTCAGATTTGTGCAGTGCTCAAGGACCAGAACGTTGCGCCGCCCGAGGATCGCATCAACCTGGTTTTTATGGGCATGGGTGAGCCGTTCCTGAACTATGAAAATTTCGTGAAGGCGGCGCGTCTTTTGGTGGAGGAAGTCGGCATTGCCGAGCGGCGCATGACGGTGTCGACAGCAGGAATCGTGCCGCGCATTCATGATTTTGGCGGAGAAAAAATTCGGCCCAAGCTGGCGATTTCTTTGAACGCTTCGAACGATGCGCTCCGCACCCAGCTCATGCCGCTCAATAAGAAATGGAATCTGGAAATGCTGATGGCAGCGGCGAGGGCGTATCCGTTGCGCGCGCGTGAGTGGATCACATTCGAGTATGTGCTGCTCGGCGGAGTGAACGATGGGCCGCGGAACGCCAGGGAAGTAGTGGAATTGCTGAAGGGCATGCGTTGCAAGGTGAATTTGATCGCGCTGAACCCAGGACCGGGAATTGACTTCGTAACTCCGGAGGTGGAGCGGATCATGGAGTTTCAGAACATTCTGCGCGCGGGCGGGATTCCGGCGTTCGTGCGGCGTCCGCGGGGACGGGACATTTATGCCGCATGCGGACAACTCAAGCGTACGGTTGAGATTGCCACATCACCGGCACTGTCGAGTCCTTTGGCTTAACCGGAGCGGACTCGGTGACGGGCAGTTCCACACGCAGCAGCACGGTGCCATCGTCACGCCGCTCTTGTGAAATCTGACCGTGGTGCTCCTGCAGAATGCCCTGACATGCGCTCAGTCCCAGACCGTCTTCGAGATCGAGCGGAGTTGCCGCGCCGTCGGACGATGGAGTCACGGGCACCGCTTCCGTCGCGATTTGCACTATGGAAATTCCCGCCAGTGATTCGGTGCTGACGGTCATGACCCGGCCGCCGCGCTCGTTCAGCACGTGCAGGCAGTTGGCTACGAGTTGCAGGCAGACCTGCAGCAACTGATTGGAATCGCCCAAAACCTTGGGCAATGCCGGGTCAAACTTGGTTCGAACTTCGATGCTTAGCGCCTTCCACTGGGGCTGTGTGAGCTTGACGGCCGTGCGAGCCAGCGTATTCAGATCGACGGGACTCTTGGGCGCGGGGGCCTGCCGGGCGAAGCTGATGAGGCTAGCGACCAGAGACTTCGTGCGACGAACATACTGTGCGATCTTTGCCGCCAGCGGTTGCTGCTCCGCCGTGAGGTGCGTGCTCAACAGCATCTCCGAATAACCGAGCATGGCGGTGATGGGGTTGTTGAGTTCGTGGGCTGCTCCGCCGACCAGCTGACCAATCGATGCCAGCTTTTCCGACTGAAGAATCTGTGCCTGCAGGCGCTGCAGATTGTCAAAAGAGTCCTGCGACTGGTCGAGCAGGTGAATCAGTTCACGGTCCAGTAAATGCTGGCGCGCGAAGACCAGCAGTCCCATCAGGAATGCGGCGGCCAGCGTCAGAGCCAGCCGAAACACGCGAATGTGCGGCGAGACAGCGTTATCTGACATGGCCCAGGCGGCGAACAGGGGCAGCGAAAAAACCGCAATCATGCTGCAGCGCGCGATCCATACACCGTATACAGTGGAGGTTTCACGGGTATCGGCTTGGGGCTCAGCCGCCTTGGTGCTCAACCCAATCCAGGTGAGCCAAGCCATCGAAGCGGCAATCGGAATATCGTAGAAACCGCCTGTGTAGTAGACGTTTCGCGTGATCGCCCAGTTTGCGAGCGCCGAGCCCAAGGTGTAACAGAGGCTCATGCCGAACAGTCCAGCGTAGAGACTCCTCCAATGACCTTTGGTGCCGGCCCAGCACGCGAACAGGCCCGCCAAGAGCGCTATGTTCTCGGCGATATACACGGAGTTCAGATTGCGATCGTAGGCTGCAACGTCGGCGACGACATATTGCCAGGGCATGACGATCAAGACATAAAGATAGAACCACCACACCAGCAGAAGCGCGAAATCGAGCCGACCGAGCCGCGCTGCATATTCGTCACGAGGGGCATGCGGACGCAAGGCCAGAGCGGCCATCAGCGGGACCACATGCAAAAAGAGCACGACATCGAAGACACAGAGGTCGGGCACTTCGCGGCGCAGCACCACTTCGTAGTAAGTCCAAAAGATTTGATAGCTAAGCCAGAAAGTAAGGCCCAGGGCGATGAGCGACCAGAACATCCGCATGCGGCCGCGAGAACGGAGCGTTAAACAAATGAAGGCTATCGCAGCCGAAGCCAACAGCAGAGTGTCGGTAATATCGCACAGTGCCGCCAAAGCAAAAGATTTGGGCAGGATGAGCGCGCCCACGATTAGGGTCGCCAATATGGCAGCGACCGCTCCGAGCCACACTTTGTTACGCTTGCTCAAGACACTCCTCTGCAGGCATTTTAGACGCGATCGGGGGGCGCCATTGGTTACTGTAGTAACCCATGCGTGGTTCGGGCGATCGGATACAAAAATGCGTGGGCAACGTGTGCACCAAACCCTCACTTGCTGGTAAGCTTTTCTCATTCAATAATATGCAGCTAAGCCGCCACGACGTCCGGGGAGATGGACGCGATTGAATCCGCTGGTTGAGCGCTACCAACATTCATGGAGACTGAGAATCCCGCCTGATCCAGGGGAAACCCGCCGGATTGAGCGCTGGCTGGCGACTGCCCGGGTGTTTCTGGCAGTTGCGACGCTGGTGGCGATCCGAATGGATCCCACTGAGCTGGGGAACTCGTGGGCGGCGTACGGCCTTTTCGTATTTTATTTGGCGAATGCGATTCTGATCCTAATGCTGCTCAAGCGCAGGCAGCAATCGACCGCTGGCTTTCGGCTGCTGGTGCACGCCGGGGATGTCGCCTGGCCTGCCCTGATTTCAATCTTCGCAGAAGGACCGAGAGCGCCCTTCTATCTTTTCTTTTTTTTCGTTCTGGCGGCGGCTGCTTATCGCTGGGGACTTTGGGAAACGCTGGCGACGGCCGCGGCGGAAGTTGCGCTGCTGTGGATTGAAAGCTTCGTGCTATTGCACTTGCACCTGGGACCAGGCGGCGCTTTGCCCTGGCCGGTGCTAAATGGGCTGCGCGTGAGGGTGCCTGAGTTCGAGCCCCAGCGACTGTTCATGCTGTCGGTCTATCTGCTGGTGATGGGTTTATTGCTGGGATATCTGGCCGAGCAGCAGAAGCATCTGCGGGCGGAGAAGGCTGTGATCACCGGTACGCTGTCGCAGGTGAGGGTGGAAGCCGGCCTGACCGGGACGATTGAGCAGATTTTCCACGAGGCCATGGCGATGTACGGTGCGTCGCGAATGCTGGTCGCATCGCAGGAATCGCACAGTCATCGGGTTTTTGTGGGCGAGTTGAACCGCGCAAAAGGACCCGGGCCATCGGAGTTCCGTTGGCTGGAGTCGGGCTTGCGCGACGCGAAAATTTATCTGGACGATTTTCCCGGCGACGTCTGTTACGCCTCGGTCAATCGGGATCGATGGACGACCCTGGCATTGGACGCGACTGGTCACGCGATCCCGGTGGTGAACCTCGTATCCATTTCTCAACTGCGACAAATCCAGACGTTTGACTCGATGGTCACCGTTTCGTTCTTGTTTGGAGGAGAGTGGAGAGGCCGCGTATTTCTATTCAACCCGGTGTGGCGGGGAGAGAAGCAAGAGGAACTGCGCTTTCTGCTGGATCTGGTGCGACAGGTCGGCCCAGCGGTCTATAACGTTTATCTTTTGCACCGGCTGCGGCGCCGCGCGGGAGCGGCCGAGCGAGCCCGGTTTGCGCGGGAACTGCACGACGGCGCGGTGCAATCGCTGATTGCCGTGGAAATGCAGGTGGACGTGTTGCGCCGGCAATCCGACGCCGGCAAACCGATCGGCTCGGAATTAGGCCGCATCCAGGGACTGCTGCGCGAGGAAGTGCTCAAGTTGCGCGAACTGATGCAGCAGATGAAAGCCATTGACGTTGACGCGCAGCGGTTGCTCGGCGTTCTGAACGACACGGTCGAACGCTTTCAGCGGGAAACCGGGATCCTGGCGCGGTTTGTCACCGACCTTGAGGGAGTGGACATGCCGCAACGGGTTTGTCGCGAGATCCTGCGCATTGTGCAGGAAGGATTAGTCAACGTAAGGAAACATAGCGGGGCGCGCCATGCGCTGGTGCGTTTGGCATCGAGTAAGGAAAAGTGGAACCTGACTCTGGAGGATGATGGGAAGGGATTTCCCTTCGCCGGCCGGTATAACCAGGATCAGATGGAAGAGGCGGGAAAAGGGCCTATGATCATAAAGGAACGGGTGCGTTTAATTGCCGGGGGACTCACGGTAGAATCAAATCCCGGACAGGGAACGCGTCTGGAAATCAGCGTGCCTCGCGGCGGAGAAGTGCCTCATGAATTTTAGAAAAGCGCAGCAGGTTCGGCTTGTGATTGCCGACGACCATCCTATCTTCCGCGACGGTTTGCGGCGATTGCTGGAAGCCGAAGCCGACTTGAAAGTTCTGGGGGAAGCCTCGGACGGCGCCGAGGCGGTGAAGCTGGCGCGGCAATTGAAGCCTGACATTCTCCTGCTCGACCTGGCCATGCCCAAGCATCCGGGGCTCGAAGCTCTGCGGGAATTGAGTATGCCGGCGAATGCGACTCCAGTGCGGGTGATTCTTCTGACTGCGGCGGCGGAAAAAAGCCAGATCGTCGAGGCGCTGCAACTGGGAGCGCGCGGCGTGGTGCTAAAAGATTCCGCGACGCAGCTTTTGTTGAAAGCGATCCATACGGTGATGGCGGGCGAGTACTGGGTTGGGCGCGAGAGCGTTTCCAACCTGGTGCAATACCTGCGCACGCTGATGCAGTCTTCCCATGATGAGGCGCGGCAGAAGAAATTTGGTCTGACCCCGCGCGAACTTGAAATCGTGTCGGCCGTGGTGGCGGGGTACTCTAACAAGGAAATAGCCGAATACTTCAAGATCAGCGAAGATACGGTGAAGCATCATCTGAGCAATATTTTCGACAAACTAGGGGTCTCAACTCGGCTCGAGTTGGCGCTGTTTGCGGTGAATCAGGCCTTACCGCTGAAAAGCATTGCCTAAGCTGGGGTTACGCCTTAGGTTCCGCAGAATCGTGCCGTGGCACTTCCGTGCCATTGGCGGATGGGGTTCGGAACACTACAATTCCGTTACAGATCAGCTTGGGAAAACTGTGGGTAGGGTACGTGTGAGTAGCGGCGGGTTCCTTGTTGGAGTGGGAACATGGCCGTCATAAAGTGAGAAAGAGGAGCCCCGTGGTGAAACGGTTAAAGCAGCTCTGGAGCGATGAGCGTGGACAGGACATTGCGGAATACGCAGTGATGTTGGCTGTGATTCTCGTGATTGTCGTGGGTACGATCCGGCTCATCGGTTCGAATGCGAACAACGTGTTTTCTCAGGTCGGCAGCGCCATTCAATAAGCGGCGACTCCGGCTCGCCCGAAAACACGCGGCAAAGGCTGAGATGTGGGGGCCCTCCAACTCCTCCGCGTATACAAAGTTGTTCCGCCCTTCCTTGCTTCCCCAAGAAGCTTTTTCCAAAAAGATTTCCCGCACAATTTTTCCGCACGAGAATCCCCAAACAGTTATTTCTGTCCAGTTTGTGAAGGCGACCCGGTCGTGAGCGCAACCTTGTCCGTGCCGTTGGCGGATGTGCGCACAAGGAACGGGAAAAAGGGAGTGATTTCGAACTCCATTTTCTCGCGCGCGGAGGTTAACGCCACCGGCTTGGACTTGTTGAGTTCAACTTGATCCGTCCAGGGATCGACCTTGAGGCGGCCACCGAGTGGCAGAGCCGCAATCTGGTCCACACGCTTCTCGTCGAGGTTCGGTGCTGAGGCCAGCAGGGCTGCCATGCGCACGTTCTTCTTGTCGGCAAAGCTGTTTCCCAGGTGAGGGCGAATCAGGTGCTGCAGTTCGGGCGCTTTTTCCTGCAGGGCCTTCAAGAATAGTCCGGCGTTGCCCAGCTTGTCTTTGTATGGGGAGTTTTTCAGGAGTTCGAGAGCCTTGGTATCGGCGGCTGCTTCTTCCGCTGGGTTGCGCTTGAAGTCGAGGCGCTGAAAGGACTCTTCATCGGGAAAGAACATCTTGTCGTTGAAAGCGAGTTTGGTGTCGAGGCGATGTCCGAGCACAATGTGGCTGAGTTCGTGCGCGAGCACCATAGCCAGTGAGGCTTCATCAGGAAGGACGTCGATCAAGCCGCGACTCATGACGATGGTGTGGCCGATGGTGAACGACTCGAGAGGCGCCGTCAATAGAATGCGGCAATGAATGTCCCCCTGCAGGTCAATGTTATTGGTGACCAGCAGATTGTTGACCACGGTCGCCAGAATCTTATCGACTTCGCCGGGGGGCGCGAGCAAGCCAATCTTCTGCAGGCGGTCGATGGCGTTCTCTTCGGCCTGTTGTTCCCACATGCGCTCGGCGACGACCGGCGTCGCATCGGAGGCAGTGGCGCTCTGGTCATTCACCGACTGCGGAGAATCGATCAGGATCTGGGTGAACTCTTCGTTCTTGCCCAGACTTTTCAGGTCGTAGCCCCAGAGCCGGGTCTGCGCCTTGAAGCGCAGAGTTTTAGTCAGTCCGGTCTTGAGATTCGATTCTTCGGTGTAGACATAGGCCGGCAGCCAGGTTCCCGGCCGCATGTTCAAGCGCCAACTGTCGAAGTGGAAAAAGAAATTGATTTTGGGCTGCGGGTAATAGCTGCCATTGAAGCGGACGATGTTGTAATCCTGATCTTCAACCCAGATCCTGCCTACAAAGCGTGAAACCTTCTGGCCTTCCTTAGGTTGAATATCGATCACGAGGCAGCGCACTTCACCCAGGAATTCGCGCCGCACGAACGTGTAGTTGTAATACTTTTTCTGAAAATCGGAGTCGACCACCACCATCTGTGCAAAGCCCATAGGCAGGAAGTGCAGAGAGTAAACGCCAGTCAGTTTGGCGACCATGCGATGACCGAATCCCGGTTGCCCGACGAAGGAAACGTCTTCGGGACCTTCTGACATATCGAGCCGGCCAAGAAAATACTGATCTTTCACGGGAGTCGTGTTCCCGTCTTTGTCGTCCTTCAAATCCTGCAGGTAGGTCTCGATCATGGGATGCATGTGACGCATCTGCGCCATGAACAGGTGTTCGCGCTGCACCACGCGATCCATCACCTCGTTGAGTGTGGCTGCTGCTGCTGGCAACGACTCCGTGTTTTGAGTGGGAGCGGTTTGCGCGGGCGTGGCGGACGGAGCGGTCGTCGGAGTAGCAGCACCCGGAGCCATCGCCGGTTGCGCGGTTGGCGGTTGGGTGGTCGGCGGTTGCGCGGTCGCGGGTTGCGCTGCGGCAGGAGTATCTTGCGCCGTCGCGGCGAAAGCGCAGACCAGCACCATAAGAATCAGAACCAATATCGAGCCCGAACGAACAATCTGCATAAGAACCTTCTGGGAGATGATCACGCCAACTGAAAAACGACGTGTAGAACGGCCGTATAGTCCGAGGGCTGGCCATCTTTCAGGGCTGGCTTAAATTGTACGTGCTCGGCAGCTTGTACCGCTGCCTCATCCAGACCGTGCCCGAGTCCGCGAACTACTCTCAACACGCGCAACTTACCGCTGGCTTCAAAAACAACCTCGAGAAGCACTTCGCCCTCGATGCGCTGGGCTTTGGCTTCTTCACTGTAGACGGGCTTTGGCTTGGCAAGGATGTCCGGAAGAACTATTTTCGCCGCCGCCGGAGCGGCGGGATGCGACTGAACCGTAGGAGGAGCCGGAACATCGGCATCGCCGAACCCTGCCTGGCGCACTACGCCGCGGGAAGCATGCGGATCGCTGGTGGCAACGCCGCCGCCGAATCCTGTGCTGGCAACCACGCCGCGCGCGCCTTTAGCTCCGCCACTTCCGTTGCCGTAGCCAGGTCCGGTGGGCATGTCGAATCCGCCATTCTGCGCAATGTTGATGGCTCTGGTCTGGGTGGCTTTCGCGGGCACACCGTTGGGGTCGCCGAATCCGCCCGTCTGCACCTTCTCTGGGGCGCGGTCGATGGTTTGAGGCGCCGAACTGCCGGTCGAGAAGAGGTTGGTGGCCACGAGTTTCTTGGGAATGACTGGCGCCGTAGGAGGCGCCAAGTCAAGCTTCTTTTCAGCAATTTTCACTTCCGGAGCGGGCGCAACCTCCACTTTCGGCTTAGGCACAGGTTGATTCGCGGGCAGACGCAAGGCTGTCGGTGGAGGATCGAGCTTGGCCACTAGAACCGGCTTTGGAAGCTGCCGCTGCGGTGTGTGGTTGACCGGAACCGGGGTCGGCACCAACTCGATGGCGTGGTAATCCCTCTTCGGCCCCTCCATGATTTCAGGATGGAGGACCGGAATCCAAACCAGAATAGCGATGACCACCGCCTGGGCGCCATAGCTCCAAAACAGCTCAGACCACGGCGTCTTCCACTGTGGGAGCGGTGTGAACAGGTTCGATTCGTTGGAAGGCGACGGCATAGTCAACTCGGATAATACGAATTCTGGTGGAGCAACGTCTCACGGTACTGCGATTTCAAGGCACAGTGGTCCAACGTGTCGTGGCGCAACGTATCAACGTGCAACAGTCAAACCCCACGGACAGAATAAAAGTTCTCCCGCCCCTTTTTGAAATGCTGGCAACATGGCACGGGCGCGACGACTAAAGTGTACTATCCCCGCTAGGGTTATGCACGATACAGGCCATTCTGTAGGGCCGAGGAAAACTGACAAAACCTGTAGCATCAGCTGCTTACAGGAAATTGGCCGGGACTCGACGAGAGGCTGGGATGGGGAGGTGCACGAAACTACACCCTCGGTGGACAGATTTCCCACTGCGCTCCGGGCCGGTCAAGGGGCGGCCGAGCCTTAGCAGCGAACGATTTTGTCGCTCTGAATCCCCCGTGTGGCATTGCGGGTGTCGACCACGAGTTTGGCCTGATCGACAATTTGGCGATAGTCGTAATCGGAGTGGTCGGTCACGATGACGATGCAGTCATATTGCCCAAGATCGTTCAACTCTGAGCGCTTCATCTGCAGATCGTATTTCCGGCCTTTGCCTATGATGGGGAAGTAGGGATCGTTGTAGCTGACCTGCGCGCCATCTTTCTGCAGAAGTTCGATGATGGTGAGGGCCGGCGACTCGCGGAGATCGTCGATGTCCTTCTTGTAGGCCACACCCAAGATCAGAACCCGTGCCCCATTCACTGATTTCTTGTGGCCGTTGAGCGCGCCCGCCACGGACGAGAGAACGTGATACGGCATGTTGTTGTTGATCTCCCCGGCCAGTTCGATGAAGCGGGTGCGAAAATCAAACTCTTTGGCTTTCCACGAGAGATAAAAAGGGTCGATCGGAATGCAATGGCCGCCCAGTCCGGGCCCGGGGTAGAAAGGATGGAAGCCGAAAGGCTTGGTGGACGCGGCTTCGATGACTTCCCAGATGTCGATGCCCATACGCAGGCTCAGCAACTTGAGTTCGTTGACCAGAGCGATGTTCACGCAGCGGTAAATGTTTTCGAGCAGCTTGGTCATTTCCGCAGCGGCCGGCGAAGAGACCGGAACGGTGCGCGCGAAAATGGAACCGTACATGGCCGCAGCGAGTTCCGACGCCTGCCGATTTAGTCCGCCGACGACCTTCGGAATATCGCGACGGGCGACCGTGGTGTTGCCGGGATCTTCGCGCTCCGGCGAGAACGCGACAAAAAATTCCTTTCCCGTGGAAGGCGCGTTGCGCGCGGCTTTGAGGCCAGCCCGGTTTTCTTTTTCGAGAATGGGGATCATCACTTCTTCGGTGGTGCCCGGATATGTCGTACTCTCAAGGACCACGAGTTGTCCGGCGCGCAAGTGAGGAGCGATGGAGTGCGTGGTGTCGGTGATGTAGCTGAGATCGGGCTCGTGGTATTCATTCAGCGGCGTGGGAACGCAGATGATAATGGCGTCCATGTCGGTGAGCTGCGAATAGTCAGCGGTTGCGGAAAATCCATTCGCCTTGGCAGACTGGATTTCCTCAGCTGCGATGCGGTAGATGTAAGAACTGCCCTTGGCCAGACTGTCGATCTTGCGAGGATCGATATCAAAGCCGGTCACCCGGAACTTCTGTTCGCTGTACAGCAAAGCCAAGGGAAGGCCTACGTACCCAAGGCCGATGATGCCGATGCGGGCCTGGTGCTGCTGGATTCGGGTCTTGAGTTGATCAAAAGACGTGTCGGCGGCAGAAGAAGTCGTCATGAAATATTTTTCCGGGATGAAGCTCAGATGTGGAGCACGAAGCGCTTCAATTCTAGCACGATGAGCTGAAGCGGCCAGAGCGACGAACACCGGAAGGCAGCAGTGAAAACAAGCCCGACGGTTATAGAGAGTCGGGTTTCCGAACTAGGCGCAGAGAGCTAAGAAAGGCTTGATCGATTGACCAAGAATTTGAGCGAGAGGAAAAGAATACGACTTTGGAGCATGGCTGTCGTGCTGGCGGGCATACTGCTGGTGTTCGCGGCGAGTGCCGGCCGGTTATTGGTGGTGGATGCTCCGCAGCCCTCGGATGTGATTCTGGTTCTGGCGGGCGAGACGGACCATCGTCCGGCGCGCGCAGTGCAACTGCTGCAGCAGGGCTATGCCCGTAGCGTAGTCATTGACGTTCCGGCGGAAGCCAGGGTTTTTGGATCGACCGAACTACAGCTAGCCGAGAAGTACGTGCAGAGCCTGCCGCAGGCGTCGGCAATCCGGATCTGTCCGATCGAAGGGCTCTCGACGCGGGATGAATCGCATGATGCGGCAAAATGCCTCGCTCGCGAGGAAGCGCGCCGTGTCCTGATCGTCACCTCGGAATTCCATACGCGGCGCGCGCTCAGCATTTACCGTCACGAGATTCCGGGGTATACGTTCTCGGTGGCGATGGCTCGCGAGGACACAGAGTTCGGAACCCACTGGTGGACGCATCGGGAGTGGGCCAAGACTTGCTTGGGCGAGTGGGAGAGGCTTATTTGGTGGGACGCTTTGGAGCGATGGAAGTAAGCAGAATCGCTTGCCCAGAGCGGGAATTGCGGGTAAGGAGTTAATAAGTTTTCCACCGGAAAACGGTTTTCCAGGCACAAAAGGCATTGACTCACAACAACGAGGAGGGTACGATTCGGGGCAAGGTCACCAAAACAGTTATTAACGGAGTGTGGGAATGGGTAAGTCCGCGTTTCGCGGTATGGTTAGTTGCGTGCTCATGATTCTGTTCCCCGGTTCGTCGTTCGCGGCCGATTCCAATGCGGCCATGCTGTACACCAGCGGAGCCGCGTGGGTGAATGGCGTGCACGTTCCGCGTGCTTCTTCCGCAATTTTTAATGGTGATCTTCTCCAAACCCGTTCGGATTCGGTAGCGAACATCAACCAATCCGGATCGAGCATCACCGTTCATTCCGACTCTCTGGTGCAGTTCCAGGGTGTGTCGGTGGACATTGAACACGGCGGCGTCACCGTATCGACGTCAAAAGAAATCGCGGCCACTGCCGGAGATGTGAAAGTAACGCCCGCGTCCAATGCGTGGACGGAGTTTAACGTCACCGACATCGACGGAACGGTTCGAATCTTCGCTCGCAAGGGCGATCTGACCATCAGCGACGGCAAGAGTGTTGTGACGCTCGCCCAGGGGCAAGACACAACCAAACCTGAAACCACCGATACCGCGGACAACGACACGACCAAGGACGGAAAAAAGAAGAACAGGAAGCGGGCGGCTGGTGCAATACCAGCAGCGGGCGGCGGGATTTTGAGTTCTCCTTACGCTGTCGGCATCGCCGGCGGAGCCGTTATCGGTGTTACGACATGGGTTCTGATTAAGAACGACAATCCTGCCAGCCCGACCAGGCCGTAAGCGGACGCGGCGAGCTTCGCCTCACGCTCTTCAACTTCTCAAGCAGACTCCCATGGCGGAACATAGGTCGTGCCTTCGGTGTTGCGAGCGCATCTCTACATAGGCTCGTCTTTTCAATACATTGGCTCGTCTCTTCAATTCAATCAATTCCATTCTTGTCTGAGGGGAACCCGGGAGCAGCTAGACCACTTCCGACGCGGGCAACACATCTTCTTGCTCGGTGGAGGCGGGCTTGCGTTTGCGGGAGCGCTGCAGCAACGGCGGAGCGGCCGCGATGGTGCAGAGCACATAGAAAAGCGCGGCGTTGCCAGGAATCTGCAAGTTGAAGTCGAGCACGCTGTGGATCAGGATTCCCGTGAAGCTTAGAGTGCAAGCTAAAGTAACGGCGCTGGTCACGTCAGACGACCAGTTTCGAATCTTGCGCAGGGCCGTGCGATAAAGCACGATGAGGAACCACACCATGGTTCCGAAGCCGAGCAGTCCCATCTCGCACAGCAACTGCAGGTAGTCGTTGTGAGCTTCGTTTACGAAGAAATTCGTATAGAAGCTGCGGTACTGGGGATAAACCACGGGGAAAGTTCCCAGGCCCCAGCCCAGCACTGGCTTGCTCCGGAACACGCGCAGGCCGTCGCGGTCAATCGAGAGCCGCATCCCGCCGGAAAGTTCAGTGCGGGTTTCCGAGGAAATGCTGGAAACGCGAGACGTCAACTCTTTTCCGCCCAACCAGGCGAGCATACTGACCAGCACGATCGCAAAGGCGCCGGCGCCGACCGCAATCCGGATGCTTTTTCGCTGGCGGAGCAACACGATGACGAAGACGACTAGCTCCACGAAAATGGCGATCATGCCGCCGCGGGAGCCGGACAAGAAAATTGTCACCACCATAACGGCCGCTGCGATGCCTGCTGCGGCGCGTTCTCTTTCCGGCGCCAGTCGCGACAGCGACATGACCAACGGTATGGGGACGAGCAACTCCATCAGACCTGCGTAGTGATTGTGGTTCACATAGGGACCGTAAATCCATCCCCCATGGCTCACCGGGTAGAACCAGTAGAGCTTCCCGTTGGAAGAAATACCCTGTAGCAGAGCAAAGGCCGCGATCGCGAAACCATAGAGCGCGAGAATCACGGCGATCTTTCGCGCCTGTGAGCTGCGCAAGAGGACTTGCCCCGAAAGGAAACAAAGCATGCCATACGCGCAGTAAAGCAGGGCGCCTGAGACAGTGTCGTGCCTGTACGCGCTGGTTCCGAGGACAATCTGTAGAAAGATGAGAAGGCCGAAGCCCGCCATGGGGAGGTACAGCGGATTCCACTGAATGGTCAGCTCGCCGGCTAGCCATTGTTTGCGCAGCCAGAGAAGCATGAGCAGAACCGCGCCAGTTTCCAGGATGAAAGTCGACCAGGGCTCGACCGCGCCGAACGCAGCGGGACCGAACATCAGCAGTCCGAACGTGCCGTAAAGCAGGATTTCGTTGAGCCTTGTGTCCAGCCATTGACGGCTGACAAAATTCTTCTTTTCCCGCTTTTTTTCCCTGTGATGATGCATGAAAGTTGCTGTTTTCCCGGCGTTCCGCTCGCTTAAGACGGTTTTCTGGTGAGATGAAAATCGTCGATCCAGAGCTTACCACGGATTGGACTGCCGGCTGGAAGGCGCCGGACGTGCAGAACTACGAGTTTGCATTCCGGGCCGGTCGTGAACTCGCCGTCCGCGGACTTCCAGAAGCCGACGTCCTTTAACTCGTCGCTCTCGTAATAGACCGCCTGGGTGTACATATCTTGAATCGTAAAATGCGGTCCTCCTGCGCCTTCCATTTCCGAGGTCTTGTAATACCCCGAGAAGTCGTAGGTTGTATTCGGTTGCACGGCTACGAACTGGTAAATCCCCGCGTCGGTGATTCCGGGTCCATCAAACGTAATCGTCAGAGAACGCAGGCCGGCGTGAAAGTCGCTGGCATCGAGGGTTAGGTCGATTCCAGATTGGGGCTGATATTGCCAGTCAAAGCCGGCGTCTAACAACTCGAGACTGAAGCTGCTATTAACAATTAAATTGCCGGGCGATGGCAAGTAAGACGATAACCCGAAACGATCGGCGGTCTGGTGCCAGGCCAGTATTGCCTGGTCGACGTCGTTATGTTGGATTAGATATTTGATGTAGTCGTACGCTAAGCTCCGTTCGAAAGGCAGATGGGCCTGCATCATAGCGCTCCACACCTTGGCTGTGCCGGCAGTTTCCTGCTTCGTCTCCAGCAGACCAAGAAACGCTACATAAGCTTCGGTCCGAGGTGGGACCACGTCGCGGAGCAGTGCATCCACATCCGGTTCGATGTGCCAGCAGAACCGGATGGCAGCCGGCGCGAGCTCGGGGTCACCTGCCATCACCACTCGAAACTCGCGCAGAGCTTTTTCATTCTCGCCCTGAACCAGGTAAAGGTTCGCGGCTTCCCAGGCCACATCGGGTGTCATGGAGTCGGCCTGGATGGCTCTTTCAAGGGCGGCACTCTGGTTGATCGTGTCTCCGAGGATCTGATACGCTCCGGCCAGGTCGAACCAATACCGTGCGGAGTGAGGATCCAGTTGTACTGCCGCCCGGTATTCCCCAACCGCCAACGCAGGATCGCGAGCGACGAGATCGTAGAACCGGCCTAAGTGATCGCGGTAGTCGGCATTGCCAGGGTCGAGCCACGCAGCCTTCTTGAGGCTCGATAGCTCAATCCGGCCGCCCAACCACGAGGCCGCGAACCGGCTCGCCGCCAAGCCGACGTAGGCAATGGAAAACACCACGGCGATGACCGTGACCAGCTGCTTGCGAGCGGGACTATTGAAAGGAATCTTCATGTCGCCTGGCTGGAGAGCCTCTGGTTACGCACTGCTCGACGAAGGAGAGATTTCGTCCTCTTCGTCGCTTCCCTCATCGTGAGCGGACGATTCTTCTTCGCGGTAGTAAGCGGAATACTTGCCTTTGTACTCGTAATAGTAATAGTAATCCGGAGATCTCAGGTCGACCGCATTGAGCAGTACTCCCACAACCTTGGCGTTGACCTGCATGAGAATATCGCGCGAGCGGCGCAGGGCGTTCTTCGTGGTCTGGCCAGATCGGATTACGAGCACGACGGCGTCCGCCCGCGGCGAGAGCACGACAGCGTCCGTTACCGACAGTGACGGAGGTGTGTCGATCACAATGTGGTCATACTCTTCACGCAACTGAGTGAGGACGTCTTTCATGTTGGCCGAGGCCAAGAGTTCGGCCGGATTGGGCGGCGGCGTTCCGGCAGTCATCACGAACAAATTAGGCAGGACTGCGGTGCGGGTGATCGCCTGCTCCAGCGTGGCGCTTCCGGTCAAGACGTTGCTTAATCCGCTGTGCGGGCCCATACCCAAAGTCTTGTGAATGCTGGGACGGCGCAAATCGGCGTCAATCAGCAGGACCCGCACTCCTTTCTGAGCCAGTACCACAGCGCAGTTGATGCTGGTTGTGGTCTTGCCTTCCTGAGGCAGAGCGCTGGTCACCATAATGACCTTGGGAGGCGCTCCGAGATTGGAGAGCAGCAGGGAGGTGCGGAGAGCGCGGTAGGATTCCGCCATTTGCGACTGCGGCCGCACCTGGGTTACAAGTTCCACCGCTTCTTTAGAGGTGGCGATGACCAATCGCTTAGGATTGGGGCCTTCGCGAGCCGACCGGGAACCGAGCGGAATCATTCCCAGCGACGCCAGGCCGGAAATCATATGGGCTTGTTCTGTGGTCCGCACAGAGTTGTCCAGCGCCTCGAGAAGAAATGCCAGTCCAATTCCGGAAGTCAGGCCGAGAACAACCGCAAATGCCAAGTTTCGCGGGATGTTGGGCTCGACTGGCCCGGTCGGAGGCCGCGCGCTGTCCACAATGCGAAAGTTATTGGATTTCAATCCCGCCGAGACTCCTGCCTCTTTGAGCTTTTCGAGAAGTCCCTCGTAAAGCGTGCGGTTGGTTTCGACGTCGCGCTTGAGCAGGTTGTACTCGATGGCGCTCTCGTTGAGCTTGTTGGCTTCCTGCTTCTGCCGTTCAAGGGCATCGTGCAGCATGCCTTCGCGCTGAACCGCGGTCGTGTATTGGCCACGAATCTTGCCCGCGATCTGTTTCATCTCGGCCTGAATCTGCGAATCGATTTCCTTGAGTTGATTGTTCACCTGGCCCAGCTTGGGATAGGACGGGCCAAATTGGGTGCTCAAATCGGCAGCCTGGATCTTGAGATCCGCCCGCTTGCCCAACAGACTCTCCAGCAGCTGCGAGTCCGATTGCGATGCGCCGGCACTTTCCAGATTGCCCGCGCTGGAAGTGATAGCGTCCGGATCTCCGGACTCAACCAGACGGTACAAAGCCTCCTTTTCCATCCGCTCACTTTCCGCAGAGGTAAGTTGTCGATTCAGTTCGTCCAACTTCGTCATCGTGATGTTCTGTTTCTCGTCGACCCCCAGGATCTCGTGCTCTTTCTGGTAGCGCACGAGCTTTTCCTGAGAAGTTTCGACCTTCATCTGCAGGTCAACGAGTTGCTTGCCCAGCCAATCCGAGGCCTGCATGGTCGATTCGAAACGCGCTTTGAAATTGTTTTCGACATACGTCTTCATCAGCGTGTTTACGACCGCAGCGGCCATCTGGGGATCGGAGCTGCGATAGTGGACTTCGATGATGCGGGTGTTCGGACTGAGATTGACTGCCAGATTCCCCTTGAACCCACCGACCATGGCTGCGGCTCGGGAAGGGTCAGTCTGCAGGGGGTCAGGAGCGAGATCGAGATTGGAGGAAGGTGGCGGCGGCGCCTGACCGGAGAACTCGGGACGACGGTCCAGGTTCAGTTCCCGGATCACTTGGAGGGCCAGCAAATCGCTCTTGAGAATCTTAAGTTCCGTCTCGAGTTCGGTGGGATCGTAATAGTCCAGGCTGAAGGTAGCGGAATTCTGAAAGTTCAGACTGGAGTCAGGTTTGTTGATCTCAATCGTGCCGTTGGCGTCGTAGACCGGCGTCATCTTCAGGCTGGCAATCGCAACCACGGAGAAGATCGTGGCCAGGCAGGCGATGACGACCCACTTACGCTTCTGCAAAATCCGAACAGACTCCCCGATCGCGGATTCGTGCGAAGGCGGATCGAAATAAAGCCGTGGCCCGGCCGGTCTCCCCAAGGCCAGACCTGGGGTCTCGCCGGGGATGGGGCTACCTGCCTGCACTATTGGTCCGGAATCCATGCCCGCTCCTCACGATTCTGTGACTGCGCAAAATTGCCCGAACAGCGCAGCCCTCTACACCTGACACCAAATCCCGGTCGAAGAGGCTGGTCCGTCGCTTAGGGAGTTGTTTCGCACTCAATTCGTCGGTCATTTTAGCATTAGATTGAGACGAACCGCGACGAATTCTAAGCAACGAGTTCTGATTGCGCGGTGATCGCGCGCCGTTTCCGGTACAAGTCCGTTATACTTAGCGGGCGACGTGAGATCGGGCAGTGGTGGTGTAGTCCGGAACCTTTTCAGGGCGGCCTTTGCCGAGGGGAGGTGGAAAGACTTCGAGCGGTTTTGCCGCAGGTAGTTCTGAATGTTTTCCAAAAAGGTTGTGACGAGGCGGATGGGATGAATTGGGCTGAACAATCAGTTCTGGTGACAGGTGGCACCGGTTCTTTCGGGAAGAAGTTTGTCGAGATCATGCTGCGGGACTACAAGCCCAAGCGGCTGGTGATCTTCAGCCGCGATGAACTCAAGCAGCACGACATGCGCGCCTCCGGCCTTGACCATCCGAGCTTGCGTTACTTTCTGGGCGATGTGCGAGATGCAGGGCGTCTGGAACGGGCCTTTGCCGGCATCACGATTGTGATTCACTCGGCTGCGCTCAAGCAGGTGCCAGCCTGCGAGTACAACCCCTTCGAGGCGATTCAGACCAATATCATCGGTGGACGCAACGTGATTGATGCCGCCATCAATCAGGGTGTACGGCACGTTCTGGCTCTGAGCACCGATAAAGCTGTGAATCCAATCAACCTGTATGGCGCAACGAAGCTCTGCGCCGAGAAAATGTTTGTGCAGGCCAATGCGTACGCGGGAGCTCAGGAAACCAGCTTCAGTTGCGCACGCTATGGAAATGTCGTGGGCAGCCGGGGCAGCGTGATCCCGGTGTTTCAGGAACAGAAGCGTCGGGGCCGCATTACGCTGACCGATGCACGCATGACCCGCTTCTGGTTGACGCTGGAACAGGGAGTGCGGTTTGTGGTGAGCAGTGTTGAGCAGATGCACGGCGGCGAGATTTTCGTGCCCAAGATTCCCAGCATGCGGCTGGTCGACCTGGCCGAGACGATTGCTCCGGGATGCGAGATCGAGACGATCGGGATTCGTCCTGGCGAAAAGCTGCACGAAGTTCTGGTCTCGGAAGACGAAGCGCGGAATACGCTGGAGCTCGACGACCGCTATATCATTCAGCCGTCGCATCCGTGGTGGCGAAGCGAAAACTGGGTGAACGGGCGGCCGTTGCCGGAAGGGTTCCGCTACGCCAGCGACACCAACGAACACTGGTTGACGAACCGCGAATTGCAGGAATTGATCTCGCCGGCTGCATCGCCGACGGCAACGCCGACGGACGATCAGCCAGTCCCAGCCAGGGTTCCGGCCTGAGGGCATCATCGTGAGTGCAGCATGAGTGCAATGACAGTCAGCCCGCGAACCCTGGCGATCCACGGCGGCTCGCCTGTGCGCGCTAATCTTCTTCCTTACGGTCGACAGTCGGTGGATGAAGCCGACATTCAGGCTGTGGTAGAGGTTCTGCGTTCGGATTGGCTGACGACAGGCCCCAAGGTGGGTGAATTCGAGGAAGCTTTCGCTGCGCGCGTGGGGACAGCGCATGCCGTCAGTTTCACATCTGG
>Ga0210383_10000991_pt1 | contig 26152 bp, 27 predicted proteins | sample IncBWC14OmetaG_FD_160072 | JGI IMG/M metagenome (GOLD analysis project Ga0210383, IMG submission 160072) | Forest soil microbial communities from Barre Woods Harvard Forest LTER site, Petersham, Massachusetts, United States - Inc-BW-C-14-O ... | reverse complement strand
GCGATGTTTTCGCGAAGTTCCACCTTGCCAATTTCCATCTCCGTGGTGATTTCAGGAGTCTTGCAACGGACGATCAGCACGCTGGATGCGCCTTGTTCGGCACTCGGCTCGCCGGGCTTATCGAGAAGGACGAAACGTTTCAGAAGTGTGGATCGGGCAGCGGGGGTCATTCGAGCGAAAGCCTCTGCATTTCTCAAAGTGAGCGCGTGGGTGAATTCGGGGACATTTTGCGAACACGCCGCCATCAGGGTGTCCCGTAAGACGAGCGCGGGATCGGATCCGTCAGGGACCGCAGTACCTAGCGGGCCGGTTTGCGCGCCCACTTGCGCGAAACTAAATGAACTGAAGGCGCCGCAAAGTAACAGAATGAACAGGCAAAATCGCAACGTTCGCTCCTTACTCCTTACTCCTTACTCCTTATCCTTAGACGAGGACAAAATGGCCGCCAGGTTCTGTGTGAATGCCGAGCGCGGCATGACTTCCGAACTTCCAGCGGCGCGTGCCTGGGCCGCAAGATCTACCTGCACGTGAGACAGAAATGACACTACGCGCAGTTCTTTGTGAGTTGCACGCAGCCGAGCGATGGTTGCCAGCGGTTGATTGCGGGCATTCAAATCAATGATAACGAGATTGGTAGGTGGATCGAGGAGGTCGAGCAACGCATCGGGTTGCGTGGCCACTTTAAATTCCAGGCCCAGATGCTTTGCCGTCTCCATAATCTTCATCTGAAAAAAAATATCGTCCAAGAAGCCAACGACCCGTCCCATTCCGGCATCTCCTAACGTCTAACCTCGAGAATACCAGGAACGGCTTTCCGGGTTGTCCTCGACGCATTACAATCAGCGTGCCCTCCGGAGGTTCGTGATGCAAGCTCTTTCGCCCGCTCCTATTTCAGCCCCCATTTCGCTCCTGGAGAAGACCCCCGGAATATTGGAACTCCTGCTGCGGGATGTCCCCAAAGAAACGATGGTCTGGAGACCCGCGTCAGACCGCTGGTCTATTGCTGAAGTGCTGGCTCACCTGGTAATGATCGAACAACTCTACAATGGACGAACGCGACGAATCGCCATGGAGAACGATCCGGCGCTCCCGAAATCTGTGCAGCCTCCGGAAAGCGAGAAACCAAAGACCGCTCGCGAGTACCTGGAAGAGTTTGTGGCGCTGCGTCGCGCATTTGTCGTGTTTCTGCACAGCATTCCCTCGACAGCTGCGGGTCGCACCGGTCAGCATGCGGAGCTCGGCGGTATCACGCTATCGCAGTTGCTGCACGAACTGGCGAATCATGATTTGGGTCATTTGCGGCAAATCGCGGAGCTTTACCGCGCGCATGTGTTCTATCCGCATGCCGGCCCGTTCAAGAAATATTCGCACCCCAAGCCCTGAACGGCAGTTGATGAATTTAAGATTTGCAGCGTCATAGAAATGCGCCTCTGGCTTGCAGGGCGCATTTTTTTTGCGCGGGCTAGTGAGAGGCGGTTGGGCTATGGGCGCCTACGTCTCCATCCGGAACATCCCCTCGGCGACCCTTCACACGATCGTAAACACTCAATTGACTGACGGAACCCAACGCTTCGTTGTAAAACGTGGGCACGCCCAGCGCGGTCCGCAACTCTTCATTAAATTTTCGTAGACTCTCAAGGTGCGAGGCCAGGGCCGGCACTTTCACACCCTCGTCCGTGAGCAGGAATTTCTGGTACCCGGCGTCCCACAGCCGCGTGAATTGTCCCTTCAGCATGATGGTCGGCAGAACGGTCATGCGGAAACGGCCATCCGACTCCTGACGAAATTCTGCGCCACATCCATATTTTTCCACGCGAACGACACCGCGCGTGCTGCCAACCGCGAAGCCCAAAGCGGCCATGCTGTCGATAGCCTTCTTCTCAAACCGTTCGTCAACATTCCACATAGGAGACACAGAATAGGGGAAATGGGAAAAGGTGTAAAGCGATGTCCGCGGGGAATAACTTTGCTGGAAGTGCCACCCCGCGTAAGATAGAAGAAGGAAACCAATACATGTCGACCACCAAAACGCAGCCTCTGGCGGGTGTTACACCCGCCGCCAGTCTCAGCAACGAAGAGATCTTGCGCTATAGCCGCCACCTGATCATGCCGGAGGTTGGCATGGAGGGGCAGTTGAAGTTGAAGGCAGCCAAGGTTCTGCTGATCGGGACTGGAGGGCTTGGCGCGCCGTTGGGACTGTATTTGACAGCAGCCGGAGTCGGGAAAATTGGCCTGGTGGATTTCGATGTGGTGGACTTCACCAATCTGCAGCGGCAAGTGACCTTTGGCACCAGCGACGTCGGCAAACCAAAGACCGAAGCCGCGCGCGCGAGGCTGACGAATCTCAACCCGGACGTCGAAATCACGACCTACGAGACGCGGTTGACCAGCGAAAACGCGCTGGAACTTTTCAAGGATTACGATGTCATCGTGGATGGCACCGATAATTTTCCGACGCGATACCTGGTGAACGATGCGTGCATTCTTCTAGGCAAACCTAATGTGTACGGTTCGATTTTTCGGTTTGAAGGGCAGGTAACGGTATTCGGCATGCCTGACGGGCCGTGCTATCGCTGCCTTTATCCGGAGCCGCCTCCACCAGGGTTAGTGCCGTCTTGCGCGGAAGGCGGAGTGTTGGGCGTTTTGCCGGGAATTGTAGGCTCGTTGCAGGCGATGGAGACCATCAAACTGTTACTCGGTGCCGGCGAATCGCTTGAGGGGCGCCTGCTGCTGTTCGATGCCATGGCCCTGAAATTCCGCGAACTCAAATTGCGCAAGAACCCGAACTGCCCGATGTGCGGCACGGACCGAAAAATTCACCAGCTGATCGATTACAACGAATTCTGCGGCATTCGCGGCGAAGAGGAACCGGAAAGCAATTTGATGGTTCCGGAGATTTCGCCGCGAGAGTTGAAGGAGCGCCTGGATCGTGGCGACGATGTCTTCATTCTGGATGTGCGGGAGCCGCACGAATACCAGATTTGCAATTTGAAGGGGCATCTTATTCCGCTGGGCGAATTGCCGCGGCGCGTGCACGAACTGGACTCCTCGCACGAGATCGTCGCGCACTGCCGCAGCGGAAAGCGTTCCGCAGAGGCGGTTGATTTCTTGCGCAAGGCCGGATTCCGGAAAATTCACAATCTGCACGGTGGAATTCTGGCGTGGTCCACGGAAGTAGATCCAAGCGTCCCGCGGTATTAGCTTTTTTAGCGTCTCGATTCCCTACGCCACAATTGTGGTGTTGTGCTTGAGATGGTTCTATTGGTACGCAACGTCTTTTCGAAATCCTGGAGGAACTCTTGGCTGGAACAAAAGTAACCGTGAACAATAATGGTCCGTTGCGCGTGGAAGGAGATTTCGAGATTGTCGATCAGACAGGCAAAGCCTTTGGCCTCGGAGGGCGTTCGGGTGTGAGTCTCTGTCGCTGCGGGCACAGTGCAAATGCGCCGTTCTGCGACGGGTCTCACAAGCGACAAGGTTTTGTCAGCGAGATTGCCGCGCGCGACCTCCCGCCGCCGGTAAAGCCCCAATAAACGGCCATCTTCCAAACTTGAGACATTCTCATAGTGAGAATGTACGCCGAAGCCCTGGATTCTTGCTCAAACCCCTGCTAACTCTCTGGATACATTCGATCTAGTGTTCCAGAAGAGCACTTGATTCTGCGAGATTCCCGTCTCGGGCCCCGTCTCAAGCAAAAGAGCTCTTCTCTCCCGACCTAATAACATTCTTACTTTCAATAGGTTAGTGCCCTGCTGTCGCTCAAGCGAAAGGGCACGTACGTGCTATTCCCGTCAATGTCCGGTTTTCTCCGGCATTTGGGGGTTATGTTGGGCGTATGGGCCAAAATCGCGGGGTTTCTCAGCAAGGATCGCCGAAACCTGTCTGCTGTCGCGTACACGGCTCTCGGAGCGCTGTTTCTTGGCGTTGTCCTCTACTTTCGCGGATCGCACTTCTCTGGCTCCTCGACGACCTATCTTTATCTGGAAGTGGGCGGTTCGCTGCTTTGCTTCTGCTATGCCGCGAACGCCTTGGTGAGATTCCGCGGGACTCATGACCGCACCGCGCTGATCCTGGCATTTGCCTTCGTGCTCTCTGGAATGATTGAGACGGTTGGCTATTTTGGACTGAACGCGATGCTGAACGCCGGCCCCATCGCCCTGTCGCATGTGCCTGTGGGATGGATGGTAGGCCGAACGTTGCTGGCGGTGCTGCTGCTCGCGGCTCTCGGCGTGGAACGCTTTATTCCAACGGCACGGCAGCCAAGTCGGGAAACCGCAGGTGCGCTTTTCGTGGTTGCGGCGGCCGCTTACGTCACCAGCGCCGCGTTTCTTGCCGCGCCGGCAACGCCGGTAGCAAAGGCCGGTGCCCTTTTGTCGCGCCCGTGGGAACTGCTTCCCGGCGGAATGTTTCTCCTGGCGGCCATCTTTTTCTATCTGCGCTATCAGCAGTTGAAGAAAAACGACAGCGAAACTTCGCTGTATGACTACTCCTTATTTCTCGTGGCCCTGTTGAATGCCGCTTGCCACCTGGCCGCGCTGTTCTCCCGCCGCCTTTTCGATGGCCCGTTCTTCCTTGCGGAGCTCAGCAAGATCGTCAGCTACGCGATCATTCTGAGTGCCGCCCTGTTTGAGCAAGCGCGATTGTTCGATCAGGTGCGCACCATGGCCGTCAGCGATCCGCTGACAAATCTTGCGAATTATCGGCGGCTGATCGCGGTCATCGAATCCGAACTGGACCGCTCGCGGCGCACTCAACGCCCCTTCAGCATCGTGCTGCTGGACATGGATGGATTGAAAACCATCAATGACCGCTACGGCCATCTGGTGGGAAGCCGAGCGCTGGTGCGGCTGGGCAAGATTCTGAGAAATCATTCGCGCGCGATTGATACGCCAGCCCGCTATGGCGGAGATGAATTCGCGCTGGTATTGCCAGAAGCGCCCCGGGATATCGCCTTGCGTGTGGCTTCTCGTGTTCGCGAGCGGCTCTCCGCGGAGAATGAGCAACCCATCCTGTCGGTAAGCGCGGGCATCGCTTCGTATCCCGAAGACGGCGACACGGCGGAAAAGCTTTTGGGTGCCGCAGACCGGGTGCTGTATCGCATGAAGCATCGCGGCAGCGCCATAACCTCGATTTCGCGAATCGCGGCGTGCCTCTGAGGCGGATGGATGGTTAAAAATGCAAACATCCAGATGTCTCGACGCCGCGAAAACCGCATTCCCATGGAGATTCCGGTGGTGTTGGAAGGGAATCGGCAGGTTCCAGGTTCTGAAGCGACGTTCACGGAGAACGTCAGCGCAAACGGGGCGCGAGTGGTAAGCGTGCGGCCCTGGTTGAAAGGGGCGCGAGTGACTTTTGCGTCGCGCACAGGCGAATTTCGTTCCGATGCTCGAGTGGCTTATTGCCAGCCGGTCCGTGGCGAAGGCTACGTGATTGGGGTTGAGTTCCTCGAGGTTCAGGGACGATGGGTCGTTCAATCTGCAAGTTAGCTCGACGAATTCCGGCGAGCGGTTAGGGGGGAATGCCTGGAACAACTTTAGGGAAAGTACAGTACTAGCGCAACGAAAGCGTCGGGCGGATCGAGAAGGAGCCGCTCGGCGCTTTCGTCTTTTCTGTGGCTAAGTTCTATCAACGCGTGAAGTTCTCGAACCTTGCGACAGACGGTATACTTTAGGACGCTCCAATCGGTTTGGATTTGCGGCGATTGGATGGGAGGCTTGACCGTTGAATATTCTTGTAACCGGCGCCGCTGGCTACATCGGAAGCATTTGTTCGGAATTTTTGCTCTCGCGCAATCATAGGGTCGTTGCTCTCGATAATCTGATAGAAGGAAACCGGGCGGCCGTTCCCCCGGGAGCCATTTTCGCCCAGGTTGATCTAGGCGACCGCTCGCAGCTCGAACGCGTTTTTTCAGACCACAAATTAGACGCGGTAATGCATTTTGCCGGCGAAGCGTTGGTCGCCAAATCCGTGCGCGAACCCAGCACGTTTTATGCCGCGAATGTCGCGTGCGGGGTGAACCTGCTCGATGCCATGGTGCGCCACGGAGTCAGCAAGTTTATCTTTTCCTCCACTGCCGCAACGTATGGTGAACCCGAAATCGTGCCCATTCCTGAGGATCATCGGAAAGCACCGATCAACCCCTACGGGAAAACCAAACTGGTTTTCGAACAGATCCTTGCCGACTACCGGAAATACACCGGACTAAAGTACGTCACCTTGCGTTATTTCAATGCTGCTGGTGCAAGCGCTGAACGTGGCGAAGCGCACCGGCAGGAGTCCCATTTGATTCCTCGCGTGTTGGACACCGCCCTGGGCGTTTATCCGCTTTTGGAGATTTTTGGCCACGACTATCCGACTCCGGACGGGAGTTGCGTGCGAGATTACGTTCACGTAGTGGATATTTCGGATTCGCACGTGCGGGCTCTGGAAGAGATCGATGGCATTGCTGGCGAAGCGTTCAATGTGGGAAATAGCAGGGGATTCAGCAACCTGGAGGTTCTTAATACGGCGGAACAAATTACTCGCCTGAAGATTCCACACAAGCTTTCTCCACGCCGCCCCGGCGATCCCGCGGTCTTGGTAGCCAGCACCGAGAAGCTGAAGAAAGCGCTCGGTTGGGAAGCGCAACATTCCTCGTTGGAGGAAATTATACAGTCCGCATGGGATTGGCGACGCAAGTTTCCGCGCGGCTATCCGCAATAATTCCGCGCGATTCGTGGGATGTTAGGGTGTGCCGGGTGTTGTTCCCAGCATTTCTTCGTAAACGGCTAGCGTGTTGTCGACCATTAAATCCTTCGAAAAGCGATTCCTGATTTCTTCGCGCCCGGCGACTCCCAGTTTCCGTTGTAACTCCTTATTCTTCGCTAGTTGGATCATCGCCGTCGCAAAAGATTTCGCGTTCGGCTCCGCAACCAGCGCCGTCCGCCCATCTTCCACCACTTCGCTGAGTGCGCCTCTGCTGGTCGAAATCGCCGGCAGCGCATATGCCATGGCCGCCTGCAAGGCCGTGCCAAGGCCTTCGAATTCAGACGGAAATACGAACGCATCCAGAGCGGCGTAAAACTCTTGCATGTTGGTTACGAAACCGGGGAACAGCACCGCGTCTTGCGCTGCCAGGCTCAAGGCCATCTCCTGAACTGCTGCGCGATTCTTACCCTCGCCCGCCAGCAATAACTTCGCATTTGGCACCTGCTGCCTTACCGCCGGCATCGCTCCCACCAGATGCTGCTGGCCCTTCTCCGGTACAAATGCGCTGGCACAACCAAACAGAAATTCGCCTTCAGCTACACCCCAGTTTTTCCTGGCGAGTTGACGTTCCGTGGTTCCGATTAGATTCGGAATCTCGACACCCTCGTTGACTATCGCTATCCGCTCAGCGTCAAACCCACTGTCAATCAACGCTTGTGCCACATGCCGGCTGTTTGCAATGAACTTCCCCAGCACCTTATAGCGCGCCGTGGAAATCCAGTTTTTTCGCAACGGGAATCCGATGCGCCGCGACGCCAGCACCGGAATGCGCCGGTGAGCGCCGGCCAGCCACGCCGCTGTCAACGCATGCCCTTCGTTCGCGTGAACAAGTTCGATCCGCCCGCTCTTCATTACTTCCCGGATCATCGCGGCGGCGGGGAGACGCAAGCGCCCGCGCGAAACCAGGTGAACGTAAATTCCGGCAGCATGCGCACGCTGAGCCAGCACCGATTCCTGCGCGGCGACCAATTCGGCCGCGTGGCCCCTCTCGTAAAGGCCTTGCAGAAGAAGTAGCATCTGACTTTGGCCCCCGCGCCACTCCGTCTCGAGGTCAACCAGCAACGGAATCACGTTGCACCATCTTTTGCCGCGCCATCTTGTTTGGATCTGGGGTGTTTGGACCTGCGGTCTGCCTCGACTAATTCGCCCAGCTTTGCAAATTTCATCCGCACGCCGCGCGCCGCCATCTGGGCAATCACCGCGCCGCGGTGGCCATCCAGAAATCCCGCGCCAAGAACGAAATGGTGAATCCAGCTCCACGGCGTGGCAAACCACATTGCCATACGCCAACTGCGTTTTCCTTCATCGAACATTTCGCGCGCAATGGCAGTCGTGTAGCGCTCCAGCTTGGCTTCGTGTTCGGCGAAAGTGCGAATCGTGTAATGCAATAAATTTCCGTGGAGCCGCCCAACCGGACCGGCAAATCGCAAAGCGGAATGAATCGCTCCGGAAAAGTTGGCTCGGTCTCGCCTGTAAATGCGGCGCTGCCAGTCTGGATACCAGCGAGAATGACGAATCCACGCGCCCAGGTACCACGTCAAGCGAGCCATCTCGTAGAGATCGTATTCCGGTTTCTCGCTCTTCCATTGCCTCACGGAATCTTTTAGCGCATCGCTGAGCTCTTCGTCTGCGTCCAGCAGAAAAATCCAATCGTTGGAGGCCAGGGAAGCGGCATGATTTTTTTGGTCCGCATGCGTGGTGAACGCGCGATGAAATACCTTGGCGCCGAAGCTTTCGGCGACCGCGACGGTCCGGTCCGTGCTTCCGCCGTCCAGGAGAACAATCTCTTCGGCCACGCCGCTCACGGATTTCAGCAGCGTTGGCAGATTGTCCTCTTCATTTTGCGCGACGATGCAGATGCTCAGACGATTCATCAAAGTGACCAGGCCATAGAGCCTGCGCCAGTATCTTACAGGAGTGGCCGTGCCGCCTGAGGACTCCGAGCGAAAGGGGACTGCTTATTTGGGCTGAAAACTAAGGCGAATCGTGTTCGTTCCCACGCGAAACTCCGAGCCATCCTGCAGCACCGCCGCACGGATGCGCTCGTCCTCGAAGAAAGTGCCGTTGGTGGACTCCAGATCCTTGAGGCTGATAAAAAGCTCGCGCACCTCCAGCACACAATGGTGGCGGGACAGCTCCGGATCGTCGAGTGCGAAGTCCGAACCCTTTCGGCCAATAATCGTGCGCGGCTGAGTTAGCGTGTAGGTGCTTCCAGCCAGTGGACCAGAAACGACCGAAAGAACTACTGACACGCCGGGCGGCAGCTGAAGGCTTTCATCCACGGGCGGAAGCTTGAGGCTGGCGGTGGAAGCATCCGCGCGGGCGAACGACGGCATCGGCGAGATGATTACGGTCTCATCCGCGCGCCGCTTGATTTCCACGATGGTTGTCTGGCCGCAGCGCGTGCACCGAAATTGTACCTTCGGATGCTTGGCGACTACTTCGTCCTTCAGGATGTGCTGCCGGCCACAGTGAACGCACGCTGCCTGCATCATTCCAAAATACCACGCCGTAATTGCGAAATCAGGGCCTTGCCCGGCGAGATTGCGACAATCGTTACTTATCGCACGCGCGCCTCTGCGAGTTGCAGCTGTGCTACGATTGATGAATGAAATCAACGCAGGAGAGTAGATGTGACCGAGCATCTTTCGCGAAAAGAGCTGAAACAGGACAAGGTACGCGAAACTTTTGAGCATGGCGCCGAGGCGGTGCTGTCTCACACGAGATTGGCCAGTATCGCGCTGGTGGTCTTGCTGCTTGCCGGGCTTGGGTATTTCGGCTGGAAATTCTATGCCGACCGCAAGACGGGTGAGGCCCAGGCGGCGCTAGACGACGCCATGAAGATCTACAACGCGCCGTTGGCGGTTCCGGGTCAGCCCACGCTTCCGGGTGATGTCACCTACAGCGATCCCACGCAACGCTCCCGGGATGCGGAAGCGAAACTTGCCATGGTGGCTGACAAATATCCGGGAACTAAACCCGGGAAGCTGGCCAGATACTATTCCGCGCTCTGCCTGATGGATCTCGATCAGCTGAATGCGGCTTCCGAGGAATTGAGCAAGCTGGACGCGGGTTCCGACAAGGAATTGAGCGCCCTGGCGCAGTTTCAGAAAGCGCTGATCGCGGAGCGCACGGGCAAGAACGACGAGGCGATCAAGATGCTGAAGTCGCTTTCTAATACCGACTCCGTGCTGGTGCCGAAGCCGATGGTTTTGCTCGAGCTCGCTGGAGTTTTGCGGCTCACCGACCCCAAACAAGCGACCACCTTGTACGAACAACTCAAAAAAGACTATCCAAACTCCAATATTGCCGAGCAGGCAGACAAAGAACTCGGCGCGCTCAATCCGGCTTCCTGACCGCCGGGCCGCTTCTCGATTTTTTTCGGGAGTTTTCGGCCATCGAAATCGCACCTGTTGCCGCAAGTTGGACTATGACCGCCGGTGCTTCACGCGGGCGACGTGTCCTCGAACCGCCTCATCCTTACCGGTCAGAATATGCGCGGGACCGCGACAGAATCGTGCATTCGCGTGCCTTCCGGCGGCTAGAAGCAAAGACCCAGGTTTTCAGTTCTCGCTTTTCCGATCATTTTCGCAACCGGTTAACTCATACACTGGAGGTCACTCAGATTGGGCGCACCGTGGCAGCCGCTCTCGGCCTTAACACCGAACTCGTGGAGGCGCTCGGGTTAGTCCACGACATCGGACACCCGCCCTTTGGCCACGCCGGAGAACGCAAGCTGGATGAACTCATGCGCCAATACGGAAGCCGGTTCAATCACAATCTCCAGGCACTGAGAATCGTGGAACATTTCGAGCAGCGCTACATCGACTTCGAGGGACTGAATCTCACATTTGAAGTGCGCGAAGGCATCATCAAACATTCCTGCGAATACGACGCCCGTGAATTTCCTCAGTTCACGGAGTATCTGCTGGACCGGCATCCACCGCTGGAGTCGCAACTAATCGATTGGGTCGATGAAATCGCCTACAACACTGCGGATCTGGATGACGCTCTGGAGGCCGATCTGCTCGACATCGAGGCGCTTCGCCGTGAAGCCTCGTTATTTGGAGAAGCCTACGCGAAAGTGGAGTCGCAATATCCGCGTGCCCGGCAAAAATTAAAGTTCAACGAAGCGCTTCGCCATGTGCTGGACTACCTGGCCAGCGATTTGATCCGCAATACGCAACGACTTGTGAAAGAAGCGCAAGTGCGATCCGTAGACGACGTTCGAGCCGCTCCCGCCAGGCTCGCGCGATTCAGCGACGACGCCCGTGCGCAAAATGCGCAATTGAAAGAATTTCTCTTCGCGCATGTTTACAACCATCCGTCGATCACCGAAGATTCGAATCGCGGCGTCCGCTGCCTCGACGAACTTTTTGCCTATTACGAAGCGCAGCCTGGTTCGATGCCACCTGCATATGAACAATCTGCGGAGAGCGTGCCCAGGCACGAAGTTGTCTGCGATTACATCGCCGGAATGACCGATCATTTTCTGCTGCGGCAACACGCCGAGCATTTCGGGTCTGCGAATCGCCCTGTCACTTCTCACCGGCCATGACTGCGGCTAGAATGAAGCAGTTCCGGAGCCTCACTATGCGTGTTCGGCGGTGCCTACCACTCTTCTGCCTGCTTGCGCTTGTCTGCGCTGGCGCGTCGCACGGCGGCCAATTCCCCGGCCTCACTTCCCCTGCCCCCGCCGCCACCCCGGCTGCACAGCCACCCTCGACTCCTCCCGATCGGCTAGGAAGAGAAACGCCGCGTGGTGCGGTCTTAGGTTTTGTTAAGGCCGCGCAGGAAGAGCAGTTTCCCGTTGCCGTTCAATATTTTCAACCCCGGTCGAAGCACAAGCGAGAGTCTGCAGAGGAGGAAGAACAACTCGTCACGCAGTTGCTGGCCATTCTCAATCAGAAATTCTCCGGACCACTGGACTTTCTAAGCCGCGATCCCGAGGGGCGCCTGGACGACGGTCTGCCGCCAGACCAGGAGCGGGTTAGCGGCACGCTCAACCCTGGCGATAAATTCCCGATTTACCTGCTGCGCCAGGAAGATGAGCAAGGCCACAAACTCTGGTACGTCTCGCGGGAAACCCTGGATAGAGTGCCGGAGATGTACGACTCTCTGGTGTTTCCTGAAATCGAAAAGGACATCCCGGCGATACTCGTTCGCAACCGTCTTCTTTCCATGCCGTTATGGCAGTGGATCGCGATGTTTCTTTTCATTCCCGTGGCGTTGCTGATCGGAAGAATATTCACGTTCATCGGCTGGTTTTTCGTGGGACGCTGGCGCAAAGCGAGCGGGCTGGAACCGCTCGAAGGCGAGCTCGAGCCCTTTTTCAAGCTGGAACCGGTTACGCTGGCGATAGCGATTCTGCTGCACTACTGGTTCGTCAGCTACATCGGCACTTCACTTCTGTACCGCATCTATTACCGGCGATTGATCTGGATCCTCCTGGCGTTCGCCTTTTATTGGATTCTGACGCGTATTACGCGCACGATTACTGCGCGGATCGGCAAATCCCTCACTGCTCGCGGCTTGCTCGCACAGCGCTCGATTGTTTCGTTGGCGCGGCGTTTCACGGAAGTCACCATCTTTCTGTTCGTGACCCTCTTCTCGCTGCGCGTCTTGGGATTGGATATTTCGACGGCGCTGGCCGGCGTGGGGATCGGCGGTATCGCCCTTGGTTTGGGCGCGCAAAAGACCTTCGAGAATTTGTTTGGTGGCATCTCCATATTGTTCGACAAGGTGGTTCTAATCGGCGATACCTGCAAGATCAACAACCAGTTGGGAGTCGTTGAGGATATCGGGCTGCGTTCCACGCGGCTTCGCACCAACGAGCGCACGTTGCTCTCCATTCCCAATGGCACCATGGCCACTTCCACCATCGAAAATCTACGGACGCGCGATAAATTTCTCTGCCAACAGACCATCCGCTTGCGCTATGACCTTTCGGCGGATCATGTGCGCTACGTCCTGGAAGAGCTACGAAACGTGCTTAGCGAAGATCCGAAAGTAGAGGACTCCATGGCACGCGTGCGTTTTAACAAATTCGCGGATTACGCTCTGGAAGTGGAGATTTATTGCTACATCCTCGAACGGGACGCGAATGAATTTCTCGCCCGACAAGAAGCTCTACTTCTGAAGGTGATGGAGACGTTGGATAAGGCCGGCGCAGTGGTAGCTTTGCCTACGCAAACGACCTTTGTCACCCAGGACTCGTGGATTGACCCAGAAAAAGAAAAGGCCGCGGAGGCGGCAATCGCCAAAGTCCGCGATCCGGGCGTCCCGGGCCTCCGAGGAACCGAGCCACCGGGCAATACCTGACTGCCCTCGACCTGACTTGTTTTCAATGGCCGGAACTGGCGACCCCAATTAGTGGCTAAAGGTATTGCAGGAATTAATATTTCCGCCGTTCAGGCCACGGTTAAACCAATCCATGCGTTGCTGCGAACTGCCGTGCGTGAACGTCTCCGGCTGCACCGTTCCCCGGGTCATTTTCTGGATGTGATCATCCCCAACGGCCGCCGCTGCTCCCAGCGCCGATTGAATATCGCTTGGATCGATCAGGCCGCGCTGTTGCGTGGAATGCGCCCAGATGCCCGCAAAGCAATCCGCCTGTAGTTCCAACGCAACGGAATAGGCGTTTGCGCTGCTCGGATTCGCGCCCTGCAACCGCCGTACTTTGCTTTCTACTCCGATAATTTTCTGCACATGGTGGCCGATCTCGTGCGCCAGCACATAAGCCTGCGCAAATTCTCCGGGCGCCCCGAAACGCTGCTTCAATTCGTCGTAGAAGCCCAAATCGATGTACACCTTCTCATCGGCGGGACAATAGAAGGGGCCAGTGCGGGCATCCGCTCCTCCACAACCAGACTGTGTGGCGTCCCGAAACAGAACTAACTTGGCGTGACGATAGGGCATCCCAGCCTGCTGCGGAAGGATAGCAGTCCAGTTTTTTTGCGTGTCGTCCAGCACAAAGGAAACGAATTGCACCAGCGGCTGCTCCGCCGCATCGCGCCCAGGATTCGGATGGCTCACGGCCACGGAGCTGGACGGGCTTGTTGCTCCACCGCCTCCCAGCAGCGCAAAGAAATTTTGCTTGAAGACTAGGCTAAGAATGCCAAGGATGATGATCCCGCCGATTCCCAGCCGCATGCCGCCGAAGCCGCCTCCCCCACCTCCACCTTCGTCTCGACGATCCTCAATATCTTGGCTTTCACCGCCGGGCGTCCATCGCATCGGAGTTTCTCCTTACAGGGTTCGCGCAATCGAGATTTAGAGCATTGGGCTTTGGGCGGAGGAAAACAAGCAAAATGCTACCACTTCCATGTTACAGCGCGAAAGAATTTAAGCCCGACCGATTTGCCACGCGGCCCACAAATCCTTAAGTGACACCAACTTGCCGCCTTATGCATCCTCGCCGGAAAAGTGACTGACAACCCCGGCACCTCCGCGGGATTCCCAGCTATAGCAATCGGGGAGGTAGGAGTTAAGATATCCTTTTATCCGCCTATGAACCTGCATATCGAGCGCCGAAAGCGATTCCGTAAGCGGCCGCCCCGGCTCGTCTACGTAGAGCTGGGCAACGGTAACGGCGGTATGATGCGCGATCTTTCCGAGGATGGGTTTGCGTTGCGCGCGATGATGCCGCTGGCCACCGGAGAAAAATTGCATTTTTGTCTGTCCCTGGAAGACGCCACTCGCATCGAGGGCGAAAGCCAGGTCATCTGGACCGGCGAAGGTGGGCGTGCCGCGGGGTTGAAATTCGTGGAAATCACTCCGCAAGCGCGCGCCTCAATTCGCGAATGGCTGGCGTCGTTGGAAGCGCCCTCCAAGGAAGAATCAAGTGAGACTCCGCGGGTGCCGTCGGCTTCAGAACTTGTTGAGCGCCTGAAACGTGAAGTGCGAAACGTGCCCCCCAGGCCCGTCGCGGTAAAGCAGGAATCCAGCGTTTCCGTCGCCGCGCCGGAGGCGGAGCAGCAAGAACCGTCTCTCCCGAGCCAGCCGGTGGAGACTCGGCCGCCGGAGCGTGTTTCCGTTGCTTCTCAGAGCTTGCGGCAGCCAACTCCGGCAACCCCCCCGCCAGCCCCGGCCTATGAGCCGCCGCCAGCCCCGGCTGCACATTCGCCGGCCGTGCCTAGCGATTCTTCAGTACCCGGTCGTGCTCCACTTTGGCAAAAGCAACCGCCTGTACTGGTGCCCCTGCCAACGCTGGAAGACGAGACGGAGGGCGGCGAACTCGCGGCAGCAAGAGCGGTGCGCCGGTCCTTATTCTCTCGCACCTTTGGCATCGTTTTGCTGCTGGGCCTTGGCGTAGGAACTTGGTTCTATCACGAGGAAGTCGGCTATGGACTGATCTGGCTCGGCCAACAACTAGCCGGCGTGGACCAAAATGGAACGCAAACCGCGACACCGGATACTACCTCGCCTCCGGCTTCTAGCCCGGCGGAAGCATCGTCGGCCCCTTTGCCTGACGTCGCGAAGTCCAAGCCTTCTGCAAAAACCCCGAACGACGCACAAGTAAAGAAGCCACAACCGGCGCCAGCGTCGAGCGAAGCTTCTGTGCAGGAACAAGCGGCTTCGGCGACAAAAGAGGAGACCGACAGCGCAGCTCCACAGCAGACGGCTCCCGACAGTTCCACCGCCGCTGCGCCAACCGAGCCGGCTGCGGAGGCCGGCCAAACGGAGTACACCGAGGCGATGCGCATTCTCGGCGGAAACGAAGCCAATAGCAGATTACCGGAGGCGGTTCGCCTTTTGTGGGTCGCCGTGGAAAAGGGAGACTCCAACGCCGAGGTTACTCTCGCAGGCCTATATAAACAGGGAAGAGGCGTAAAGAAAAACTGTGAGCAGACTCGTGTGTTACTATCTGCCGCGGCACGCAAAGGAAACGCTCTGGCGCAAAAAAATCTGCAGCAGTTTATTCGTGAAGGTTGCGAATAACAGTTTTCCGAATGCTCCATTTGTCGAGCAGGGAAACTCGCCGGAATAAATAACGCCAGGCATTCGAATCAGGAGGGAAGAGTGTTCTGTACAAAGTGTGGAGCGCAATATTCCGCTGGCACTGCCTTTTGTCAATCCTGTGGTAATGCTGTTGTCGCGGCATCTGCCCCGCCCGTTCCCGCACCCTCGGTTCCCGCGCCCTTTCCTGCTATGGCTGCACCGCCAATGTCCGTGAGTCCCTACGGTTCCGCGAGTCCCGTCGTTTACGGACCGGTAGTGAGTTACGGAGGATTCTGGCAGCGCTTTGCAGCGTATCTCATCGACGGCTTCATCACGGGTGCCGCCATAATGGTCCTGGTCGTTCCAGTGGTGATGCTGACTGGAGTAATGGCTCACCTGGGGTCGCTGGCGCATCAGCCTGGTGAGGAAATGGATCCAGCGGCCGCCGCCATGTTTTTCACCGTTATGTTCGGACTGGCGGGCATCGCGATCTTGATCAGCTGGCTATATCACGCTTATCTGGAAAGCGGGGAAAAGCAAGCCACCTGGGGCAAGTCCGCGATGGGGTTGTACGTCACCGACGTCGCAGGACAACGCATTTCCTTTGCCCGCGCCAGCGGCAGATTTTTTTCGAAAATCGTCACCGGGATGATTCCACTCTTTATAGGATGGATCATGGCGGCATTCACGGAGCGCCGCCAGGCGTTGCACGACATGATCGCCAGCACCGTTGTGCTGAAACGCTAGCCTTCCGAAATCAAAAAGACATTTAAGGGGTTAGAGTTCGCCGCGCTTGAGCAGAGACATCGCGTGATTACACGCGCGCGCCGTTAACGCCATGTACGTCAGCGACGGATTAACGCAGGAAGAAGAAGCCATGGCCCCGCCATCGGTTATGAATAGATTTGAGATGTCGTGTGATTGATTCCAGCCGTTCAGCACCGAAGTTTTCGGGTCGCGCCCCATTCTGGCGGTGCCCATCTCGTGTACCGAAAAGCCCGGAGGGTCATCATCCATGAACGGCTGAATGTTCCGTCCACCCGCGGCAGAAAGCATTTCCGCGCCAGCGATGGACATATCCTTTCGAATAGCGAACTCGTTCTCTCCGAATGCGCAGTGAATTTTCAGGCTGGGTATTCCCCATGCGTCCACAGTGTTCTTGTCGATTTCCACAAAATTCTTGTGATTTGGCAGGCATTCTCCGTAACCCGCAAAGGTGAAACGCCACGGGCCGGGACGGCTGATAGAGCGTTTGAAATCGGCGCCGAACGCTGTCTGGGAAGCGCCGCGTCCCCAGCCCTCGCGTTCTGCTTCGCCTTGAAAACCGTAACCACGAAGGAAGCCGGATTGTTTTCGCGACACATTCCGGAATCGTGGCATATACACAATGTTCGGCCGGTGCCCGAATTCGACGCGATCCTCGTTGCCAGGGAGCATCGCCGTGGCGCCGCCGCCCTTGATGTGATCCATCAAGTTGTGCCCTAGCTCCCCTGAAGAATTGGCCAGGCCCGAAGAAAATTCCGTTGTGGCGGAGTTTAGAAGAATGCGCGTGGACTCCAGCGTCGAAGCGCAAAGAAACACCAGCGGGGCCTGAAATTCCAGCGTGGCCCTGGTTTGCGAGTCAATCACGCGAACACCGGTAATTCTGCGCGATTTTCCATCGAAGGCCAGACTGTGAACGGTGCTGAACGGCCGTAGCGTCAAACGCCCGGTTTTCTCTGCAACCGGCAGAGTTGCATTCACGCTGCTGAAGTAAGACCTAGTGATGCAGCCGCGATGGCAAGGGCCGCAGTAATGGCAGGCAGCGCGGCCGTTATGGGTTTGCGTTAACACCGCGACACGCCCGATGGTCAGCGTGCGCTCCGGCCCAAAATACTTTTCCATGGAACTCTTCACGGCAAGTTCCGCGCAATTCATCGCCATGGGCGGAAGAAATTTACTGTCCGGCAACTGCGCGAGGCCCAGCGCCTCGCCGGAAATGCCGATGAAATTCTCCACGTAGTCGTACCAGGGAGCTAGATCCGCGTAGCGGATCGGCCAATCGGGCGCGGTGCCGTCGCGCAAATTGGCCTCGAAATCCAGATCGCTCCAGCGATAGCACTGCCGCCCCCAAAGAATCGACCGTCCGCCGACTTGTCGCCCGCGAATCCAGCGGAACGGCTTGCCCGGATCGGTGGTATAGGGATGCTCGGTGTCCTTAATGAAAAAATGCGCGTTGGATTCCTCACAGGCGTAGCAAAGGCTCTGTATCGGCTGTTCGCGTTGAAGCGTCTTGCGATCGCGCATTCCTCGGAAGGAAAGCTCCCACGGCGGAAGATGCTCGGAATAATCTTTATCCGGAATGGTCGGCCGTCCCGCTTCCAGAACCAGGGTGCGCAGCCCTTTTTCCGTGAACTCCTTCGCTGCCCAGCCGCCGGTCATTCCGGAGCCGATTACGATCACATCGTATTTCGTGTCCGCCATGCCTCAAGACCCTTTTTGTTCCGTGGAACTTGCCATCGGCGTGCATCCATCGAAGCGCCCGGGAATAATTACCTCGTGAAGCGCCTGCGTCGCGCCAATTTCCGAAGTGAAATACCCAGTCAGCGCAAGCTCTCGAAACATCACGTAGAAATTGTTCTCGGGTTCCGGAGCCTCGCCGCGATACCCGGGCGGCGCGGAAGCGAGAGCCTCCAGGGCCAGCGCCAATTCATCGCCCAAGAGGCGAAACACTTCTGCCTGCTGTTCCGAGCTGAGCGCAACGAAATCCTTGCCGAATAGTTTTTGCGCGCGCGCGTCCATATCGGAAAGACCGTCCAGGAACCGCTTGCGGTCTTCCTCGGAATACCAGTCGGCAAGAATATGATCGATGAATTCATTGACGCGCGCGGCTTTGGCCCCGGGCGTGTCGGTTGCAGGCAGCAGGAGTTCCGCCGCAGCGGTCACGGTGGCATCTTGATGGGCGCTCAGAGTTTTCAACGCCGGAGCTTGTGGAAGATTCGCGTGGATTCGCTGGAATGCCGCGAGCAACTGCGGAGGCATTGCCGAAACGGCGCTACCTGCGGCAAGGAGTTTCAGGGCTGCCCGACGGTCCAAAAGAGTCCTCTCTAAATCCGCAGACTACTATGCGCGAACTCGAGAAAAAAGGAAAATGGCCATGGGAACCTGAATTCGATACAGTTACTGCGCCTTGAAATAATAGACTTTGTCAGCGAGGACGAGTCCGATGGAAATGACGCGCAGGGAGTTCATTGCCACAAGCACCGCGAGCCTGGCAGCCACGCATTTCGCAGGCCTGGATCGCTTCGCAATCCCAGATAAACAGCGGTTGCCATTGGCGTTTTCCACCTTGGCCTGCCCTAAGTGGGAATTAACCAAGATATTGGATGTGGCCGAGAGCAACGGTTTCGCCGCGGTCGAATTGCGCGGACTTATGAGCGAACTGTATTTGCCAGCGCGCCCGGAATTCTCGCCGCAACAGTTGCCGCAAACAAAACAGCAAATAGCGGTGCACGGACTGAAGATTGCTTGCGTGAGCAGTTCCACGGAACTGCACAAAACCGATCCGGCAGAGCGCGAGAAAGGGTTGGCCGACGCAAAGCGATTCATCGATCTCGCCGCGGCCCTGAATTCACCCTATGTGCGGGTTTTCGGAAACGAGATCAAAGGTCCAAAAGAAGAAGTGATTGCCCGCGTTGCGGACGGGATGCATGTGCTGGGCGAATATGCCGGGCCGCTCAACGTTACCGTAATTATCGAATCCCATGGAGACTTCGTACACTCTGATCTCTTGAAGGACGTTCTCACTCGCGCCGATTCCAAGCACGTCGGTCTTCTTTGGGATGCTCATCACACTTTTGCGGACGGACACGAAGCCCCAGAAGAAACCGTGAAGGCACTCGGCCCGTGGATCAGACACACGCACCTGAAGGATTCTATTCCCGCAGAAAAGGGAAGGACCTACGTTCTTACCGGTAAGGGGGACGTTCCGATCGAAAGGCAAATCCAAGCCCTCCGGCATATTAATTACACCGGCTTCTATTGCTTCGAATGGGAAAAAGTCTGGCACCCGGATCTGCAGGATCCGGAAATCGCGATTCCGGACTTCGCAAAAGTTGCCAGCGCATATTTGAACGAGCCGCTTAAGTAGCGTGTCGCGAAGTCGAGCATCGCAAAGCCAAGCGGCTTCACTCGACCAAATAAACCTTTTGATTTGCTGCTTCAAACACCAGTTTCAATCCCGTGGCAGGGTTTTCCACCTGGAAGGGTTCCACTTCCGACGCTACGTCCAAAATATGCGTGATTCCCAGCGTTTTCGCGGCCGCAAGAGCCTCTGAAGTGCTGCCGATTCCCGGAACGGTGAGTTCGCCCCAGTGCCCAAATGGTTTCACATAAGCTTTTTCAGAATAGAACGGCGAAACGCTTCGATCCAGAATGAGAACTTAGGTCACTTCTGGATGATGGTTCAAATATTCGAAACTCTGCCTAAACGGGATACGTTCCGCGCGAAATTTCTCCGCGTATGACGGCACCAACGCCGCATGTAACGCATCTTTCTGTCCCTTCAGAATCATAAACCCGCCGTAGAGCAGCGATACCGCGACCAGCGCAGCAGCCGTAGCTTTTGCCCATCGCCCGCGAACGAGATCCGATTTCCGCCAGCCCAGAACTCCGAGGACCGCGGCGGTAACGTAGACATCAATCAAAAAACGAGATTCCTGTTGCGTGCCGAACCAGACGGCCGTCAGCAATAAACTTAACAGCGCGAGGTATTGAACCGCGGCGTTCTTGCGAAAGCTAAACAGGCCGATCGGCGCTAATCCAAGCGGCACCAGTCCAATGCCGCCCGCACCATGAAAATTCGATGTGTGATACGTAAGGTTGAACGGAAGCATCAAGAACGCGAGCGGATCTCTGCCCAACCCGGTGCCACGCGCAAGAATATAGCGGTGGAAATTCCGAATGGCCTCCAGCGGAAGATACTTCGCATTGCAGAAATGAATAAGTCCTGGCGGTGGCGGATAAATAGGGCAACCGAGCAGCACCCAGTTCCGAATGTAGTAAGGCGAGGCCACAATCGCAGCAAACGCCGTGGCCGTGAGGCATCCCTCCAAGGTCTTTTGTAGTGATGGTCGACCCGGTAACCCGCGAAACAGCAGCAAGGAAGCCAGAAAAAATGGAACGGTGAGTAGTCCGGTGTATTTTGTTGCGATCGTCAACCCGCAAAATAGCCCGACCAAAACCCATTCCGTGAATTTTTCCGCAGCCATTCCGACTCGCACCGCAGAAAGCAGGAACGCAGCGTAAAGTGCGTCAACGAACGCCGCTTCTGACCCGGAGTACACCGCGGGCATTGCAGCCACGATGGCGGCGACCCGCCAGGCCCCAGTGGCATCCAGCCCACAGTACATTGCCAGGGATGCGGCAGCGGCCAACAGCAAACCAAAGATCAAAAATCGGACATGCATGGCCCGCTAGCGCCGCCGAGAGCATACAGCGCGGCAAACATCGTCTCCGCCGTTTGCGGAAACGCGGTGTGGCAATTGTCCGGCACGGAGCGGATAAGTTCCGCGCGCAACCACACCTTGGGCCCCAGCAAATGGTAAGCAACGGTATCCGAACCCCAGTCGCCGGTGACGGGTGCAAGCCCCGAAATCGCAGTCACCAGAATAATCAGAAGCACGAATGTTGCCGACAGGGATTTGATCGAACTCAGGCCCAGGACGCGAAACGCCCCCGAACGGATACTCCTCCAAACCAAGGCCGCGCCGTCAAGCGCGAAAACAGAAACCACGTGAAAAATTGCTGGCCGCGAAAAATTAATTTGCCCGATATTAATTTGCCCGATGAGGTAGAGAACCAGCGAAAGCAGGCACCAACCACCTGCCAACGAGAATACCCAGCGCTCCCACGGACGAATCGCGGGTGGCAGCCATTTATAGAAAATATAACCACCCACATCCAGAAAACGGCTAGGGAAGTACCCAGCCTGCGCTCGTCTCGGCGCGCAGCGGACGCTGCCTCTCTCGGCGGCTTGTCGTCAAACTCAATCATTAGCTTCCTGGGAAACCAATTCTGGACCGCCAGCCCCCAAAACGAAAGGGGATGAGTACTAGTAGACGTAGATAACATCCACGCCCCATACGGCCTCCCAAATCGGGCTGCCTTTCTTGACTTGCGGCGGAACACCCCAAATAATAGATAGGCATGAACAATGGCGTTGGAGGCGCAGAGGACATGTTCCTTGATGTTAAGGATCTTGCTGTTCGTAAGCTGCGCATTCGCAAGAGCTACGCGCCTGGCAGCATTGATTACGGCCTAGCCGAAGTCAAGCAATCGGGTCCGCTCGAAGTGAACGCCACCGCGGAGCTTCTCGAAGGCCAGATTCGCATCGTCGGCGAACTCGATACGAAAATCGAGATGATTTGCGCCCGCTGTCTGGAACCGGTTGTCGAGGAAGTCCACCGGGACTTCGACCTGTTTTATCAGTCGCTTAAAAAGGGCACCAAGCCTGAGGAAGAGCGCCTGAAAGACGACGATACCGAGATTGGCTTCTTCGTTGGAGAGGGATTGTTCCTGGCCGATGTGCTGAAGGAGCAGGTTTTACTGTCTTTACCGATGAAAGTGATTTGTCAGAGCGATTGCCGTGGGTTGTGCCCGTCCTGTGGGGCCAACCTGAATCACGAAGAGTGCCGGTGTGAAACGCATGCGAGCGATTCCCGGCTGGCTCCCCTCGCGCGGCTGAAGCAGGATTGGCTCAAGAAACAATAGATTTCGGGGTTAAAACCCCCTAGAATCCGGCCTTGGTCGGTGTGGCTTGGTGTGTTGCCACGAGCAGGGCGATAACGAGGAGCAGTGCAATGCCTAATCCAAAACGACGACATTCCAAGATGAGGAAGAACAGCCGGCGCGCGCACGATCATCTGTTTGCGCCGGCCCTGGCCAAATGCCCCAACTGCCATGAGATGAAGCAGCCGCACAGCATCTGCTCTCATTGTGGCTATTACAAGGGTCGGCCGGCAAAAGAAACCAAGTAAGCAGACGAGCGCCAGGGTAATCAGGTAGCCTGCGAAAAAGGGTGAAAGCGTATTGTTCCGCTCTCAGCCCTTGCTTGGCGACAAGAGTTTTTTTGGCCCGAAAGTTCTGTCCCCGACGCTTCTGGTCTGGAGTTTCTGGAAAAATCCCATGATCACAATTGCCGTCGATGCCATGGGGGGAGACCATGCACCCCGCCCGGAAGTGGAGGGGAGTGTACGCGCTGCGGACGAATACGGCGTGAGGGTTCTGCTTGTCGGGCAGCCGAACGTAATTCGCGCGGAACTCGCGAAGCATTCCAAGCCCACGGTGCCCATCGAGATCGTGGAAGCTACTGAGGTGATCACAATGGAGGATCACCCGGCCCAGGCATTTCGCCGCAAGAAAGACAGTTCGGTGCACGTGGCGGCGCGTCTGGTCAAGGAAGGTAAGGCCGACGCGTTAGTCAGTGCCGGGAACACCGGTGCGGTGATGACCATCGCGAAGGTCATTATGGGGACTCTGGCTGCCGTCGATCGAGTAGCGCTGGCAGCGCCATTCCCGAACGCCAGGGGCGGCGTTTCGGTTCTGTTGGATGTCGGCGCGAACGTGGACTCCAAGCCGGAACATTTGCTGCAGTTCGGCGTGATGGGTGAAATTTATTACCGCGTTAGTTTTGGCAGCCGCAAGCCGCGCGTCGGTTTGCTCTCAGTAGGCGAGGAAGAAATCAAAGGGAACGAATTGACGCGCTCGGTGTACGACCGGTTCAAAGCCTTGCCGGTGCACTTTGTCGGCAATGTGGAAGGTAACGATTTGTTCTCCGGCAAGGTGGATGTGATCGTCTGCGATGGATTTGTGGGCAACATCGCGCTGAAGATCTGCGAAGCGCTGGCCATGGAGATCGTCAAGTTCATGCGCAAGACGTACAAGAGTTCGTGGTCATCGCAAGTGGGCTATCTATTCTCAAAGGGTGCTTTCAAAGGGTTGAAGCAGACCATGGATTATTCGGAGTATGGGGGAGCGCCGCTATTAGGAGTACGCGGTGTCTGCGTCATTGGCCATGGCAGGTCCAACGCCAATGCCGTGAAAAATGCCATTCGCGTGGCAGCGGGCCTCGCGCGTGGCCGAATTAACGAACGAATCGAACAGGAGCTCTCCCTGACCCACGCACAAGCGTGACGTCCGGAGAGAGGAGTAAAAAATGGGCAAAGTAGCATTTGTGTTTCCAGGGCAGGGTTCGCAATACCCGGGCATGGGAAAAGAACTGGCGGACAAATATCCGGTTGCGCGGGCGGCTTTCGAGGAAGCCGACAAGGCTCTTGGTTTTTCCATCTTGAATATGTGCTGCGAGGGTACGGAAGACGAATTAAAGCTAACGGCCAATACGCAGCCGGCCATTCTTGCGGTTTCCGTCGCCGCTGCGCGCGTGCTTGCGGAACAGGGAATCACCGCGGATTTCGTTGCAGGCCACAGCCTGGGGGAATATGCGGCATTGGTCGCCGCGGAATCGCTAGGTTTCTCGGACGCAATCAAACTGGTGCGCAAGCGCGGCACGTACATGCAGGAAGCCGTTTCCCCGGGCGAAGGCGCGATGGCTGCGATCATGGGGTTGTCTCCCGCCGTAGTGCAGGATGCCTGCAAGCGTGCCGCGGAGGGCGAGATTTGCTCTCCCGCGAATATCAATTCACCAGACCAGACAGTAATCTCCGGACATGCAAGCGCGGTGAAGCGCGCGGTGGAGATTGCGTCGCAACAGGGAGCCAAACGCGCGGTAATCCTCGCTGTCTCTGCCCCATTTCATTCCGCTCTGATGATGCCGGCCCAGGTGAAATTGGAGAAAGATCTGCGCGCCACGAAATTTTCGGATTTGAAGATTCCGCTGGTAACCAACGTGGACGCCGATACTATCGAAACGGGAGATCAGGCGCGCGATGCGCTCATTCGCCAGGTCACCATGCCGGTACGCTGGGAAGAGTCCATGCGCATGCTGCTTGATGAAGGCGTAACCACGTTTATCGAAGTGGGCCCCGGACGAGTGCTTACCGGGCTGATGCGGCAGATCGAGCGCTCGGTGACCACCCTGAACGTGGAGGACGAAAAAAGTTTACAGGCCACCGTGGGCAAAATTGGCGCAGCCAAGAACGACGCGGCCTAGATTTTCTCTGTTCTTTAGGAGGCGGGGGCTTTAGCCTCTGCGTTTGCGCGGAGATGGAATTGTGTAGCGGCCGCTTTCTGAGGCGGGCGCATTTAGGGCCACAGGGCTGGCGCGAACGTATGTGCCGGCACCGGGGTCGGACCTTTTAGGTCCGACATTGAAATCTTGCATCTGCTACGCGGCTTTACCCGCTGAGGAACTGATTTTTCGTAGGGAAGGCACAGGTTCAACGAATGTTTAGCTTGAAAGACAAAGTAGCCCTCGTCACCGGCGCCTCCCAAGGCATCGGGCGCGACACTGCGCTTGCCCTTGCGGAAGCCGGCGCAAGAGTCGCCGTCGCCGCGCGAAACGAAGAAAAACTCGCCGCGCTGGCCCAGGAAATCACAGCAAAAGGCGGCGAAGCGCTAGCCGTCAAAATGGACGTAGCCGAAGCCGAGCAGATCAAAGTTGGCTTCAAGGCTGTCCTAGAAAAATTCGGTAAGCTGGACATCCTGGTGAACAACGCCGCCATTACCCGCGACGGCTTGGTCATGCGCATGAAGCAGGACGACTGGGAAGCGGTGATCCGCACAAACCTCACGGGTGCTCATTTGTGTATCCAGCAAGCGATCATGCCCATGATTCGAGCGAAGTCCGGGCGCATCATCAATATTTCTTCGGTTGTCGCGCAGATGGGTAACGCCGGGCAGGCCAACTATGTTGCGGCCAAAGCGGGTTTGATCGGCCTCACAAAAGCAATCGCTATAGAGATTGCATCACGCAATATCACCGTCAATGCTATCGCGCCAGGCTTCATTGAAACACCGATGACCGATGTTCTTCCCGAAAAAACCAAGGAAGAGCTGAAGACGCGTATTCCGCTCGGCCGCATGGGCACCGGGCGCGATGTAGCCGCGGCAATCGTGTTCTTGGCAAGCGACGAAGCCGGCTACATCACCGGCCATGTTCTGGATGTAAACGGGGGCTTGTATTTGGCCTGAGGGTTATTGACTTTCTTTGGAGACGAATATGTTTCGGGAACCAGTCTCGCTAGCCAAGGTTGAGCTGGTGATGGCAATTGAAGAAGTGCTTGAAGAGATACAGCGGTAAAGTTGACCTTGCCGTGCAGCATCACTAGAATGGGCAGGTTACCTAGGCACGCAAATTCGAGCTTGTAGCCCGGCAATTCGCCGGACTGTGGTACAGGGACAGCACGATACAGAAGTGCGACGACAGGTCGCGGAGGAACCGGAATGGCCAGCGTGGAAGAACGCGTTAAGCAAATTATCGTCGAGCAACTGGGCGTGGACGAAGCGGAAGTCACGCCAACCGCGTCGT
>Ga0210383_10000990_pt1 | contig 26153 bp, 20 predicted proteins | sample IncBWC14OmetaG_FD_160072 | JGI IMG/M metagenome (GOLD analysis project Ga0210383, IMG submission 160072) | Forest soil microbial communities from Barre Woods Harvard Forest LTER site, Petersham, Massachusetts, United States - Inc-BW-C-14-O ... | reverse complement strand
CTCACTGACACTGGGAAAGGACCCTTCACCGGACCTGCTTCGACAGAACAACCACCGAGGCCTGGAGTTGCTCGCCAACACGCTTAGTCGAGCTTTCCGTCATAGGATCGTCGCCGCATTGGAGCGTCGTCGGATCCGGGAGAAGCTGTCTCGTATCGGATGTGCTACCCCGACGCTGATCGATGGCAAAATGCGCCAAGTGGAATGGATCCGCGGTCCGGAACAGCTTCTCAAAACGGATTTTGATCAGCACGGACTCGGGAAGACAGAGTTAAACGTGACTGACCCTGCCTACGATGTCGCCGAAGCCGTCTTGTATTGGAACCTCTCACCCTCCGAAGAAAGAAATTTGCTGGCACGCTACGTCCAAAAATCGGCAGACACCGAAGTCGAAAAACGGCTCTTTCTGTACAAACTGCTTGCTGGGGTCTGGGCCATGACTTTTGCCCTTGACCTCCTCCACAACCCCCATCTTGTGGGCCGGCATGCGGAATTTCATCAACAATATGTCCAAGCTTGGAACTTCCTCGAGATCCACACCGCACGATTTTGTGGGCGTTTAGTTCGGCCGCCAAAGATCGTAGGCCGGCATGCCCCGCTCGTGATGCTGGACATTGATGGTGTACTAGACGACCGCATCTTTGGGTTCCCCTCCACGACGGCGTCCGGTATGCAAGCGGTGGCCCTCCTCCACGCACACGATTTCGCGGTGTCGGTGAATACCGCTCGCTCGATTGGGGAAGTGCGGGAGTATTGCGAGGCTTACGGCTTCCTGGGTGGTGTGGCCGAGTACGGGAGTGCGATTTGGGATGCCGTCTCGAAGCGGGAGTTCGTACTGGTTAGTCCGGAATCTCTCAGCGAACTGGAGAAGGTAAAGATCGCTCTCCGTGAGATTCCTGGCATCTTCTTGAATGACAGCTATCGTTACTCAATTCGGGCTTACAGCTTCGAGGACAACCGAACAGTGCCCGTTCCTACTCTGACGATTCGGACGTTACTGGCCAATCTTGGCATCCAGCGGCTCAAGTTCCACCAAACCTTTAGCGACACGGCGGTCCTTGCAAGAGACCTCGACAAGGGTACCGGATTGCTGTCGTTGCTAACCTTGCTGGGAATGCTAGAGCTGGAGGTGGTGGCCATCGGCGACTCGCAAGCGGACCTAGCCATGTTTCGTGCGGCTAAGAGAAGTTTTGCCCCTTCGCAGATCCAGTGTCGGGAGCTAGCCCGGCTGTGCGGATGCCAAATCGTCGATCATTCTCATCAACGAGGTTTGCTGAGCATTGTGCGTTTTCTGACCCACCCCGAAGGTGGTCATTGCGAGCGGTGTCAGGCCGTCGATCGCCTCTGGCCGAAAGGAACGGACCTCTTTCTAGACTTACTGGAACGGGCAGACAAAAAGGGGCCTGGCTTGATGCTTGAGACTCTGGTTGATTCGGCAGTTCTGCGGGCTTTTGTCAGGTGAATCTGAGCGGCGCCGAGCACCGCACGAACTTGAAAAGGCGACATACGGGTTCTGCGCAACGACTAAAGACCGCCACAACATGTCAGCGTCCACTTTTACGCGTGAAGGCTCGGCGCAGCCGGCCCAGAAATCGTCCGCCCAGTTCGACAAAATAATTCCGCAATTCGGCCAGCCCTGGCCGCCAATCACCGGCGGCGAAATCGTCGTAGTGCAGATTCGTCCCCCAGAACTTGAGAAACTGCAGTAGCGTTGGTAGGCGCTTCGGAAAATCCAGCGACCAGCCGGGAGGCGGGCCCAAAAGCACACTTTCCAAATGCCTCAGGTCCCCGGCGAGATGACGGCAGACGACCCCTTGGCGATAGGAGTGAATGGTCTCCACCGGCTGCCCGCTTACAGCCCGGTACCAGAGGAGAGGAAAATCAACGCCGGATTCCACTGCCAGTTGCATTGAGCCCCAGGGTCGAGAGTTGATTTCCATCAGGTATGGTGTTCCATCGTCCCCGACGCGATACTCCACCATCACCAGTCCATCTACACCAATCACACGCAGCAACTGCTCACTTGCCTTCATCATGGTTGGATCCGGCGCCACACTGATCCGAAGTGAACTCCCAGAACCAGTGGGATCCTCGTCGCGAATTCGCCGATGCATGAAACGGGCAATAATCTCCCCGTCTCGGATCAGGAAAAAACACCCCATCCCGAAGCCGGCGACATAGCTTTGTAACAACGGCCACGGACTGAACCGATGAAGGGCAAAATATTTTTGCCGGAGCGCGTCCTTGTTAAAGGCGTATGCGACGCTCAGGCGGAGACGCTGACCCTGGCAGAGCCCTATGCTGCTGCGAGGCTTGATCACGAAGGGAGGCCGGAGGGAGTCTGCGGCGTAATCAAATTCCTCCTCGTTTTGGATGAAGCACGTGGGTGGAACGGCCAAGCCCAATTCTTGAGCCTGTTTCGCCGTTTTGGCCTTGTCGCAAGCCAGACGGAATCCTTCCCTCGCAGGTAACGGAACTTTCACGCGCGACGAGAGTAGTTCCCGCCATTCATCGAGCAGTAGCAGCGTTTGATCGGTTGTTCCGATCAGTAAGTCGAACTGGTAGCGACTCAGGATCTCGAAGAGCCATTGGCGGAAGGCTTCGGGATCTCCCATCGGAGACGGGTACAACAGAAACTGCACACAAAAGCGAGAAAAGCGCGCGGGCGCATCAGGGGCCGCCGCGCCCACCGTCACCCTAATCCCTGCACGGGCCAGTGAGCGCGCAAATGCAAGCGAGGCTGGGGAGTGACCATCCAGCAAAAGCATCGAAATTTGACTCGGTTGGAGCATCGCGGAGAAGCTTTCGTTTCCTTCCTCTTGGAGCAGAGCTTTCCGGCGTGTGATTTCGCGGCGCCGTCACGCGGCATGACGTGCGGAGAATAGCACGCGAAGCGTCCGTCACGCCTGCGACTACGTTCATACCGCGTTCTGTGCATATATACATATATAAAGGTCCGGCTCCGAATCATTGGATTAGAGCCGTGTGCGGCCGAAGCGATGAATCTTGCATCGGGCTACCGGACACTTCGGTACTAGTGTTATGTCCCATAAATAACTGGTCTTAGTATTGCTGGGAATATTGGCGTCTCCCGTGCACAATGGAATCTTCGCTAAAGTCGAACGACTATGCGAACGTATTTACGGGACAGCGCACTAGATCCACCTTTTCGATTGAGGTGTTTACCGCACTGACCTGCCCCCCTTTAGTCCAAGCAAAAGTCAACTTCTCCGGGAATAAAGCGGTGAGAGGAGAAGGAGTGTGAAAGAGGAGTCGATTCACGGAAGAGGAGATCATTGCGGAATTGAGAGAACGGAGAGTGGAACACCGGTTAAAGTATAGAACGTCGCTGCGCTGATGCCCGCTCGCCGGTACAGATCAAGTGGAAAACGAAATTCGAGGGATGGAAATCATTCCCTGGGGCCGTGAGAAGAGATCCCCGTTATAGCCGGCCAATTTAGGCCCTCGTGGTCGCGGGGTGCCACATCCGGTGGTGGAGCTGAACCTTAGGATCTATCCTGCGCTACTTCCAATCACCGATCAGCTCAAAAGCAGCCCAGTGAAAAGGGTGAGCATTGCTCGTCGCGGGGCCACGGTTGGGCCGGTTCCGCGGATTCTCGGGACGGATCAGATCGATCTGAGCCAGCCGTAGGGAATCATCCTTCGTTTTCCCAGCTTTTAAATAGCCATAGAAGTGCTTCATCAATTGAGCAGTCGATTCGTCGGAGACGCTCCAAAGTGAGGCCACCACCGAACGCGCTCCGGCGTATTGGAAAGCACGTGCCAACCCTACCAGGCCTTCACCACCCATTTCCTTCCCCAACGCCGTCTCGCAAGCCGAGAGCGTGACCAGATCCGCGTCGATGCGAACCTGTTCGAAAATCTCCCAAGCCTGCAACAATCCGTTGTCCTCCCCCGAACTGGGATTTTCTGGAATCGTAAATGCGAGCGCAGAGTTGAGTGGGATCCGCTCATCGAGCAAGCCATGAACGGCAAAATGGAGGTAGCGCACGTCCTTGCCAACCGCCTTGGCGCGCTCTTCCGTCGCTTGTTCGCCGAGATACACTTTGCTTTCCGAGGGGAAGAGCCCCGCAATGCTCTCGACCTCGTTGCGACTGGAAGGCAGAGGAGCGAGGTTGAATCCGCGTGTCACTACGGAACGAACTTCCGGATTGGCGATTTGCTCAGGTTTTTTGTCCTCAGCAGTGGGGTACTTCGGATCACCAAAAGCAGTAACTCGAATCTCGGAGGGAAAAGCACTTTGCCGTCGCGATTTCTTCAACTCGGCATAGACGGTGGCTGAAATCACGGTGTGAACGGGCTTCCATTCAATCAAATAGCGCCGCGTTCCGCCTTTTTTCCCTTGGGTCTCTTTTCTCATTAGAGCAGCGAACGGCAGTGTATGAAGAGGCCCGTCCGGTGAAACCAGGATGCGTTCGCTCGTCGCGAGGATCGACTCGGCAGGTTTCATTAGAATGTCGTATAACTCGCCCCCCTGCTCTTGCAGCTTTGGCTCATCTGCTTCGCGGTGGCGTTCGATCAAATTACGGAATGCTTCGATTCTTTCGCGCAAAGCATCCTCTCCCAAGGGAAGCGAGAAAACAGACAGGCCGTTAGTCTTTCCGCCACCAGCTGATTGGCCAGCTGTGCTTCGGAGTACAAACACCGTTGATTTCTTCTCACCAACCGAATAGGAGAGCAACACAGTGCCCTGATCGAGAGCTTCGCCCGCCGCAGCGACGTCAAGCGGCTGTGGATAGGTCAGAGATGCAAATCGCGGAGAGTTCTTTCGCGTACTCTCGGCGATTTCTTCCTGTTTGCTTCGCACTTCACGCAGGTGTCCCAGTAAGCGCTCGATCTCTGCCGCATCCCTAGAGGTGCTTAGATTCCCAATGGCGGATTGCGTCGCATCGTAATCGGCGTCGGCGGATTTCTGCTCCTTCAGCAGTTCGGCTGGCAGGTCCGCGGACAGGGTGAGATCCCGTTCCGCCAGCATGACCAGGAGCGAGCGCGCACGAGAGCGCTCGAGAACGTGAAATGCATCCTCATTCCTGTTCAGGTCAACCAACGCATCCATGCAATCGCGATAAAATTCGGAATGTTTGGCGGCAAATCCCGAACGTTGTTCCTCCGTGCCTCCGAGCTTGGCTTTTTGCCCCTCGATTGAATCGACGGCCCGGCAAAGGTACTTCGCGGCGTCCGCGGATTTTCCCACGCCACGCAAGGACAAGCCGAGGTAGTGCAATGTTTCCGCCTCGTCAATGCTGTTCTGCTCCAGCTTCGACTGAATCGCCAAGGCGTCGAGAAAATACTTTTGCGCCGCGCTGGAGTCGTGGAGTTCATCGAGCCTTCTCCCCAGGAAGGAAATGGTGTGAGCCAACTCCAGGCTTCCAGGGGACGTTTTGGCCTCGATGGCCAGCGCGCGTTGATGAAATTCTTTTGACTCCTCTACTTTGCCGCGTTTGTCAGCGGTCACGCCGAGATTATTCAGATTTCGCGCGGCATCCAGGCTCTCAGGGGCCAGCTTCTGATAGAGTTCGAGCGCTCGGCGCTGAAGGTCTTCTGCCGCCTCCAATTTTCCGTTGTCCAGCGCGGTATTACCTAGATTGTCGAGCACCCCCGCTAAATCGAGACTCCCCGGCGCTAACTTTTCGGTGATAGCCAAGGCGCGCCGCTGATAGGCCTCCGCTGACTCATTGTCCCCGCGGTCGGAGGCGACATTCCCAAGATCTTGAAGAATGTCTCCGACTCGTTTGCTGTCCGGACCTAATATCTTCTCGTCGATGGCCAGCGCGTGCTGGTAATACTCCTCAGCCTTGACAAGGTCGCCGCGACTCCAGCCGATGTTTCCAAGACCGATAAGTACGTTGGCAACTTGCGTCCCGTCAGGTTCAAGCTTCTGACTGAGCTCCTCCGCTTGAATGTACAACTGCTCGGCGCCAGCCAAATCCCCTTTGTCCAACAGAACACTACCCAAGTTGATCAGGCTGCTCGCAAAAGCTTGGCTTTCGGGGGCTTTTTTCTGCCGGATCACCAACGCTTGGCGGTCGTACGCCTCGGCTCGCCCGAGGTCTCCGTGCCTCCATGCAACTTCACCAGCGTTGGCTAGCATCTGTGCTGTCAACAAGGTCTCCTCGAGTTTCTGAACTATGGTCACAACACGCTGGGCGTACTGGTCCGCTTTGACAAGATCATTGCGACCGAAAGCCACCCGGCTCATTCCATTGAGAATTACCGCTTCTCGGAAACTCTGTGGATCCACCTTTTCAATGATCGGCAGAGCGAGCTGGTAATTCTCTCCGGCCGCAGCGAGATTGCCGTTTGCGAACTGAAAATTGCCCAAGTTGCCGTAGGCTTCAGCCGTGGGAATGCTTTCAGGCGCCAGCTTCAGGCAAATTGCAAGAGTCCGACGCGCCATTTCCTCGCCCTCCGGCATTCTCTTCTGATTGCGCGCAACGGTGGCCAGCGCGTTGAGCGTTTCCGCGACCTCCAGGCTTTCCTGCCCACGCTTCTCGCGGAGTCCGAGCGCCCGGCGATAGACTTCGTCCGCGCGATCCCATAGTTTGCGATCCTGGAATGTTTGTCCCCAATCCATTAGGATTTGACCGGTGATCGCCGGTGCCGCGGCCCGCTCTGCTTCCTGAATCGCTGCCTCAAAGGCCGCATCCGCCGGTCCCCAGCTTTCTGATTTGGCGTTGAGTTCGCCAACTCGCCACAGAAACCACATTGCCGTGATTGTCTTCCTGGCGCGCCTTGCCGCCGCCGCCCCTTTTTGCCAACGTAGTGAAGCCTCGGAAACTTTTTTCTGCTCGGCTAGGTCTTTGCCTTCGCTGTAGATGCGGAGAAGATCGGACGGAAGATTCGGACGAGTTTCGATCGTCCAGTTTCCCGCTTTTATCAGCCACGTCATCGCCTTGGAATCGCGTTTACCGGTGAGTGTGATGACACCTCGCGGCGCTTGCTCGACCCGAATTTCATTGAGATCGAAAGGAGAGTCTATCCTTCTGCCGGCTGCGGAAGCCTTCGGACTATCGGGCGAAATGCGTGACCACGAGAGGAGGAGGTCGCCGGAAAGCAGCCCTGCTCTTGCCGCGGCGGAGTTGAGAGAAACGGTTTCGACGACGGCACCTGCAGAATCGCGTTCAGCCCCCTGCGAAGTCGCGTACAGGCACAGAAGCAAGAGGAACGTCCAAAATCGCATTCGAGCAATGGGGACTCTACGAGGAACATTCATGACGAGGCTTCTATTTGATCCGAACTATCGAATGTCGTTGTTTCCTGCCAGCTGGGCGTTAACTTCCGAAAGCGCCTTCTTGATTGTTACATCGCTGGGAGCTTTGGCCAGAGCCGCCAGAAAACCGTCGTGGGCTTCTGTCCAAAGTCCCAATCGACGGTCCACATCGGCAAGGGTCGCTAGCGATGACGCATCCCCCTGCCGTTGCAGAACTTCCTGCAGCGCGGCCCTTCTTTGGAGATCCTCCTGGGACAGAGTGTCGAACTCGCTTTCGCCGTGCACGGACGGGCCCACGCGTTCGATGGTACGAACTTTCCAGTAGTATGAAGATCCCGGACGCAAGATGCTTGGCGGCACCACAACCGTCGTGAGCTCGGTCTGCGAGTCAAGAATCGTTTTGCCCGAGTCGTCCTCGAGTTCGACTCGATAACGCGATGCACCCTTAACGGGCGAAAAACACAGTGACGTATGATCTGGGATGCTTACACTCGTGGCATTTGGGTAGAGATTTTGGACACGATCACCGGAGCCCTGACGAACCCGAATTGCGCCGGATCGCGCCCCGAGGTGCTGTCCTTCGGCTAGAGCGGCGAGCCGCGGAATGGGGGGTACCCCTTCCAAGCGGTGAATGCTATTTCCCATAGGCTTTGGACCACCAGGAGTCACAGTGATCCGTGACTTCTCACCGATCTCATATCGACTGCCGTCGGCAAAGATCAGCGTTACCGAAGAGCCAGCATCAGTTGCAAGGACGGCACCTGCGGGCAGCCATTCAAATCTTGAGACAGGTCCTTTCCTATTGGTTGGTGCAACGAGAGTTGCGTTACCAGAAACTGAGGTAACAACCGAAACCGCTTCCGTTGTGGGTCCCTGCGCTGCGACGGACACTGCTGAGGATGCCAAAAACGTGGCGAGAATAAATGTCCTTGCACTAACCATCGCCGTTACGCCTCCTCGACGTAGGAGGGGAGGAAGAGTTTCGTTAAACGTAACACGAGGCCCGTGGCCAAAGCCAGGACTCCAAGCAGCAGTGGCCCAGCGATTGGCGCAATCACGTGCATTTGCCGAAACAGAAGAAAGGCAGCGCCGACGTAAAGCAAAGAAAAAACAATCCCCAGTATCAAGGATCGGTAGAGCCGGGAAAGACAAAGAATCGCCGCCAGAAATGCAGCAAAACCGATTGCCAATACACCAGCGACCAGACCCCATGCCGCAGAACGAACACGAAAATTTGTGAGTATTGTGTTGACGATAAGCGATTGCAACGCCAGTCCCGAAACCGCGTCGGAGGCATTTCCACGCGACGGGATTCGATGATAGTCGTCCCCCGAGCCAACAAGATCGCCACCTACAAGAACCAGTCGCCCTTTAAACAGCGATGGATCACTCTCCAACTCGAACGGAACATCTTTCCAGGAAATCTTCGGGAGTTCCTTCGGATCGGCCGAGTAGTCAATCCAAAAAGGCGCCTTCATTCCCGCGTTGTCTTCCTTTAGCTTGTTTACGGACTCAAGGTTGCGCGCCACACTGATTGCCCATGATTCTCGTAAAGCGCCTTCTTTATCAACAAAGAAAAGGCTCGCTCGACGGGTTACGCCGTCTGGATCTTCGCGGATATTGGCAAATCCAAAGAGCTCCGAGTATCGTTGTGGGCCCAGCGCGGAAGCGGTAAGACTGCCGACGCATTCTTGCCCTACTGTCTGCGAAGCGGCGGAGAGAGCCGCGAGCGTGAGATTCCCGCCGCGGGTCAGCACAAGCTTGGAAAACTTCTCCGAGTGCGACCAGCGTTCGGGAAGAAGGAAATCGATAGCCACTCCGCGAGCCCCTGCGCTGAACACTCGATCGATGACACCAGCAAACTGATCGGCCTTTTCGGCTAACGGCGTCGGATCAACAGCCAGCGAAGCCTCGTCCACAACCAGAGTGACAAGTCGACCGTCCGGAGGATGCGTTGGAGAGAGAGCGAAACGCGCGTCGACCGTACGCCGCTCCAGATCCTCGACCCAGCCAAGACGCGACACTGGCCATGACAGGAAAGCAAGAAGCATTGCGGCAAGCACGGCCAAGGTCGAACGCCGGGGAATCTCTCGAGCGCGCCATTTCCTCCGCTGGGAAGCGCGCCATGCGGAACGCAGGCTCGCCACTAACTCTTTCGCTTTCTTTGCTCGCCGCTCAGGAACCTTGTCGAGACCCGCCCGCAACGGCGCATCGAGCTCCGGCGGAAGCAAAGTCTGCAGTTGCGAAGGAATTGGGGGAGGCGTTTGCAAATGCTTCCAAACAAGCTCCGATCTCGAGCCCGAAAAAGGCTGCTTGCCGACCAGAGTCTCGTACGCCATAACGCCGAAAGCGTATATATCGGTGCTCGACGAGTGTGGAGATCCTAGAATTAGTTCCGGAGCAATGTAAGGCAACGTGCCTTCTAGTCTTGCTCGAGACACGTTCGTGGACACCGATCTGCGTTCCCCGGCTGAAACTCCCGATGCCGCTCCCGTCAGAACGTCCAGTGTCGGCGCGGTGCCCGTCTCGCTGCTTACAGCATCCGCGGGTGTAGGGGCACTCAGGCCCATGTTGTCTCCGACACGGCTACCCTCCGCGCGGAATTGGGAGCGCGCAACTCCGGTGACCTCGGATTCTGCCGCCAATAGGCGCGCCAAGCCGAAGTCCAAAATCTTCGCGGTTTCGCGGGAGTTCTCGTCTTCAACCACTAGCACGTTGTTTGGTTTTAGATCGCAGTGGAGAACGCCTTCGCGGTGAGCATAGTCAATCGCCTGCGCGATCGAATCAAGCAGCGACAGCGCCCGCTCCATCGGCAATGGAACTCTTCGGCCCAACTCGTGGAGAGTCCGACCCTCCAGGTACTCCATGACCAGATAAGGCAGGCCATCGCCGCGCGGGTCCACGCCGTAGTCGGTGACCTCAACAATATTCGTATGTTTAAGCCGTCCCAAAGCCCGCGCCTCCGTCTGGAAACGATCGAGGAAATGCTGGCCTCCCTCATGCGGGCCAAGAATCAACTTCAATGCAAATCGCCGCTGAAGACCGAGGTGCCGCACGCGGTAAACAACGCCCATTCCCCCGCGGCCCAGCCGATGCTCCACCCGATACTTCCCGTCAACAATCAGATCGCCAGGGAACGCCGAATCAAGGGGGCCACCATCGAGCGGGCAAGTTTCCACGCTGTCGTCCAAACAGATGAGGCAACGTGGACATTCCTTCATGGCGGAGCAGGTTCCTCGGTGACTGCAGATCGCGCTTCAGGAGACCCAACTCAGACTAGTGACTTTCTCCTGGAAATCCAAGCTTGGCACATAACTGCCTTCACTTGGCTGTGTAGTCGGGTTACCGGACATTGGGATTTGTTCGCCAGCGCACCGTACCGACCTCCTGAGCGGGAAAGTGTACATTGCTTCGGGAGGTAGTTATGGCTGACGAATATCGAATACGACCGGTCGGCTCACAGTTTGAAATCATCGATGACGCTGGTGAGAGGGTCGCCGCGTTCAAGACGGAGCGAGAAGCAGAACACGAAATTGATGTCTTTGTTAGCGATGACGTAATGTGGAAATCGGCAAGACTGCTCGTGCAGGCAGCTATCAGCGCGTTCATGAACATGCGACATGTTGACAGCCGGACGGCGCAGTATTGGATTCGGGAAGCGGCGGATTAGGCCCCGTTAAAGGACGCGGGCGCGACCCCTGTCTGATTGCTACCTCTTTGAAAGTTCGGCGCTAAAGTGGCTTTCTACATCTTCACGGCTCATCGGATTTCGTGCTTCCGTCAACACGATCGAATAAACGACCTTATTCCCTGCGATCTGTGCCGTAATAAATGCCGCCCCCTCCGGCAGTTCTAGGTAGGTGAATTTCACCGTCCTGCCGTCTCTAAGTGTTTTTATCCACTCCTGTTCTGCCATCGTCGTTCCATCACGCGGGAAATCGAATGGTACCGACGCCGACCCTATTGGCCTTCTTCTGCGGCAACCTTTGCCGCGCCCTCTCCGCTTCTTTCTTCGTTTTGAACTTCTTCGATAACATCTTGGGTTGATGCTCGACGTACTCGTACAAAACCCAAGGCACAGAGATTTTCATCGAGACGTTATAACACAGGGCAGACAATGGGGCTGCGGAGACGTTCGCTGACGGAAGGCAACCGTTGTGCCTGATTAGTTTGAACGTATAGGTCAAGGGAGGAGCGCTTGGTGTAGAAAAGCTGAACGCTGATTCAGAGACACCAAGGAGGCTTACCGGACACTTGGATGCTAGCCTCCACCTTTTCCAGTGCGCGTATACCGCGAGCACCGGAGATCGCCTCAGAGAACCATCGTTCCCGTCCGTCGCTTCTCCGGTTCGTGCGGTTTACGCAGTGGGCCAATCAGGGCTATGTCGACTGGATTCGCCGCCCCCTCCGCGAAATTATCGAACGCCCATCAAAGAGGTTATTGGTACGAGGTCCGTGCTTCTCCTTCCTTATATTTCACACGCGTTCCTTTAATGAGCATCCACACTAATACACGGTAGGCTCCCCTCGTTGCAGTGCTTCTATTGTTTGATTTCGTACACGACGCCGCCGTTTGTTTGCCCGCCGAACGCGGTTGTCCCGTAGAGGTTGCCGTTCGGGCCAAGAACGACTCCGGCGTAGGGGGTGCTGCCATCGGTGCCGCCCGTGAAGCTGTTGGAGCACGGTTTCATTGCCGGAGGTATCGATCCTAAAGACGACACCGTTACCCGATGCGCCGCCAAAGGCCGTAGTCCCGTAGAGGTTGCCGGCCGAGTCTCGGGCCAGCACTACCCAGGCGGGAATGCTCCCATCGGTGCCGCCGGTGAAGCTGTATAGCACCGTCTCATTGCCGGAGGTATCGATCTTAAAGACAACGCCATTACCCGATGCGCCTCCACCGGAGGCTGTTCCATAGACGTTGCCCTTCGAGTCGAGAATCACACTATTCGGATAGCCACCATAGGACCCCATTCGTGAAGTTGTGCAGCACCGTAGCATGCCCAGCCGAATCTAGGTTGCACCCCCAAGCCGCCGAGTGATAGTTTCGCCGTGTGGCCAAGAGGATCATCCCGATCAGCCAATCTTCGCTGTTTGAGGATATGCGCCCGGAGACGATGGAGCTGGCTAACTATTGGTTCGACACCTCCAGGCGGAAAGGCCATACGCCGAACCCGGCCTGCACCTCGGAACCAGTGCATTCACCGCGTTCGGGTGGGCTGGCAGCTTCTATCCGGTAAGCATGAATGGGAATTGGGTGGACCCATTCAAGGCGATTCGGCGTAGGACGCCGGACTTGAAAATTTATGCGTACGCGAATAATCACAATCAGGGGCACGGGCCGGGGACGGTAAGGTTGCGGTAGGACTTGCATAAGAAATGCGAGGCCATCGGAGCTAATATGCTGAAGCGACTTCTCACGTTGAACGTACTTTTCGCTCTGGTTGTGCCCGCACAGACTGTCTACTTCCGCTACTCGAAGACTAGTTTCTTTGCGACTGGTAGTTGGGAATCGCCGGACCCGAACGTCAAATCAGACATGACCGAGACAAAGATTGATTGCTTTAGAGAATGGAAGACCTGCGTGGTGGCAACCGCGGACAACATAATGGGACGCCCTCACGTCTTCACCAGCTATCTGGATGTCATCAAGTGGGACGACGAAGGCCTAATCGCGACAGACTCAAGTCCAATTTGCATGACACTCACTATACAGGTTTCTGTCGCGGACGAGCACATCACGTTGGCTCACTCTCTGAAACGCGTCGACGCAGACACGGCGAAGGCTTGTGAGTATTCCGGCGCGGAGAAAACCACCGAAGATATTTTCGTGTTAAAGGGTTCGTCTCGCTGGGAGAAGGAGCACCAGTGGTTTCCGGCTAAGGCTGACGAACCCAAATAACATCCGTCATGCCATGAAGAACCCTCCAGACTGAAAATTCGAAGTCGGCAGCAGGATAAAGTTCGTTCTCCCCTCTGGCAGCATCGAAGAGGGACGGTATTCGCGTACGGAAAAGACTGGTCCAAGATTGCCCACTCGCGAGCGGCCTCGGCGACCCGATGCCGAACTTGCGTCTTGACCTCTTCTATCGTGTTGGCAGAGCCAACCCAAGAACATCCATCCTTCACTTCGAATAAATCGCATCGCGACATCATAAACAGCTTTCGTATATGTGTGAGTCCGCGAACCAACCGGATTCCACGGCCCCGCAGAATTATGTTAGGTCATAAATGTGATTAGCAGATCCGTTGTGTCTCACTTCCGCCACGCTCGCCGACGCAACGTGATGTTGGTTGTTTATGCTCGCGTGCAACTGGTACGGATTGCGCTAGCCCGCATATGCGGTCTCTGGCGTCCCATCTAGCCCGTTCGTCGTAGTGTGCGCCGGTATCGCGGCGCTTCCGGCTCTTCGCTGGAACAAACGGACTCGAGGACGTAAATTCTCCCTGGAACCATCCACACGAGATCCCTTTCGCATTCAGCAAATCGCCGATATTTTTTCCCGTCATCGATATCGACACGTAGTCATACGATATGCGGTCTTCGTAACATGGATCGGGGTCGCCGATCATCGTGTTGTTCAGCACGTCCGACGCCAAGTCCCCACATGAATCGTCCGCCGTGAATCCCACATTGCCCGTCATCCCCGACGCCAGATTGATCGCCCTAACGCGCCCATCGCGCCGCTATAAGGTTTTGCGCCGCCCATCCAGATAGTTCAGGTTGTACAGCGTGGAGCAAAGGAGTAGAGTTCCAGCCGCTTAGTGGAGGAGCCTGTATGAGTGCACTTCATCTGCGGTGGCGCGGATTGATGCTTGCCGCGCTGTTGTGTCTGACTTGCCCAGCGTTCGTGGTTGCCGCGGACGAGTCGGCTCTGACCAAGGAGCAGATTAAGCAATTCCTTCTCACGGCTAAGGTGGTGGACAGCCGGCAGGCCAAGAAGGGGGTTACAGGGACTTTGCGGCTTACGCTCTCCGACGGCACGGTTACCCACGACGCCTCGTTCCAACCTATTGATGAACACAAAGCCGAGATGAAGCTGACCGGCGGCACCGAACTGAACTTTGTGGACTCCTACAAGTACAATATCGCCGCTTATAAACTGGCTGAGTTGCTCGGCATGGACGACATGCTGCCGGTGTATGTCGAACGCAAATGGAAAGGCCAGGTAGGCTCGCTGAGCTGGTGGTTGCCGGTGAAGATGGATGAGGCGGAGCGTTACAAGCAGAAAGTATCTCCACCGGATCCGGATGCCTGGAACAATCAGATGTACAAGATTCGGGTCTTCGATCAGTTGGTCTCCGATTCCGATCCCAACCTGACCAACGTGCTAATCGGTGAGAATTGGCAGATTTGGAGGATTGATTTCACGCGCGCATTCCGCCAAAACAAGGAACTGAGAGACCAAAATGACTTGGTACGCTGCAACCGGCAGTTGTTGGAGAAACTGAAGGGGCTGGACGTGAACACGCTGACAGAAGCAACCAAGCACTACCTCAACAAGGAGGAAGTGAGCGCGGTGATGGCGCGACGGGACAAGATTGTTGCGCAGTTCGGGAAGCTAATTGCTGAAAAAGGCGAGCAAGAAGTGCTCTACTGAGAAGTGCCGTACTGAATTGTGAACGATTGGGCGAGCGGCTCTCTCGACGGTCAGGTCACGGGCGGGGCAACCGGTACAAGGACAGCGGAGACGTGAGATTGGGAGCCCAGTTTGACAGCGGCTTGCACTTTTTGGTCGCGAGGTCTAGTGTTTTTGCTAGAACATCGCGTTTTACCCCGGGGATAGTGAAAAGGAGAAAAACATGCTGAAAAAGCAGCTCACTCTGCTGTTCGCGTTGATACTTATCTTCCCGCTGGCGATGGCAATAGCCGGACAACAGGCTCCTGCCCAGCCGAAAGAGGCACGCTGGGAAGGTACCGTTATAAGGAGCAGTAAAGAGAATTCTACTCTGACTGTTCGTAAAGTTGGTACGCCAGCGGATGAGCGGACCGTTCAGTACGACAGCTCGACTCGATGGGTCAGTCAGTATCACGGCGAGACGAAGACCACCGACATCACCTCCAGTGACGTTAAAGACGGGGACCGCGTGATTTGCACCGGCACTTGGGACAAGCCAGGCGTACTCCACGCGGCTCTCATCTCTAAGCGCCTCTCCCACTCCCAGTAGGCAATGATTTAATGGCGCAACTTGAAGTGTCCTGATCTCTTGTATGCTTCGAAGTCACCGAGTAACTAGCTCGCGGAGCCTTCATGCGATGGCTCCGCGATTCTGTCTTATCGTTAGGTCTATCACGAAACGCTGACGCATCCCGGTGTTGACCCGCCTACAGCACTCGCCTACGTGTTGAATCATAGGAACTCCGGCGCGGTTTTCAACGCGGCGAGCAGATCGGCACGTACGTGGGAATGGCCCGAGTGTGGATTCCAGCGACGGCAAGCAACGGTTGAAAGCAGTTCTCTGGCCGCGGAGTCCGCGTGCGCCCGGAACGCCGCTATCGGTTTTGCTCCGACCATTCCGGATATTAGGTTGTGCACCGTGCCGGAAAGGAGTAGAGTTCCAGCCGCTTAGTGGAGGAGCCTTTATGAGTGCACTTCATGTGCGGTGGCGCGGATTGATGCTCGCCGCGCTGTTGTGTCTGACTTCCCCAGCGTTCGTGGTTGCCACGGATGAGGCAACCCTGACCAAGGAGCAGATTAAGCAGTTCCTTCTCACCGCTAAGGTGGTGCAGAGTAAGGAGGCCAAGAAGGGGATTACCCACACTCAGCGACTTACGCTCTCCGACGGCACGGTTACCCACGACGCCTCGTTCCAAACGATTGATGAACACAAATCTGAGAAGAAGCTGGCCAGCGGCTTCGAGCTGAACTTCGTGGACTCCTACAAGTACAATATCGCTGCTTACGCACTGGCTGAGTTAGTTGGCATGGACGACATGCTACCGGTCTATGTCGAACGCAAATGGCAAGGCGACACTGGCTCCCTGAGTTGGTGGTTGCCGGTGAAAATGGATGAGGTGGAGCGCCACAATCAGAAATTAACTCCACCGGATACGGATGCCTGGAACAAGCAAATGTACAAGATTCGGGTGTTCGATATATTGGTCTCCGATTCCGATCCCAACCTGACCAACGTGCTGATCGGCGAGAATTGGCAGATTTGGAGGATTGATTTCACGCGCGCATTCCGCGGCAACACAAAACTGAAAGACCCAAACGAGTTGGTCCGCTGCGACCGGCAGTTATTGGAGAAACTGAAGGCGCTGGACGGAAATGCGCTGGCGGAAAAAACCAAGCACTACCTCACCAGGGAGGAAGTGAACGCGGTGATGGCGCGACGCGACAAGATTGTTGCGCAGTTCCAGAAGCTAATCGCCGAAAAAGGCGAGCCCGCAGTGCTGTACTGAATTGTATGCAGTCGCGCGGGCACCTCTTTCGGGGATCAAGTTCCGGGCCGGGCAACCGGTGTAAAGATAGCGGAGAGGTGGTATTGAAGGCCCAAGTTTGACAGCCGCTTGCTCTTTTTGGTCGGCAGGTCTAGTGTTCTTCCTGTAACATAACGTTTTTGTTTTTACCCTGGAGATCCTGGGGGTACGGTGAAAAGGAGAAAAGAAAAACATGCTAAAAAAGCAGCTCACTCTGCTGTTTGCGTTGATACTTATCTTCCCGCTGGCGATGGCAATAGCCGGACAACAGGCTCCTGCCACGGCCAAAGTGGCGCGTTGGGAAGGTACCGTCACAAGGAGCAGTTCGGAGAATTCTACTCTGACTGTTCGTAAAGTCGGTTCGTCGGACGAGAGGACAGTTCAGTACGACAGCTCGACGAAATGGGTCAGTCAGTATCACGGCGAGACGAAGACCAACGACATCACACCCAGTGACGTTAAAGATGGGGACCGCGTAATTTGCACCGGCACTTGGGACAAGCCAGCCGTGCTCCACGCGACGCTAATTTCAAAGCGGCTCTCCCACTCGCCCCAGTAGGCTAGTGGGTTTCATACGGCGCAACTTGAAGCGCCCCGATTTTCTTGCGCTTCGAAGTTCGCCAAGTAACCGGGTCGCGGAGCCTTCATGCGATGGCTCCGCGATTGTGTTTTATCGCGATGTTTACCACGCACCGCGACGCCAAATGCAGCTTATAATCTCTAATCTCAATTTGACCGTGCCAAGTTTGCGGGTGTCTCTATGCGTATCTTCGATTTGTTGACTTGTTTAACTCTGGCGGCCTAAGATGCACCGAATCGATGCCCGGCGGAACTTAACGTCTCCACTAAAATTCTGCAGGGCTCGGCTATAGAAGGGAGGGCTATGCTCAGCCCTTCGGTCTCTGTTCCTACGCACCGCGCTCGTATTTCCATCCTTCTACTCGTGCTAGTCGCTGTGCCGGCCAGAATTTCGTGGGCGGCAGCAGCGAAGGCTCCAGCGGAGTCTCCACAAATTTTGGTCGCAATCGCGGATGTTCACGGCGACTTTGACGACTTCGTCGCCATTCTCCAACGCACCGGTCTGATAGACAAGCAGAACCATTGGACAGGCGCAAACACGACGTTCGTCCAGGTCGGAGATCTCATTGATCGCGGTCCAAAGCCGCGCGAGGTCATGGACCTGATGATGGCACTCGAGAAAGAAGCCGCGCAATCGGGAGGCCGCGTAGTAAGCCTGCTCGGCAATCACGAGGTGATGAACATAATGGGTGACGTGCGTTACGTCACACCCGCGAACTATGCCAGTTTTGCCGATGGCAATTCCGAGAAACGACAGAAAGCTGCCTACGAGGAGTATGTAAAATGGAGGGATAGTCACGCATCCTTACTAGCCGAGCTTCCCCAGCCCATGGAGTTGACGGAGGCAGAGTGGATGGCACGCCATCCGGCAGGCCTTATCGAGCAGCGCGAGGCGTTTGGTCCAGACGGAGAATACGGTGTGTGGTTGCGAGGACATGCCGCCGTGGCCGAAATTGGAGGAATCATCTTCTTGCACGGAGGAATTCATCCTGATCTGGCTAAGACGAAGCTGGATGCGATGAATCAAAAAATCCAAGACGAAATCAAAGCGTTTGATGGCACGAAACGCTATCTGCAGAATGAAAAGTTGATTCTGCCATTCTTTAATTTGCAGGAAATGACTAATGTGCTTCAGGCAGAAGTCATTGCTGAACGCAAGTCGCGAGTCTCCGCCGACGATGCACGCCAGGCTAAGATCCTTGAATTCTTGAGGTTTCAAGATTGGCTTAGCGTGAGGGTTGATGGTCCGCTGTGGTTTCGCGGTTATGACCAGTGGAGCGAAGAAGAAGGTGCGCCACAGGCGACCAAGCTGTTGGAAGCTTACGATGCGACACACATTGTATCAGGGCACACGCCGCAGAAGGGCGGTCGCATCCGGCCCCGCTTCGGAAGCAAAGTGTTCCTGATCGATACTGGCATGCTCAGCAGCTACTACCCAGGAGGCAGGGCGTCAGCTCTGGAAATTTGCAGCGATACCAAATTCATCGCTGTGTATCTGGACCAGCAGGTGGTGCTTCTCGATTCCGCTGGATCTTTACCTCAAAACGGAGGGGCTGGGGATCATCCAGGGATGGGAAGTGGGGCACCAGTTTCGGAAAAGCCGGCTCCTTCATCCGCCGACCGTATATGTTCTGCAACAACGGCCACACGGCAATAACTCAGGAACGTTACGAAAGAAGGTCCGCAGATGAAACGGTGGATCGGGCGTGTCCTAAATGTACATCCCGGGGATCTGGGTCGCGGCCTGCTCCTAAGTTCGTGTCTGTTCCTGATCATCAGCAGTTACATGATCGGGAAAGTAGCGCGCGATGCATTGTTCCTGGCGCGTTTCCAAGCAGTGCAACTCCCGTATGCAGATATCGCTAGCGCCATTCTCGTGGGGTTCGTCGTGGCGGGTTACCTGCGTTTGGCGCGTCGGATTTCCCTGCGCAACTTACTGATCGGCAGCCAGCTCTTCTTCGCGGCAAACTGCGCGGTGTTCTGGGCGCTGGCGGCTTTCTATCATCCCGCGTGGTTGTATCCAGTCTTCTACATTTGGGTGAGCATTTTCGGGGTGCTAGCTCCGACGCAGGTGTGGACGCTCGCGAATTACCTGTTGACCACGCGGGAAGCAAAGAGCGTATTTGGAATGGTCGGGGGCGGCGCGATCTTGGGATCGATTTTTGCCGGGTTTGTCTCGAAGTCAGTGGCACGTGCGTTTGGTACGGAGAGTCTCCTGCTGGGGATGGTTCCGTGTCTGTTGATTTCCTGCGTGTTGATGTACGTCGGGTGGAGGACGGGCAGATTCAAGCTTACGGAATCGAAAGAACCAAGAGTGGAAACGCCAGGAGAAGGACAGAAGAACATACAGGACAGCCTCCGGTTGGTATTTTCCTCGAAGTATCTGCGGGCGGTGGCGGCGGTTATCTGTATTTCCTCCGTCGTGACTACGATGACTGGATGGCAGTTCAAAGCAATTGCCAAGGAGTTCCTCGTAAACAAAGACCGTCTGGCAATTTTCTTCGGTGATTTTTATTTCTACGCCGGAATCCTTGGGCTCGTGTTCCAACTGTTGCTGACCGCTCGCTCGCTGCGGCGCTTTGGAATCGGAACCATGTTGTTCGTACTTCCCCTCACGGTGTTCGTGGGCTCGAGCGGCTTGCTGGTGTGGGGATCCCTGGCGGCGGTGGTTTTCTTGAAAGGCAGCGATCAGATATTGCGTTACTCACTCGATAAGTCCACGGTGGAGCTACTTTACCTGCCGCTGGCGCATCGCGTGAAGCTACAGGCGAAATGGCTTATCGACACGGTGATTTGGCGACTTGGAGACGGTTTTGCCGGTGTGCTCGTACTTATTTTTGCGACTTACCTGCACTTCGCAGCAAAGCAAATCAGCTTGATCGTTCTTCTACTGGGCGTGGGATGGCTGACGGCGGTGTTCGTCGCGGGCAAGCAATATCTTGCTGTGCTTCAGGATTCAATCAAGCAGCGCCGCCTTAGTGCCGACGAGGCCTCCACCCTAGCCCTGGACCGCTCCACGTCGGAACTGTTGGCAGGCAGACTCCAGGTTACCGACCCGAAGGAAATTCTGTATGCACTTAGCTTCTACGAGGTTGAACGTGCGCGGACTCCTCATCCGGTGGTGCGGGGTCTCCTCCAACACCCCTCAGGCGAGGTACGGCAGAAAGCGCTTGCCATTCTCTCGGCATCCGACGACACCTCCATCTTGCCGAGTGTAGAAGGGATGCTCAAGGATCCGGAGATCACCGTGCGCACGGAAGCGATGCTTTATATGGTGCGTCACGCGCATGTCGATCCGTTAGTGTTACTTCAAGAATTAAGTGAATTTGAGGATTATTCTGTTCGTTCGGCGGTGGCCGCGTATTTGGCGCGTCCGGGGGAAGCGCAGAGTTTGGAGACCGCAGGAAAAATATTGGAGGAGATGGTTGGGGACGAAGGAAAAGACGGACAAAGAACGCGACGGCAAGCCGCCCGGCTTCTGGGGCAGCTCCCGGATTCTTTCGATCCTCTGCTTTCGCGCTTGCTGGAAGATCCCTCCGGCGAGGTGGTGCAGGAAGCGATTCGCTCCGTAGGTCTGCTGCGAAAACAGGCTTTGGCTCCGAAATTGTTGAAACAGTTTCGTGACCCTGTGCTTCACGAAAATGCGACTAAGGCGCTTGTGGCATTTGGGGATTCGGTCGTCGGGCTTTTGAGTGATCGCTTGGGAGATCCCAGCGCACCGGCGGAGGAACGCAAAGAAATTCCCGAAGTCCTAGCGGGCATCGGAACGCCCGCCGCCGCGCAAGCGTTGTTGGAGAATGTAATGCAGGGCGACGCGACCCTCCGGTTCATGGTCGTCAGCGGCTTGAACAGGCTCCACCGTGACTTCCCGGAGATTCCGCTCGACTTTCAGCTGCTGGAAACGGTGTTGGCGGGAGAGATCCTCGGGCACTACCGTACCTATCAGATCCTGGAGGCCATCTCGAGTCCCGGAGGCAGCGAGGATTTGGTGAGTGGGGCGCTGGCGAGTTCCCTGGAGCAAGAATTGGAGAGGATCTTCCGGCTGCTGGGCCTATTGTATCCCCAGCTGGATTTGAAAGCGGTTTATCTTGGGCTGCAATCCAACGACAAAACCGTACATGACAACGCGCTGGAGTTCCTCGAGAACGTTTTGAAGTCGGCGTTGCGCGTCACGCTTGTACCGCTGCTGGATGGGCGGGTGACACCGAAAGAGCGTGCTCGGCTGGCCAACCGGTTGGTGCGCACGAAGTTAGAGACCCGCGAGCAGGCGGTCAACGAACTCGTTTCCAATGATGACCCATGGCTGAAAACGTGTGGCGCATATGCGATTGGATCCTTCCGGATGAAATCCATGGCGGGAGAGCTGGAGCGCTGCTTAAGCCACGTAGACCCGCTCCTGCGGGAAACCGCACGGGCCGCAAAACTTCGTCTCGAATCAGATGCAGGCGATTCTTGAGTCTCGCGGAAAAACCATCGCAAGCCGACAATACAAGGCGTCTTTCTCGGTTAACTTATCGGGGCAGGCGCAGATCGATTCGCGATGCGTGCAGAACACCTTGGTCGTCTATTTGGCCCAACACAATCACAAACGAGCCTTCTTTGACCTCGTCCTGTTGCCCGGGCTTTCCGTCCTTGGTCCATTGCGTCGAGCTATCGTAGGCGACCTTCCTCAAATCATTCGAGCTGCCGGTTCCGCCGCCCCGGATGTGCAGCTGCGACAGGTCTTTATAGATTCTGACGACATTGCCTTGCCATTTCGTCTCTTTTTTCGCGGCCGATGCTTCCTGGGTGGCGCCCGCAGGTCGGGCAGTGAATATGGCTCCCGTAAGTACCAGGGATAGTAAAGTTAGGGCAACCTTCATCGCATCCTCCAAATTGGAATAACCGCTGGGTCCTATGCCAACTACAAAGGGTGGGGATGGGCAAAGACTAATGCGGCGGCTCGGAAGTGTAAAGAAGAATCTGTCGGAAAGCCTTAACTTCCCTGCCCATTTCGGCGATTGGTGTTGTCTCCATACTTGCGCTGGGCGTAAAGTGAAGCCAGTTTTCCGGAGGCTCCCCCCATGCAAGAATTTCCCAGACGCTTGGTGAAACTTCTATTCGTTCTTCCTGCTTATTTCATGCTCTCGCTCGGCGCGCGTGCCGCGGACGATACGCCGCTCACCAAAGAACAGATCAAGCAGTTTCTGCAAACTGCCGAAATCATCAAAAGCAAGCCTTCAAGCAAGGGCGTCACGCATCCCTGGCGACTTACCCTTAGCAACGGCACCATCACCCACGACGCCTCGTTCCAGTCGATCGACGAGCACAAGTCCGAGATGAAGCTCGAAAGCGGGAAGGTCGAATTAGATTTCGCCGATTCCTACAAGTACAACATCGCCGCTTACGAGCTCGCCGAACTCGTGGGCCTCGACGACATGCTGCCAGTCTATGTAGAACGCAAGTGGCAGGGCAAATCCGGTTCGCTTAGTTGGTGGCTTCCGGTCAAGATGGACGACGCCGACCGCGTAGCACAGAAGCTCGAGCCTCCTGATCCTGATAAGTGGAACAAACAGATGTACCGCGTGCGGGTTTTCGACGAGTTAGTCTACGATTCCGATCCCAACCGAACCAACGTACTGATCGGCGAAGGTTGGACCGTCTGGCGCGTCGATTTTAGCCGGGCCTTCCGCAAGAACAAGGACCTGCGCGCCCCGAAAGACCTTGTGAAATGCGACCGTCAACTTTTCGAAAAACTGAAAGCTCTCAAGGCTGATGAACTGGCGGAAAAGACCAAACACTATCTGACCCGGGATGAAATGAACGGCGTCATGGCCCGCCGTGACAAAATCATCGCAGCCTTCCAGGCCCTCATTGCCGAAAAAGGCGAAAAAGAGATCCTCTACTAGCCTCGCCCGGCCCCACAGGGTCGCGTCGCGTTTGAATCAACGCTCGCGAACGACCCTTCGCTGCGGAAAGCCCTGCGCTTGGGTTTTGATTTTGTGTTGCGTCGACCCATTGAGACCACCGCTCTAATCAGGCGTTAAAGTTCCATTTATTGATGGACACTCTTCCGCCAATTGCCATACTTAATTTGAGATCGGAAGCACCGACTGTTAACTACACGCTAACAATAGCTGGCGGCAGTGCCTCGACCCGCGACGCTGAGGAGGAGTTTGGGAATGCGTGCTTTTTCTAGAGCCTAAAGGGATATTCCGATTTCCTTCGCGATCTGCGCTTGTTCCCGGCGTTTCTCGACGCATGTTAGGCTTCAACCAAAAGCAAGTCAACGAGGGCGTCGGCAATATACTCAAGGAAAAATTCGGCCCTCGCTGACGCAAGGCCCGTGAATGAGGGCATCATAGGGTCGGTCCAACGGTCCGTCAATCGCCGCTTCGGCGGCACGCGATCCGCAAAGGTATTTCGGTTCGCGCAGATAGATTCCGCCAAATTATTCACATACTTTTCACAAATCTCCAAAATAGAGAATATTATGATGATGATCCAGGAGTCTCTTGGTCCTACAGACGAGTTGAGAACATGGTCAACTCTTTCCAGTCTGCCGGGAATCCTCGCATCGCCGAGCGTCGCTGCTGTTGGAGGGAGAGGGTCCTTTTCCCTCCTGCAGAATTAGGTGACGACAGGCAGGCCACAGTTCTAAATATCAGCCAAAACGGATTGGCTCTGCACACGGTCACGGAATTGATCGACGATGAGTTGCCAAAGATTCGCTTTCGATTCTCGGTCCAGGCAAAAGGACGAGTTGCGTGGAGAACTGATTCGAAGAAGGAGGCAGGCATAGAATTTGTTGATCTATCGGATGAAGTACGGGACCAAATACAAGCATGGATTTTCTGGACGAGTGGCACAATCGGAACGTCGTGTGAAAAGGCCGAACACTCTGAAAGGGTAAAGATTAGGTCGAAATTCACGATCCCGGTTCTCATACCCGAAACACTAGATCTCACTCCCGAGAATCGAAGTCATTGTTCACTTTTCACAGTAGGTCGTTCCCCCGCAGAAGCGCAAGGCGGCCGAACAGCTCTAAATAACGCCGAGGTTAAAAATACCGCAAGGGGCTTCGGCAACGCGCTGCCACTAGTTGGGTTCTCGGTGGCCGCCGCATTCTTTCTTTCGACGTTTCTTCCTCTAACCTACCATTTGCAGAAAATCTGGGGTAACCAGAAAGCCAGCGAAGTGACACTGGTACCGAAACAGCATGCGGTTTCCTCTGCGTCCTCTGCGATTGCGCCTGCTACTCCCGAACCGTCCCTGGAGCTCGCTTCTTTCGTGCTTCAGGTGGGTGCGATGGTTCACGAGGAAAATGCATATAAGCTCGCGAGTCGTTACGCCAAATAAACTTTCCTGTGTTTGTGTACAAGCACCAGGCCGATCGAATCCATTTCGTGATCGTTGGACCGTACAATAGTGTGGGCGCCGGACTGAGAGCGAAAACCGACCTCGAAAAGCAGGGTTTCAAAGCCATACGCAGCACATGAAACCGCAAATCCAGTAGACTCGTCGAAAAATACACCTGATGAGCCGCACGCGGTTTAGCTAAGATCGTTTGGGAAATCGAATATGGGTATAACCGTTTTACTCGCCGACAGTATCGTTGACGTCCGTCAGATGGAGAGGAACCTGCTCCAAAGGGAACCCGACATCGAAGTCGTGGGCGAAGCTGCTGACGATCCCGAGGCGATGATGCTTATCAAGGCCTTGGAACCTCAAATCGTTCTAACCGACTTCAGCATTCGATCGACGGGGAAGATTTTTGCCAAGCAAATCAAATCTCAACATCCAACGACAAAAATTCTGAGTGTGACAGAACTCAAGGGAAGATACGTTACGAATTTCGTCAAGATATTCGGTGCCGATGAGCTTCTGGACAGGAGTCAATTAGAAACCGAGTTGATCACAACTGTAAGGTTCATCGCTCTGGTAAAATTACGCGCCTAAGCGGTGTTACCGGACATCTCTAACAATGTCGGCCCTGTCAAACTCTTTTTGAGCAAACTCTTCGTCCACTCCCGAGAGTGGTCAGGATGGGTCATCAGCCGCAACGCCTCGGGTCGTTTCTTGACTTCTTGCTCAGCGGCTGCGGTTAACTCCTCAATGGTCGGATTCATGCGGTCCAACAGCTCCAACAACTCTTGCCGACGCCGACTGGCCCAGGGAGCCAACGAGAGCTTCTCTAACTGCGCTCGCCCTTGTTCGCTGAACAGCTTTTTCTTCCAGCGATAGCCTTCGTTCATCGCCAACGCCTGCAGTTGATTCATCATCCGCGTGCGCATCTGCACCAACCGATGCCGGTGCCACAACAGTTGTCGCAGATCCCGATTCTCCGGGCCCGCTACCCAGATTTGCGGAAAGTTATTTTCCCGCATCAGTCTGAGCAAGAGTTGGGCATCCTTGCGGTCGGTCTTCTGCTTCTTCACTCGTCTGGTTTTGATCTCCGCGGAATCCCCGATCCACAGCTCGAAACCTAATTCAGCCAGTAGCCGCTCGAACCAGCGTGAATATCCGGTAGCCTCCAGGCCTACCCGCACGCAGATTCCTCGCTGCTTCAGGTCTCGATAGAATTTCTCTGCTTGCCCATCACTGTGGTTCAGTTCCTGTTCACCACACGCACCAGTCTCTTCTACAAAAAATGCAATCTGCTGAAAGCTCGGATGGTAATCTACGCCTATAATCATCATGTTCGGCTCCTTTCTCCCGAGCCTTTGGTCGTCAAGCAACCACAGTTTACTCGGGTCGAGGAGCCGACATTGTTATGCAATCATCTTCGTACTAAAACCCACTTGTCCGGTTTGCGCTGCCGGCTCAGACGGTCGATGCAACACTTGCTGGGAGTTTACTCGCAGGAGTTTCGAAGCCTAAGGTTTTTCTTGGGCGTTGATTCAAGAGCAGCTCGACCTGGTCGAGCTGCTCTTGCGAGATGGA
>Ga0210383_10000989_pt1 | contig 26155 bp, 22 predicted proteins | sample IncBWC14OmetaG_FD_160072 | JGI IMG/M metagenome (GOLD analysis project Ga0210383, IMG submission 160072) | Forest soil microbial communities from Barre Woods Harvard Forest LTER site, Petersham, Massachusetts, United States - Inc-BW-C-14-O ... | reverse complement strand
TTGTCCTCGACGTCTCGTTCCACATAGGAGTATTTCGAAGCCTGTGCCCAGTCCGCCTTGGTGGCTTCGACGGATTTGCGAATGATCTCGTCTGGATTGGGAGATGCGGCGTAACAGAGTATTCCCGTCGCAGCGGCTAGAGCGACGGACAAGAAGAGCGTGCGGCTGACCATGGGTCCTCACCAGTTTAGACGCAGCAGCGCGGTTAAATCGTACTTTCGCAGTAGTTCCGGTACGGCTATTTTCCTTCCAAGCCCTGCGTGAGCTCAATCCGGGTGCCTACCGGATCGATTATAAAGGCGATCCTGAGGCCGATGGCCGGGACGTCGCGGTAGGGCATATCGAACTTGATGCCGTCGGCATCAAGCTTCTTGCAGAACGCCTGCAGATCTTTGATTTCGAAGCCGATGTGATCCAGGGTCCGGCCTTTGGTTGGAGCCTGCGCGTCCTTGGCTTTCAGGAAATCCACTTCCCCGCCTGGGAGTTTTGCCGCCGGCAGGTTGCGCCGCGTAGTGGCTTCGGCGCCGAATGTTTTCACGTACCAGGATTGCAGAGCCGCTGGATCGGGTGTCATCAGATGAATGTGGTGGAAAACTACCGGGGCATCGATGGAAGCGTCCTCGTTAAATTCAACCCGGACCTTATCGGGGAAAGTCACCATGATCTGCTTGTTCTTCTCGATGTCGAAGACGGTTGGAATGTTGGCGGCGGCAAGTTTGGATTTCAGGGCGGCATAGTCTTTCACCAGGAAGCCGATGTGGTTGGCGGTGGAACCATCAGAACCCTCGGTGGCATCCGCCTTGGTGACGATAATGAAAATGCCGGGAAGCTTGACCAGATTTAAGAAGCCGGCTTTGGTTGCCGTCCCGCCCAAAACATCCACCCAGACTTTGATTTGCGCATCAGGATCGGGCACCGTGAGATGAATATGCCCCATGGAGACGCCAGCGTCATTGGGCGCCGCAAGTTGGGCAAATGACAGCTGCGCAAACATCATAGCGGCCGAGGCCGCAAGTAAACAGAGCCATCGCATGCGCGTATCCTATCATGTCAGCATTAAGATTCGAGAGCGCGTGATTTTCATCGGCCGTGCCGCGAATAATAGGGTGAGGCATGATCACGGCTATCCAGGAACGGTTTCTGAACCTGATGGAGGATCACAAGAAGATTCTCTATAAGGTGTGCCGCTCCTATTGCCGGAATCCGGGCGACCGGGACGACTTGGCGCAGGAGATCATCGTCCAGCTCTGGCGGTCGTTTGCCATGTTCGACGAGCGGGTACGGTTTTCCACCTGGATGTATCGGATCGCCCTGAATGTCGCCATTTCGTTCTATCGACGCGAGAGCGTCCGGACGCGGCACGTGGTTCCAGGAAGCGAGCATCTGCTCGAAGCGACCGACGAGACTGAGAACCCCTCCGAAGAAGTAGGACTGCTTTATCGATGGATCGAAGAGCTGGATCCGCTCAACAAGGCGCTGGTGATCCTGTATCTGGACGGGAACAATTACCAGGAGACCGCCGCCATCCTGGGAATTAGCGAGACCAACGTCGCAACCAAAATTAGCCGGCTCAAGGAGACCCTGCGGCAGAAAAAGGAAGTACAACATGGAACTCGATGAGCTCAAGGAGAAGTGGGTTGAGCACGACCGGAAGCTCGATCAAAGCATTCGGCTGAACCGGCACTTGCTGCGGGAGATGTACACCCGGCGGGCCAAATTTGCGTTGGGGAGATTAGCTGCGATGCTGGCCGCCGGGGCGCTGTTCATGCTGATTGTGATCGTTTCGTTGGGTCGCTTTATAGCGCTCCACTGGTCGACGCCGCACGTCAGCGTTCCGGCGATGATCCTTGATCTGGCGGCCATCGCGGCGCTGGCAGCGCTGATAGCGCAGATCGGGCTTGCGATGACGATCGATTACAACCAACCGGTGGCCGAGATTCAGAAGCGCCTGGAAATCTTGCGAAAGTTCCGCATCCGCTACACCCAGGCGATCATTCTGACGACGACGCTGACTTGGTGGCCCATTTTCAGTGTCGTGATGGGAGGAGTCCTGGGACTCGGAATCAGGTGGATCTTAATCAATATCGCGACCGGACTGGCGGCGCCCGCACTTGTGATTTGGGTCTTTCTGAAATTGGCACCCAGGATGAGCCAGCAGTTTCTCAAAGAGCTGGCCGGATACAACCTGAAGGCCGCATCCGGATTCTTAACTACGTTGGCGGAATTCGAAAAGGATTACTCGCCCCAGGAACGTTCCAGCATCCGCGAATATTCGCCCGAGGAATAGAGCTCGAAATGGAACTCGCGCGAGCTGAGCGGGGTGAAGTCGCACTCACTCTGCTTGCTCTGAAAAATTTGATCGGCGAAGCGGAAATAAGCGCGCACGAATTCGTCGGCCAGCACTTCGCGCGGCGGAGCGGCGGCGAAAACAAAATTGAGGCCCAGCGCGCGGCTGAAGATGGATTTGTAATCGGCCACGCCCCATTTGCGAAGCTTGGCTTGCACGCCGGTGGGCGCATCCTGGATCAGGAGTCCAGCGAAGCTCTGGAAGCAGATTCCCTTGGGAAGAGAGGCCTGGTTGCGTTCGGCAAATTCCTGGCATTGCTCGATCCAGCGCGAAAGGTCCTTGCCGACGTAATAGAGCATGCGAAGCTCGGAATAGCGGCCATCCATGAGGGCGCGGTCCAGATCGTCGCGAGTGGCTTCGCCTTGGGGCAATAAGCCTTGCAATTTTAAGTTGGCGCGCGAGCTTTCCACCAGCTTACCGGGGCCGCCGGCATCCGCGAACGGGTGCAGGATCAGGGGCGGCAACGTGCGTACGATGCTGTGGGTCAGGGCTGGTGCAGTTCCGAAGGACGATTCAGGTGCCATGACCAAAGTATGCGGAGTTACTTCCGCTCGGTCAGTAGTACCTTGGCTTCAATTGTTTGGGTACCCCGGAGAACCTTAACAAGTACTTCCTGTCCAGGATGACTGGCCCGTAGCGCGTACGTGAAATCGTACAGGTTTTGGATGGGTTTACCGTCAAACTGCGTCAAAATGTCGCCTGCCTTGAGCCCGGCCTTGGCGGCCGGGGAACCGGGGCGCACGTCGGCGAACCTTACTCCATTGGGTAGTTCGGTGAAATCGGGGATGCTGCCAAAATCCGGGCCATAGCCGCCGCCGGGCGCCTTACCGGAATGGGGATTGGCCACTTCGCCGGGCGGCTCCGTTTCCGCCACCCGCACAAATTGTGGACGCGGAGAGCTATCGGTCAGGTGATCGGCTACATCGGCAACCAGATTCAGCAGCCGGACCGCGTCGGGGGCGTCGATCTTATCCCAGGTGTCGCTCGGCTTGTGATAATCGGCGTGGAGGCCCGAGAAAAAGAACAGGACTGGAACCTGTTTAGTGGTGAACGAGGTATGGTCGCTCGATCCGTAGCCAGCCTTCTCGGTCAGATCGGCATCAAAGTCATGCTTGGGGAGCAGTTCCTTGAGCAAAGGGCCGAAAGTGGTGCCCGTGCCGACGCCGCCTACGTAGATTTTGCGATCGCGAATGCGCCCGATCATATCCATATTGATCATGGCGACGTCGTCCTTCAGAGGCAGCAGGGGATGGTTGACGAAATAACTGGAGCCGAGCAGGCCCAGTTCCTCGCCCGCGAATGTCAGGAACAGAATGCCGCGCTTGCGTTTGGGCTGATGCGAGAACCAGCCTGCCAGTTCGATGACCCCCGCTGTACCGGAAGCGTTGTCGTCGGCGCCGGGGTGCACGGTTCCAGTGAGCGACGGCGCCAAGGAGAACTGCCCGCCCAAGCCGAGGTGATCGTAGTGCGCGCCAATGACAATGTACTCACTGGTTTCACCTGGAAGATAAGCGCCGACATTGTGGACCGTTTTTATTTCCCGTGCGATGTCCACGTCCAGGTTGAGGCGTAGTTGATCGGGCAGAGCGAACGATTCCGGATGCAAGTCCTTATCGATGCCGGTCTCTATGCCTTCCAGGTTTTTGCCGCTGAGAGCCAGCCAGCGATTCACAACGTTGGCCTTCACCTGGACGAACTCGATGCCCGCGTTGTCGGGGCCCTCGGCGCCGCCGAATTTCTCCAGGTCGTCCCCATCGCCGGTATGAGTGCCGACGTCGTTCACCAGCAACACGGCCTTGGCGCCGTGAAATTTGGCGTTGGCTGCTTTGCTAAAAATCTGGGAGTGGGCGGTGTAGACCTTGCCTTCGAACACGCTTTTTTCGTCGAACTCCTGCGGTTCATGTCGCAGCAGTAGTACGATCTTGCCTTTTACATCCACGCCGGCATAATCGTCGTAATTGTATTCGGGTGCGGTGATCCCGAAGCCCGCGAATACGACGTTGCCGGATACTTCCCCGGCAGAAGAAAGATTCAGCGGGATGAAATCCTGCTGGAAGCTCAGCGATTGCGAGCCTACAGCAGTGGTGTAGGCGAGATCGTTCTTTTGGCCGAGACGCGCGCTGGTGGTGACGTCGAAATCCTGATAGTAGCTATCGCCTGAAATCGGCTTCAAATGCATGCCGCGAAACTTATCGCGAATATAAGCCGCGGCCTTTTCGAGCTCCGGCGAACCGGTAGCCCGGCCGCGCATTTCGGGAGAGGCTAGAAACTTGATGATCCCGAGATAATCGTCGCTATTGATGTTCGCGGCGAATAAGCCGAGCGAGATCAGCAGCCCGATCAGGGCAATTCGAATTCGCATTTACTTGTCGAGCGGAGACGGAATCTTCACTTCGCAACACTTCTCGTCGGGCTTTTCGGCGGCCTTGGATGTGCTGCCCGATGCGGTCTTCTGGTAGTTCAGCTCGCCGGTGATGATCTGATCGATATTCGCCCAGGGATAGTTGCCTACCAAGCGGCGTCCGTTCAGGAACAGCGTGGGAGTGGCGTCGACATGCAGCGCGCGTCCTTCGGCGAGCGAGGCATCCACTTCAGCCTCGGTGGCCTTAGTGTCGACGCAGTGGCCAAATTGGACGCCGTCGATCTCCGTCGCGGTCTTGGCGAAATCAGTCACCTGGGTCTTCAAATTGTCGGGAGTAATGTCGGCCTGATGATCGTAAATCCAATCATGATACTTCCAGAAAGCGGCCGGGCTTTGATGGAAGATGCAGCGTCCGGCGATGGATGCAGCCTTGGCCCAGGGATGAATCTGCTCCAGCGGGAAATCCTTGAACACCACATGAACCTGAGTGGGGAACGTTGTGGGCACGTTGCTGCGCAGGGTTTTCGCCTCTTCTTTGCAATTGGGGCATTCGAAATCGCCGAACTCAACCACGGTAACCGCGGCCGTGGCAGGGCCGAAACTGGGTGCGCCGGCGGTCTTTAATTTGTCAAGATCTTCCTGGAAAGGATTCTGCGCCAGATTGTAAATCACGCCCCTAATAATATGTTGTCCGTCTTTGGTGACATAGAAGGTCTCATCCTGCGAGCGGCCTTGATAGGTGAAGTGCACATCCACTTGCTGGAGATCCGTTGTGCCGGAAGGCTTGGGATCGTCAACCTTGACCTGCACCTCGGGAATTACGGCCAAAAGATGCCGGACGTAGTTCTCCATATGAACTTTGTCGAACCCGGATTTGGACTTTTCCTGCGCGGAAAGAGCAGTGAGTACCGACAGAGATAGGATGGCGAAGAGACGAAAGCGCATGTTTGATTGTAACCCGAGAATGAAGCAAACAGTAGGAATAGCATCACTCGGAAAGTAGGAGAAGTTCCAGACAACGCGAGGCATCCGCTGAAACTCTTAGTACCCTCGATCTACATAGTAACCCCGGCCTCGTACCCTCCGATTTTGATCCCGTCAGCCTATTTCGAGCCTTTTAGCGCGCCCCTACAATCGAGTCGTCATGGATTTTACCGACCTGCAAATGACTCTAACGGTGGTGCTTGTACTAACCGCCGCGGCGGTGGCCGTGTTCGTCGATCAGCGCAGAAAACACCGGCATCAGCCTCAACCGCAGCGCATTAAGTCCCATAGCCATAGCGCCACGCGCCCACGGCCCATCCGGCTTTTCGATACTGGGGCACTGGAGTATGCATCCGCGAAAAAGCTAGCCGCCGAACGTCCTCTGGAACCACTGGTAGCCACAGCCACAGCTTCACGGCCTCCGGTACAGATGCGGGTACGCGAGACTGTCACCGTTCAGATGGCGCCGACCTCTCCCTCGGCGCCATCGTCCCCGGCGGAGTTTCACAATCCGGGAAGCACGCTTCCTCCGTTCACCATCGACGCTGTTCTTTGGGAACGCCTAATCGCGAGCCAGCCAAAGCAGCATTTATTGGAACCAACGGAAGGCGCATTGGACGGCATGGAAGCAAGTCCCCGCATGATCCAGCACCATGCCGTGGATGCCTCTTCGCCTCAGCGATCCGGCCGTGTGATCCAACAGCCGGCGTTGGAAGAGATGCTCAAAACCGAAGAGCCTTTCACTGGCCTGGTGGTTTCGATCGGCATCAACGATAGCGACAGCAGCATGTGGCATAGCCAGGGCTTGATGCAATCGGTGGGCACCTATATCGCCAGTTTGCTGAGAGAAAACGATTTTTCCTGCCGCACGGCCTACGACGAGTTTGTGATGGTGTGCAACGGGGAACAAGGCGCGACTTCGCAGCGCCGCCTGAATTATATTTCCGAGCGCCTCTGGGATTACCAACTGCGCGGCATCGGCGCCTGCTCCATTTTGTTCAGCTGGGGCGGCGTGGAAATCCAAGATCGACCGTTAGCCGAGGCGATTGCTTCGGCCACGGAACGCATGCGCGAAACCAAGCGAAGCGGCAAGTCCGCCCACGCGCAACGACAGGCTGTCTGACCCACTCCTTCCTAAGGGTTACTCCAGAAACCGCCTCTTCCTTCTCCGCGGTTTCTGGAGTCTTTTTTTGGTAATGTCTGAAGTGTGCGTTGAACGAAAACAGCGAACAACTGCTTTCGATCCGAACGACATCCACCAATCACGTTTGGGAAATCGCGGAGTTGCTGCTTAAACTTAGGCAATAGGTAAATGAGCCCTAAACCTCTGTGGCCACTAGCGCTGCTAGCACTTCTATATTGGAAAGCTCCCCGGATCGTGCCATACTGCTCCAAGTTCGCGCGTGTATCAATCGCATGCACGATTGGTCTTCTTCTCCCATACCCTTGTTTACGCATCTGTTTATGGAGTGCCTCGCTGGTCGCCTGGACAGGGCACTCAAATAACAATTGTGATTGGTCTTGGGTATGCCGGAATGTTGGCCGGATTCTTAGGCGCCTCGATCTGTCTGATTCTCGACGCCAAGAGGAGCCCTTAGGCGCTATTCTTCAACGCGCATTACAGACACTACTCTTTTTTGTTCTGGGGATCAATGGGATAATCAAAGAAGACGGCAGGGCCCGCGCCCTCCTCTCCTGAAACATCCCTTGGAAGAATCCATACTCATCCGTGGAGCGCGCGTCCACAATCTTAAGAACGTATCGCTCGCCATTCCACACAATCTGCTGACGGTGGTAACTGGAGTTTCCGGTTCCGGCAAGTCGTCGCTGGTGTTCGATACGGTGTATGCCGAAGGCCAGCGCCGCTATGTGGAATCTCTGTCGTCCTATGCACGGCAGTTTCTGGAGCGCATGGAAAAACCGGATGTGGACGAGATCTCGGGCATTGCGCCGCCCATCGCGATCCGCCAGAAGAACACCACGCGCAACCCGCGATCGACCGTGGCGACGTCGACCGAGATCTATGATTACCTGCGCTTGCTCTATGCCCGCGCCGGGCGCAGCTATTGTCCCCAATGCGGCGATCAAGTGCAGCGCGACACCGTCGACTACGTTGCGAAACGGATGCTCGATCAGCCACAGGGTTCGCGCTGGTACGCTTTGTTTCCAGTGCAAGTAGGAGGCGGCACGGACGCCTTGCGCGATCATCTTTTCGAGCTGCGTAAGAAGGGTTTTAACCGGCTGTATCAGAACGGCCGCGTGTTCGAATTCTCCACGCCGGAATCGCTGCTGGATATCGATTTCGCGCAGCCGTTGTTCATCTTAGTGGACCGCTTTGTCATATCGCCCGATCTGCATCAGCGCATCGTCGACACCACCGAGATCTGTTATCGCGAAGCAGGCGAAGTAATCTTCGAAGAGGCCACGCCGCAAGACCCCAAGCCAGTGACGTTGCGCTTCAGCGAAAAGTTCGCCTGCAAGCGCTGCGGCGTTGAGCTGGTGACGCCTGAGCCGGGGCTCTTCAGCTTCAACAATCCGATGGGAGCATGCCCGCGCTGCCAGGGTTTCGGAAACACCATCGACTACGACATGGATCTGGTGATCCCAAATCCGGGGCTTTCGCTAGACGAAGGAGCCGTCGATCCCTGGACGAAACCGCAGTACGAACGGTTCGGCATCCAATTCAAAAAGGCATCGCGCGGCAAGGTTCGGACGAATATGCCTTACGGCGATTTGAACGCAGAAGAACAAGCCATGGTGGTGAAGGCGATCCACGATTCCTTCGCCGACGTAGAGACGAAGAAATACAAAGTCCACGTGCGCGTGTTTCTGAGCCGCTATCGAGGGTACGCCAATTGTCCGGACTGTCAGGGATCGCGGCTGCGCGCGGCGGCGCTGAACGTACGCATCGCGGGCCAGACTATCGCCGATGTGGCGAAGCTGAATATCGAGCAGGCCTACCAATTCTTCGAAACCCTGGAACTCTCGCCCGAGGAATCGGCCATCGCGGACAAGATCCTGATTGAAATACGACAGCGGCTGAAATTTCTGAACGACGTCGGGCTGGACTACTTGACGCTGGACCGTTTGTCGTCCACGCTCTCGGGCGGGGAAGCGCAGCGCATTCAGCTGGCCACCTGCCTGGGATCGCGCCTCGTGGGCGCTTGCTACGTGCTGGACGAACCGTCCATCGGATTGCATTCGCGCGACACCGGACGGTTGATCCGAATATTGGAAGAACTGCGCGACCTGGGCAACACGATCGTAGTTGTGGAGCACGATGCCGACGTGATGCGAGCTGCCGATCACATTATCGACATGGGACCCGGCGCGGGTGAACTGGGCGGGAAAATCGTCTTCGAAGGATCGTATCGCAAGATCATGAGCAATGGTTCGGCGACCCTGACTTCGAAATACCTGCGCGGTGATCTACACGCTGAAAGCACCGGTGAGCGGCGGGAAGTGGACCCGCGCAAGACGATCAAATTCTTTGGCGCTCGCGCCCACAACCTCAAAGGCATCGACGTCGAGATTCCGTTGAACATGATGGTGGCAGTAACCGGCGTATCCGGATCGGGAAAATCAACGCTGGTTCATGACGTGATTTTTCAAACGTTAACGCAGCGCATGCGGCAGTCCGCGCTTGAGGGCTTTGACGAAGAGCACGACCATAAGGCCGAAAAGGTGACCTGCCGCCGCGTGGAACGGGCCGAATTGATTCGCGAGGTGGTGTTGGTGGATCAATCGCCGATCGGTCGAACCCCGCGTTCGAATCCGGTGACGTACATCAAAGCTTTCGATCTGATCCGCGAAATCTTCGCATCCACGCCGGACGCAGCCAAGCGCGGCTATAACGGCGGCCATTTTTCGTTCAACATCCCAGGTGGGCGCTGCGAGCATTGCCAGGGCGACGGCACCGTGACGGTAGAGATGCAGTTCCTGGCGGATGTGGAACTAGTGTGCGAAGAGTGCAAAGGCACCCGGTTTAAGAGCGCCATTCTCGATATCCGGTATAAAGGCCTTAACATTCACGAAGTCTTGAAATTAACGGTGAAGGAAGCGCTATCGTTCTTCTCGGAATCAAAGAGATTGGTAGCCCGATTGAAGGTCTTGGCCGACGTTGGACTGGGCTATCTGCGGCTGGGACAATCGGCCACAACGCTGAGTGGAGGCGAAGCGCAGCGCGTGAAATTGGCATCGCACCTGGCGCAGTCCACGTGCAGCAGCACTCTGTTCATCTTCGATGAGCCTACGACGGGCCTTCATTTTGACGACATCGCCAAGCTGCTGGCGGCCTTTCAGAGATTGATCGAAAACGGCGCGAGCATCCTGATTATCGAACACAACCTGGATGTGATTCGCAGCGCCGATTGGGTTATCGACCTGGGCCCCGAGGGCGGCGATCGCGGCGGCAACATCGTGGCTCAGGGAACTCCGGAGCAGATTGCGGCGGCTCGAAATTCCTACACTGGGCGATACTTGAAAGAATATGCCGCAAACGCCGCACGTTGAATCGCATTTTACAGCTTCAGAATTTGTACGCGATATTGTGATCGGAATGGCGGACGGACTCACCGTTCCCTTCGCGCTTGCCGCGGGACTATCGGGCGCCGACACCACCACGCGCATCATCGTTGTGGCGGGGCTGGCCGAGATCGCGGCGGGGTCCATCGCCATGGGATTGGGCGGATATCTCGCGGCCAAGAACGATGCCGATCATTACGTAAGCGAGTTGAAGCGCGAGCAACGCGAAGTGGAAGAGATCCCCGATGAAGAAGCGCGCGAAGTGCTGGAGGTTTTTGAACGCTACGGGTTGACGCACGCCGAGGCGGTTCCCATTGTCGACTCGCTGCGGCAGCGTCCCAAACAATGGATCGACTTCATGATGCGATTCGAATTGGGTTTGGAGGAACCGGATCCCAAGCGCGCCTTACGAAGCGCTAGTACCATCGCAGGCGCATACATTGCGGGGGGGCTGATCCCGCTGGCCCCCTACATGCTGATGGCTTCAGCGGAGTCAGCCTTGCTGGTTTCCGTCATCGCAACCATTCTGGCGCTGGCGGTCTTTGGCGCAGTAAAGGGCCACTATACTGCAATGTCCGCTGGATCAAGCGCGCTCCGCACCGCGCTCATCGGTGGATTAGCCGCTGCAGCCGCCTTCGGGATCGCACGGTTGGTGTCGGCAAAATAGTTTCGCTACACAGGCACTTCGGTCTTCGCGTTGGGCGCGGCAACACCCAGATAGTCCAGCGCCTCGGCCAGGCTGCTCACGAATTTGTCAGGCGGCGATGGTTGAAATCGAACCAGAGCCCGCTCCGTCTCACCATTGAAACCCCAAACTCCAATCAGGATCTTGGTGCGTGGGAATTTCGACTTTAATTCACGGCTAAGCGTGCGGGCGTGTGAGAAAGCAAACGGCTGTATGGCTGAGATGCAAAAGACGTCCTGCGCGGTGGGTTCCATGGGGCCGAGCATGCTGAGAGGCGACAAGCCGATAGGAAACGAGATGGTTGCGCATCCGGCTTGCTCCAGCAGTTGAGCCAACATAGAGGAGGCAATTTCATCGGCCTCGTCAGCGGCGGGCAAACAGAGAATGCGCTCCGGCATGCTGGCTCGATTATTCATATCGGGCTGGTGCGAATCGGAAGGCGAACCGTTTTCGCAGAAGTCGGCGATCATTTCGCGGACGGTGAGGAACAGAAATTCCTCACGTTCGGGGTCCAGCGCGCCTTTATGCCGATCCTGTTCCGCCATCGTCAAGGCCGGAAGGATCACCGTGTCATATAACTGGGCAAGCGAATTCTCGTTTCGATATTGCTGGGCAACGGTTCGAGCTTCCATGTCGTCCATAGCCAACAAGCGCTGATACAGATGCGCGTCGGGCGCCAGCACGGGCTGATCGCCGAGCAGGATATGAAGAAAAGACAATTGCGGGACGTGCCGTCCCAACACCACCACGCACACGGTAAGAGGAGTTGAGAGGATCAAGCCGGCAGGGCCCCATAGCGCCGCCCAGAACATCGTTGTCACCAGCAGAGCCAGCGAAGAGATTCCGGTGTGTGCACCATAGAGCCAAGGTTCGAGCAGATTTCCCGTGACGAGTTCCAGCGTGGCAAAGAGCGCGAAGACCATCAGTGGTTGCCGCCAGCCGTCGAATACCGCGAGTGAAAGCAGCAGTGGCAATAATCCCGCGACCACGGAGCCGACGTAGGGAACGATTCGAAGCAGCGCAGCCACGGTTCCCCAGAGCGCCGCGTAGGGAACGCCCATGAAATACAGACCCAATCCACACAGCAATCCGAAAGCGGTATTCACGAGAAACTGAAGCATGAGATAACGGCTGATGCGGCGTGTGCCATCGGCTACTGCTTGTGTCATCAGATTCAGGCGGCTTAGTCCGGCCAGCCGGAAAATACGGTTCCGCAAGTCGCTCTCTTCCACCAATAAGAAGAGGGTGAAGACCAAAACAATACCCAACTTCGCGATTGGTCCGAGGAACGGTTTCGTGACGTCGCGCAGATAGACCAATTCGTTTTCTGGCGGTGGGACAACCTGCACTGCGAGAGGATTCGTAGGAGCAATCGGCCGTCCAGACCGCGGTCGGACCACCGGTTGCTGCGCTGGGTTCTCTTGAGGACTCGCGAGTTCCTTGCCCAGTTCCTGGACGCTTCGGGCCGCTTTTCCTAAGGCACCCTTGTTGGGTGCCCGCACTGCTGCAATTTTGTTCTGGATATTTTCGCGGTACGCTGGCAGCTCGCTCACCACCTGCACAAGCTGGTTCAAAATAACGTAGCCAATGCCGCTGGCCGTCGAGACCATCACCAGCATCACCAGCAGTGTACCGGGAACCCTCCGGATATGCATTTTCTGCAGCCAGCCCACGGCTGGCGACAAGATTAAAGTGAGGGTGACGGCCAGGGCCAGCGGAATCAGGATATCGCGTGCGAAATAGAGTACCGCAACCACTCCAGCCAGAACGGCTGCCGTACGAAACACGGAGGATTGGCCGGGACGGCTCACCGGACTGTGGAACCGTCGCTTAAGCTGGACCGCATGGCTAACCCCTTGCAGTTTCCAGGCCACTCTAAGTTATGCGATTTGCACGTGTTTGTAGACCAAGCCGCTGCGTGGCATTGCGCAGCAAGGTAAAAAGGAACGTGAACGGGTAACAAGCGATCCGCCGCGCGTCCAATGGGCGACGCCGATGAATCTAGGTGAAAATAGAAGAAGCCCTCTATGTACCTGAGTATTGCGTTGGTCTTGTTCCTTGCCTTCCAGACGAATTTCTCCCAGCAAGGACTCAAGGCCCTGGACGAAAAGCGATACCCGGAGGCTGTGCAAAGCTTGACCCAGGCCATCGCGGCCGATCCGAAGGACTACAGCCTGCACTTCAACCTGGCTCTGGCTTACAGTTTGATGGGCAAGAATGCCGAGGCGATTCCGGAGTACAAAAAGACGCTGGAGCTGAAACCCGATCTCTATCAGGCGCAGCTGAACTTGGGTATTTCGCTTTTGCGGGAAAAGCAGCCGGTTGAAGCGGCGCGCTATTTGAGCAGCGCCACTGCGGCGAATCCCAAGGAATACCGCACGAATTACTATCTGGCGGCCGCGCTTCTGGGCACGGGCGACTTCGTTAAGGCTGAGAGCGCTTACCTGGCCGCGCTGGCCATTGATCCGAAATCCCCGGATTCGGAATTGGGTTTGGCTCACGCACTGGCCGGAGAGAACAAGCTCGAAGATGCGGCTGCTCACTTCAGGAAGGCGGCGCAGCTGAACCCGGATTTTCACGATGATCTTTTGGAATTGGCCGGTATGTACGAGACGGCTAAGCAGCCGGAGCAAGCCATCTCCATCTATCAGCAGTTTCCCGAGAATCCTGGCGCGCAGGAACGGCTGGGCGATTTGCTGCTCAAGGCCGGCCGCGCCGCCGACGCTATCCCGTGCTTTCAAGTAGCGGTGGCGAAGTCGCCAACCGAGGCGAATCGTGCCGCGCTCGCCGAGGCCTACCTCAAGAACAACGAGCCCAACAAAGCGCAGCCTGTGGTGGAACAGATTCTGGCGGCCGATCCCGACAATTTCGAGATCCGCATGTTGCATGGACGCCTGATTCGCGATCAGCGCAAATTCCCTGAAGCCGCTACGGAATTCGAGCGCGCCACCAAGCTCAAGCCCGACGCGCCACAGGCCTGGAGTGAATTGGCCGGCGTCCTGGTGATGGCCGAGAATTATCCGCCCGCGCTGGCCGCCCTGGATAAAGTGGCCGCCTTGCACGCCGAGAAACCTGGGCATGTCTTTTTGCGGGCTATTGTTTTGGACAAAACCCGGGATTTGAAACCAGCGCTTGAGAGCTACCAGCGCTTTCTGCAGTTGAGCCAGGGCGAAAATCCGAATCAGGAATGGCAAGCACAGCAGAGGATCAAGACTTTAGAAAGGGAGATCCACAACAAGTGATTCTTGCCTTTCTGATCTTCCTGGCGTTTGCCGATCTCGCCGCTGTTAAGTCGGAACCCGACCTGAACCGGCGTTCCGAGCTGGCTTTGTTGAATGCCGACGAAAAGATCGACGATGCGCGCAAAGCGTATCAGGCCGGGAACGAAGCCGCCGAAACGGCGGATATACAAGAGGTGGCCGAATCGGTGACGCTGTGCTACCAGTCGCTCGAGAAAACGCGCAGCGAACCGCGTAAGAGTAAATACTATAAACGCGCCGAGCTGAAAGTAAGCGCCCTGATGCGCCGGCTGAGCGGGTTCCGGGATGAAGTGAGCTTCGACTTCCGGCCGAACGTCGAGGCGGTGCTGAAGAGACTTTCGGACATTCACGATGAGCTGTTGTCCGACATCATGAGCAGGAAAAAAGGCATACAGAATTAGAGGTAACTTCATGCGATGGTTGGCGATTTTACTGATAAGCGTCGGTTGCGGCTTCGCTCAGGAGCGCGACTTTTTGACAGCCGATGAAGTGGATCAAATCCGGGATGCGCAAGAGCCGAACGCGCGGCTGAAGCTCTACATTCTTTTCGCCCGGCAGCGGCTGGCTCTTTTGGAGCAATTCCTGAGTAAAGAAAAGCCTGGACGATCGGCGCTGATTCACGACACGATAGAAGATTACACGCACATCATCGAGGCCATCGATACCGTCGCAGACGACGCGCTGGTTCGTAAGGCGCAACTTGACGTGGGCATGAAGGAAGTGGCCAGCGCTGAAGCCGAGATGCTGGCCAAGCTGCAAAAGATCGAGGACTCAGCGCCCAAAGATCTGGCGCGCTACGAATTCGCTTTGAAGAACGCCATCGACACTACGTCCGACAGCAAGGAGCTTTCTGAAGAAGACCTGCACACTCGAGCCGGCGCAGTGGCGGCCGAAGACAAGAAAGAGAAGCAGGATCGAGATGCGCTGCTGACCGACAAAGAAAAGGCCGAGAACAAGAAAGCCAACAAAGACGCTGCCGCCACGGCCGACGATGGCAAGCCGAAGCGGAAGGCCCCCACGCTGTATAAACCGGGTGAGAAGCCTCCGGATCAGCAATAGCTGTTTACGCCGTTCGCATGGCTTCGGTTTTGTCGCCGCCCGAAATCGCCGCGTGCGCCGCCGCGAGCCTGGCGATGGGGACGCGATACGGGGAACAGGAAACGTAATCCATTCCCACGCGATAACAGAATTCAACCGAACTCGGATCGCCGCCGTGCTCGCCGCAGATTCCGATCTCGAGATTGTGATTGGTGCTACGGCCCAGTTTCACGGCCTGCTCGATTAGTTTGCCGACGCCTTCTTGATCGATGGTCTGGAACGGATCGGCCTTGAAAATCTTCAGCTCTTCGTATTTCTTTGAGAACTTCGTATAGTCGTCGCGCGACATTCCGAGCGTGGTCTGCGTTAAATCGTTAGTGCCGAAGCTGAAGAACTGGGCCACTTCCGCGATCTTGTCGGCCGTGAGCGCGCCGCGTGGGATCTCGATCATGGTGCCGATCAGGTACTTCATGTTCTTCATGCCGGCCTTTTCGAGTACTTCGTTCGCCACCCGTTCGACAATTTCTTTTTGCAATGCCAGCTCGCGCTGGAACCCAACCAGCGGGATCATAACTTCCGGAATCACCTTGACGCCCTTCTTAGCCACTTGCACCGCGGCTTCAAAGATGGCACGTGCCTGCATTTCGGTGATTTCGGTGTGGACGATGCCAAGGCGGCAGCCGCGGAACCCAAGCATCGGATTGAACTCATGTAGATCTTCAACGCGCTTAAGCAATACCGGCAGTTGCTTCTTCAAATCGCCCACCGGAATGCCGTAGTTCTCCGACATCTTTTTCTTCTCTTTGCTGCCCGCGTGCGGGAGCAGGGCGAGATCCACCATCAAGGTCTCGCGCTTAGGAAGGAATTCGTGCAGCGGTGGGTCGAGCGTGCGGATGATCACCGGGTAACCATCCATAGCTTCGAACAATCCGGCGAAATCCTTGCGCTGCATGGGCAGCAGCTTCTGCAGTGCTTTATCGCGAATCTTTTCGTCTTCGGCCAGAATCATGGCCTGCATGAAGGGAATGCGATCGGCCGCGAAGAACATGTGTTCAGTGCGGCAAAGCCCGATGCCTTCTGCGCCGAACTCGCGGGCTGCTTTGGCATCGCGCGGAATATCGGCATTGGCGCGCACGCCGAAGTCGCCACGAAACTCATCGGCCCATTTCATGAACTCGACGAACAGCGGCGACTTGGGATCTGGCTCCTTAGTCTGGGCTTGCCCGAGATAAACATCGGCGGTGCTTCCGTCGAACGAAATCCAATCGCCTTCTTTGACGACGACGTCCTTGCTCCCGACCTTCACCGTGAACTGCTTCTTGTGTTCTTCGATATGCAGGGATCCGGCGCCCACCACGCAAGGCAGACCCATTCCGCGCGCGACCACGGCCGCATGGCTCGATTTGCCGCCCACCGCCGTGAGCACACCCGCCGCTACTTCCATGCCGTGGATATCGTCGGGAGTGGTTTCCTTGCGGATCAAAATTACCGGCCCTTTTTTAACGCTTTCGACGGCCTGATCGGCGTCAAAAACCGCTCGGCCCACCGCCGCGCCGGGAGATGCGTCGATGCCGTTCGCGATCTTGGTCAACGTTTTGAGCGAAGCCTGGTCGAAGAGCGGATGCAACAATTGATCCAGCTGTACCGGAGCCACGCGCAGCACGGCTTCGCGTTTATCAATCAAGCCTTCCTTCACCATTTCCACCGCGACCCGCAGCGCGGCAGCACCAGTGCGTTTTCCGTTACGCGTTTGCAGCATGAAGAGCTTGCCATTCTCGATGGTGAACTCGAAATCCTGCATGTCGCGATAATGCTTTTCCAGGCTACTGGTGATGTCGCGCAGCTGGCGGTACGCATCGGGCATGATCGCTTCCAGGTCTGATATTGGCCGACCAGTACGGATGCCGGCCACCACGTCCTCACCCTGCGCGTTCAGCAGGAACTCGCCCCAGAAAACACGTTCGCCAGTGGATGGATTGCGCGTGAAGCCGACACCTGTCCCGGAAGTCTCGCCGAGGTTGCCGAAGACCATAGCTTGCACATTTGCGGCCGTGCCGATTTCGTCGGGGATCTTCTCCATGCGCCGGTACGTGACGGCGTTCTTGCCCCACCAGGAACGAAACACCGCATCGCGCGACATGGCAAGCTGCTCGCGCGCATCCTGCGGGAAGGCCTTGCCGGTCTCTTTCTTCACGAGTTTCTGGTATTCGCCGATGATGGCCTTCAGGTCGTCCGCCGTGAGATCCGTATCCAACTTCACTTTGGCCTTTTTCTTGCGCTCGTCGAAGATGTGATCGAACTTGTGCATGTCGATATCGAGCGCCACCTCACCGAACATCTGGATGAAGCGTCGATAGCAGTCGTAAGCGAAGCGCGGATTGGCGCTGTGTTTCGCCAGGCCTTCCACGGTTTTGTCGTTCAATCCCAAATTGAGAATGGTGTTCATCATGCCGGGCATGGAGAACTTGGCGCCCGAGCGCACGCTCAACAGCAGCGGGTCTGACGCGTCGCCCAGCTTCTTGCCCATCTTGCTTTCGAGATCGGCCAGCGCATGATCGATCTCTTGGCTGATCTCTTTGGGAACGGTATTCTTGTTCTGGAAATAGATGTTGCAGACTTCGGTGGAGATGGTGAAGCCAGGCGGTACGGGCACGCCCGCGCGGCTCATCTCGGCCAGGCCAGCGCCTTTTCCGCCGAGGACATCTTTCATCTTGCCATCACCATCGGCGGTACCACCGCCAAACGCGTAAACGTGTTTTTTCATGATTGCCTTTCTGTGACGATTTCCGAGAAGTCAGCGATCTCGGAAAATTCCTTCAGGATACGCTGGAGCAGCGTGAGCCGATTGCGCCGAACGTTCGGGTCGGGTGCGTTGACAAGCACCTTATCGAAGAAGAGGTCGATCTTCGGCCGAAGAGTGACGATGCGGGCCTCGAGCGGTTGACCATAGCTGCATTGAAACTCGTCGTATAGAGCTCGTTCAGGACCTGGTTCGATCAAAGCCTCACTGAGCGCGTAACTCGGTTCGAAGTTGGCCTGCTTCAGGATATTCTTGATGCGCTTGAAGCTGGCGGCGAGCGGTTCGAAATCGGGTGTGGTGCGGATGGCTTTGACGCGCAGCAGGCGCGCTTCAAGATCAATCAGGTCGTTCCAGCCTGCTGCCATACAAGCGCGAAGCTCGTCGTAAGCGAAGCCGCGGACGTCGCGAAAATAGTACTCCACGCGATCGCGCAAGAATTCAGATAGCTCGGCGCTCATACCCGGGAAGTCGAACTTCACTTTGCCTTCCACGATGATGCGGACCAAGCCTTGAGCAGCGCGGCGTAGTCCGAATGGATCTCTTGAACCCGTCGGTATCATCCCGACTTTGAAGCATTCCACCAGCGTGTCCCACTTGTCGGAGAGGCTTAGAATTCGTCCGCCGGGTGTGGACGGGATTTCATCTTCCATGCTGAGCGGCTTATAGTGATCGTAGATTGCACGAGCCACCTCTTCGGGCTCGCTCTGCGCGCGTGCATAAAGACCCCCGACGATGCCCTGAAGGTCGGTGAACTCCTTAACCATGTCCGTCGTGAGATCGCATTTGGCTAGCAATGCGGCGCGTTCATTTCCACCTAGTCCGGCGACCAGCTTCACTACGCGCAGTGTCTTCTCAAAGTAAGAACCGAGCTTGGCTTGAAATGTAACGGTCTTCAGATCTTCAACCCGCTCTTCTAGCTTCTTCTTCTGATCCACGTCCCAGAAGAACCGCGCATCGTTGAAGCGTGCCCGCAGCACCCGCTCGTTGCCCTGGCGAACTAAGCCGTCCGGATCGGCGTTGGTATTCATCACCGCGATGAAATGCGGGGAGAGCCTGCCGTAGGTATCTTCGACCGACAAATACTTCTGATGATGCCGCATCACTGTTACCAGCACCTCTCGCGGAAGAGACAAGTAACTGGGATCGAAACTGCCGAGGATCGGGGTAGGGAACTCAGTGATGTAGACCAGGGTGTGGAGGAGATCGGGATCTGGCTTAGCGCGCAGCGGCTTGCCGGCAAGCAGCTCCTTAATTCCAGATTCGATTTTGTCACGACGTTCCGCCGCAGACACAATGACACCGTTAGCCTTTAGCACTTGACTAAAATTCTGTAAGATCACACCTAGGGACGGCTGACCCAGAACTCGATGTCCGACAGTGATGTTCCCCGATTTTACTCCGCCGATTTCAAACGGAACCACGGCATCATCCAGCAGTGCCACCAGCCAGCGGATTGGACGGATAAAACGTTCTGTGCCTTTTCCGTTCCAAACCATGCTCTTAGGCCACTGAATCTTCAGAATCAGATTGGGTAGTTCGCGCGCCAGAACGGCAGCGGTGGCTTGGCCGGGAGTTCGCTTGCTAAACGCGAAGTACTCCCCTTTGGCGGTGCTATGCGTGGCCAACTGATCGGCAGTCGTGCCCATTTTCTTAGCGAATCCAGCCGCCGCGCCCGCTCCAGCAGATTTTGACGGACCCATTACCAGCTCTTCGAGATCGGCTTGCCGATCCAGCAATCCTTCGGCCCGCAAGACCAAACGGCGCGGCGTTGCGTCCACCGAGCTCACCCGTCCACCCAAAGCATGTTGATCCAGTAATGCTTGAAACATATCCTGCAAATTGTTCAATGCAGGAATGATCATCCAATCCGGAATTTCCTCGGTGCCGATCTCCAACAGGAACGGCAGGCTCATGCCACCGCCTCAACCTTCGGAGCGATTTCCTTCATCCACGCATCCGCCACGCCCAGCGCAAGCCTGCGAACACGTCCGATAACGCCAACGCGCTCCGTCACGCTAATCGCCCCACGCGAATCCAGCAGATTAAAGATGTGCGAACACTTGAGGACTTGATCGTAAGCAGGCAACACTACACCGCTTAGCTTGATCAACCGCTGGCATTCCTTTTCGTGCAGATCGAACAGTTGCCACAGCATGCCAACGTCGGCCAGTTCGAAATTGTATTTCGAAAACTGCTGTTCATCTTTCAGGCGCACGTCGCTGTAGCGGAATCCAGGAGTCCAAATAATGTCATAGACACTGTCGACATTCTGCAGGAATGCCACGATGCGCTCCAGCCCATAGGTGAGCTCGGCCGGCACCAGATCCAAATCGAACCCGCCGCATTGTTGGAAGTAGGTGAACTGCGAAATCTCCATGCCGTCCAGCATCACTTGCCAACCGATGCCCCAGGCCCCCAGCGTCGGCGCTTCCCAGTTATCTTCTTCGAACTTGATGTCATGCTTCGCCAGGTCGATGCCAATCGCCTTCAGGCTTCCGAGATACAGATCGATGACGTCGGCTGGAGCTGGCTTCAAAATCACTTGCAGCTGCTGGTGCTTGTACAAACGGTTCGGATTCTCGCCGTAGCGCCCGTCGGCCGGGCGGCGGCTGGGTTGGACATAAGCCACGCGATACGGTTCCGGCCCAAGAACCCGCAGAAATGTTTCGGGCGCCATGGTGCCCGCGCCCACCTCGACATCGTACGGTTCCTGAATGATGCAGCCGCGTTCAGACCAATATTGCTTGAGACGAAGCACCGTCTCCTGGAACGTCAGGCCCGTGCTCACAACGCCTCCAGTATGGCCGTCGTTCGCAACTTGCGCTCCACGTGATCTTCAATCAGACGATTGAGCGCGCGTCTTACATCGGCGCCGGTCTCTTTAGTCCACGCTCGCGCGGTCAGCTGCTGGATGGGCGTCACAAGCATCTCTTCTATGATGGCGCGCGAATCGGCGCCCACGCGAAGGTCCGGCAAAAGACCCGCCAATCGCACGGCCCACAGCGCAAAGTAGGTCACCGCGGCCCAGACATTCCCGCCCGCGTGCAGCGAATCGAGCACGACGATGAGCAGGCGAAAATGGCGCTCGTTGGTTTCGTTCGGTGGCAACAGCTGCTCGGTAATTTCCGCCAGATAATCGAGCGCGACACTCGATTCGTAGTTTGAGGCCAATGCGAACTGCGATTGTGTCAGTTCACAGGAATTAAGGCTAACCAGCTCGCGATTCTCCTTCTGATAGTAAGAAACCGTTGCATGCGACAAGCGTTCCAAACCGGAACCGAAGCTGCTTTTCGGCCGGCGCGCCCGCCGCGCCACGCCTCTCAGCTTGCCCTGATCGCGCGTGAAAAAACTGACGACAAGGTCGGCTTCACGAAACGGATAAGTCTGCAGGATGAAGCTGTCGCTCATTCGAGCGGGCATTCGGGCGAAGGCACTTTAAGTGACTAGATTAGCAGGTTTGCCGGAAACTTGTGTCGATTGCGGAGAAGTAAAAAGCTGGCCGGTCTCTTTGGAGAGAAGCACCCACAGACCGTAGATATCCCAGCCTGCCACCATTAGAAAAAGAATCATCGCTACCACCGAACTGCGTCCCAGCCATACACACAGCAGCAGCTTTGCCGCAAAGGTGCCGGCGGCCGTATATCGAGCCCAGCTTTGTTGGTGCGACAGTCCCCAACTTGCGATGAGGTAGAGGATGGAAAAGACGATCAACGCCGTGGACATGAACGTGGCGATGAACGTGATACTGGACATTTCTTGGGCACCGGGGACGGCGTTGGATGAGGCGCCGGAGTTCAATAGGACGCGAGCGAGAAGCAAAGCCATAACCCCACAGCCCGCTCCACCCACCAGGCCGGCGATCCCAACCTTCTTGAGGCCTTTCGCCAGCATGGTGACATGGCGTTGTGCATCGTCGGAAGTGTGAATAAAGAATGAGCCGCTCGACATCACTCGGGAATATCGGCAGCCGGGTCCCCGGCCTTTAGCCGACCGCTATTTGCGGGCCGCTTGGTAGACTTTTGAAAATGGCGGACGAATCCCTAATTGCCGGGCTTTGTGCCACTTGCGCGCATGTTCGCCGCGTCACGTCGGACCGGGGTTCGGTCTTCTATTTATGCCAGCTCTCTAAGGTTGACCCGGCGTTTCCTAAGTACCCCAGGCTGCCTGTGCTCCAGTGCGCGGGTTATGAACGCGATCCGCCTAAGGAGCGCAGCCCGTCGCGATAAGGACTTTGTGGGCCAGTTCGCCACTCAGTGGCGCTCTCTTTGTGACGGGCATTTAGGGATCGACCGGAAACTCGCCTAGCGCGAAGTCACTCCATGCTGCCTTCTCTTCGACTTCTTTGTCAGATAGCGAGGAGTAATAGCCCGACACAGATTTTTCAATACTCGCTCGTTCCTGACCACGGCGAACGGCTTGGAGAATTTCCTCCAGCACCGAGGAATTGGCCGCAGCGCGACGGCGCTTGCGAAGCGTCTCGAGAAAAGCCACGGACTCCGACGTGTGCGCGCTTAGCGCCTACTTCGCGAGCGAACGCGCGGCAGCCAGCGCCGTCTCGTAATTCGGATGATCGGCCACTTCCTTCACGTATTCGACGTGCTTAATGGTGTCATCTTTGTCCAATACGAAAATAGCGCGGCTCTCGATCCGCATATCCTTGATCAACGTTCCGTAGTGTTCGCCGAACGAGGCCGACTTGTGGTCGGACAGCATCTTGATCTTGTCGATTCCGAAATTTCCGCACCAGCGCTTCTGCGCGAAGGGAAGGTCCATGCTGATGGTAAAAATCTCCACTCCCGGCAGCTTGGCGGCCTCTTCGTTGAAGCGCTTGGTCTGCGCGTCGCACACCGGCGTGTCGAGCGACGGCACCACGCTAAAGATGCGCACGGATTTTCCGGTGCCCGCTAAATTCACAGGCTGGAGCCCGTCATTCACCGCATTAAAATCGGGCGCTTTGTCGCCGGCCTTCAACTCCGGGCCCACCAGCGTCAGCGGGTTCCCTCTCATCGTGGTTGCTCCAGGTCTTTCCATGATTCTCCTCGGTATGTTTGATTGAATTTCGACCTATTGTAGCAACTCGTCAAACTTGGCTAGCTGGTTCGTTGGCAATTGGCACGCGTAGTTTTCGCAGACGTACGCGGTTGCTTTGCCGTCGATCATCCGCATGCCGGCAGCGGCCGGAAAGAACGGGGCATCGGCGAGAAGTGTGATCGTGGTGGGAAGAAATCGCGCCCGAACGTCGCGCAGGAACATTTCAGGAGCCCCGGCAATCACTATCTCGCGACGAGCGCCCAGGTAGTAATCGAGCCCTACCAGTATCTGCGGCACCGCCACCGACTGCTGAGTGATCTTCGACCCCAGTGCCCGCAGTGTTCGTTCGGCGGATTCCCGATCCTCTGCGCGGTCGGTGAAATGCGCCAGCTTGAGCAGATCCACCAGCGCGAACGCGTTTCCCGATGGCTCTGCGCCATCGTAATCGTCTTTCATGCGCAGCACCAGATTGCTATCGCCCGCCGCGGTGCTGAAAAACGCGCCTTCGGCTGAGTCCTCGAACAACTCGCGCATCTTGGCGGTCAGCCGGATCGCCATTTCCATGTGGCGCGGGTCGAAGTCCGCTTCGTATAGATCGAGTAGCGCTGCGATGAAGAACGCATAGTCATCCAGAAAACCTGCGATGGCAGCATCGCCATCCCGATAGCGACGCCGCAGCACGCCCGAGGTCGCATCATACATTTTCGAAAGGATAAACAAAGTTGCGCGCTGGGCAGCCTCCAGATATCGTGATTCATCCAGCACCTGCGCTCCTTTGGCCAACGCCGAAATCATCAAGCCGTTCCAAGCGGTAAGGATCTTGTCATCCAGATGTGGCCGCACGCGCTTGGACCGGATAGCGAGCAGCGTCGATTTGCTCTGCTGCAATTGGGCCTCAGTTGCATCGTCGAGCGATTCACGCAGATACAATATGTTCTTGCCCGGGAATTCGCCGTGCGGATCCTCGGCCACATTTCCGTTTTCCTCGACGCCATAAATCGACGCGAATTGTTTGAATTGCGCATCGCCCAGCGCTTGCTTTAATTCCGCCACGGTCCAAATATAGAATGCGCCTTCGCCCTTTTCCTTGGGATTATTCGGATCGATCACGCTGTCGGCATCCTCCGCCGAATAGAAGCCGCCCTCAGGATGCGTCATGTCGCGCAACACATAATCAAGGGTGCTGCGCGCGATCTTCGCATAGAACGGATCATGCGTGATCTGGAAAGCTTCCAGGTAAGAGATGGTTAGCTGGGCCTGATCGTACAGCATCTTTTCGAAGTGTGGAACGAACCAGCGCTCATCCACCGAATAGCGATGAAAGCCGCCACCCAGTTGATCGTGCATGCCGCCGTTGGCCATGGCGCGCAAAGTCTCGAGCGTCATATCGAGCGCTTCTTGCCGGCGGGTGCGGGCATAATATCGCAACAGGAAATTGAAGACCACCGGTCGCGGGAATTTCGGCGCGCTACCGAATCCGCCATGGGCCGAATCGAACATCCGGCGGAAATGCTGGAAAGCGGAATCGAGCGCGGTTTTGTCGGGCATGCCGATGGAGGGTGCTCCTGCGCCCGTGTATTGCGCCAACTGTGCGACAACATCGCCGCTGGATTGCAGGATGCGGCTGCGCTCGTTCCGCCAGGCTTCGGCGATGCGCTCCAAAATCGCGCCAAACCCTGGCCGCCCATAGCGATTGTCGGGCGGAAAATATGTGCCGCCAAAGAACGGCTTCAGCTCAGGCGTCAAGAATACCGACATAGGCCAGCCGCCGCTCCCGGTGGACGCTTGCACAAAGGTCATATAGATGCGATCGACATCGGGGCGCTCTTCGCGATCCACTTTCACCGGCACGAACCATCGGTTCAAAATGCCGGCGAGTTCTTCGCTCTCGAACGACTCGCGCTCCATCACGTGGCACCAATGGCAGGTCGAATAGCCGACGGATAAAAAGATGGGCTTGTCTTCGGCGCGCGCTTTTTCAAACGCGGCCTCGCCCCACGGATACCAATCCACCGGATTGTGGGCGTGCTGCTGCAGGTAAGGACTCTTTTCGCTGATGAGGTGATTGGACAAGGTGCCTCGATTTTACCGTGGCGGTGGTGTGGTGTCGAAACGGCGCCCTTCGATCGCCGTTATGCCTTAGAAAAAACCTCTTGTTCGGAAAACCGAACACGCGATCCAGCCCGACTCGGCGCAGACGCACGTGTGTTTAACCAATAATCAACATCACAGCCACCGTCATTTCTGAAAACCGAACAGATTACAGCCCCGCGCCTCCGATTTCGCACCAATGCACGCGCTATCGAGGCCGTTGATGGCCCTAAGTGAGTAAACTTTGTGCTTGACGAAAAAGCGTTTAGCTGTACGAATATATTCGTGCAGTCGTTTCCGGCTGTGTGCACTTCCCGAGAAAGGTTGGAGACTCATGAACGTCCGAAGGGCTGTTCTGGCCGTGATGTGCCTGCTTGTTTCTGTAGGCTCCGCATTTGCGCAACCGCGTGTCGATCCGCTCAACATGTATGAACGCGTGATCGCCATTGTTCCGATGGTGGGGAACGGCACGGCAGCAGAACCCTATCGTCCAGCCTATGCGCCGCTGGCAGCGGATCTCGACGCGACGGGGCTTAAGGGTGTCATGGGCTTCGCCGCTGTAGTGAGCGACGACCGGAATTTCGCGCTGATAGAACTCGTCGCGCGCGACCGAGCGGTGTTTGCAAAGATCCTCGCAGATACAGCGATCCAGACGTTCCTCAAGGGGCGCGACAAGCGTTCGGATGCCGAAGCTGCATTCCTGAACTTGAAAAAGAATTTCTCGATCGGCCATTTCGGAGTGATTGTGCCATGAAGGTCCTCGGAGTGCTCGCCCTTGCGGGGCTTCTGGTAGGGCCCTTGGTTGCACAATACACGTACGACTACCCAAACCTTCTTAATCCTGGCGTCCCATCGCAATGGACTCTGAACTCATCTATTATTTGAACGGTAGTGGTTTGGGAGGCGTCGGCTCCGGCATCTTCGTTCCCACGCTCCCGACGCCAAGCAATGGATACGAAATCAATACCACGCTCGGGATTCCTTCATACGGTGCTGAGTATACTCTATTCCTCAGGGCCACCTCGAACGCGCA
>Ga0210383_10000988_pt1 | contig 26178 bp, 26 predicted proteins | sample IncBWC14OmetaG_FD_160072 | JGI IMG/M metagenome (GOLD analysis project Ga0210383, IMG submission 160072) | Forest soil microbial communities from Barre Woods Harvard Forest LTER site, Petersham, Massachusetts, United States - Inc-BW-C-14-O ... | reverse complement strand
CGCGGAAGAAGATCCCGACAGTTGGGCCAGCGGCACTGGAGCTCAATCTGGTGATCCACGAGCGAGCCAGGCTGGGGATCGTGAGCGCTCTCGCAGTAAACGACGCGCTCAGCTTCAACGATCTGAAGAAACTGCTGGAGATCACGGATGGAAACCTCAGCGTGCATGCCCGAAAGCTCGAAGATGCTGGCTACGTGAAGTGCTCGAAGTCGTTCGTGGGTCGCCAACCGCGCACGGAGTTTCGCTTGACGGCCGCGGGGCGACGCGCGCTCGAAGGATATTTGCTGCAGATGGAGTCGGTGATCCAGTCGGCGCGAAAGGGCTAGCGCTAACTCGGGGCCATGTGGCCCCTTTTGTTTTGTCCCAGTACTTTGCATCACAAAGTACTTGTTAAAGAGGTCATGATGTATAGCAACGGCAACTTCGAATCGCACCTGGCGGCCTTGTGCTTTCTGGGGACCCTGGGGCTGAGCATTTTGCTAGCCATCGCTAGCCTCGCGCTCTGGTTTACGCGCCGCAGGTGGACCCGGTATTCCCTGCTGGCAATCGCCTTACTGCTCGGAGGGTATGCCGCCCTGCTTGCGTTCTTTTCCTGGGCAAGTTACGACCGCACCGTCGCCCGCGGCGACGAGAAGTTCTACTGCGGAATGGACTGCCACATCGCCTACTCGGTACGGAACGTCGAGCGGTTCAAGACCATCGGCGACGCCATGGCCCATGGCGAGTTCTACGTGATCACCCTGCGCTCGCACTTTGACGAGCGCACCATCGCGCCCTGGAGAGGCAATGGCGCTTTGACGCCGGATCCGCCTACACTCGTGCTGGTCGACGGAAGCGGGCGGGAGTGTCCGGTTTCGGCGGTTGGGCAGAAGGGCTGGGAGGCAGTTCACGGCCAACCACATTCCCTTCGCGATCCATTGCGGCCTGGAGAGTCGTACGAGACGGCCTGGGTGTTCGACGTGCCTGCCGAGGCCCAATCGCTCCGGATGTTTGCCGGGTGGGACGGTTTCCCGTCGTACCTGCTCATTGGGGATGAGGCAAGTCGGGCACATCGGAAAACGTACTTCGCGCTCGACTAATTGCTGCAAGACAAATTTCACGACTGTTTAGAATCAATGGTTTGGGAGAAAATTGTTCGCAAGCAGTTGATTTATATGGTAGTTATACGTATCCATCAGTGCCCGTTGGACTTAGCGGCATAAATCGCCGGTTTTGACCTCAAAATCGGTCATACTTTACATACTTTTCATACCAACAAACGACATACTTTACATACAAGTCACACTCATTTTCGGCTCCAAATGATGTCAAAGAACACACCGTCCCGCGCGCTGAGCGCGGATGCGCGGCGAGAGACACCAATCCCTCCCCTCGCCGTTCGTCGATTAAACAAGAAGCCACGCCGACCGCGAAAGGACGTGGAGCACGTGGCCGTGTGATAAGGCGGACGCTCGGGCTGAAGCCCTCGCGTCGATGTGTCGTCCCTGCCGGGACTCCCGATCTGTAAACGAGTGTACCCAGGTTGAAAGAGACTGTTACGAAACTCTGCCGTCGCTCCGCGACTCGCATGAAATATCCCACTGAACCCAGCGTTTCGCCTTCGGCTTCACGCCAGGCTAGATTATGGCGTGCCTCCGGCACTCGAACTTCGTTGTCTTCCACCGCATAGGACGAGCGTAGAGTTCGTAACGGCCTCTGAAAACGCTGGGCTTAGATATGCCGTCCCTGCCGGGACGGAAGTGTCCTGGATTCTGGCTCAGTTGGCGTAATTGCTGTGCCTCGCCTGAGGACCTCCCAGGTTAGCGCCGAAAACCGCGGCGCGAACTGGGGCACCTAGACACTGGAAAGAGCGTTCCGATTAGCGGCACGACTAAACAGGCTGCTGAAAAAGTCCGGAAGGCGGGTTCCTCGCGGACTGAAGTCCGCTCGGACTGGCAAAAAATGAACGCCTTCGACGCTGGCCTAAAGCCAGCTCTACCCAAAATCGCTTTTTTCGGCAGCCTGTGAAGTCGTGCCCTTTCAAACCGTGAACCCTTACTTCTTCTCGCTGCCGACGATGCCGCGAATGGTCCAGAAGTCGTGGGCGAAGCCGGAATCGCTGATGAGGCTGTAGGGCATCCAGAAGTAGCCCTTGAGGCCAAAGTCGGTTCCCCACGAATTCCGCACCAGTACCGCCTGTTTGCGGTCGTCGTAGCCGACGGCCATGACGGCGTGACCTCCGTGTGCTGGGTCGTGTCGCTTGCGAGGAATGGGCATCATGCCGCCTTCCCATTTGTTAGTGATCGGGGGCTCGAAGCTGGGATGCATCCAGAAACCGAAGACGAACGGATGGCGGTCGGCGAGGCAGTTCTTCAAACGGTGGAGGAAGGTTTGCGGCGTGAGCGACCGGTGTGAAATGCGATAGTACGCGGCAATCCTATGTTTCACCGCGGCTTCATACGCCGCGGGCAACGGTTTTCTGATGACGGCGTGAGGGTGCTGGTTGTAGGGATGCAGGATTTCCGGGCAAGCGCCGTACTTGGCCATGACCTTCATGGCATCGCGCAGGTTGACCGAAGGCTTCAGACGCTTCTCATGCGCGATGGGACGCTCGTTGTAGTAAATGAAAAGCCGGGACGGATGGATGGCTCGCATCTTGTGCAAGCGATGTTCGTAGTGAACCGCGGCGGCCACCGCGTGAGCGGTGCACGTCCCCAAGCGTCCCTGGTCCTGGATCGGTGGACACAGGCGGCGCAGGTCGACGCGCGATGGCAGATGTTTGCGGATGCGTTCCGATTTTGGAGGATAGAGGTAATCGGCCGCATCGGGGCGGTCTCGAACGAGAGTGTAGCGCGAATAGTTGGTCGTCATAGGGGCCTTGTATTGATTGGGGACTATACACCATCTTGCTGCGTTTGAGACCCTCGGCTGAAGCCCTCGTTATGATCTGTCGCCCCGCTGATGCGACGGGCGCTGGCGATTGACGAGCAATCCTACGGCCCTGAACATGCCGATGTCGCCAGAGACCTCAACAACCTGGCCCTGTTGCTGACGGCGACGAACCGGCTGGAAGAAGCGGAGCCGCTGAAGAGGCGCGTAGTCGGGATAATCGAGAAATCCTACGGTCCGGAGCATCCCAACGTGGCGGTCGCTCTCAACAACCTGGGCCGGTTGCTGCAAGATACGAATCGACTCGAGGAGGCGGAGCCGCTTTACCGGCGGGCGGTCGAAATCACGATGAAATTCGCGCATGACACCGGCCACAAGGATCCGCATCAGCAGTCGCGTATTGATAATTACGCGTATCTGCGATATCAGGTCGGCTACTCCGAAGAGCAGACTCTTGCTCGGCTGCGAGAGATCGCGGCGGAGTACGGGGTTTCGCTCGGCGAGTAGGGTGCGGGAAACAGCTGGTTGTAATACGGAATATTACTTGATATGGTGGCGGTATTATGAGCAGCAATGAGAAGACCATCAGCTTCCGGGCCGATGCGGAGAAGATCGATGAACTCGACAATCTGGCCACCGCGCAAGACCGTTCGCGAAGCTATTTGATCAATGAGGCCATCAGCAACTACATCGAGTTGCATGCCTATCAAGACGCGCTGGTGCGCCAGGGGTTGACCGAGATGCGGAAGGGCCGTTTGGTCAGCCATGAGGAAGTGGTGAAGCGTCTCAAGAAGACGGGACGCGCCAGCGGATGATCGAGTGGACCGAGCAGGCAACGCAGCAGCTCGACCAGGTGCGCGACTACATAGCCCTTTCCAACAGCGAGGACGTAGCTGACCGGGTAATGCTGCGGATCATAAGCAGTGTGGAACGGCTGGCGGCCTTTCCCATGTCCGGAAGGTCGGGACGGGTGCCGGGGACACGCGAACTGGTCATCCCAAATACGCCGTTCATCGCGGCGTATGCAGTGGATAAGACCCGCATTGTGATTCTGGCTGTTTACCACGGGGCGCACCGGTGGCCGGAGACGTTTTGATGCAGAGTGGCATTCCGAGGAAAATCCCACCGCGCCAAGTGAAGTCGGGATGGGCGCCCAGCACTGGTTTCGTTGACAGGTGCCGCATTTCTAGTCTATTCTTAAGACTTTGGTAGTCCTGCGTTTGCCCGCCTAGGGGTTTCCTGCGCGTTCCAGCGCCACGAACTCAGCGGCTCTTTCGCGGTCTTTTCTAAATTCTGGGAGAGTTCACGATGTCAACGTATTTCCCCAAAGGGGAAATTGCGCGTAAATGGTTTGTTGTCGATGCGTCGGGCCAGACATTGGGCCGGCTGGCGTCGCGCGTGGCGCGCATCCTCGCGGGTAAAGACAGTCCGCAATACACCCCGTTTCTCGATACCGGCGATCACGTAATCGTGATTAACGCCGGACAGGTGAAAATTACCGGCCTGAAGGCCGACAAGAAGACCTACTACAGCTATTCGGGTTTCCCCGGCGGCATCAAGGCCGAGGAGTACAAAAAGCGCTTTGCGCGCAAGCCGGAGATGGTAGTGGAAGAAGCGATCAAAGGCATGTTGCCGCACACGAAGCTGGGTCGGCAGATGGCCTCGAAGCTGAAGGTTTATAAGGGCGACAAGCATCCGCACGCGGCGCAGAAGCCGGCGGAGCTGGTAGCCGCCGCGAAGTAGAAAACTCCCGCTCAAGCTTCGCTTGAACGGGGCACCCGAGAGAGATTTTAGATCCCACCCCTTCCCAAAAAGAGGGAAAGGATGGGGCACCCAAGGATTGAAATGGCAGAACTGGTTCAGTATTACGGTACGGGACGGCGCAAATCGAGCGTGGCCCGAGTGTTTCTTCGCCCCGGCAGCGGCGAGTTTACGGTCAACGGCAAGCCGTTTAACACCTACTTCGTGACCGAAGAGCAGCGCACCATGGCGAAGTCGTCGCTATTGCTGACGGAGACGGCGGGCAGCTTCAACGTAATTTGCACCTGCGCCGGCGGCGGCGTGAACGGCCAGGCGGGCGCGGTCCGCATGGGCGTGGCCCGCGCGCTGCAGGAGTTCAATCCTGAACTGCGCGCCAAGCTGAAGGCTGAAGGCTTTCTGCGCCGCGATGCACGCGGCAAGGAGCGCAAGAAGTACGGCCAGAAGGGCGCACGCAAGCGCTTCCAGTTCTCGAAGAGATAGTTGTCAGTGTTCAGTTGTCAGTTCTCAGTTAACTGACAACTGGTATCTGACAACTGACAACTCCTGCTTTGTGGTTCCGGGGGCGGGGGGAAGAAGTAAGTGCCGGAACGAATCTTTCCGCACCCGCTGATTCAACGGGGCGGGGCACGGAAATGTAATCCCAGACGATCCGGCTAAGGCCGCCGCGAGGGATGCAAGCTAGGAGGTAGCTTGGCAAACATCACGATGAAGGAGTTGCTCGAAGCCGGCGTTCACTTCGGGCACCAGACCAAACGTTGGAACCCGAAGATGAAGGAATATATCTTCGGCGAGCGCAATGGGATATACATCATCGACCTGCAGAAGACGCTAAAGATGTTCAAGGAAGCGTCGAAGTTTGTGCAGGACCAGGCGGCGGAAGGCAAGCTGGTGCTGTTTGTGGGCACCAAGCGCCAAGCGCAGGACGCCATCGCGGAAGAAGCGAACCGCTGCGGCATGTTCTACGTGAACCAACGCTGGCTGGGCGGATTGCTGACCAACTGGATCACAGTGCAGAAGTCGGTGAAGCGGCTGAAGGAGCTCGACGAGATGGCCACCGATGGCCGCTACGAGCTGCTGCCGAAGAAAGAAGTCGTCAAGCTGGAGCGCGAGCGCAAGCATCTGCAGGCGAACCTGGCGGGCATCAAGAGCCTGAACCGGTTGCCGGATGTGGTGTTCGTGATCGACTCGAACAAAGAGCAGATCGCGGTGAAGGAAGCGCGCAAGCTGGGGATTCCGGTGGTCGCGGTGGTCGATACGAATTGCGACCCGAGCGAAGTGGATTACGTGATCCCGGGTAACGATGATGCGCTGCGGGCGATCCGATTGTTTGCTTCGAAGATTGCCGATTCAGTGGTCGAGGGAGCGCAGGCCGTGACTGACAAGCAGGAGGCCGACATTCAGGCGGGCGTGCAGTACAGTGCGGACGCCGAAGCTGCGGCAGCCAGCGCGAGCGAGGCGGGGACTGCCCCGGGGCTCGATGCCAGCGAAATGGAAGATGTGAGCATGGAGGAGGTCCTGGGCAAGGGCGCACGGCGTGCGGCACCTGCCGAGGATACCGTCGAGACTCCAAGCGCGTAAACGCAGCCGAGAGGCTGACGGAATGGTTTTAAGACCCGCGCTGACCGTTGGCGCGGGTCGTTTTGTCAGGAACGCAATCTAATACTGGAAAGACCAAAAGAGCTGATACAGCAGAACAGGATTTTCGAACAATGGGAACTACAACTGTGAACATTACTGCCGCTCAAGTCAAAGAACTTCGCGACAAGACCAACGCTCCCATGATGGACTGCAAGAATGCCCTGGCTGAGGCCAAGGGCGACATCGAAGCCGCCATCGTGGTGCTGCGCAAGAAGGGCGTGGCGACGGCCGCCAAGAAAGCGACCCGCGCGACCAGCGAAGGCTCGGTGGCGAGCTACATCCATGCTGGCGGAAAGATCGGCGTGCTGGTGGAAGTTAACTGCGAGAGCGATTTCGTGGCGCGCACTGACGATTTCAAGACGTTGGTCCACGACATTGCGATGCACGTCGCCGCGACTGATCCGCGCTACATCCGCAAAGAAGACGTAACGCCGGACGCGTTCGAGAAAGAGAAAGATATCTACCGCGCGCAGGCAGCCGCGACCGGCAAACCGCCGGCGGTAGTGGAGAAGATCGTCGAAGGCAAGATGGGCAAGTTCTACGAGGAAGTCTGCTTGTTGGAGCAGCCCTTTATCAAAGACCAGACCATGACGGTGCATCAGTTGATCGCCACCGTGGTGGGCAAACTGGGCGAGAACATCTCGGTCAAACGGTTTGCCCGCTTCAAGGTGGGCGACGTCAATGAGACGGTCGCCGTCAGTAAGGCGGCCGACCAGGCTGCCGAGTAAAGAAGTCACCTAAGCATGATCGAGCGGGGCGGGATTGATTCCCGCCCCTCTTATTTTTGCTGCTGCGAGTCGCGGAGGGCCGACAGAAAAGCTTCGCCGTACTTCTCGACAATCTTGGGGCCGATGCCCGAGATCCGTAATAAAGCCGCGGCGTTGGCAGGAGCGTGGCGGGCTACTTCCTTCATGGTCTTGTCGTGCATAACGCAAAAGGAGGCGACGCTGTCCTTTTTGGCGAGTTCTCGGCGAATCTCGCGCAAAGCCTCAAAACGCAATTCAGCACTCGCATCCAGTGGCACGTCGGGCGTGCTTTTAACCTTGGTGGACCGGTCGCGCGACAGCCGTGGCGATGCAGCGATCCTTTCCGGCGGACGCTTCACTCTTCCCCGGCAAACATCGCAGCCACAGCCGGAAATGGGATCGCGCTGGCCGAAGTAGTCGAGGATCATCAAGCGGCGGCAACGCGTCGCCGAGACATACTGCTCAAGGGCCTGAAGTTTGCGATTTGCGCTGGCCTGCAGACGAGCAATATCGGCGTCACTGAGATGTTCGTTGTTATCGCCGGTCTTCTCGATGAAGAACCGCTGAATCACAAAATCGCGCGGCGAGTGATAGAGAACGCAGGTGGCGGTGCGGCCATCGCGTCCAGCCCGGCCTGCCTCTTGGTAATACGCCTCCACACTGCCCGGCAGGTTGTAATGCAGCACGAAGCGAATGTCGGGCTTGTTGATTCCCATACCGAAGGCGTTGGTGGCGACGATGATCGCGCCTTTGCTTCGCATGAAGCGCTCTTGGCTCTCTTTGCGGCCCGCCTGGGACATTCCAGCGTGATAGCCGCACACCGTCCGGTCGGGAAGTTCCTGTTCGAGATAGGCGGTGAGCTGCTCAACCGTTCTGCGCGTCGCGCAATATACGATCCCGGTTCCGGGCGAAGCAGCCAATCCGCTGAACAGTGCGGCATCCTTGTCGCCGTCGTTGCGGAAGTAGCGGGCAGCATAACGCAGGTTGGGCCGGTCGAAGCCGGTGACGTGCATTTTGGGCGAGCGCAACTTCAGGGAGGTCACGATGTCGGTACGCACCTGCGGAGTTGCGGTGGCCGTCAACGCTACAGTGACGGGCGAACCCAGAGCCTCGCGGATCTCGGCCAGCCGCATATAGTCTGGGCGAAAGTCGTGTCCCCAGAAGCTGACGCAGTGGGCTTCGTCGACCACGAAGAGGCGCGGCCGAAGTTGCGGCAGCAGGGCACGAAACGAGGGCGCGGCAAAACGTTCCGGCGCTACGTACAGAATCCCTGCGAAGCCAGCTTGGAGTTCGCGTAGCGTTTCGCGCTGCCTGGCCGAATCTTGCGAGCTATTGAGCAACCGTGACGGTACATCCAGTTCGCCCAACTGACGCACCTGATCGGCCATCAGCGCGATCAGCGGCGAGACTACGATCGTCAAGCCTCCCAGCGCGACCGCGGGAAGCTGGTAGCAGAGGCTTTTTCCGGCACCGGTAGGCATGACGCAGACCGCATCACATCCAGCGATAACGTCTTCAATAATCTCGCGTTGGTACGGACGAAACTCTGAGAGCCGGAATACGCGGTGTAATAGTTCGTCGATAGGTAACATTGGGCTGGTTACTACGCCTCGTACCACTCTATGCCGTCTTTCATCGCCAGTCACCACAGCATAAACAACACTAGCGCATTTCCGCGGCGGAGAATCCTATTTTGGGAACACTCCGCGATAGCGAGATCGGTTCTTGCCCGCCGGAGATAGCGTCGAGGCCTGCTGCTAAACTGGAGGGTTGAGCTCCACCAATATCTCTTATCATGACCACACCTGCATTCAAGCGCATACTTCTCAAGCTTTCCGGCGAGGCATTGGCGGCGGGCCAGGGCTTCGGCGTCGATAACACGCGTGTGCACGAAATCGCGGCGGAAATCTCCGATGTGTACAAGCTGGGAGTGCAGATCGCGATCGTGGTGGGTGGAGGGAACTTCTTCCGCGGCGTGGCGGAGCAGGCCAAGGAGATGGACCGCGTGTCGGCCGATCACATGGGCATGCTGGCGACGGTCATCAACGCGCTGGCGCTGCAGGACGCGCTGGAAAAACAGAGCGTCTGGACACGGGTGATGAGCGCCATCGAGATGCATGAGGTGGCTGAGCCGTTCATTCGGCGGCGCGCCATCCGGCACATGGAAAAAGGGCGCGTGGTGGTGTTTGCGGCAGGAACGGGCAATCCGTATTTTTCGACCGACACGGCGGCGTCGCTGCGGGCGATGGAGATTCACGCTGACGCGATCCTGAAGGCGACCAAGGTGGACGGCATCTACACGGCGGATCCGATGAAGGACAAGGACGCGACCAAGTTCGAGAAGATTACGTACATGGACATCCTGCGGCGTGGGTTGAAGGTGATGGACACGACCGCCATCGCGATGTGCCAGGAAAACAAGCTGCCCATCGTGGTGTTTGACCTCAACAAGCACGGCAATATTCTGCGGGTGGTGATGGGGGAGAACGTGGGCTCGCTGGTGTACGACGGCGGGGACTAACCCTTGTTCGGTTTTGATGCCGCTATCGGTGCTTAATGACGCATCCTGACGATTTCTTCGACGATTACTTCCGGTGTTTTGAGACGAAGAATTGGAAGGAATACGGTTGGGCAGTGACTTACTTGGATGATTTGGTGCGCTCGGATCCGGATGAGGCATTAACCCTGACGTTGGCTCTCATCGATGCCTCCATCTCTGACGACTACCTCGCGTACATAGCGGCTGGCCCCTTCGAAAGTCTGCTCCAGAAACAAGGCCCTGCGGTAATTGACAGAGTGGAGGAAGAATCGCGGAAGAACTTCAAGGTTCGGTTAGCTCTCAGTGGGGTTTGGGGAATATACCGAGGACACCCGGTGTTCGAGCGCTGGTATGCCTTGATGGTCAAGTATGGGTTTGCGGATGGAAGAAGAGCGCCTCTGTAGTCCTCCAAGCACACAGCTCTTTGCTTCGGGAAGTCTGTCGCTCCTCCTCCGGGTTTATAATCGAGCGTTTGCGACAGCACTTTCACATACATAAGGGGGAATAGACATGGCACAAGTTTCCATGGCGTCGATTCCTGCACTCAAAGACGGATTTGCGCAGCTCAAAACGCGGATGGACAAAGCGGTGGAAGATTTCCGCAAGGAAATGACGGCGACGCGTACGGGCCGCGCCTCGGTACACATGCTGGACGGCGTGCTGGTTGAGGCTTACGGCTCGCAGATGCCTCTGAACCAGTTGGCCAACGTGAGCGCTCCCGAGCCACAGTTGATCACCGTGCAGCCGTGGGACGTGAGCCAGATTGGCGCGATTGAGAAGGCCATCCGTAGCGGCGATCTGGGATTGAACCCGATGAATGACGGCAAGCTGGTGCGGGTTCCGGTGCCGGCGCTGACCGAAGATCGCCGCAAGGAGATGGTCAAGCACCTGCACAAGGTGCTGGAGGAGCATCGCACGGCGGTGCGCAATATACGGCGCGACGGCAACGATGCGATCAAGAAGGCCATGAAAGATAAGAAGATCACCGAGGACGAAGAGCGCGGCGCGATGGACCAGTTGCAGAAGCTGACCGACGACGAGATCAAGAAGATGGAAGAGATGGCCAAGGGGAAAGAGAAGGAAGTGATGTCGGTATAGCCTCGGCTGAGGAATTCGTGCGGAAGGGAGCAGCTGCGGCTGCTCCGTTTTGCGTTTGGGCGATAACATGGAGAGATGCTGCTCGAACTGAGCGATCTGAAGGTGCGCTCCTGGCGAAAGGACGACCTGCAGGCGCTTCTGCGTCACGCCAACAATGCGAAGATCGCCGCCAACTTGCGCGACCAGTTTCCCCATCCGTACACGCGGCGCGACGGTATCGACTTTCTCGACTTTGCGCGTTCGCAAGAGCCGGAATGTGCATTCGCCATTGAGTTCGGTGATGAGGCGGTGGGCGGAGTGGGATTCCTGGTGGGGCGCGATATTGCGCGCATGAGCGCGGAGATGGGTTACTGGCTGAGTGAAGATTTCTGGGGCCGAGGAATCGCGACGCGCGCAGTCACCGCCATGTCGGAGTGGGCGTTTGACCATTACAAGCTGACGCGGGTGTTCGCAATGGCGTTTGCGCACAACGCGGCGTCGATTCGGGTATTGGAGAAGTCGGGGTTCATCCGCGAGGGCGTGATGCGGAGAAGCGCGATCAAGAATGGCGCGATTGTGGACCAGGTATTGTTTGCGAAGGTGCGGTAAAGCAGGGCACGGATGCGTCCTTTGAGTCGGTAGACAATCGTCGAAAGCAGATCCCCCGCGACCTGAAGCCGTGAGGGATGGCAAAAATAAGTCTCGTACGGGACAGCTAAAGCTGTGCCCCTTCAAAACAGAGAATTACTTTCTTCCCGCCGCTGCGATGGAGTTCGTCGGATCGGCCCCTTCCCAGGTATGGTCGGACGTTGGGCCGTACACCGAAGGTACCGGCTTGTCGAGCATTCGCAGATAAACCGTAAGTTGGGTGCGGTGGTGGCAGGTGTGCAGCACGCGCCGCCAGAAGACCCAGATGCGCTGGCGCTGCTCGCCGAAAAACGGAACGTCTTCCATCCACCACTTTGCGGTTTGTCCAGCCAAGAAGTGCAGCCGGGGCCGCGCCAATTCGATCATGCGCGTGGTGCAGGCGCCAAGTTCCAGCGAGGACGGAAGCACCTCGTTCGCGGGTGGTTCGGGTGTGCCGACAAATTCGCCGAAGAACCTGCGCTCGGAGAGCAGTTGATGTTTCAGGATGTCGGCGACGGTCGAGGACTTGGGATAAGGACGGAAGTTAAGGTCCATCGGAGCGAAGCAGCGCCACACCGCGACCACTTTGTTTGTCTCGCTAGCGTAGGTGTCGAGCAGGTGCTGGAAGATCGGATTGGCGGCCTGGGGAATGTCGGCGTCGGCGATGGCGGTGAAGGAATAGTGCATGGCAGCCATCCTCGGTTGGCGGAGAAATTGTACTGCGGGCAATAAGAAAGGGCGCAGCGAATGCGCCCTTTCCATCGAAATTGCAGGACGTTAATTTTCTTTACAGACGGACTGCTTCTCGACGTATCGCAGCAGCTTGCCCTTCTTCTCCAGCGAGAGCAGGTTGTCGAGCACCGGATACTGCGCCGTGGGGTCGAAACGCTGGATGGCGCGATAAGCGCGGAGCGCTCCGGCCAGCCCCGCGGCCTGAATTTCAGCGTCGCTCTTCACGCGAGGATGCTGCAGCATGAACGCCGCTTGCGAGTAAATCACCTGCATGCGCAACTGGTTTGAGTAGGTCTCGTTCACCTGGTCGAGCGAGTCGAGCTCTTTGCAGCAGGTATTCACCGTGAGATCGGGAACCTGGACCAGCCACTCGGTGAGCCACATACGCTTGTCGAGACTGTCTTTGCCGAGCGGATTCTGCTCGAGGCTCTGCACGTAGTTGAGGGCGCGGGCCCGCTCCTCTGAGGTCGATGGCCCGCGCATTTTGGATTCGGCGGGCAGGGATGCAGCCAGAATCGTCACGGCTAGCAGAACGAAAAGTCTTCGGTTCATGGTGCTTTCTCCCTGGCACCTGGGGTGTGCCAGATGGATTGAAGAATCATACTCCGCGGTAAGGGGCGTTGGGCAACTATGGACACAAAACGTTAACAACAATTCCCGCGGTTCAGCCCGGTTTTCAGGGGGTTCGTCCCAAGTGCTCCGGCACATCGTGATCTCTTCGCTGGTTCGAGGGTAATTCGCTGCAGCGTGGGATAATGGCGCAAGGTCCTGAGCGATGAAACAAGTGGTTCATGCCGCGTGTCCGCACGATTGTCCCGATGCCTGTGGCACGCTGATCACCGTGGAAGACGGAAGGGCGACGCGCATCCAGGGCGATCCCGCGCATCCCATCACCCAAGGATTCCTGTGCGCGAAAGTCGCGAAATATCTTGAGCGAGTGTATTCGCCGGACCGGGTTCTGTATCCCATGCGGCGTACAGCGCCGAAGGGCGCGGGCGGAGTCGAAGCGTTTCAGCGCATTACGTGGGACGAGGCGTTGAACGAAATTGTCACGCGGTTGAAACAGATCAGCGCCGAGTTTGGTCCCGAAGCCGTCCTGCCTTACTCGTACGGCGGCAACCTGGGAGTGCTGAATGGAGCGTCGATGGACATGCGCTTCTTCCATCGACTGGGAGCGTCGCAGCTGCTGCGAACGATCTGCGCTACGACCGGCGGCGATGCCATCGTGTCGGTATACGGGCGCAAAGTGGGGACGGAGCCGGAGCAGTTCCGGCATTCGAAATACATCATCGCGTGGGCCAGCAACATTCATGGCAACAACGTTCACCTGTGGCCGTTTGTGGAGGAAGCGCGACGCAACGGCGCGAAGCTGGTGGTGATTGATCCGTATCGCACTCGTACCGCGCGAGTAGCGGATTGGCATATTCCCATCAATCCGAGCACCGATGTGGCCCTGGCGATGGGCATGATGCACATCATCGTGCGCGATGGTCTGCACGATGAGGATTACATCGCGCGCTACGCCGACGGATTCGCCGAGTTACAAGAGCGGCTGCCGAAGTACACCCCGAAGCAGGTGTCGGAATGGACGGGGATTCCGGCGAGAGACATTGATCGGCTGGCGCATGAGTATGCGACGGAGCGGCCGGCGTCGATTCGTCTGAATTACGGCATTCAGCGCACCACGAACGGCGGCGCAGCGGTGCGCTCGGTATGCATGCTGCCGGTGATCACTGGATCGTGGAAAGAAGTTGGCGGAGGGTTGCAGCTTTCGCTCAGCGGAGGTTTCGGGCTCAACACCACAGCTTTGGAACGCACCGACTTGATGAAGAAGAGTCCACTGGGACGCGAGGCGCGCAGCATCAACATGGTTGAGTTAGGGAAAGCGCTGACAGAGGTCAACGACCCCCCGGTCAAATCGCTCTTCGTGTACAACTGCAATCCGGCGGCGGTGTGTCCTGAACATAATCTGGTGGTGCGAGGTTTGAAGCGCACGGATTTGTTTACGGTGGTGCATGAGCAGTTTTTCACCGACACCACGGATTACGCGGACATCCTGTTGCCGGCGACGACTTTCTTCGAGCAGAAAGACTTGGTCAAGGCATACGGGCACTTCTTTCTGCAGGTGTCGCAGCAGGCGATAGACCCCCTGGGAGAATGCCGCTCGAACGTGGAACTGTTTCGCGAGCTGGCGCTGCGCATGGGATTCGACGATGCCTGCTTCCGCGAGACGGTGGACGAGATGATCGAAGCGGCGCTGGCGTCGGGTGCGCCGCAGTTGGCAGGGATCACGCGAGAACGTCTGGAGCGCGAGCCGCAGGTGCGCCTCAACTTGCACGGCGACGAGAGTGACAAACCGTGGCTTCCGTTCGCGGATGGTTTTCCGACGGCGAATGGTAAGGCCCGCATCTACGACGCAAGCCTTATCGAACAAGGAATGGATCCGGTGGCTGACTTCGTTCCACCCGAGGAGTCGCGGCACGCGGCGACAGCCGAGCGGTATCCTCTGGAGCTGCTGGCGCGCAAGGCGGATAACTTTTTGAACTCAACGTTCGTCAATCTGCCAGGCATTCAGAAGATGGAGCGGCAAAACGAATTAGAGATAAGCCGGGCTGACGCCGAAAGCCGAGGCATCCGCGACGGCGACCGGGTGCGCGTGTTCAACGAGCGGGGCGAGATTGTCCTGACCGCACGGGTGGATGGCGCGGTTGCGGCGGGAGTCGTCGGAGCCAAGCTGGGCTGGGCAAAACTCTCCGAGGGCGGGGTCAACATCAACGTGCTCACTTCGGCGCGATTGGCCGACTTGGGCGGCGGCGCGACCTTCTACGCGACGCTGGTTGAAGTTGAGCGGATGCACGAAACTTCTAGCACATGAAGGGGTTACGTTCTTCGTGACCCCGGAAATAGCGAGCGCCGCTGGCTTTATGAGGACGGTGCCCGTACCGTATAATTGCGCTTTCATCTAAACACGGTTTGAGGTAGTTCCTATTTCTTCCCAAAGCCAGGTAAACCCTGCGGAGAGTTCTAACCGCGGGCGGCGCTTCTGTGCCACAGCGCTAAGTTTCCTATTCGCAATCATCTGCCTTGCCGCCTCCTCTGCCTGGGCCCAGCAAGAAGTGATCGTGGACATCATTATCCACGGCAACCGCCGGATTCCCGCGGACACCATTCGCGCCCGTATGTTCACCCGGCCGGGCGACGTTTATGACCAGCAGGCCCTGGAACGGGACTTCAACTCGCTATGGAACACGGGCTATTTCGACGACGTGCGCATCGAGCGCGAACAGACCCCCAAGGGCTGGCTGATTCACGTTTACGTGAAAGAAAAGCCGACCATCCGCGAGATCAAGTATGTCGGCCTGAGTTCGGTGTCGCAGAGCGACGTCCTGGATAAGTTCAAGGAACGAAAAGTCGGGTTGTCGCAGGAGAGTCAATACGATCCAACCAAGGTGAAGAGGGCGGAGGTCGTCATCAAGGAACTACTGGCGGCACACGGCCACCAGTTTGCGACCGTCACGTCGGAGGTGCGGCCGATTCCACCGGCAGCCGTGGGCCTTACGTTCGTAATTAAGGAAGGACCCAAGGTCAAAGTCGGGAAGATTACCTTCGAGGGCAATAAGGCACTGAAGTCGCGCGAGCTGCAGAGCGCGATGAAGAACCTGAAACCGATCGGCGTTCCGCACTCCGTGTTTACTCCAGCCTTCCTGGAGGACCTGTTCCCGCGTACCTACGATTCCACCAAGTTGAACGAAGACGCTGAGCGCGTGCGCTACTTCTACCAGACCAAGGGCTACTTCAAGGCACTCGTAGCAGACCCGAAGACGCAGATCCATGACACCAAGCCGCCGTGGTACTGGCCGTTTTCCAAGAAGCCCGGCAAAGCCGTCGACATCACCCTTCCGGTGGAAGAAGGCGATCGCTACAAGTTGAAGGAAATCACGTTCACCGGCAACAAGGCCGTCGCGGATACTCGCGCCCTGCGAGCGCAGTTCAAGATCAAAGATGGCGACATCTTCGACACCGAGGCGATCCGCAAAGGATTGGAGAACCTACGCAAGGCGTATGCCGCGCTCGGCTACATCAACTTCGCGCCGGTGCCGAACACCGACGCGAATGACGAGACCCACGAGATCTCGTTGAAGATCGATCTCGATGAAGGCAAGCAGTTCTTCGTCCGGCGTATCGAGTTCCAGGGGAACACGACGACGCGCGATAAGGTCATCCGGCGCGAGCTGGCAATCGAAGAAGGCCAGGTTTATAACGGCAACCTGTGGGAGCTCAGCCTGCTGCGCTTGAATCAGCTGCAGTACTTCGAACCGCTGAAACCTGAGCAGGATTCGGAAATCAAGCAGAACTCGCAGGATGCGTCGGTCGACATCCTGTTGAAGGTCCATGAGAAGGGCAAAAACAGTATCGGACTAACGGGCGGCGTCAGCGGACTCTCCGGTGGGTTCATTGGCGTCAACTACACCACCAACAACTTGTTCGGCAAGGGCGAATCGCTCACCATACAAGTGTCGGTCGGCCAATACCAGAAGAACGAGACCTTGTCGTTTACTCAGCCGTATCTATTCGATCGGCCGCTGCAATGGAGCTGGACGATTTACCACAGCAGCTACAACTACAACCAGCAGCAGCAATTGGAAGTGCAGCAGGGCCAGTCGATCAACCTGCCCGCTAGTTACCAGGCCCTGTTGCAGAACTACACGCAGACTAGCACTGGCGCCTCGACCTCGCTCAGCTACCCGATTAAGCGGTCATTCAAACGCGTCGGCATCACCTATTCGTTCGACGATACAACGCTGCAAACGTACAGCGCCGCATCGACTTTGTACTTCGAGAGCCTTGCATTCCGCGGGTTGTCGGGGCCAAACGCCCTCACCGGCATTCAAACCAGCAAGGTCGTCCCGAATTTCTCGTACAACCGGATCGATAACCCGCAGCGTCCGCACAACGGACAGAGTTTCTACGTGGCGACGGAAATCGCCGGCTTGGGCGGAAATACGCACTACCTGAGGCCGGTGGTCGAGTGGAAAAAATTCAAGCCGATGCAGAAGGGCCGCAATACGCTGGGATTTCGCGTGCAAGGTTCGTGGATCAGCGGCTACGCTGGAGATGTAGCCCCGCCGTTCGACCGCTTCTACATGGGCGGCGACCAGGACCTGCGCGGATTCGATATTCGCTCGGTTTCTCCCGTCGTGCTGTTCCCATCGGCGGTTACGATACCGCTCATGAACCCGGATGGAACCACGGTGCCGCTTGACCCGACGAATCCACGGCGCGGCACGTGGAACGTTACCATTCCGGTCAATCAGATCATCTTCCCGGGTGGCGACACCAGTTGGGTGGCCAACCTCGAGTACCGCGTGCCTATCGTCGGTCCGGTCACGCTGGCTCCATTTGTCGACACCGGTATGGACTTCATCACCAACACCTCGCAACTGGCTATTGCCAGTGAGCAGGTGCAGACGCTCAACAGCACGAGTTATGGCTGTCCTTACCTGAACCCCAACTTCAGTTGCGCGGGCGTGGTCCAGATCCCGGTGTCGGGTCACCTGACTCCCTTGGCGGGGACGAACTATCAGCCGCGCATGTCTACGGGGCTGGAACTGCAGGTGGTGTTGCCAGTAGTCAACGCGCCATTCCGCATTTACTACGCCTACAACCCGCTGCGGTTAGACGAGTATTTAGCTCCGCCGTCGCCGATCACCCGTTCAATGTTCCCGGCGGGCTCTGCGGGTGACTTTACGTTCGCCAATGTCAATGCGCTCTATAACCCGGCCTACTTGATTCGTGAGCCGCGCAAGACGTTCCGCTTCACGGTGGCGACCACGTTCTGATACAGCGCCGGGACTGCACTGTTGCCGGCAGGCAAGCGAGGCCAAGACACTGGTTTGGCGACAATTTGACGCTGGGAAGGCGGCTTCCCTATAATGAAAGTATCCGCACCGCCGAATCTTCCGGCCGGGGTTTTTGCGCAGCCGACAATTGTGCGAAGACATGTCCGGTCGTCCGGAACAGCACCGATCAAGACGTCGAGTGCAACTGGAACACCTGAGGAATTCCCGGAGCACCCCAAGGAGTTACAGCAAAACTCATGAAGCGCACGTTTGCAAGCATCGTCCTGCTCGTTCTGGTCTCGATGGCATCGCTGGCCCAGACTGGTTCGGCCACCCCCAGCCCCGCGGCTTCTACACCTGCCCCCGCGATCAACCAAAACAACGTCAAGGTGGGCGTCATCGACATGCAGGGCGCAATCGCCGGCAGCAATGAAGGCCAGCGTGATTTCGAGGCCCTGGCCAAAAAGTTTGAACCGCGCCGGCTTGAACTGCAGAAGCTCAATACCGACATCGAAGACCAGAAGAAGCAGCTTACCAATGCGGGCGACAAGATGAGTCCCGAGGCCCATGAAACATTGGTGAAGTCGATCGAGACCAAGACCAAGAGTCTGCAGCGTCAGGCGGAAGACGCGCAAAACGAATTCCAGCAGCAGCAGAATGAGATCGCGCAGCGCATCCTGCAGAAGATGGCGCCGGTGATCACCAAGTACGTTTCCGACAACGGATATGGCTTGCTGCTCGACGCATCGTCACCGTGGCCGCAAGGACCGGTGGTGGTGGCGACGCAGGCGGTTGATATCACCAAGTCAGTGGTGGACGCCTACAATGCGCAGTCTGGCGTACCTGCTCCGGCGAAGACCGGGGCCAGCACGACTCCGCGGCCCGCAGGAACGACGCCAGGGACAACCAGGCCCGCGACCGGCACGACGACTCCTAAGCCCGCGAGCACTCCGACCAAGCCGCAGTAAGACTGTCTAGTTCAAGAACGCCAAGGGCCACCCATGCGGGTGGCCTTTCTCTTTTGAAGCGCGTCGGAAATGGGGCGGAGACGGTGGGAATCGAACCGGAAAATGCTTGTGGAAAAACTTGTGGATCGCGCGACCAGCGATTCCGCTAGTCCTCACCGTTTCAGCAAGTTAACCCGTCTGTCATAATGCCTGAAACAGTTAAGGACATTCTAAATCAATGCCTTACCCGGCCGAAGAACCGCGTTGGCGTCGGCGTCTCGAATCCCAAAGAAAAGTGCAGCGTAAGCCGTTTTGCACAATTTGATGACCCGGCGGCGTTTCGTAATTAGCCTCGGTTACGGGGAGGCAGAGGACGGATCCTGCGGAATTGATACCCATGTGTCTTATCACAAGGCGATGTGTCCGTCGCCCTTTCGCACTCTTCTGCCGTCCTGTAATCAGAGAGTGTGAGGCAAAGGGAGAAGTGTCTCTTTGAGACCGCGCCCAGGCCGTGGGTTGGCTTCGGCTCTTTGAAAACTCCGGATTAAGAGGCGCGGCCTACACGAAGGAGCAGGGCGGTCGCCATAAGCAGGTTAAATGTTATAGTGAGTGAGGTAGCTATAGCACTATAGCTCTCGTCGGTCGCGTGCGCCGGCCTCTCGGCTAAAGCACAGATTCTAAAAGAAAATTCGCTTGCTGTATGCTGTAGTGCTGTAGTTGACTATCGCACTATGAAATAAATAAATTTTGATTTGGTGGGAGTGTTGGCCTAGTCTTCGCCGACTCGTAATACGGCCAGAAAAGCCTCTTGGGGAATGTCCACGCGGCCGATACGTTTCATGCGCTTCTTGCCTTCTTTCTGCTTCTCGAGCAGCTTTCGCTTGCGGCTGATGTCTCCGCCGTAACACTTGGCAATTACATTCTTTCGCATGGCTGCAACTGTTTCGCGGGCGATCACCTTGGCGCCAATGGCGGCCTGAATGGCGACTTCGAACATCTGGCGGGGAATCAACTCGCGCATCTTCGAGACGAGAGCACGGCCGCGATCATAGGCAAAGTCCTTGTGCACGATGATGGAGAGCGCGTCCACCGGTTCGCCGCCCACCAGAATGTCGAGCTTGAGCATGGGAGATTCCCACGTGCCCGTGAGGTGGTAGTCGAGGGAAGCGTAACCACGCGAGACCGACTTCAGCTTGTCGTAGAAGTCCATCACGATTTCGTTCAGCGGCAATTCGTAGGTCAGCATCACACGTGCGGAACTGACGTACTCAAACCCTTTCTGCTTGCCGCGCTTGTCCTCGACCAGCTTGAGAATGCCGCCGACATACTCTTCGTTAGTGAGGATGGTGGCCGTGATAATGGGTTCTTCGATCTTCTGAATCTCGCTGGGGTCGGGCCAGCGCGAAGGGTTGTCGACTTCGATGACGCTGCCGTCGGTGAGCGTGATTTTGTAGCGCACGCTCGGCGCAGTGGTGATGAGGTTGAGATCGTATTCGCGCTCCAGCCGCTCCTGGATGATCTCCATATGCAGCAGGCCGAGGAAGCCGCAGCGAAAGCCGAAGCCAAGCGCGGCGGAACTTTCCGGCTCGAAGAAGAACGAAGCGTCGTTCAGGCGAAGCTTCTCCAGCGCTTCGCGCAACATGGTGTGCTCGTGGGCGTCGACGGTGTAGAGTCCGGCGAACACCATCGGTTTCAATTCTTCGAAACCGGGCAATGGTTCGAGAGCGGGATGGACGTCGTCGGTGATGGTGTCACCGATTCCAGTGTCCGACACGTTTTTGATGTTGGCGACAAGGAAGCCGACCTCGCCGGCGCTCAGTTCGTCGACTTCGACAGGTTTAGGAGTCAGCACGCCGAGAGTTTCGACATCGAAGGTGCGGCCATTGGCCATGAGACGAATGCGTTGGCCCTTGCGAATCGTGCCTTCGACGATGCGGGCCAACACCACAACCCCGCGGTAGGGATCGAACCAGGAGTCGAACATCAGCGCTTGCAGGCGATGGCTGGCTTTGCCCTTGGGCGGCGGAATCTTCTGTACGATCGCTTCCAGGATATCGGGAACACCGACGCCGGTCTTGGCGCTGATAGCCAAAGCATGCGATGCGTCGAGGCCGACGGCGCCCTCGATCATTTCCTTGGTGCGCTCGATGTCGGCGCTTGGCAGGTCGATTTTGTTGATGACCGGAATGATCTCAAGGCCGTTGTTGATGGCGATATAAGAGTTGGCCAGCGTCTGCGCTTCCACGCCCTGCGAGGCGTCGACGACTAGCAGCGCTCCCTCGCAGGAGGCCAGAGAGCGCGAAACTTCGTAGCTGAAGTCGACATGGCCTGGGGTGTCGATGAGGTTGAGCTGATAGGTTTTGCCGTCCTTGGCCGGATACATCATGCGCACCGAATGCGCTTTGATGGTGATACCGCGTTCGCGCTCCAGGTCCATCGCATCCAGCACCTGGGCCTGCATCTCGCGCGCCGTCAGCGAGCCAGTCAGCTCGAGCAAACGGTCGGCGAGCGTACTTTTCCCATGGTCAATATGGGCGATGATAGCGAAATTGCGGATGAGTGAAGGATCCATCGGTGTGCCGGGAGACAGGTCAATTCTAGCAGCTTATGATGGCGTCGATTGCGCAGCGCAGTACCATAGAGCGACGATGAACACGGCTTCCAATGCGATAAAAACTATTCTGTTCACGCTGTTTGTGCCTTTGGTCATCGGAGTGTGGGTACCGCAGAGCATGGTGGGCCCGGGTGTCGCTGTGCCGTCGACTTGGCGCGTTGCGGGCGGATTGCTTTTCGTGCTGGGAGCGATCGGCTACTTCTGGTGTGCGACGTTGTTCGTTCGCGTGCAAGGAACGCCAGCGCCCATCTTTCCCACAAAGAGTGCAGTAATGAGTGGCTTATATCGAATTAACCGCAATCCGATGTACTGCTCGGTGCTGACGGTCGTAATTGGACAGGCGTTGTTTTACCGGAGCCGGACGATCGCGGAGTATGCGGTGTTTCTCTTCGTGTGCTTTCACTTGTTTGTTGTGTTCTATGAAGAGCGGGCGTTGCGCTCGCAGTTTGATGGCGAGTACGAGGAGTTCTGCCGACAGGTGCCGAGGTGGATTCCACGCCTGCACGGTTCAAGTCGCACGTGACGTCCGACGCCGGTTAGAATCGTGCGAGCATGCCTCTTGTCCTGGCTTCCGCTTCACCGCGTCGCGCAGAATTACTGCGCAATGCCGGCATTTCTTTTACCGTCGAGCCGGCGCACATCCCCGAGCAGCCGATGCCGGACGAAGCTCCGCTGGAGTATGCGAAACGTCTGGCCCGTGACAAGGCGCGCGCCATCTTCGAGAGGCACCCTGACAACGTGGTACTTGGTGCGGACACGATTGTAGTGGTGGATGAGCACCTGCTGGAAAAGCCGCGCGATAAGCCAGACGCAGCGCGCATGTTACGGTTGTTGTCCGGACGCGCGCACGAGGTCATCACTGGAGTTTGCGTTGTGGCTCCTGCCTTTGAGCGCACGGATGCGGAGGTTACGGAAGTACGGTTCAGCGCGCTCAGCGAAACTGAAATTGTCGGCTACATTGCCACCGGCGAGCCGATGGACAAAGCTGGAGCATACGCCATCCAGGGGATCGCGTCGCGCTGGGTCGAGCGCATCGACGGATGTTATTTCAACGTAGTGGGTCTACCGGTGCCGCGGGTGTCCCGAATGATACGCGCTGTCGAGGCCGCAACGGGAATCCTAATTCTATGAGGGCCGAACAGGAATAAGGTGAGCCGCGGAGTTCCCCACGACGGGCAACTCCGCTCGCAAACTGCGGATGCTACTTCTTCTCTTCCGTTGAGGTTGACGTCGAACTTGTGGTGCCGGAAGCGCCTTCGTTCATCGATGACTTGAAGTTGCGAATGCCTTCGCCCAGTCCCTTACCCAGTTCGCCCAATTTCTTGGGGCCAAAAATGAGCAGGGCGATGAACACGATGACCGCCAGCTCGGGCAGACCGATCTTTCCACCAAACATAAATCCTCCGGTCGAACAGCCCGATTGGTTTGCGGTTTGGCGCAATCGGATAGCGGGCTTCTGTATCAAATTCTAGGCTCTTCGTCGGCTTGCGTCAAAGAACGTGCCTTCGGAACCGCCGCATCAGCATGCCACTCAAGTGGTAGAAGCACAATTAGATGGCGGCAATCAGCCCCGCGAGCAGTGCCGCACGACGAGGCAGTTCCGCCGCCACCACGTACTCATGTGAAGCGTGAGCGCCGTCGCCAACCGCGCCGAGGCCGTCGAGCGTCGGCACGCCGATGCCGGCCGTAAAGTTGCCGTCCGAGCCTCCCCCGACGGCGACTTCCTTGAGCGGGAAGCCAAGTTCCCTCCCGATCTGCTGCGCAAGATGGAATAGCTCCGCCACCTGCCTGGTGCGCTCCAGCGGCGGACGGTTGATGCCACCCTCAATGCGTAACTGACAGTTCCGGTTGACCGGCCGCAGCGCCTTCACCAAACGCTCCATGCGCGGGCCGTCGGATTTGCTGGCGATGCGCAAGTCGACTTCGACGACGGCGTCACTGGCGATCACGTTGGTACGTGTACCTCCACGAATGACACCGGGATTCAGGGTGATTCCTCGATTCAAGTCGGTCAGGCGCGAGACGGCGTGAATCTGATGGGCCAGCTCGAGAATTGCACTGTGGCCTTTGTCGAAGTCGAGGCCAGCGTGGGCTGACTTTCCGGTAACTTGGATAAGAAAGCCGCCAACGCCCTTGCGGGCGGTCTTAAGCGCCCCGCCGGGACCGGCGGGCTCGCACACCAGCGCCGCCGCACACTTCGCGGCCAGCTTCTCGGTGAGTCCGCGGGAACTATCGCTGCCGATTTCTTCATCCGAAACCAGCCAGACCGTGACCGGCCGAGGCAACGCGGCGTTCAACTCCCGCAATGCGCGCAGGGCAAACATGATCTGCGCGATGCCACCTTTCATATCGAACACACCCGGCCCATACAGATGGCCATTCTTTTCATGCCAGGGCATCGACTTCAGCGTGCCGAGGTCGTAAACCGTGTCGTAATGGCCGAGCAGGAGAACCGCCTGGCGACCGCGTGCGCCGGGGAAGTCGACTTGAAGGTGATTTCCGGCTTTGGCCTGGCGATGGATCTTTACTTTGCCGCCAAGCGTGCGGAACCGCACTGCGAGATACGCACAGAGTGCATCGCAAGCCGGCTTGTCGTGCGTGGGAGATTCGCGTACCACCAACTGGCGAACCTGTTCGATCATTTCGGGCTGGCGGTCGGTTAGCCAGCTCAGAACTTTCTTGTTCAATACAGACTCCGACTGCACCAGCTTGGTCTTAGTCATAGATTTCAATTCTGCGCGCCATTGCTGCTACGGACAATCTGTGTCACGTACGAAATGTATAATCGGGAGTTTCACGAGACAAGCTATGAGCGACACCGCGAAAACCGCGCCTGCCGAAATCGACGTATCCTCGGGGTTCGACATTCAGGAAATCCTAAAGATCCTGCCCCACCGCTACCCGTTTCTGCTGATCGACCGCGTCACAGAACTCGTCCGCACCAAGCGTATTGTGGCGGTCAAGAACGTCAGCGTCAATGAGCCATACTTCGTGGGCCATTTTCCGGCCGGTCCTATCATGCCCGGTGTTCTGGTAGTGGAAGCCATGGCGCAGGCCGGTGGCGTGCTTCTGCTGACCGAGTTTCCGGATCGCGAGAACAAGCTGCTGCTGTTCACTGGAATCGAGCGCGCCAAGTTCCGGCGGCCGGTGATTCCCGGCGACCAGCTGCGCATTGAGGTGGACGTGCTGGTGTGGCGCGGCAACGCCGGACGCATGCTGGGCAAGGCTTATTTGGGCGACAAAGTCGCGTGCGAAGCAGTCATCACCTGCCGCCTACTGGATCGTCGCGGTCGGCATGCCGAGACTGTGCCCCCTCCGCCATCCGGAGCGGAACAGGCATAACCCTGCCATGAGCATCCATCCGACGGCCATCGTCGATCCGTCCGCAAAAATCCCCGCGTCGTGCACCATCGGTCCCTACTGCGTGGTGGGCGCCGACGTTGAACTCGGCGAGAACTGCCAACTGGTTTCGCACGTGGTGCTGGGTGGCCCAGCGAAATGGGGCGCGGACAACCAGGTTTATCCCTTCGCCGTGGTGGGCGCCGATCCGCAGGACGTGACGTATCACGGCGAGCGCACGCGACTGGAAGTGGGCGACCGGAACATCATTCGCGAATGTGTCACCATCAGTCGCGGCACGACGAAAGGCACTGGCGTTACTCGCGTGGGCAGCGATACGCTCATCATGGCCTACACGCACATTGGTCACGACAGCGTCATCGGCGATCATTCGATGCTGATTAACGGCGCCACGCTTGCAGGGCACGTCACGGTCGAGGAGTGGGCCGTGGTCGGTGCACTGTGTCCGGTGCATCAGTTCGTGCGCATCGGCGCGCACTCGTATGTCGGCGGAGGCACGACCATCACGCAGGACGTGCTGCCTTACTCGATGACCAGCGCCGAGCGGGACACGCACGCCTTCATGCTGAACAAAGTTGGACTACAGCGCCGCGGCTTCTCGCGTGAGCGCATCGCGAAGTTACATCATGCGTATAAGATCCTGTTGGCGTCGAAGTTGAACACATCGCAGGCACTGGAGAAGTTAAAGTCCGAGCGCGAGCAGGGCGAGGATGTCGAGATGCTGGTGCGGTTTATCGAGACGTCACAACGGGGTGTGATCAAGTAGCTGGCAACTGTGGTTGGTTGCTGGCAACATCAGCACTATGGCAGGTTCAACTCCACAACGCATTGGACTCATAGCTGGGAATGGGAAATTCCCCTTCCTTGTGCTCGACGCAGCGCAATCGCAAGGCATGCAAGTTGTGGTCGCGGCCATAAAAGAAGAAACGTCCCTTGAGATCGAGCGGCACGGCGCGGCGTCGGTGCACTGGTTATCGCTCGGCGAGTTGTCGAAGCTGATTGAGACGTTCCAGCGCGAAGGCGTGACTCGCGCCATCATGGCCGGACAGGTCAAACACAAGCAGATTTTCAGCAGCATCAAGCCCGACTGGCGGCTGGCGAAGGTGCTGCTCAACCTCGCCGTTCGCAACACCGATTCGTTGATTGGCGCGATTGCCAAAGTGCTTGAATCCGAGGGCATCAATTTGATGAGCTCCACGGAATTGCTCGAGCCGATGCTGGCCGAAGAGGGTGTCATGACCAGCCGCAGCCCTTCTGACGCCGAGCAGACCAACATCACCTACGGGCGCGGTGTGGCCCAGCACTTGTCGCGCTTTGATATCGGACAGACTGTCGTCATCGCTGAGGCGGCGTGCATCGCGGTGGAAGCGATGGAGGGCACGGACGCGACCGTCCTGCGCGCAGGTGAGCTGATGAAGTCTCCCTCGCT
>Ga0210383_10000987_pt1 | contig 26191 bp, 27 predicted proteins | sample IncBWC14OmetaG_FD_160072 | JGI IMG/M metagenome (GOLD analysis project Ga0210383, IMG submission 160072) | Forest soil microbial communities from Barre Woods Harvard Forest LTER site, Petersham, Massachusetts, United States - Inc-BW-C-14-O ... | reverse complement strand
ACTGGCCGGCCGATCGGTCATCTCTGATCCTGGACATGACGGTCGGCGAGCTGCTGCGCGAGGCCGCGGCCGACGCCTGCGAGGCGACCGCCCTGGTCGAGGGCGTCGCCCGCCCGGCCGACCGCCGGCGCTGGACCTACGCCGAGCTGCTCGAGCAGGCCGAACGAACGGCCAGGGCGCTCCTGGGCCGCTTCGAGCCCGGCGAACGCGTCGCGGTCTGGGCCAACAACATTCCCGAATGGGTCCTGCTCGAACTCGCCGCGGGACTGGCCGGGATCACGCTCGTCACCGTGAACCCGGCGCTGCGCGCGGAAGAGCTGACCCATGTGCTCGGCCAGTCGCAGGCGAACGGGATCTTCCTGGTCCCGCAGTACCGCGGCACGCCCATGGCTGACCTGCTGGACGCCGTGCGCGGCGGACTGCCCCGGTTGCGCGAGGTCGTGTTGTTCAGCGACTGGGAGGAGTTCGGCGCGAGCGGCTCGCCCACCCAGCGCCTGCCGCGGGTCGGCCCGGCCGACTCGGCGCAGGTCCAGTACACGTCGGGGACGACCGGCCTGCCGAAGGGCGCGGTCCTGCACCATCGCGGGATCGTCAACAACGCCCGCCTGACCGCGGAGCGCCTCGGCCTGGTCACCGGCACTGTCCACCTCAGCCCGATGCCGCTGTTCCACACCGCCGGATGCGTCATGAGCGTGCTCGGCTCGATCGCCTGCCGGGGATCGCTGGTCCTGCCGCCCATGTTCGAACCCGGCCTGCTGCTCGAGCTGCTGCAGTCCGAGCAGGCCCAGTACGTGCTCTGCGTGCCCACCATGCTGATCGGCGTCCTGGACCACCCGGCGTTCGCGGGCACTGACACGTCGTCGGTGCGCTGGCTGATTACCGGCGGGGCCGTCGTCCCGCCCGCGCTGGTCCATCGGGTGGAGGCCGCGTTCGGCGTGCCGTTGACCGTGGTGTTCGCCCAGACCGAGGCTTCTCCGGTCATCACCCAGACCGCACCCGGCGATGAGCCGGACGACCGGGCTCACACGCTGGGACGGCCCCTGCCCCAGACCGAGGTGAAGATCGTCGACACCGCGACCGGCCAGACCGTCGCGCCCGGCGTCATCGGTGAGGTCTGTACCCGCGGGTACCACGTGATGACCGGCTACCTGGACAACCCGGACGCGACGGCGGCGGCCATCGATCCCGCCGGCTGGCTGCACACCGGCGACCTGGCCTCGATGGACGAGCGTGGCTACTGCCGCATCGGCGGACGGCTCAAGGACATGATCATCCGTGGCGGAGAGAACATCTATCCGCGTGAGATCGAGCAGGTGCTGTTCGAGCACGACGACGTAGCCGACGTCGCCGTGATCGGGGTCCCGGACCCGGTCTGGGGGGAGCAGGTGGCGGCGTTCATCCGCGCCGCGCCCGGCCGGACCCCCGACCCCGGGGTGCTCTTCGCCTACTGCCGGGAGCGCCTCGCGGCGCACAAGACCCCGCGGCACTGGCGGATCGTCGACGCGTTCCCGCTCACCCCGTCCGGAAAGATCAAGAAGTACGTCCTGCGGGAACAGCTGCTCGCCGACCTCGGTACCGGCGCGGCGGTCAGCGGCCCGGTCATACCGGCGGCGGCTCCTCCTGGCTGACGCCAAGCCCCGCTAGCAGCGCGGTCAGCACCCGGGTCAGCCGCGGGCCGACCTCGACGACGGCATGCGCGAGGCGGGGATCGCTGCGGTAGAGCGCGGCGACCTCGGGGCCGGGGGTGGCCATCTGCCATAGCGCGCCGGCCAGGCTGGTCGCGGTCGCGATCACGTCGACGCTCTGCTGCTCGGTCAGCCCGAGCACGCGGTGCAGTTCGGCGCTGATCGCGCTGACCTCGTCGAGCGTGACCAGCTTGAAGGCGCGCACGGACTCGATCGACACGTTCCGCTCCAGGTTGAGCGGTGCCTGCGCGAGCAGGTCGCAGAACATCGGACGGTCCGCGAGCGAGCCGGCGAACGCCCGCGCGACGGTCACGGCCGGGACCCCGGGCCCCAGCCGGCCCAGTTCCTGCCGCAACGCCGCCGACCATTCCCGCCAGCCGTCGGCCGTGAGCCGCAGGAAGATCTGCTCGCGCGTCTCGAAGTAGCGCAGCATCGCGGACTTGTGCAGGCCCACCGCGTCGGCAATATCGGTGAGCGTGATCCGCCGGATCCCGCGTTCGGCGCCCAGCCGCGCCGCGGCCGCCAAGATGGCCTCTTCGCGCTGCTGCTTGGCCCCGGCCGACCGTGCACGCTGAAACCGCGCGGGCTGGAACCCGGCCGGCCGCGCGGGCTGGAACACAGCCGACCGTGCGGGCTGGGACTCGGCCGGCCGTGCGGGCTGGGACTCGGCCGGCCGTGCGGGCTGGGACTCGGCCGGCCGTGCGGGCTGGGACTCGGACATCACCACCAGACCAATGTAGCGCAACAGAGTTGCGTAAATAACGCAACCATGTTTTACTAAACGCATGCAACAGATCTGGTTCATCACCGGCTCCTCGCGCGGCCTCGGGCGCGCCCTGGTCCAGGCGGCCCTCGACGCGGGCGATTCCGTCGTGGCTACGGCACGCCGGCCCGAGCAGCTCGCCGGGTTCGCCGAACGGTACGGCGACCGCGTGCTTCCGCTCGCGCTCGACGTGACCGACGCCGACGCCGTACAGGCCGCGGTCGACGCCGGCGTGGAACGCTTCGGCCGCCTGGACGTCGTGGTCAACAACGCCGGCTACGCCAACGTCGCGCCGGTGCAGACCGGCGACGAGACCGACTTCCGCGCCCAGTTCGAAACCAACTTCTGGGGCGTCTACCACGTCTCGAAGGCGGTCATCCCGCAGTTGCGCGCCCAGGGCGGCGGCACGGTGGTGCAGTTTTCCTCGGTCGGCGGCCGGGTGGGCGGATCTCCCGGCATCGCCAGCTACCAGGCCGCCAAGTTCGCCGTCGACGGCTTCAGCCGGGTGCTCGCGGCCGAGACCGCGCCGTTCGGCGTGACGGTCATGGTCGTCGAGCCCAGCGGCTTCGCGACCGACTGGGCCGGCTCCTCGATGACGGTCTACGACATCCCGGAGGGCTACGACGGGACGATCGGGGTCATGCAGCGCCGCGTGCGCGCCAACTCGGCCGGCGCGGCCGGCGACCCGGACCGGGCGGCCGCGATCGTCGTGCAGGCCGTCAAGCGCGACAACCCCCCTTCGCACCTGCTGCTCGGCGCGAACGCCGTGGAGATGGCGCTCGACTACTCCCGCAGGCAGCTCGCCGAGGCTTCGGCATGGGAGAAGGTCAGCCGCTCAGCCGACTACGCCGAGCCCTATCCGGCCGGGTTCCCGGCCGACGAGCCGACCCGGGAACGCTAGGTCCGGGGCGGTCCTTCGACGCCGGGCTGGCCCTCGACCACGGCGATGCCCGGCGCGACCGCCGCGGTGACGGAGGTGAGGCGCTCCCGGTTGAGCCGCCAGCCGCTGACCTCGCGCGTCATCCCGGCCGCCTGATCCCGCCGCCGGACCTCGACCCGCGCGACCCGCCCGGATCGCGCGACCCCCCCGGACCGGCCCGCGATGCCCGGATCGTCCGGATGGAGCAGGATCTTGTCCACCTCGCCCCACGGGATGAACACCGGCCGGCCGCGGCGGACCATCAGCGCGCGCGGCGCCGGGCCGAAGGTGAGGCCTGCGTAGTCGGCGCGGAACGCGACCCGGCGGCGGGCGGCCATCGCCGGCCCCAGCATGATGGCCAGGGCCACGGCGATCACCACGCAGGCCGCCCACAGCGCCTCGGTCCGGAACAGCAGCCCGACCGTGATCAGGCTGGCGCCCAGGGCCGGCGCCCCGCCGGCCGTCAGCCGGTAACGCTCTTCGTAGCAGCCCGGATCTGGCAGCACCCTTCGATCGTCCCCCATCTTCCCAGCACGCGCCACGGCCCCTGCCTGGCCGCCCCACGCCGCCGGGTTATCCTGAGGTGGATCGTGCTGGCAGGAGGCGCCGTGGCGACAGGCCCGTGGGACCCGGGGAGCGCCCGCTTCCTGGCCTCCGACGCCGACCGCGAGCGCGTCGTCGACGTCCTCAAGACCGCGTTCGTCCACGGCACGCTGACCAGGGACGAGCTCACCCTGCGGACCGGCCGGGCGCTGACCGCGCGGACCTACGCCGAACTGGCCGCGATCACCGCCGGCCTGACCCCCGGCCCGCCCCGGCCCGCAACCCAATCGCAACCGCATCCGCAAACGCAAGCGCGAGCGCCCCGAAAGCGGGTCAGCAAGAAGGTCGTCGCCTTGAGCGCCTGCGCGGTCGTGGTACCGCTTACCCTGGGCGTCGCATTCCTCAGCTACTACGGCGGATTCCTGGTCATGATGTTTTTCACCTTCATCGGCGCGGTGATGTCGTCCAAGCCACCGGCCCCGCCTCGCCCGCCTCTGGCAAAATCAATAGGTGGCAAGCATTGACCTCGAAGTCCTAGCCCGAACCGCCTACAACGCTTTCCGCCGGGCCCAGAAGGGCGATGTCCCGCCGTGGGACGACATTCCCGGCAGTGAGCAGCAAGCCTGGCAGGCCGCCGTGTCCGCCGTCAGCAGCCACGGCGAGGCCACCCTGACCGACGCCGGGCCCACCCCCTCGCTCGTCGTCCAGGCCGGCAAGCAGACCCACGTCTTCAGCACCGACTTCACCGCGGGCCGCCAGGGCAGCCTGGTGGTGGCCGATGACCATGCCTCCAACCACCACGCCCGGTTCCAGTTCGCGCACGGCGCCTGGTACGTCGAGGACCTCAAGTCGACGAACGGCACCTGGCTCAACAATCGCCGCATGTTCGCCGCCCAGCGCCTGAAAAAGGGCGACAAGATCAAGATCGGCCGCACCGTCATACAGGTGATCTCGGCCTAACCGGCCCGCGCCAGCAACCGGCCCGCCCCACGCAACCGGCCCGCCCCACGCAACCGGCCCGCCCCACGCAACCGGCCCGCGCCACGCAACCGGCCCGCGCCAGGCTGTCCCTCCACCGATCGGTGGATCGGCTCAGCCGTCGGGCCGAGCCGGTGATTCAGCCCCAGGCCCGCCCCAACGGGCGATGCGCGCTCCCGGGTCCGACGGCGACGCTGAACGTATAACAAGCGGAAGCCGGGAGGACAGCATGTCACCAGTGATTGAGGTGCGGCAGCTGCACAAGGCCTACGGGGACACAGTGGCCGTCGACGACATCTCCTTCGACGTCCAGCCGGGCGAGATCTTCGGGATCCTGGGCCCCAACGGCGCGGGCAAGACCACCACCGTGGAATGCATCGAGGGACTGAGAAACCCCGACCGGGGCACGGTCAGCGTCCTCGGGCTGGATCCCGGCCGGGACCGCGCCGAGCTGACCCAGCGGCTCGGCGTGCAGCTCCAGGACAGCCAGCTGCCGGCCAAGCTGCGGGTCGACGAGGCCCTGGACCTGTACAGCGCGTTCTACCGGAACCCGGCCGACTGGCGGTCGCTGATCGACCTGCTCGGCCTGACAAACAAGACGACAACCAGGTTCGGCAAGCTGTCCGGGGGCCAGAAGCAGCGACTGTCGATCGCGCTGGCGCTGGTCGGCACCCCGCAAATCGCCATCATGGACGAGCTCACCACCGGCCTGGACCCGGCCGCCCGGCACGAAACCTGGGACCTGATCGAGGGCGTGCGCGAGCGCGGGGTGACGATCGTCCTGGTCACCCACTTCATGGAGGAGGCCGAACGCCTCTGCGACCGCGTGGCCCTGATCGACTCGGGCCGCGTCGTGGCCATCGACACCCCGGCCAACCTGGCCGACCGGGTCGAGACCGAGCAGCGGATCCAGTTCCGCCCGTCGGTGCCGCTCCCAGACCACTTGCTGGAGAGCCTGCCCGATGTCAGCCACGTCATCTACAGGGGCGATGTCGTGGTGGTCACGGGTAACAGCAACGCGCTCAACGCGGTCACCTCCGTGCTGGCGCGCAACCAGATCGTGGCCCGGCAGCTCCGCGTGGACCAGGCCAACCTCGAGGACGCGTTCCTCGCCCTGACCGGCCACGCGCCCGAGAAGCAAGGAGCATAGAAATGTCCGTCATCACTGTGACCGCTCCGCAAACGCGAACGGCACGCAGCTCCGGACTGCTCAAGCTCACCGCGACCGAGCTGAAGCTGCTCAGCCGCGAGCGGGTCCGGGTCGCCCTCCCGATCGTGCTCCCGCTGGTCCTGATCATCATCTTGGGTAACGTCCGCTCGTTCCGCCAGCCGAGCGCGACCTACGGCGGCGAGAGCTTGATCGACCTGTATACGACCGTGATGGTCGTGTTCGGCCTGGCCCTGCTCGCGCTGACCAACATGCCGATGATGCTGGCCGACTACCGGGAGCGCGGGGTGCTGCGCCGGCTGCAGACCACGCCGATCGGCCCGGCCCGGGTCCTGGCCGCGCAGCTCGCGGCCGACCTTGCTGTCGCGGTGGTCATGGTGGTCCTGATCCTGGCCGTGGCCCGGATCGGGTTCGCCGTCCCGCTGCCGCGCCAGGTCGGCGGGTTCATCCTGGCCGCGCTGCTGGCCGCCGCCGCGCTGCTGGGCGCCGGCCTGCTGATCGCCTCGATCGCGCCGACCGGACGGGTGGCCCGGGGGATCGGGGCGGTGCTGTTCTACGCGATGATGTTCTTCGCCGGGCTGTGGCTGCCGCTCCCGAGCATGCCCGCCGTCCTGCAGCACATCAGCCACGCCACCCCGCTCGGGGCCGCGGTGCCGGCGCTGACCGCGGCGGCCGAAGGGTCGATGCCGACGGCGCTGCAGCTGGGGACCATGGCCGCGTGGGCGGCGGCGTTCGGCCTGGCTGCCGCCAGATTCTTCCGCTGGGAGTAGATTCCAATGTGGAGGCCGCAGATGACCAGTACCATGCCGCCGCAGGCCGGCCCCGCCACGCTCGACGAGCGTGATCACCCGGTGCTGGATGTCCTGCCGTACGGCATGCTGGTCTTCTGCGTCCTGCTGTCCTTCTCCTTCGACGAGCCGGGCCCGCACGCCCGGCTCGCCGGGCTCATCCTGAGCGGGCTGTCCGCCGCGTGGATCCTGTGGATGTACACGCTGCATCCCGCCTGGCGGCGCCGCCCGCGGGTGATGGCGGTCTTCATCACGGTGCTGCTCGTGCTCGGCGCGCTGCTGATCGTCGACAACACCCTGTTCGGGATCTACACGTTCACCATCTACTTCTTCGTGCTCCGGTACCTGGTGTGGCCGTGGCGGCTGCTCGGCGCGGCCGCGGTGGGCCTGCTGGCCGCCACCTCGCAGGCCTACGGCGTCAACAAGGACACCCTGGCCGGCGTGGTGATCTACCTGGTCATCGTGGCCGTGAACGTGACCATCTTTGTCGGCTACACCTGGTCCCGGTGGACTACCACGATGCTGGACGAACGGCGCCGGCAGGCGCTGGAGGAGCTGAGCGCGGCCAACCATAAGCTCGAGGCGACGCTCTCCGAGAACGCGGGCCTGCAGCAGCAGCTGCTGACCCAGGCCCGCGAGGCCGGGGTCCAGGACGAACGGCAGCGGATGGCCCGGGAGATCCACGACACCCTGGCCCAGGGGCTGACCGGGATCATCACCCAGCTCCAGGCGGCCGAACAGGCCGCCGACGACCCGGCCGGCTGGCGTCGGCACTTCGGCGCGGCGACGCGGCTGGCCCGGGAGAGCCTGTCCGAGGCGCGTCGCTCGGTCGAGGCGCTGCGCCCCGAATCGCTGGAGCTGGCCCGGCTCAGCGAGGCGCTCGGCGAGGTGGCCGGGCGCTGGTCCTCGCTGCACGGCATACCCGTCCAGGTCACCACGACCGGCACGGCCCGCCCGATGCCGCCCGAGGCCGAGTTCGCGCTGCTGCGCACCGCGCAGGAGGCGCTGGCCAACGTGGCCCGGCACGCCCGGGCCACCCGGGTCGGGGTCACCCTGTCTTACATGGAAGACCAGGTCGCCCTCGACGTCCGCGACGACGGCCAGGGCTTCGACCTCAAAAAACTCTGCGCCCAGGCCGCCGGAGCCGGCCCCGCAAACACAAGCCCCGCAAACACAAGCCCCGCAAACACAAGCCCCGCAAACACAAAAGGCAGCAGCCATGTCCACCACATCAATGGCCTGATCGGCCTCAGCGTCGGCGACGGCCTCCGCCGTGACCCCGCCAGCACCTCAGACGGCGGCTTCGGCCTGGTGGCCATGCGCCAGCGCATCGAGAGCCTGGCCGGCACGCTGCAGGTCGAATCCGAGCCGGGCTTCGGCACCGGCGTCTCGGCCTGCCTGCCGGTCGCCGCCGGAACCGAGGCCCGCTCATGAGCACGCCCGAGCGCGCCAACCAACCGGAAAAACCCATCCGCCTGCTCATCGCCGACGACCACCCGGTGGTCAGGGACGGCCTGAGCGCCATGTTCGCCCGCGACCCCGGCTTCGAGGTGCTCGGCGAGGCCCGCGACGGCGCCGAGGCGGTCACGCTGGCCCAGGCCCTCCAGCCCGACGTGATCCTGATGGACCTGCGCATGCCCGGCATGGACGGCCTGACCGCGATCACCGAGCTGGCCCGCCGCGGGATAGACGCCCGGGTGCTGGTCCTGACCACGTACGACACCGACAGCTACGTGCTGCCCGCGATCGAGGCGGGCGCCACCGGCTACATGCTCAAGGACGCCCCCCGGGCCGAACTCCTGCACGCGGTCCGCGCCGCGGCCCGGGGCCAGGCCGTGCTGTCCCCGGCGGTCACCACCCGCCTGATGAGCCGGGTCCGCACTCCGGGCACCGGACCGCTCAGCCAGCGCGAGCTCGAGGTCCTCGAGCTGGTGGCCGCCGGGAACACCAACCGCGAGGCCGCCGCGCGCCTGTTCATCACCGAAGCCACGGTGAAGACCCACCTGCTCAACATCTACGCCAAGCTGGGCGTCGGTGACCGTGCCGCCGCCGTCGCCGAGGCCTTCAACCGCGGCCTCCTGACCCCCGGCACCGCCGACCGTCCGTAGCCCCAGATCGGTAACTTCTGTGTTACGGTAGCCTCGTGGTTACCGAAGGGGGACACACAGACCCGTTCGAGGCGCTCGGCGACCCGCACCGGCGCGACATCCTGCGCCTGCTCAGCGAGGGGGACAAGCCGGTGGCTCAGATCGCCGCGGTGCTGCCCATCAGCCGCCCCGCGGTCTCCCGCCACCTGCGCCTGCTCAAACAGGCCGGCCTGGTGGCCGAACACGCCCAGGGCACCCGCCGGATCTACCACCTGCAGGACGAGGGACTGCGCGCGGTCCAGGCCTACCTGGAGCAGGTCTGGGGCGACGCCGCCCGCCGCTTCCGGCTGTTCGCCGAGAACACGCAGAACACCGAGCCGGCCCCAAAACCATGACGGACCCGCTGCGGATCTCGTTCGACGTGGCCTGCCCGGCCGAGCACGCGTTCCGGACGTGGACCTCCGGCATCGGCACCTGGTGGCCCCCGGATCACACCGTGTCCGGGCGCCCGGCCGACGTCGTGCTGCAAAGCGGCGTCGGCGGCCGGATCTACGAGCGCGCCGCCGACGGCACCGAGTACGAGTGGGGCGAGGTGACCGTGTGGCAGCCCCCGGCCCGGCTGGCCTACCTGTGGTACCTCGGCAGCGACCGGGCCGACGCCACCGAGGTCGAGATCCGCTTCCACCCGCAAAGCACAGAGCAGACCCGCGTCGACATCACTCACCGGGGCTGGGAACGTGTCGGCGAGCAATGGCGTGACCGTAATCAGGCTGGCTGGCAGACCCTGCTGCCGCACTACCAGAAGGAGATAACCGATGGCCGCCGGCACTAAGGACGACCCGTGGGTGCTCAAGACCCCGCCGGGCACCTCCAGCTACACCATGTACCAAGACGACCAGGTCCTGGTCTGCCAGGTCGGCTCCACCACCCTGAAGTACCAGTACCGGGCCATCGATGACCTGCACGGATGGCTGGCCAAGCAGGACGGCTGGGTCCTGCTGGGCGCGGCCGACGAGAACAAGCCGGCCGCCGGCGGCACGGTCGAGGCCTGGGGCCGGGCCGAAGACAACCCGGTCGGCGGCTGGTACGGCCTGCGCAAGGGCTACCGGGGCCGGTTCGGCATGTACCTGCCGCCGCTGCTAGAGGCGCTCGGCCTGGCCGAGCTCACCCACGACGCCCGTAACAACAAGATGCGGGCGATATAGCCAGAAAACAAAAATATTTCGGCCGAACGGTCCGTGGTTCACCCCAGCGTGAACGGGTCCCGCGTGCCGCCGCTGAGTTCGACCCAGATCGCCTTGGTCAAGGTGTACTCGTGCACCGCCTCGATGCCGTTCTCCCGCCCCAGCCCGCTCTGCCCGAACCCGCCGAACGGCACGTCCGGCCCCACCACCCGGTACGCGTTGATCCACACCGTGCCGGTGCGCAGCGCGTGCGCGACCCGGTGGGCGCGGTGCACGTCCTTGGTCCACACCGCGCCGGCCAGCCCGTAGCGGCTGTCGTTGGCCAGGGCGACGGCCTCTTCCTCGGTGTCGAAACCGATGACCGCCAGCACCGGGCCGAATACCTCCTCGCACGCCACGGTCATGGTCGGCTTGACCCCGGTCAGCACCGTGGGCTGGACGAAGTACCCGCCCAGCGCCTCCTCGGGCCGCCCGCCCGCGGCCACCGTGGCCCCCTCGGCGGCCGCGCCGTCCAGCATCGACAGCACCTTGCGGTACTGCGGCTCGGTGGCCACCGGGCCCATCTCGGTCTGCTCCGCCTTCGGGTCGCCGAGCTTGATCGAGGCCGCCCGCTCGGTGATCTTGGCCACCAGCTCGTCGTGGACGGCCCGGCTGACCAGGAGCCGGGAGCCGGCCATGCAGGTCTGCCCGGTGGCGGCGAACACCCCGGCCAGCACCCCGTTGCACGCCGCGTCCAGGTCGGCGTCGTCGAACACCACGTGCGCGGACTTGCCGCCCAGCTCCAGCAGCACGCCGGTGATATTGGCCGCCGCCGCCTTGGCCACCTCGGCGCCCACCGCGGTCGACCCGGTGAACGCGACCTTGTCCACGTCCGGGTGCGCGGCCAGCGCCTTGCCCACCGCCGGGCCGAACCCGGTCACCACGTTGAACACCCCGGGCGGGAACCCGGCCTCGTCCATCAGCGCGGCCAGCTCGACCGCCGAGGCGGGGGAGTAGTCCGATGGCTTGGCCACCATCGTGCACCCCGCGGCCAGCGCCGGGGCCAGCTTCCAGCACAGCAGCAGCAGCGGGGAGTTCCACGGCACGATCGCGGCCACCACCCCGGCCGGCTCGCGGCGGGTGTAGACGAGGAAGTTCGGCTTGTCGACCGGGATCGTGGTGCCTTCGAGCTTGTCGGCCAGCCCGGAGAAGTAATAAAACCAGTCCGGGATCGACCCCAGCTGGCCGCGCATCTCGCGCAGCAGCTTGCCGGTGTCCCGGGTCTCGATCTCGGCCAGCCGGTCCGCGTCCCGGGCGATCAGGTCGCCCAGCCTGCGCATCAGAGCGGCCCGCCCGAACCCGGTCAGCTGCCCCCACGGCCCGGCCAGCGCCCGCCGCGCGGCCGCCACCGCCACGTCCACGTCGGCCGCGTCCCCGTCCGCGGCGCTGGCCCACGGCCGGCCGAGGTAGGGGTCCACGGAGTCGTACCGGCGCCCCGACGCCGCCTCGGTCCGGCGCCCGTCAATGAACAGCGTGTATTGCGGCATATGTTCACGCTACCCGGGTAGCCGTTGACCGTTCCAGGCCGTCATCGACTACGAAGGAAATAACCTCATGGCGCTCATTTTGCTCGTACTTCTCCTCGCCCTGATCCTGGGCGGGCTGGGCTTCGCGATCCACCTCCTGTGGTGGATCGCCCTGATCGTCCTGGTCGTCTGGCTCCTCGGCTTTCTTCTGCGGGTTGGCGAGGGCGGATCGCGCAGCCGCTGGTACCGCTGGTTACGGGCGGCCGCTGGTTTACCGGTGGGCGGCCCTCACCCGGCACCGATCTCGGGATCGGTGCCGGGCTCCGGCTGGGCCGCCGGCTCTGGCTGTGTTGTCGCTGGGTGGGCCGCGGCCAGCGCGTCGTCCACGGTGTCGTACAGCGGCAGCCGGTCGGCCAGGCCCGTGATCCACAGCGCCTTGGTGTACCGGTAACGGGCGCCGGCCAGCAGGAACATGCCACCCGCATCGACCTGACGCCGCCAGTGGGTGACCACGACGGCCAAGGCCGAGGTGTCCATGAAGTCCACCGCCGACAGGTCCAGCACCACCCGGTCGGCACCGGCGCTCGCCTCGGCCAGGTAGTCGTCGAACTGCTGGCTGTTCACCACGTCGAGTTCGCCGCGGACGGCCACGACCACCGCCGCGTCGCGGGTCTGCGTCGAGAGCTGAATCTCGGTCATCCTGCGCTCCGAACCTCAATTGGATATCGACTGGATTATGCCGCGTGCGGTCCGCGGCCATCCCTTAATCGGCAAGACTTCCCTGTTCGGCGGGGTTCCGCACACAGGTACTGTTGGGCCCACACGCCATCCCCGAATGATGTATAGGACGCTTACTTATGGAAATAGACAGCAGCCAGGGACGGATGGCGGCTTACATGCGCGACCATCAGGACAAGGTCGTCGGCCGCTGGTGCGAGCTGGTGGCGGCCGGGGTCCGCGGCCGCAGCTCGGCCGTGGAGGTCCGGGCCGAGCTCGAGGACCTGTACACCCTCGTCCTGCGCGTCATGGACGGCGCGGACGACCAGGCGGCCGGCGAACTGCGGGCGGTCCTGGCCGAGCTGTCCCGGTCCCGGGCCCGGAACGGGTTCACCCCCCGCGAGACGGCCCTGGCCGTGTTCTCGCTCAAGGACGCCGTCTACGAGCTGGTCGCGGACTCGTCCGACCTGGTGCCGGAGTACCTCTCGTTCTCCCGCATGATCGACGACCTGGGCCTGCACACGTTCGAGATCTACGCGTCCGCCCGCGAGCAGATCATCGCCGACCAGGCGGCGGCCATGCTGGAGCTGTCCACGCCGGTGGTCCGGCTGTGGGACGGCATCATCGCCGTCCCGCTGGTCGGCACGCTCGATTCCGCCCGCACCCAGCTGGTCACGGAGAAGCTCCTGGAGACCCTGGTGGCGACCGGGGCCGACCACGCGGTGCTGGACATCACCGGGGTGCCCACGGTGGACACCGAGGTGGCGCAGCACCTGCTCAAGACGGTCAACGCTGCCCGCCTGCTCGGGGCCGAGTGCATCATCTGCGGTATCAGGCCGCAGGTCGCCCAGACGATCGTGTCGCTCGGGATCGAGTTCGGCGACATCGCCACCAAGGCCACGCTGGCCGACGCGCTGCGCCACGCGCTGACCCGCACGGGGCTGAAGGTGACCGAGGCGGACCGGGCCTGATGGAACGCGTACCGATCCTGAAGATCGGGCGGACGCTGTTCGTCTCCATCCAGATCGACCTGCAGGACGACAGCGTGATGCGGCTTCAGGAGGACCTGGCCACCGAGCTGGCCGCCACCGGCGCGACCGGCGTGATCATCGACATCACCGCGGTGGAGATCGTCGACTCCTTCATCGGCCGGATGCTGACCATGATCGGGTCCATCTCCCGGCTGTTCGACGCGGAGACGGTGCTGGTGGGCATGCGCCCGGCGGTGGCCATCACGCTGACCGAGCTGGGACTGTCGCTCCGCGGCGTGCGCACCGCCCTGAACGCGGAAAAGGGCCTGAAGCTGCTGAGCGGCCGCGCCCGGTGAATGACACTGATGGATGAGCTGCCGATCCAGTCCGGTGACGACGTGGTCCGGGTCCGGCAGCGGGTGCGCGTGGTGGCCGCGGACAGCGGCCTGTCCCTGGTCGACCAGACCAAGCTGGTCACGGCGGCCAGCGAGCTGGCTCGCAACGCCCTGGTGTACGGCGGCGGGGGAACGGCCCGCATCGAGGTGGTCACCTCCGCCGTGGGCCGGGCCGGCGTCCAGGTCGGCTTCAGTGACGACGGCCCCGGCATCGCGGATGTCGACCTGGCCCTGACCGACGGCTGGACCACCGGCGGCGGGCTGGGGCTGGGCCTGTCCGGCGCCCGCCGGCTCGTCGACGAGTTCGACCTGACCTCCAAACCCGGCCGCGGCACCAGCGTCGTGGTGATCAAGTGGTCCCGCTGAACTGGCCGCTCCAGGCCCCCGCCCCGCAGGACATGCGCTGGCTGGCGGTGGAGGACGCCAGCGCGGTGCCGTCCTGCCGGACGGCGGGTGTGGCCCTGGCCAGCCGGCTGGGGTTCCCGCCCGCCCGCGCCGAGCAGGTGGCGCTGGCGGTGACCGAGGCGGCCTCGAACCTGCACAAGCACGCCCGTCAGGGCTCGCTGCTGCTGCGCGTCAACCGGGACCTGGAGCAGCCGGGCATCGACCTCGTCACCATCGACGCCGGACCCGGCCTGGCCGACGTGAGCGCGGCCCTGCGGGACGGTCATTCCACCGCGGGCACCCTGGGCATCGGCCTGGGCGCGATCCGGCGGCTGGCCGACTTCACCGACATGTACTCCGTGCCGGGCCACGGGACGGCCCTGGTGGCCAGGTTCTGGCCCGGGCCCGGCCCGCCCGTCAGCCGCCGAGCGGGCCTGATCCGCCCGATCACCGGCGAGACCGAGTGCGGCGACGACTTCGCGGCGGTCCAGGCCGGGGACACCGTGACCGCCATCATGTGCGACGGCCTCGGCCACGGCCCGCTGGCCGCCGCGGCGGCCAGCCGGGCGGTAGCCGCGCTCCTGGACCAGCCGGACGGCGAGCCGGCCGCGCTGCTCGAGCGTGTGCACCGCCGGATGGCCGGCACCCGCGGGGGTGCCGTCGGCATCGTGCAGGTCACTGGTTCGGTGGCCCGGTTCGCCGGCCTGGGCAACATCGCGGCGTCCATCTTGTCCGACGGCACCCGCAAGAGCATGCTGTCCGTGCCCGGCATCGCCGGCTTCCAGGCCCGCACGATCCGCCAGTTCGACTACGAGGTGCCGCCCGGCGCGGCCGTCATCCTGCACTCCGACGGCATCAGCAGCCGCTGGGAGGTCGCCGCCGTGCCCGGCCTGGCGGCCCGGGATCCGCTGGTCATCGCGGCGGTGCTGCTGGCCGAGGCGGGCCAGCACCGCGATGACGCCGGCGTCCTGGTGCTCAAGTCATGACCAGCGAACTCGCCCGCCTCGACGTCCGCGACGTGACCGGCGTCTACGCGGCCCGCCAGGTCGGCCGCGGGCTGGCGGCTGGCCTGTGCCTGGACCGCCAGGACCAGATCCGGGTGGCGACCGCCCTGAGCGAGATCAGCCGCAGCGCGGTGACCGCCGGCCTGACCGCGGTCATCGCCTTCGGCGTGGACGACGTGGACCTGGTCCTGAGCGTCACCCTCGACGGGGAACCGCCGGCCGACGGGGTGGCCGCCGCCGCCCGGCTCATGGACCAGGTCGACACCGACGGCCGGGCCGTCCGGATGACCAAGCGCCGGCCGCCGGACGCGCAGCCCGACCTGGAGCTCGTCCGGGAGCAGCTGGCCGCCGTGCTGCCCCGGTCGGCCATGGAGGAGTTGCGCCGGCAGAACCAGGACCTGATCGCCGCGCTCGAAGACCTCAAGCAGCAGAAGGACCAGCTGGTGCTGCTCAACTCCGAGCTGGCCGAGACCAACGACGGCGTTATGGCCTTGTACAGCGAGCTGTCGTCCGAACTGGAGCAGACCAACCGCGGGGTGGTCGCCCTGTATGCCGAGCTCGACGAGAAGTCCGACCGGCTGCGGGCGGCGTCGGAGTCCAAGGACCGGTTCTGGGCCAACGTCAGCCACGAGCTGCGCACCCCGCTGAACTCCATCATCGGGCTGACCCGGCTGCTGGCCGAGCCCGTCCCCGGCAGCGCCCTGGATCCCGAGCGGCGCTACCAGGTGGACCTGATCAAGACCTCGGCCGGCACGCTGCTGTCGCTGGTCAAGGACCTGCTCGACGTGGCCAAGGCCGAGTCGGGACGGCTGCACACCGACCCCGCGCAGGTCAACCTGCACGCGCTGTTCGGCCGGCTGCGCGGCCTGGCCCGCCCGATGGCCGAAGGCAAGCCGATCGAGGTGGTGGTCGACGACGCGGGCGTCCCCGAGGCCATCTTGACCGACGAGGTGGCCCTGACCAGCATCCTGCGCAACCTGCTGTCCAACGGGATCAAGTACACCGACCGGGGTGAGGTGCGGCTGAGCGCCCGGGTCGTCGGCCCGCGGCTCGAGCTCACCGTGGTCGATACCGGCATAGGCATTCCGGCCGGCCTGTACGAACATGTCTTCGAGGAGTTCTACCAGGTGCCCGGGATTCGCCGGGGCGGAACGGGGCTGGGGCTGCCGTACGCCCGCCGGCTGGCCCGGATCCTGGGCGGGGACCTGGCCCTGAGCAGTGAGCCGGGCGCCGGGACCTCGGTCGTGCTCGATTTGCCGAATCAGACTCCGGTCCTGCGTACCGTCGTAGTGGCTGACGACGACGCCAGCTTCCGCCAGCTGCTCAAGGGATTGCTCACGGGAATGGCCGACCGGGTCATCGAGGCCGAGGACGGTGAGCAGGCGCTCGCCGTCCTGAACGGCAACCACGCCGACCTGGTCCTGGCCGACCTGCGGATGCCGGGAGTGGACGGCGGCACGCTGCTGTCCCGGCTGCCCGCGTCCATCCCCGCGATCTTGGTCACCGGCGCCGAAGTGCCGCTCCCGGCGCGGGCCTCGGCGATGCTGAGGAAGGACGAGCTCACCCGCGAGCGGCTGGAATTCACCATCCGCGGCGTCATCCGGAGCCCCTCATGACGGCGCCCCTTTCCGGCCAGCCGAACGTGCTGCTCGTGGTCGATGACGACGAGGCCAAGCGGTACATCATGGCCACCTGGCTGCGACGCGCGGGCTACACGGTGATCGAGGCGGCCACCGGGCGCGAGGGCCTGGCCCGGGCCGGCGAGGCCGAACTGATCCTGCTTGACGTGCACCTGCCCGACATCAGCGGCTTCGACGTCTGCCGGCAGATCAAGGCCGACCCACGGACCGCGGCGATCCCGGTGATCCAGGTGTCCGCCACCGCGGTGGCCGTGTCCGACCGGGCGGAGGGCCTGACTCAGGGCGCCGACGCCTACCTGGTGGATCCGGCCGAACCGGAGGAACTGCTGGCCATGGTGGTGGCCGCGCTGCGGTACTCCCGCGCCCGGCACCGCGCCGAGCGATCCGCGGCCCTGCTGGCCGAGCTGACCAGAGTCACGCTGGACATCAACGCGGCCGGCACCTTCGACGGGCTAGCCCGGGTCGCGGCCGCTGGGGCGGCCCGGATGTTCAACGCTCAGGTCATAGTCGTCCTGGCTATGCCCGACGGCCAGACCCGCCGGACCTCGGCGTCGCCCCAGCTTCCGGAGCCCAGGCAGCGCGGCGCCCCGTCTGGGCTGGCCGACCGGATCGCCGGGCGGGTGCTCGGGCCCGGGCAGCGGACCGCCGTGGCGCTGGTCCCGCAGGACGACTGGCTCCGGCTGATCCCGGACAGCACCCTGCGCTGCGACGTCCACGTGGCCGCGGTCCTGCTGAAGCCGGGCCGGCCGCCGGTGGCGGTGGGGCTCGATGGCGCGGGCGTGCCCGGCGAGGACGAACTGCAGATCCTCCGCCAGCTGGTCCAGCTGATCGCGCTGGCCGTGGAGGCCCTGCGTTCGATCGCCGAAGAGCACCTGATCGCCATGACCCTGCAGCGCAGCTTCCTGCCCGCGGAGCTGCCCGAGGTACCCGGCCTGGCCATGGCGTACCGGTACATCCCGGCCAGCGACCAGGCCGAGGTCGGCGGCGACTTCTACGAGGCGCTCCGCTGGCGGGACCAGGTCCTGGTCGCGATCGGCGACGTGCAGGGGCACTCGCTGCACGCGGCCACCGTGATGGGCGAACTGCGGCACGCGCTGCGGGCCTTTGCCGCCGAAGGGCACCCGCCGCTGGCCATCACCGGCCTGGTCAACGAGGTCCTGCAGCGGTATCACCCGGGCATCATCGCCTCGCTCTGCCTGGTGCTGCTCGACCCGGCCTCCGGCCGGATGCAGATCGTGAACTGCGGCCACATGCCCATCCTGCTCGTCGACGGGGCCGCCGCGGGCTACGTCGGCGAGGGCGGAGTGGTGCTCGGCCTGCCCATGCACGACCCGCACACGGAAACGGCCGTCCTGGCCGCGGGCGGGACCGCGCTGCTGTTCACCGACGGCCTGGTCGAGGAGCGCACGGTGTTCCTCGACGTCAACCTGGAGAAGCTGCGGGTGGCCGCCCAGGAGGTGCGGGGGGCGGACGTGGAGGCGTTCGCCAACCACCTGATGTCGATCTTCGGTCCCCGGGGAGACGACGTGGCCATGCTCGCGCTGCGGCGCATCCCGCTCGACCCGGTCGGCCCCCCCGGCCCGCTCGACCCGGTCGACCCCCTCAGCCTGGGACCGGGCCGGTGACCGACACCCCGCGCCCGGAGCGCGTCGCCGAGCTGGCGGCGCGCCACGCCGCGCTGCGGCGATCCGCCCGGTCGCGCGGGGCCGAGCCGGCCGAGATGCTCGACGCCGCGCTCATCGAGCTGGAAGGCGCCATCGAGCTGCTTCAGGCCGAGGCGCCCGCGAAAGGCCCGGTGACTAGCGGAGCCCCGGGGACGGACACCGCCGAACGTCAGCTGCTGCGTGCCGTCTTCACCGACGCCCCGGTGCCGCTGTTCCTGGTGGCCCAGGACGGGACGGTCCAGCGGGTCAACCGGTCCGCGGGCGACCTGATCGGGGCCAAGCCCGGCTACGCCACCGGCCGCCCGTTCGCCGCGTTCGTCAACCTGCCCTCCCGCGCGGCGGTGCAGTCACAGCTCAGCGCGGTGAGCCGGACCGGCCAGCCGCGCCTGGTCCGGGCCAGCCTGCTGGGCGAGGACGGCCTGGTTCCCAGCGAGCTGCTGATCGGCCGGGTGAGCGTCCGCGACGAGGCCGACCCGCTGGTCGTGGCGGTGCTGACCACCCCCACCCCCACCCCCACCTCCACTCCCCCCGCGGCCGCCCGCGGGCCGAAGGCCAGCTCGCTGCAGGCCATCACCCGGCACCTGGATCTGGTCACCGCGGCCGCGCGCGTGCTACTGGAGAATCAGGGCTTCAGCGAATCCCGGACGTTGCAGCGGTGCGCGCGGCTGATCGCCACCGAGCTCGACGCGCTGGCCATCGTGGACCTGGAGCGCCGGCACCGGCTGCGGCGCCAGTTTGCCGTCGGCCCCGACGAGCCAGGGCTAGCTGGCCAGGCGGGCCTGGTCGCGGCCGTCGACCCGCCGCCCGGGTCGATCCCGGCTCGGGTGCACGAATCCGCGCACCCCGTGGTGATCGCCCACGTGGAAGACACCGGGGTCCTCGGGGCCGGGCTGGACGGAGAGCCGCTGCTGACCGTGCTGAACGCCACCTCGGTACTGTCCGTCCCGTTGTCGGACGGTCAGACCGGATATGGCGTGCTGACCCTGGTCCGCCCCACCCGGTTCACCATGGCCGAGTTGGGGCTGGTCCAGGCGATCGGCGAGCAGATGGCCCTGGCCATCCGGGTCGGCCGGGTCTTCCGGCGGCGCTCGGACACCGCCGACGCGCTGCAGTCCAGCCTGCTGCCGCGGCGGATGCCGGAGATCCCCGGGGTGAAGCTCGCCGCGACTTACCTGGCCGCCGCCGAGAAGCCGGAAGCCGGCGGCGATTTCTACGACGTTTACCAGACCCCCGACGGCTGGGGCCTGGCCGTGGGCGACGTGTGCGGGAAGGGCGAGGAGGCCGCCGCGGTGAGCGCGGCGGCCCGGCACGCGATCCGTGTGCTGGCGCGCCGGTGCGCCGATCCGGCCCAGGTGCTGTCCGGCACCAACGAGATCGTCCTGGCCGACGAACTGGCCCTGGACGGCGGCTTCGTCACGGCCAGCCTGGCCCACCTGAGCTGGCGAGAGGGCAGGCTGCGGGCGGTCGTGGCCAGCGCCGGCCACCCCGCGGCGGTGCTGCTTCGCGCGGACGGCGGAGTCCGGATGCTGGACGGCGGCGGACTCCCCCTCGGGCTGTTCCCCGACCCCGAGACGGCCACCCAGGAACTGACCCTGGACGCCGGCGACGTGCTGTTCCTGTATACCGACGGGCTGGCCCAGGCGCGCGGCCCGGATCACGCCTATTTCCACGACCGGCTGACCGACGAGCTGGCCGGGCTGGCCGGTTTCCCGCCCGACCGGCTGGTGGCGGCGGTACGCCAGGCCCTGCACGAGTTCATGGCCGGCGATCTGCTCGACGACGTGACGATGCTGGCCGTCCGGGTCGGGCGGCCCGACAAGGCCGCCGCGCCGGATCGCGCCGGCCTCCTGCCCAGGTCGAGCCCGGGACCCGCGCTATTGTCATGACCCGCGCGGAACAGGCACGATGTCCGAGTGCAGGTACGCGCGTGAACCGGGAGATGACTGAGCTATGGTCGGCGGCTCTCGGCGCCGCGGGCACGCTCATCCGCTACGGCCACTGGGGACGGCCGGTGCTGGTGTTTCCGTCCGAACGAGGCCGGGCCTGGGACTTCGAGAACAACGGCATGGTCGACGCGGTGCGCGGCCTGATCGACGAGGGGCGGCTGAAGCTCTACTGCGTGGACAGCTTTGACGCCGTGTCCTGGTCGAATCACGACCTCCCGCTCGAGGAACGCGCCCGCAGGCACGGCCGGTACGAGTCGTGGATCGTCGGCGACGTGGTGCCGTGGATCTACCGGGACTGCGGCGGTCCGGCCGAGGTCATCACCGTGGGCTGCAGCATGGGCGCGTTCCACGCGGCCAACTTCGCGCTCAAGCGGGCCGACCTGTTCCCGCTGGCCATGTGCTTGTCCGGCAACTACGACCCCGGGAACTGGCGCGCCTGGGGCGAACGGGGCACCGAGGCATACTTCAACAACCCCATGGACTACGTCGGCCACCTGGCGGGCGATCACCTGGAGTGGCTGCGCAGCCAGCTCAGCCTGCTGCTGGTCTGCGGTCAGGGCCAGTGGGAGGACACCACCGGGGTGCTGGACAGCACCCGGCGGTTCGCCGCGCTGCTGAACGAGAAAGGGATCAAGCACGAACTGGACGTATGGGGCCACGACGTGCCCCACGACTGGCCGTCCTGGCGTGCCCAGTTCGCCCACCACATGCCCCGATTCTGCTGAGGAGAGAGCCGGCCGTGACCACCAGGCACCTGATCGGGTTGCTGCTCGGGACCGAAGACGACTGGCCGACCGCGTTCACCGAGATCCTGGGCCGGCTGGGCCCGGTGCCGGGCCCGGGCGGCAGCCAGCACGCCTTCGACACCGAGCGGATCACCATCGAGCCGTTCAGCCTGCGCGACCGGCCCCGGTACGACCTGGTCATTGACCGCCTCGCGTACTGGTACTACCACCCGCGGGAGTGGCTCAAGAAGGTCTCGCTGATGGACGGCGTCTACCTGCTGAACAGCCCGTTCACCTTCCAGTCGATGGAGAAGCACGCGGCCTACTGCGCGATGATGCGGCTCGGGCTCAAGGTGCCCGAGACGGTGCTGGTGCCGTACAAGAACCCGCTCGACAACTCCCGCTACGCCTACACCGCGGCCCGCTACAACAAGTCGTTCGACCTGGACGCCATCGCGGAGAAGATCGGCTACCCGATCTTCATGAAGCCCTACGACGGTGGCGCCTGGCGTGGCGTCTCCCGCATCAACACCCCGGCCGAGCTGCACGCCGCCTACGACGCCAGCGGCGAGATGCTCATGCACCTGCAGAAGGCCGTCGACTACGACGTGTTCGCCCGCTCGCTGTCGATCGGCGCCGAGACCCTGGTCATGCGCTTCCAGCCCGACCAGCCCATGCACTCGCGCTACGCGGTCGACCACAGCTTCCTGTCCCCGCAGGTCGGCACCGAGGTGGTGACGATCGGGCGGCTGGTCAACGCGTTCTTCCGGTGGGAGTTCAACTCGTGCGAGACGCTGGTCTCCGGTGACCAGGTGTACCCCATCGACTACGCCAATGCCTGCCCCGACGTCGCGCTGACCAGCCTGCACTACTACTTCCCCTGGGCCATGAAGGCCCTGGTCAAGTGGTGCGTGTTCGCCCTGGTCACCGGGCGCCGGGCCCGGCTGGACCTGGAGACCGACCGGTTCTTCACCGTCGCCGATGAGCCCGGCCTGTCCTACGACGACAAGCTGGCCGTCTACGGCGACCTGGCCGACGCCTACTTCGACACCGCGCGCTACTACGACTTCTGGTCCGGCCTGCAGCCCCGCCTGGACGAGGTCGTCCTGGACTGGATCGCGGGGCCCGATTTCGATCAGCTGCTGGTCCGGACCGTCCGTTCGGTGTACCCGGAGCACGAGCAAGACCAGTTCATCGCCCACCTGCGCGGGCTGATGGAGCTGTGGGTGCGCGAGGAAACCGCCCGGCTGTGTACCAACCCGTAAAAAAAGGGGACTAGACCTCCATGGGCCGTGACATCCAGGCGATCAAGATCACCGGCGAGGACCGGCGCCTCTACCGGGACAAGGTCCGGCGCTCGCTGGACGCGTTCGCCCGCATGCTGCGCGAGCGCCAGTTCGACGAGAACCCGTCGATGGTGGGCCAGGAGATCGAACTGAACCTGGTCGACGCCTCCGGCATGCCCTCGATGCGCAACGCCGAGGCGCTCGAGGCGATCGCGGACCCGGCCTGGGCCACCGAGGTCGGGCAGTTCAACCTGGAGATCAACGTGCCGCCCCGCCAGCTCGACGGTGACGCGTTCGACGGGCTGGAGCGGGAGGTCCGCGCTGACCTGGACGCCGCGGACGGCAAGGCCCGCACGGTCGGCAGCCACCTGGTCATGATCGGTATCCTGCCCACCCTGGACGAGCACGACGTGAACGAGAGCACGATGTCGGCCAACGAGCGCTACCGGGTACTCAACGAGCAGATCTTCGCCGCCCGCGGCGAAGACATGCGGATCGCCATCGACGGCCCCGAGCATCTGCTCACCCACGCCGACTCGATCACGCCCGAGGCGGCCTGCACCAGCGTGCAGCTGCACACCCAGGTCAGCCCGGACGGGTTCGCCAGCTACTGGAACGCGGCCCAGGCCATCGCGGGCGTGCAGGTCGCGCTGGGGGCCAACTCGCCGTTCCTGTTCGGCAAGCGGCTGTGGCAAGAGACCCGGATCACCCTGTTCGAGCAGGCCACCGACACCCGCCCGGACGAGCTGAAGGAGCAGGGCGTGCGGCCCCGGGTGTGGTTCGGCGAGCGCTGGATCACCTCGGTGTTCGACTTGTTCGAGGAGAACCTGCGCTACTTCCCGGCGCTGCTGCCGATCTGCGAGGAGGAGGACCCGCTGGCCGTGCTGGACGCCGGGGCCAGCCCTCAGCTGGCCGAGATGAGCCTGCACAACGGGACCGTCTACCGCTGGAACCGGCCGGTCTACGGCGTGGTCGACGGCACGCCGCACCTGCGGGTGGAGAACCGGGTGCTTCCGGCGGGCCCGACCATCGCCGACGTCATGGCCAACGCCGCGTTCTACTACGGCCTGGTCCGGTACCTGGCCGAAGCCCAGCGGCCGATCTGGACCCAGATGTCGTTCACCACCGCCGCGGAGAACCTGCACGAGGCCGCGCGCCACGGCCTGGACGCCCAGCTGTACTGGCCCGGCGCGGGCGACGCCCCGGCCGCCGAGCTCATCCTGCGCCGCCTGCTGCCGCAGGCCCGCGAGGGGCTCAGCCGCTGGGACGTGAGCCAGGTTCACGCCGACCGGCTGCTCGGCATCATCGAGCAGCGCTGCCTGACCGGCCAGACCGGCGCCGCCTGGCAGATCGCCACCGTGGCCGAGCTGTCCCGGCGGGACGGGGTGGACCGCTGGGAGGCGCTGCGCCAGATGACCCAGCGCTACATCGAGCACATGCACACCAACGAGCCGGTCCACACCTGGCCCCTCCCCTAGCCGCTGTTTTAGCCCGCCCCTCCCGCTCTGCCTATTAGCCGGCTCCGCCGGCCGCGATCAGCGCCACACACCCGCCCGCCAGCACCAGCCCGGTCAGCCGCAGCCTGGTCAGCCGCTCGCCGAGCACTACCCGGGCCAGCACGATCGTGCTCGCCGGGTAGAGCGAGGTCAGCACGGCGGTGACGGCCAGCAGGCCGTCGTGCGTGGCGTAGAAGTAAAACAGTGTGCCCGCCGCCCCGGCCACGCCGGTGATCACCGCGAGCCAGCCCGGGCGCCCGCCGGGCAGCCGCAGGTTCCTGGTCACCGCGGCCGCGGCTATCGCCACGGCGAGTTCGGCCACCTCCGCGGCCGCGGCCGGCCACAGGCCGCCCCCCGACCCGGCCCGGTTCAGCCCGATGAGCAGCAGCGCGAAGCCCGCGCCCGCGATCAGCCCCGCCACCACCCCGGCGGCCGGCCGGCCGCCGTGCCCGTGATCCTCTTCCTGCTCGGCACCGGCCGCGCTGGCCGAGACGCTGACGATGGCGGGCAGGGCCAGGCCGATCCCGATCAGGGCCACGGTGCTCGGCCGCTCGCCCCAGAGCAGCCCCGCGAGCACCGAGAACCCGGCGGTGCCCACCGCGCTGATCGGCGCGGCCACGCTGAACGCCGCGTACCGGAACCCCAGGTACAGCGCGATCCCGCCCAGCGTGCCGCCCGCGCCCGCCGCCGCCCCCCAGGCCAGCGACGCTTCGCTGGGCCGGTGCGCGGCGGCGAGGGGCAACGCCACCAGGACCACCACGGTGGCCGTCAAGCAGGCCAGCAGGGTGACCTGGATGACGCTGGCCGTACGCGAGGCCAGCCCGGCGGCGAAGTCCGAGCCGCCGTACCCGATGGCCGACGCCAGGGCCAGGATGATGGCGAGCATGCCCTACCCGGCCTTCCCCTCGGACGCGCCCTAAGCCGTCTGCTTGGCGGCCGGGCTGCCGGCCGGGTAGAAGACCCCCAGCACCCGGAGCGGCTCGGAGCCGGTGTTCTCCAGGCAGTGCGGCTGGTACGGCGGCAGGTAGATCGAGGTGCCCGGCCCGATCTCGGTCTGGCCGCCGCTCAGGTGGACCACGCCCTGCCCGGCCAGCACGTGCACCACCTCGTCGTAGGTGTGATGGTGCTCGGGCGCCCGGCCGGGCGGGATCAGCCCCGCGAACTGCGTGATGGACAGCCCCGCGCTCAGCAGCACCCGGAACTCCCGGTCCCCGGTCCGCTCCACCGGGCTCGCCTCCAGCGCGGTCACGTGCAGCGCCGGCCCCGGCTCGGCCTGCGCCCGCACGGTGATGGCCAGGACCTCCAGGTCGCCGGCCCCGGCCGCGGCCCCGGCCCGGTAGCCCAGCGCCGGGCTCAGCCACACCGCGGTCCCCGGCCGGAGCTGGACCGTTGTGGCCTCCTGCGCAGGTCCGGCCGTCCCGCCCGCGCCCCCGCCCGCCTCCAGCACCCCGGAGCCGCTGATCACGTACCAGGCCTCGCCCCGGCCGCCGGCCGTCCCGGTCAGCACGGCGCCGCTGCTGAACCGCAGCCGGCGCTGATGCAGCCCGCGGCAGCCGTGTTCGTCGTTCAGCATCTCCGCCGCGGTCACGCCCGGCGCCAGCGCGCCGGCCGGCACGTGCTCCGGGCGCCGGACGATCCCCGTCGTATCAGCCATGACACGACGATAACCGGCGGGCCCCGGTTTTACAGCGGGGGATACACGCGGTCCGGGTTGTGTTCCGACAGCACCGACGGCGGCCCGATCAGGAGCTTGTCCGGCTCCCCGATGACCGAAGTGTCCTTGCCGTCATAGTCGAACTTCAGCAGCACGTGCTTGATCGCCTCGAGCCGGGCCCGCTTCTTGTCGTTGCTCTTGACCACCGTCCACGGCGCCCAGGCCGTGTCGGTGTAGTGGAACATGGCCTCCTTGGCGTCTGTGTACTCCTCCCACTTGTCCAGCGCCTCGATGTCCATCGGGCTCAGCTTCCACTGCCGGACCGGGTCGATGCGCCGGATGATGAACCGCGTGCGCTGCTCGGACTGGGTCACCGAGAACCAGAACTTGGTCAGGTACAGCCCCGAGCGGATCAGCATGCGCTCGAAGTCCGGCGCCTCCCGCATGAACTCCTCGTAGTCGTCATGCGAGGTGAAGTGCATCACCCGCTCGACGCCGGCCCGGTTGTACCACGAGCGGTCGAACATGACGATCTCGCCCGCCGCGGGCAGGTGCGGCACGTACCGCTGCAGGTACCACTGGGTCCGTTCCCGCTCGCTCGGCTTGGTCAGGGCCACCACCGTCGCGCCGCGCGGGTTCAGGTGCTCGGTGAAGCGCTTGATCGTGCCGCCCTTGCCCGCCGCGTCGCG
>Ga0210383_10000984_pt1 | contig 26272 bp, 20 predicted proteins | sample IncBWC14OmetaG_FD_160072 | JGI IMG/M metagenome (GOLD analysis project Ga0210383, IMG submission 160072) | Forest soil microbial communities from Barre Woods Harvard Forest LTER site, Petersham, Massachusetts, United States - Inc-BW-C-14-O ... | reverse complement strand
AGAGGCTTACTCGGCTTTTCGGGGCTGGCGCCCCATTCCGGCCGCTCTTCCGTCCCATTCCGTCGTTCTTGTTCCGGGACCGAAGAATTCCCTTCCAACCATCGCCTCCCCCAAAAAGCCGAGGCGACATACTGCTCGGGTAGAAATACCCCTGACAAAAGAGAAATTATAAAGAAGGTAAGTCGTTCTGTCAAATCAGTTTCTTAGTTTTGGGCAACGGGCCGGTGGAAAAAAGTGTGGAAAAGGGGGAAATGGCATGCGGGGTGCCTGTGGGAGGGACCGGCGATCAGAGATCAGGAACCTGCGGCGCACGAAAGGTGAGGAACCGGGCAGACCCGGATTCGTTACCGCTGCGCTGACAGCGAAGATCGGAGCCGGATTCGGCGCATGGCTAAAACCATGCGTCTACAGGGGTTACACGTACGCGCTACGCTAGTTTTGCGGACTACCCGCGTCGACTCCTTGGTTGCCGAAGGTCCAGAGGTTGAAGGATTTGAGCATGTCGTACTGGCCCTTTTCGCGGAGCATTTTGGCACTTCTTTCGGCTGGCCAAGGGGCGGCAAAGCGGTCCGGGCGGTCGGCGAGCCAGTAGGCGGTCATGGCCATGATGGAAGTGTTCTGAGCGAGGACCTCGGGTTTCACTTCTTCGAGGGCATCCGCGGCGGAATGATTCGTGTATTTGTAGTCCGGTGAATCCTGGTCGAGATTGATGCCTGGCAGACCGGCGAGGATGAAGGGACCAGTGTCGGTGCCAAATTCGAGTTTATCGCTGACTTTAATTTCGCGGATGTCGGCAAGAGATTTTGCAAATGGCTCGAAGGCTTCGATCAGATCGTCACGGCCACCGAGCTGAAATTCCTTCACCGGTCCTTGTCCGGTATCGAGCACGACGTCGCCAAGGTGATTTTTCATTTCCGCGGAATGCGTTTTGACGTAGGCGAGTGAGCCGAGAAGGCCTTGTTCTTCGCCGGTGAAGAGAACGAAACGGATAGTGCGGCGCGGACGCGCGCCGCTTTTTACGATGGCTTCGGCCGCGCCGAGAACGCTGGCGGTTCCGGTGCCGTTGTCGGTAGCGCCTTCACTGAGATCCCAGGAATCGAGATGCGCGCCAACGACAACGATTTCTTCGGGATGTTCGCGGCCCAGGATTTCGCCGACGACATTGGCGCTTTCGACGGGACCTTCGGTGAATTTATTTTGTACGTTAATACGAATGCGAACGTTTTTTCCGGCCCTAATGAAACGCTCGAGTTGGCCCTGATCTTCCATGGCCATATCCACGACAGGAATGGAGAAATCCGCGGCAAAACCGAGAATTCCGGTGTGCGTGAGGTGCATGCCTTCGGCTTTGAAACCACCTTGGCCACCGATTACGGCTACGGCGCCCGCTTTGTGCAGAGCGTTCAGGAAATCACCGAATTGCGCGAAGATGAGCCAGAAATTTTTCCTGGGATCGCCTTGCGGCTTCATCATGACAATTTTGCCGCGGAATTTTTCGATGTTTTTTATTTCGGCTTCGAGATCGAAGAGGTTTGCGGTGACGACCTGAGCTTCGACGCCTGCCGCAGGAGTTGAGCCGGTCCAGCCCATGGCGTCCACGTCGAGTTTGTGGCGGACGGGCTCGAGGAGTTCGGCTTCGGCGTGGCCGCGGTCCCAACCCTTCCACATGGTCCATTTTTCGGCGCGAACGTTTTGCAGGCCGATGGCTTTCATTTTAGCGACGCCCCAATCGACGGCTTTGGCTGCGGCGGGGCTGCCGGTGACGCGAGCACCGATGTTGTCGCTGAGTTCGGTGAGGTATTGAAAGGCGTGGGAATCCATGGAGGCTTCGCCGGCAATTCTTGCGAGGGCCGGCTTGGTGCCGTCTTCTTCGGGACCTTTGGGGGCGATGGTTTCTTTGGGAGAAGCGGAGGCGGCGAGGGCGAGGAAGAACGCGGTCCCGAATAATTCGATCCTCATTTCGCAGTTCTCCTGAGATTGCAAATGATAATAATTGCCAGGCGAAAGTATAACTCTACCATGGTGTTAGACGCGTGCCGGTGACTTGGGCTTCACGGATCTTTGCGTCGGAGTAGTAAAGGAGGGTTTGCGTGGCTAAAGCCACGCACCTACGCGGGCCCCGGGCCGGAAAGACCCGAGAAAACCCGAGACGGGCGGAGCAAGCTCCGCCCCTACATAGGAGGGCAATGGCTTCGCAAGCGTCGCTTTACCGGGTGCTTTGGTGCTCATACACTTCCTGCGTGAGACATTTTTGCGGAACATGGCGACGGTTCGCGTGTTTTGTATCTTTGATGGCTTGGCCGGTTCTGGCACAGGAAGCAGCGCCGCCGGCGGCCGAGAAACCTGCCGAGAAGACTGTCCAGAAACCGTCGGAATCAAAGGACGCGAATAGCGAGAAGGTGGAGCTGCCGTTTCAGATACAGCTGCTGGAGACACACTTGCGGTTCGAGACGAACGGGGATTCGCGGAAGGAAGTGCACACGATCGTGAAGATCAACAATATCTTGGGCGCGCGAGAATTTTCGCGGTTGACGTTTGATTACAACCGCGGATGGCAGCAGGTGCAGATTCCGCTGGTGCGGGTGAGTCACGCGAATGGAGGAACGAGTGAGTTGTTGCCCAGCGCGGTGACGGATGCGCCGAATCCGGCGGTGGAGAAATTTCCGGCGTATCAGGATGTGCGGGTGAAGTCGGCGCGGATTTTGGGATTGCAAGAGGGAGATACGATTGAGTACCGCGTGATTACGACCAGCACGAAGCCACCGTTGGCCCCGGAATTTTGGTTGGAGCACACGTTTGACCGGTCAGGGCAAGTGCTGGAGGAGGATTACGTGCTCGAACTTCCGGCAGGTGATGAGCCGAAGATCAATGCGGATACACCGGCGGACTCCACGGAGAAAACAGGAGAAGGACTGGCGGCAATGAAGAGATATGCGTGGCATCGAAAGTTCGTTGCCACGCAAACGAATCCGCACGCAGCGAGTCCGACAGCGCCGGACGTCGCACTCAACACCGTGCATGACTGGGCGACATTTTCGGCGCAAATGGCGAATACGCTTTATCCAGAAGTGGAGAGCAAACCCGCGATCAAGGAAAAGGCTGCGGCGCTGACCGCGTCCGCGCCGGAACCAGAAGGGAAACTGGAAAGTCTTTATGATTTTGTCGCGCGAAATATGAACACCGTGGACTTGCCCATTGGTTCAACGGGCTATCGCACGCGTCCTGTGGAGGAAACTCTGGCTTCCGGATACGCGACGCAGGAAGACAAAGCCGCTTTACTTGCGGCGCTTGCGCGCGCGATTCATTTCCTTCCGTTTCTTTATCTCACCTATGAGAACGAAAACACGACGATGGATTCGATGCCATCGCGATTCCGGCACGTCTTTCTGAGCGTGCCTCTCGGTCCGCATTCGATTTGGATGGATCCGGGGATCGAAGTTGCACCGTTTGGGATGCTTCCTAGCAGCATTCGAGGCAGCACGGTATTTTGCGTTACGGCAATTCGTCCGGAATCGAGAGTGATCGTCGAGTTTCTACCTAAAGTTCCGGAGGAATTGCCGTTCCTTTCGAAACAGGATGTATCGGTGAGCGCTTCGCTCTCGCGCGAGGGGGCGCTGACTTCGACGGTGAAGTACGTGATGCGTGGGGACAATGAGTTGTTGTTGCGGGAAGCGTTTCACGGGACGGCGAAGGAGAAGTGGAAGGATGTGGCGAATTTGTTGGCGATTTCGGATGGGTTTCGCGGGGAGATTACGAGCGTGAATGTTTCGGACCCGATGGCTACGCGCGAGCCGTTCAAAGTGGAATACACGATTACGCGGGCGAAATTTGTGGATTGGTCGAAGAAGCCGGTGCGGATACCGGCGTTGCTGCCGCAGATAGGGCTGCCAGATTTGCCGAAGAAGGCGGCGGATGGAGATGCTGCGCCGAAGATTGAGTTGGGAACCCCGCTGGATGTGGAGACGCAGATGACGCTGAAGCTGCCGGCGGGAACGAAGGCGGTGGTGCCACCGGGGACGGCGGTCAACAGGGACTATGCGCGGTTTTCGTCGAAGTACGGGACGTCTACCGGAGCGGGTGGCGAGACGGTGACGGCTTCGCGAAGCGTGAATTTTTTGATGAGGGAGATTGATGGGACGCGGGGATTGGATTACAACGCGTTTGTACGGGCGGTACAGAATGATCAGGCGGGGATGATTATGTTGGATCGGGAGGCGGAGAAGGCCGCGGCCAAGAAATAGGAGGCAATCCCACTTTTGTTTTTCGAGTGAGCAGGGATTTTGCCACGATCCCTCCAAACTGCGAGCCGCAAACTGCGCGGCTCTCCGATCGGGATGACAGCGCAAGAGAGTTGAACGAAGCCTAGAGGAAACCACCTCGGAAATAGCTCCTTGTAAAGGAAACACACGAGGCCCACACGCCGAAAGGCGATGCTTCGAGGTTCCGGGTAAAAAGCTTGGACACTCAGACCCAAGAGGACGGGGCAAGCCGCCGCCCCTACAAAAAAAACAACGACAGGGCTACTTGATTTCCATTACTTCTTTTTCTTTGGAAGCGGAGAGGTCTTCGATTTTTTTGGTTTCGGCGTGAGAAAGTTTTTCCAGTTCGTCTAGAGCGCGTTTTTGTTCGTCCTGGCTGATCTTTTTGTCTTTTTCCAATTTGTCGATGGCTTCTTTGGAATCGCGGCGGATGTTGCGGACCGCGGTGCGGTGATTCTCCAGAACCTTGTGTATGTGCTTGACGAGATCCTTGCGGCGCTCTTCGGTTGGAGAGGGGATCGGGATGCGCACGACTTTACCGTCGGTGGTGGGATTTAGGCCGAGGTCGCTGGAGCGAATGGCTTTGTCGATGAGCGCGCAGACGGTGGGATCCCACGGAGAGATTTGCAGCATGCTGGCGTCGGGAACGGTGACGGTGCCGAGTTGATTCACGGGCATGGGTGTGCCGTGATAGTCCACGCGAATCTGGTCGAGCAGCGCGGCGTTGGCGCGGCCGGTGCGGACGGTGGCGAGATCCTTGCGGAAATCGTCGATGGCTTTCTCCATGCGCGTCTTGGCGGCGGCGATGGCGTCTTTTGTTGTTGCGATCGTAGTCATTTTCTCATTCCCCTGAAATTGCTTGGCGCCTACGTCAGAAGTATTTCTTCAGCGGCTAAAGCCATTGCCGAGGCGCGCATCCTTACGCGGGCGTTACGGTTGAGCCGACGCGCTCGCCCAGGACAGCGCGGCGAATATTGCCGGGCTTGTTCATGTTAAAGACCACGATGGGCATGCCATTGTCCATGCATAGCGAGATGGCGGTGGAATCCATGACTTTCAGATCCTGGTGCAGGACCTGGCGATAGGTGATCTCCGCAAAAAATTTGGCGTCGCTGACTTTTTCGGGGTCGGCGTCATAGATGCCATCGACGCGCGTGGCTTTGAGGATGACGTCGGCTTTAATTTCCATGGCGCGGAGCGCGGCGGCGGTGTCCGTGGAGAAATATGGATTACCGGTGCCGGCGGCGAAGATGACGACGCGACCTTTTTCGAGATGGCGCATGGCGCGGCGACGGATGAATGGTTCGCAGACTTGATGCATTTCGATGGCGCTTTGCACGCGAGTATGGACTTGCGCTTTCTCGAGAGCGTCCTGCAAAGCGAGGGCGTTGAGGACGGTAGCGAGCATACCCATGTAGTCGCCGGTGGCGCGGTCGATCTCAAAACCTTTTTGGCGCGAACCGCGGAAGATATTTCCACCGCCAACCATGATGGCGATCTGTACACCGAGTTTGTTTACTTCGCGAAGTTCTTCGGCGATGGCATAGATGGTGCCGCCGTCGATGCCGAAGCCTTGCGGACCTTGCAGCGATTCGCCGGAGAGTTTGAGAAGAATGCGGTTATAGGCCGGCTTGGGTTTGCTATTTTTGCGGATGGATTTTGATTTCGCGGCCATGACGCTCCGATGAAGTTCTGAAAAACCTTTGGGATTGTAACAAATTCGGAGTGGAGAGCCTACGGAAGTGGAAATGTGGGCGGCGGGGAGCGTCGCACCTAGTGCGCTCGGAGTTTAGCCGCCACCCAACGCCGCCCTCACGGGCGGGGCTAACTTATGGCACGCTTCTCGCGCTAGGTGGTGAGAATGGAAGGATTGCGTGGGGATTGCCAAACATTTAATTCAAGATTAGAGCGCCATGAGATTTTTGATCTTGCGGACTTGGGGCGCAGGGGTCCTGCGCCCCTACTCGGAGAACCCAGGAAGACTCGCACCCTGAAAGGCGCAGGGTGCGGCACCCGAAGCAACGTTTGAGAAGCAGTGGCAATACCAAGGGTTATTTGGTGGTGGAGTCCATGGGGAGGATGAAGTGGCTGCCGAGTAGGTAGCGATAGAGGTGGTTCATGGGGTCGGGAGGTTCGATGTCGCGGGCGCCGACGAAGCCGTTCACCTCTTTCCATTTCCAGCCGCCGAGGACGGCGGCCGCGAGGCCTTCCTGCATCGCGGTAACGGGCGTGGGAAAAACGCTCAGACGGACATTCTCACGGAACAGCTGCGCGATGCCTTCCAGCAGGCCGCCGGGGAGATCGGCGTAATCGTCCTGCAGCGCGCGCATCAGCACGGGGATTTCAGCGGCCACATGGATGCGGGATTTGGTGAAGCGGTTGACGAACGCAGCCAGTTTGTAAATTTCCCTCTGGCGGAACACCAGCACGTCGCTGCCGAGCTTTTGCAAGGCATCAACGCGTTCGAGAATCTGCGGAACAGTCAGATCAGTGGACTGATTGTTGGCGGCCGCGGCAACACGAAAACTAAAAAATCCGATGGAACCCTTGCTTTGCGCGAGATCCTGCTTGGGCAAAAAGGCGAGAGCAGCCTCCAGCATCTGTCCGTTCAAACGTTCGGTGAGGTTGTAGGCGGCGGGGGCGATGACGATGGCCTTTTTATAAAGAAGGTCGGTGCAGGGAGCGAGATCTCCATTAACTGGAAAGACGACGGCTTCGGCGTGCTGGTCGGCGACGAGAGTGGCATGAACGGCGCGGGAATCCCAGTGGTCGAAAGCCGGGCCTTTGAGCGCGACGCTATCGATCTCAATGCGGCTGAGCGGAAGATCGGACGTGATCTGCGCGAGGAATTCCGTCGCGCTGGAAAGGTTGTGAACGGAAGCATAGACGAGATTCACGCCGAGTATGCCAACGGCGTCTTGCTGGGCCAGATTGCTGTTATCGCGGAGATTGATGTGCAGGATAACGTCACTGGGTGGACCGAAGGGCTGCATCTGAAAGCGCAAGCCGATCCAGCCATGACATTCGTTGTCGCCGGCAAAGTTACGGGCGGAGATGGTGTCGACGAAGGAAAAAAAGCGCGTTGTGGCGCCGCGCGTGGCATTGAGCTGCGAAAGGAGCTGCTCCCATTCGTGCTCGAGCATGGATTGCAGGCGGGGCCGGGAAACGTAACGCGTGCCGGGGCCGTAGAGATCGTCACTGACTTCCTTGTCGTAAGCGGAAATAGTTTTCGCGACGGTACCGGAGGCGCCGCCGACTTGAAGAAACCAGCGGGCGACTTCCTGCCCAGCGCCGATTTCCGCGAACGATCCAAAGATGCGCGCGTCTAGATTGATGGAGAGGGCTTTCTGGTGGGTATCGAGTGGTTCGGCATCTGGCATGGGTTTGCTCCGATGGTTTTGGATTACGAGGCGGCGGCAAGAGAGTGGAATTTAGCATATTGAGGAGCGGAGAAGAACCCGGCAGATTTGCGAGGTGCGTTTGAGGTTGAGGTCCTTCGAGCCACATGAGGGGTGGCTTTCAGGATGACAACGTTAAGAGAGGATTGTGGCGTAAGAGAAGGGGACGGCACAAGAAAAGAAAACGACTCAAGAGAAGAGGGGGGTGACAAAACCAGGAGATTTTGCGGACTTGCCTGCGGCAAGCAGGCGTGGGGCGCAGCGGTGCTGCGCCCCTACACGGAGAAGAGAAAGCCAGGAGAAAAACCGCACCCTGTAAACGGTTAGGTGCGGCACCCGAAGAGCGGGCTACAGCGTGGTCAGGCGTGGGCCGGGCGGACCGCCAGGTTTGCGGATTCCCAGGCGGTGATTCCGCCGGAGATTTCTTGAACACAGGGAAAGCCTTTTTGCTCGAGAAGACTGGCCGCGATTGAAGAACGATATCCACCCGCGCAGTAGACCAGCATGGTGCGGTCCTTCGGCAATTCGTGGGCGCGTTCCGAAAGACGATTCAGCGGAATGCCGACGCTGCCTTCGATAAATTTCTGTTCGCGTTCGCGCGGATTACGGACGTCCAGCAGGACCGGCGGATCATCCGAGGACAAAAGCTCGGCGGCGAGCGCCGGGCTGAGGCGCTCGGTTACATCCACAAGATCGGGGCGCGAGGTCAAACTGTGCATGCCATCGTTGAGGTAGCCCGCGATGTTGTCGAACCCGATGCGGCCGAGGCGAACGGCGGATTCATATTCGCGGTCGGGGCCAGAAATGATCACGATGGGACGCACATGATCCAAGACCGTGCCGGCCCACGTCGCGAACTGGCCGCTGAGACCGATGTTGATGCTGCCGGCAAGATGGGCTGCGGCGAATTCTTCGGGTTCGCGGGTGTCCAGGATTTGTGCGGCGGCGGCCTGCAGTTCCAGGACGCGCCCCAGGTTCAGGGGTTTCAGTTCGCGCACGAGGGTTTCATCGAGTGTGGGCCGCTCCTGGCTGTTGAGCACCGCGTCATACGTGAAATAGGAAGGGGCTTCCGGTTGATCGGCAGTGACCAGTTCGATGAACTGCGATTTGGACATGGGTTTGAGCGCGTAATTGACGCGCCGCTGTTCTCCCATGGTGGAAACGGTCTCTTTGCTGATGGCCTTTCCGCACAACGAGCCCGCTCCATGAGCGGGATAGACCAGGCTTGCGTCCGGCAAAGGAAGCAACTTCAAGCGCAAAGAATCGAAAAGCATTCCCCCGAGATCGGTGGCCGACCAGCCGAGAGCAACGCGAAGATCGGGACGGCCAACGTCGCCGATGAACATGGTGTCTCCGGTCAGGACGGCGTGAGGCTGGGTGGCGCTGACGTTGAGATCGTAGACGAGAAGCGAAATGGATTCGGGCGTGTGACCCGGAGTCTCGAGGGCTTTCAGGCGTACGCGGCCGAATTCCACGATGCTGCTGTCGGAAAGCGGAGTGAAGCGATATGCGGCTTGCGCTTTGGCGCCGAGATAGATGGTGGCGCCAGCGTGATCGCGCAGCTCGAGATGTCCGGCGACGAAATCGGCGTGGAGATGGGTCAGGAAAACGTGTTTGATTTGCAGACCGTGCTCGGCTGCAAAGATCAGATATTGGGCAACGTCTCGTTGCGGGTCGATGACTGCGGCGATGGAGGTCTGTTCGTCGGCGATGAGGTAGGAAGCATGTGCGAGACAATTCAGATAAAACTGTTTGAGGATCACGGTGCACCTCTCGATGTCGCGGGTTGGCGTTAACTGTACTTAGGAAAGGGTGGTGCAGCAAGGGCGGGGCGTTGGCGCGATGGATCGGTCTCAGGAAGAAAAGCACCCGCCTCCCCGACCGGGTCGGGGCAGGCAGAAGGCGGCTGCTACACAGACCGGTGAAATCGTGGGGACATGGGGCGCAGCGGTGCTGCGCCCCTAAAAGGAGAAGAGAAAAATCCCAAGAAAAAACCGCACCCTTAACAACGAAGGGTGCGGCACCCGAAGAGAAAGCCAAGAAAAACCCAACCGCGGTCAGAGCCATGAGTCGGGCTATAATTTTGTACCCGGCCTTTGTTTGCTGTTCTGGAGGAATCCCATGGCTATGCGACAGGGTCGGGTGGAGTTGAAAGGCAGCGCGCGGGCGGCGTTGCCAGGTGGGCAGGATGTTGGGCCGACGGATCCGAGTCAGCAGATCGAAGTGAGTGTTCTGTTGCGGCGAGGATCGAAGCCCGGGGAATTTCCGACGACCGCGCAGCTGGGCGCGGAGCCTCCACGCAAACGAAAATATCTCAGTCGCGAAGAATTTGCGCGCTTGCATGGAGCGTCTCCAAAGGACCTGCAAAAAATTGGAGCGTTTGCGGCGGAATATGGTTTGAAGGTAGTGAGCGAGGATGCCGCGAGCCGAACGGTGAAACTGAGCGGCACGGTGCAGGCGTTTAACGAAGCGTTTGGCGCGAACTTGCGGCGCTACCAGCACAGTTCCGGCACCTATCGCTGCCGCACGGGCAGCCTGACAATTCCCGCTGATCTGGAATCTGTTGTGGAAGGCGTGTTCGGGCTGGACAATCGTCCGCAAGCGAAGGCTCATTTTCGGTTGCGGAAGAATGCGCCAAATATTCGGCCACGGGCCGCGGCCGCCGTTTCTTACTCGCCGTTGCAAGTTGCACAAGCGTACGGATTTCCCACAAGCGCGAATGGTGCAGGCCAGTGCATTGCGGTCATTGAATTGGGCGGCGGTTATAGCCAGTCCGATCTCACCTCCTTTTTCGGCAATCTAGGAATTTCGACTCCGCAGGTGACTGCGGTGTCGGTAGACGGCGGGACGAATTCACCGACGGGACAAGCTGGCGGCGCCGATGGCGAAGTGGAGTTGGACATCGAGGTTGCCGGAGCAATTGCGCCCGCGGCGCAGATTGCGGCGTATTTTGCACCCAATACAGATCAGGGATTTATCAACGCGGTTACGACGGCGGTGCATGACGCGAAGCTGAAACCGTCGATTATTTCGATCAGTTGGGGCGGGCCGGAAAGTTCTTGGACCGAACAGTCGCGAAATGCGCTGAACGCCGCGTGTCAGGATGCGTCGACGATGGGCGTGACCGTGCTGGTGGCCGCAGGTGATGACGGCTCGAGCGATGGAAGCACGGACGGAACGCCTACGGTGGATTTTCCCGCGGCGAGTCCATTTGTGGTTGCGTGTGGCGGCACGAAGCTGACAATTTCAGGAGGTGCCATCGGTAGCGAGCAAGTGTGGAACGAACTTGCGGCGAATGAGGGAGCGACGGGCGGAGGCGTGAGCGAGGCGTTTGCACTGCCGACGTACCAGTCGAGCGCGAAGGTGCCGAAAGCGCCGAATGGTTTTGTTGGGCGCGGGGTGCCGGATGTGGCGGGCAATGCGGATCCGGAATCGGGTTACAACGTGGTTGTGGATGGGCAGCAAACGGTGATTGGCGGAACGAGCGCGGTGGCTCCTTTGTGGGCGGGTTTGTTGGCGCTGATTAACCAGTCGCTAGGAACGAATGTGGGATTTGTGAATGCGCAGTTGTACGCGACGAAAGCGGAGGCAACATTCCATGATATTACCGCGGGGAATAATGGAACTTATTCGGCGGGGAAAGGTTGGGATGCGTGCACGGGGCTGGGGAGTCCGAATGGAACCGCGTTGCTGGCAGCGTTGAAGGGGGAGTGAGAGAGACAGTTCGACGGAAACGCAGTCAAAACCAGGAGCCGGTTGAATCGTGCGGACACGGGGCGCAGGGGTCCTGCACCCCTACACGGAAGAGCGAAAACCCAAGACCCACGCGCGAAACCGGCGCATGGGGCACCCAGCGGAAAAAGAATAACCCAAGAAAAAACCGCACCCTTGAAAGGCCAAGGGTGCGGCACCCGAAGAAAACAGACTGAGAAAAGTTAGGTGGTGGCTGGGGTTGGTTCCGGTGTGGTTGTGCCGGGTTGATTTGTGCCTTCGCCTACTTTAAAACGGGCGAAACGGCGGATGGCGATTTTTTCGCCGAGGTTGGCGATAGCCTGGTTGATTTTTTCGCCGATGGTCATGGTTTCGTCTTTGATGAAGTGCTGTTCGTAGAGGCAGGACTCCTCGTAGAACTTTTCCATTTTGCCGGTGACGATTTTCTGAATGACCTGTTCGGGCTTGCCGGTGGCGCGGGCCTGGGCCAGATAGATTTCGCGTTCGCGGTCGAGCATTTCCGGCGTGACGTCTTCGCGGCGGACGTAGCGCGGATCGACAGCGGCGATGTGCATGGCGACGTCGTGGCAGAGCTGCTGGAAGGCATCGGTGCGCGCGACGAAATCGCTTTCGCAATTGATTTCGACGATCACGCCGATTTTCCCGCCGGCATGAATATAGTGGCCGATGAGGCCTTCGGTGGCTTCGCGCGAGGCTTTTTTGGCCGCGGCGGCTTGACCCTTTTTGCGGAGGACATCGATGGCTTTCTGGATGTCGCCGCTGGTTTCGACCAGGGCGGCGCGACAATCGCTGAACCCGGCGTTGGTGAGTTCCCTGAGTTCTTTTACGAGCTTGGCTGGAATGTCCATGACTGGCTTAGATGTACTCATCCTTTTTTCTCGTTTTCCTTGCAAGACTAAATTCAAAAATCCTTGAAATTGATGAAAACTTTCTTCAGGGCTAAAGCCCTTTGAGAGGGATGCCTCTTAATGTCGGACCTAAAGGTCCGACCCCCGTTGCACGCACATCGTTTGCCGCCCCACTCCTGACCGAAAAGGCGCCCGCCTCGGCCCTTCGCTTCGCTCAGGGTAAAAAGGCGGCCGCTACACAACCGCGAAAATCGTCTAAAGATCGGCCATTACGCACCACCGCGGCCAATGGCTGCGGTGATGCTAGAAAAATGGCCCGGCGTGGTTTTTGATGCGCCGGGCCGGAAAAATCGGCGGCCTCGCGTGACGAAGTCACGTGGTTCGCGCGACGAGTTAGCGGACTTCTTCGTCCGGAGGAACAGTGGTGGTGAGGGCTTCGGTGAGGGCTTCGGAGCCTTCGACGAAGTCGCCTTCCTGTTTCTCGTACTGCTCGTAGGCGCTGGTGTCCACGTAGTCTGGGCCGGGTTCCAAAGCCTGATCGCTGGCAAGCTTCTGGTCGGCGACCTGGGACTGCTCGTAATGAGCGCGGCCTTCGGCGACGGAGTCTGCAATCTTGGTGGTGAACAGGCGGATTGCACGCAGGGCGTCATCGTTGCCGGGAATGATCCAGTCGACCATGTCCGGATCGCAGTTGGTGTCCACGACGCTGACGACCGGAATGCCCATGCGTCGGGCTTCCTTGACGGCAATTTCTTCGGCGTTGGAATCCACAACGAACATGGCGTCGGGAAGATTGGCCATGTTTTCGATGCCTTCGAGATTCTGGTGCAGGTGCTTCATTTCGCGATCGAGACGCGCGCGCTCTTTCTTGGACAGCTGCTCCATGCGGCCGTCTTCGGTCATGGCCTTGAGGAGCTTGAGGCGCTTAATGGATTTCTGCAGCGTGGCCCAGTTGGTGAGGGTGCCACCCAGCCAGCGGTGATTGATGAAATAGGCGCCGCAGCGCTTTGCCTCTTCGGCAATAGCTTCCTGAGCTTGACGCTTGGTGCCAACGAAGAGCACGGTACGGCCTTGACCGGAAATATCGCTGACGAACCGGCTGGCTTCGCGGAACATTTTCAAAGTTTTCTGAAGATCGATGATGTGAATGCCGTTCCGTTCGCCAAAGATATATTCCTTCATCTTTGGATTCCAACGACGCGTCTGGTGGCCGAAGTGAACGCCAGCCTCCAGAAGCTCCTTCATGGTTATTTCTACCGCCACACTTCCTCCTTTTAGAATTAGCCGCTTGTCGAGACGATCAGGCCTCGCAGCAGCTTCTTGCCGGCTACCTTGCCGGCCGTGATCTTGGCGTCCCGGATTGCGCCGGGACGCCAGAGAGTTTTGCGCTTCGACAGTCGAAGTTGAGGTCCTTCGTCCGTCCTTATCGGATGGTCTCAGGATGACAACTCGCGAAACTACTCGCGCCAAAAACCACTACCAAGCGATTAGCGCTTGGTGAATTGGAAGCGCTTGCGCGCGCCCTTTTGGCCGTACTTCTTGCGTTCCTTCATACGGGAATCACGCGTCAAGAAACCATTGGTGCGTAGGGCCGGGCGAAGCTCCGGATTGAAGCGGCTGATGGCGCGGGAGAGTCCCATGCGAACTGCTCCGGACTGGCCACCAACACCGCCGCCCTTGGCGGTGCACACGACATCGACCTGATCGGCCAGGCTGGTGAACTTCAGTGGCTCGATGGCGTCATGCTTCCAAGCGTGATTGGGAAAATAGGCATCGACGGTGCGTCCGTTGACGGTGAATTTTCCCGAGCCCGGGCGAAGAAAAACGCGCGCAATGGATTCCTTGCGGCGGCCCGTGCCGTAAAACCAAGTTGTTTTGCCCACGATGGGCGAACCGGCTGTACTCAATGATCCTCCTCGAAACTCGCAAAGGCGCCCGCTTCGGAAAGCGGCCGCTACAAACTGCAAACCCAAGAGCGGACGGCCTCGGAAGACCATCCCTACAAAAACTCGATACCGCTAGAACGGTCCAAGAGACGATTGCTCGTCGCTTAAACACCACGCTTGGATAGCTCCTCTGCTAAGGCACCACTTAGAAAGGAACACCTACGTGCGGGTACTTATTGCAGCGCCTAAAACAAAAGGCGAATTAAACCGCTACGGACTGGGGCTTTTGCCCGACATGCCGAGTCAAACCTGTCGCGTCGCGATAAATGCGCAACTTCCTGGCGCGGCGCGCGCGGAGCTTGTTCTTCGGCAACATGCCAAGAACGGCTTCGCGAATCATCCACTCGGGCTTGGTCTCCCGCACGCGCTTGGCGGGAACTTCCTTGAGCCCGCCAGGATACCCGCTGTGCGAGTAGTACACTTTTTGTTCGACCTTGTTACCAGTCAGGCGAATCTTGTCGGCATTAACGACCACGACGTGATCGCCGGAATCCAAATAAGGCGTGAAGGCGGCCTTATCTTTGCCGATCAGGAGGCGCGCGACTTTAGTCGCCAAGCGGCCCAACACCTGGTCGGTAGCATCCACGACAAACCACTGAGCGCCTTCCTTAAGCGCTTCGGCTTCTTTACCCTTAGCTACGTACGTCCTCATTGCAACAGTCACACCTTTCCCTGTAAAGACAAAATGCAAGTTTAAGGGGTGAAGAGAGGTTTGTCAACGAAGTTGGTGGAGCGTGGAGGCGCGAATTACGAGGGCTGATCGGGAGACGACGCGTCTATTCTACTCTAATTCCCTGCTGCCCAATGCTGCGGTTGTGGGTAGTGCAAGCGTGTTACTTACGGAGAGATCCGCGACGCGAAGCCTGGTGACCGTGAGTTCTTCGATTTGAAGAGATTTGAGACTGGTCTTTTTTATCGAGAGCTAACCGGCCGATGGCCAGTGCTCCGATCGCAAACGCGCCCACGGCCACAGCGCCGATGGCCAGTGCTCCAAGAGCACCGGCGCCACTTGCGGCGGCACTGCTACGGACCTTTTTCGATTTCAGCGGATATTTCATGGCTTACTTCTCCTGAAAGGATTGTAAGCCCTGCTGGCATTTCTGTGTGGGCTGCGTTGAAAAAGGCCGACGGGACGCCGGCGCTACCGCGCTCGGTACTCAATTCGGCGCGCGGCGATGAATGTTCCGCGGAAGTCCGTTTGCCAGCCGCGAATGGATTCGGGTCTGATGAGGCTGGGAGTGGGAATTTCGGGATTGCTCATTTGAAGAGAGTAGCCGTTGGCGAGGTAGGACGGGATGTCGCGATAATCGGTGATGGGAATATACGGTCCTTCTTTGCCCAGATGAACGTGGAAGCGGTTATCTTTGAAGCGATGCGGAAGCAATCGGGTTCCGAGATTCTTGCCGCGAGAGACAGTGGCGAACAGCATCGAACTCCTCCCAGGGAAAATAAAACTTCGCACATTCTACAAACGGCGAAGCAGTGCGGGTAAGGGGCAAATCTGTGGAAAAATGTGCATCGCCTTGTTTTTGCACAGTTTTCTCACTGGATTTATTTTTCGTTTTCCTGCACGGGGAAATTTTCGTGGTGATTTACGACGCACGTTCAGCGCAGTTGTATCTCACGAGACCGCGAATCATTTTCTCCGTTGCGGCTGCTGTAGTCCTTCATTACCATACGTGCTGCCGGGTAGCAGGCCGATGCAATGGGGAGTTGGCGGCCACCGGCAGGGATCTTTCCGCAGCAAGGAGAGTCAAATGCCGTATATACGTAATTTTCGAGGGCTGATTTCCGGACTGGCCATTGTGCTTTTTTGTTCCGCCGCCTATGCGCAGGCACCCGCGACGCCCCCGGCCGCGGCGGCAGTCGCGCCGGACCCCAATGCCCCCAAGATCACGATCATGAGTTTCGAATACGGTACGGTGCGCACGTACGTGCAGCAAATTTTTGGTGGGGATCAGGATATCGGCAAGGGAATTTCCGATTTGCTGGTGGACAAGCTATTGAAGGACGGAAAGTACCGGCTGATCGAACGCTCCGCGCTGGATAAGATATTGGCGGAACAGAATTTTTCCAACAGCGACCGGGCGGATTCGACGACCGCCGCGAAAATTGGAAAAGTTTTGGGCGTGGACGCAATCGTGATCGGATCGATCACGCAATTCGGCCGTGACGACCAGCACACCAACGTGGGCGGCGGTGGCTACGGATTGGGCAAGTTTGGATTGGGCGGCGTGGGAACAAGCAAAGCCAAAGCCGTAGTGGGAATTACCGCGCGGATCATTAACGTGTCCACGGGGGAAATTCTAGCTTCGGCGACCGGCAAGGGTGAATCAACGCGCTCGAGCACCGCATTGCTGGGTGGAGGCGGCGGCTGGAGTGGTGGAGGTGGCGGCGGCCTGGACATGGGCAGCAGCAACTTTGCGAATACCATTCTGGGCGAAGCTGTTCACAAGGCGGTGGACGATACCGGAACGCAATTGGATGACGCCGCGGGGAAAATTCCCAAGCTGAAGTTGATGGTGAATGGATTGGTTGCGGACGTTTCGGGAAATACGCTGATCCTGAACGTGGGAAAGAAAGCCGGGGTGCATGTTGGCGACGTTTTAGTGGTGAGCCGGCAGGTACGCACGGTGAAAGATCCCGCTACGGGAAAAGTGATCAAGTCCGTGGAGGATAAAGTGGGTTCCGCTACAGTGACGGATGCGGACGACGATTCGTGTACGGCGACGTACGCTGGATCGGGTCCCGCAAAGGTCGGAGACGTGGTCAAGAACAATTGATGCTGCCGACTTGATTGGCAATCGTTTGTGAACTTGTAGAGCCCGCAGGCATTGATTGCTGCGGGCTCTTTTTATTGGGAGGCGCATATTTTCGTGTTAATTTGGGGCGGTAAATTTGGGATGAAGTAGAGGCATGGGAGGCGATATGACCGCGGAATTTACGACCGGCCAGCACATAGGCGATTACGAAATTCTTTCCATCCTGGGGATGGGAGGAATGGGCAAAGTCTATAAAGTGCGCAACGTGATTTCCGACCGGATCGAGGCGATGAAGATTTTGTTGCCGGATCTGACCTCCAATCAGGGGTTGGCAGACAGATTTCTGCGCGAAATCCGGTTGTTGGCGACGCTGAACCATCCAAACATTGCGGCGCTACGCACGGCGCTGACTTACGAAAATCAGTTGGTGATGATCATGGAGTTCGTGGAAGGCGAGACGCTGGCGAACCGCATCGCGCGGGCGCCCATTTCCACGGCGGAGGCGGCGAATTATTCGGATCAGATACTTTCGGCGCTGAGTTACGCGCACAAACAGAACATTATCCACCGCGACATCAAGCCGGCGAACATGATGCTTACACCCGCGGGCGTAGTGAAGCTGATGGACTTCGGGATCGCAAGGTCGAGCAGCGACCATGCCATAACGAATACCGGGACGACGATTGGTTCGTTGAATTATATGCCGCCGGAGCAGGTGCGCGGCGAATCGGCGGACGCGCGATCGGACATTTATTCGTATGGGGTGTCGCTTTACGAATTGCTGACGGGGCAATTGCCGTTCAAGGGTGATTCGCACTATTCGTTGATGACCGCGCATTTGAAAGAGTTGCCGGCAGCGCCGATAACGTTGCGCGCCGATCTGCCTGCAGAATTGAACGAAATTATCATGATGGCTATGGCGAAGGATCCGGCGGAACGCTTCCAGAGTGCTGACGCGTTTCGGGCCGCGTTGAAAAGCGTGCCGGTGAGCGCGCTGCCCGTTTCGAACACGACGACGACGGGGCCAGCGAGACGATCGGCGACGATGTCCTCGGCGGAAACGGTGGTGGATCCGCCGGCACCTGGGAAACAGCCGACGTCCGCGGAGACGATTGTGGAGCCATCGACGACGCCAGCAAGGGTGCCGACGGTCGCGTCTCCACCGCGAACGCCTGCGCCAGCAATGGCTGCGGCTGCCGCCGTTTCTCCAAATGTTGCGGGGACTCCAGCACGGCCGGAGGCGATGACGATGCCTGCGGCGGCCATGGCAACGTCTGGCCGAGGATTGTGGATTGCGCTGGGGGCGATTATAGGCGTGGGCGTTTTGATTGCGGCGGGGATTTACATCCCGCGGAGAACGCACACGCATGCGGATCCGAGTCAGTCGGCGTTTCCCGCGGCCGGATCGTCGGCTGGATCATCGGCTGGATCATCGGGGGGGAGTTCCGCGAGTGGCTCTTCGGGGGCGGCTTCACAAGCGCCACAAGCGACCGCGCCACCCGTGACTCCGGTGATGACTCCGGACGCTTCGGCGGGGTCTGGTGCGACGGCGCCTGCGCCGAATGCTACGGGTGACACCAGCGGTGCCGCGAATTCTGGGCCAGGTGCGGGCGGCGCGAGTGGCGCAAAAGATTCGTCGAGTAGTGGGCGCGCTGGGCGTGGAGGAAATCCGAAACCGATGCGCGCTGGGCAGGGTGATGCGAGCGGTGGAACGAGTGCGCAGGCGACACCTGCTGTGCCGGCCGGGCCGTCGCCGGAGGAGCTCGCGAAACTGGAAGACGAAGGGGATCAGCTGAGCGCGCGGGCTTCCGCCGCAAGCACCAGCGTGGAGACGCTGCGCAGGCAGCAGATGGCCTCCGGCTACAATTTGCGGGCGGACGTTGCAGGGGCTGCGGAACGGATGCAGTTGTATGTGGCTAAGGGGAATGCCGCGCTGCAAGCTCACGATACGGCGAATGCGAAGAAGTATTTTGATCTGGCGGATACGGAAATTTCGAGGGTGGAGAAGTTTTTGGGACATTGAGACATTAAGTGGGAGTGCGCAAGACGCGGTGATTGCGCGGGCCTTGGGTGCAGCAGTGCTGCACCCCTACAAGATGGACCCAAGAAAAAGAGCGCACCCTTAAGTGCGAAGGGTGCGGCACCCAAAAAAGCAGGGCGGCCTGAAGTTACGGGAGTTGTGCGGTTAGTTGAGAGAATTCGGGGTCGTTGTGCAGGAAGAGGAATTGTGGATGCAACTTGAGATTGACGAGACGGCCGTTTCGTTGGTCGAAGGCTTTTTGCAGCCAGAAGAGCGTTTGCTGTTTGTCGCGTACGCCTGCGTAGAGCATGGCCCAATCGTAGGGCGAAATGTATTGAGAGTCCTGCTTTTGCAGAAATTCGGTGTGAATGTTTTCCCAATCGGTTTGCTGTCCCGCACGGCCATAGGCCGCGGCGAGTTCCGCTTTACGGGTTAGGTTTTGGGGATCGAACGAGACGTATTCGCGTAAAGACGCAATGGCGGAAGCGTATTCGCCGTTCTCCAAATAGGCCTGACCTAAATAACCTCGAGCGATGCCGAACTTCGGATCGACTTGCAAGGCATCTTTCGCGGCTTGAACCGCCCCGGGATAATCGCCAGCCAGGTAATAACACCACGCGACGTTGGAATTAATGATGGCTGATTTGGGGTCCAGCGAACGAGCGATGCGAATTTGTTTGAGGGATTCTTCCTTGCGTCCATTGGCGGCGAGATAAAGCGCGTACCAATGGATACCGTCAGCATAACCTGGATTTAGCGCGATAGCTTTCAGCAGTTCGGGTTCGATGCCCTCGCGTTCCAGATTGTAGAAGCGAATTACGGCGAGCGTGGCGTGGGCCTGGGCCAGATCTTTATCGAGATCCAAGGCTCTGGCAGCGGCTTGCTTGGCCTTGGGAATGGATTCCGCTGGAGCCAGAATGTGATAGTTGCTCATGTGCATGTAGGCTTCGGCAAGAGAAGCTTGCGCAGGAGCGAAATTGGGATCCTTGGCCACAGAACTCTGGAAATCGGTGGCAGCGGCTAGGAGGCCTTCGCGCGTGCGCTTTGCTGATTCGTAACGACCGCGGAGATAAAGCTCGTAAGCATCAGGGGCTAGCGGAGCGCGATGAGAAGCTTCGAGCGCCGCGGAACTGGAAAGCTTGAGTTGGACGCCATTGGCGACTTCCTGCGCGACTTCCGCTTGCAAGGACGTCAGATCACCGATAGAGCGAGAGTATTCATGAGACCAGATGTTGGTTTGGTCCTCGGGGCGACTGAGCGCTACGTTGATGACCAAGCCATTGTGCGCGGATCGGATGCTCCCATCCAGAACGTAGCTTGCGTTCAACTCTTTGCAGATATCCTTTACGTTCTTGGCGCTGTCTTTGTAGCTCATCGCGGAGGTGCGGGCAATGACAAGCATTTGGCCGCCATTGGACTGGCCGAGTCGCGCGATCATTTCTTCGGTAAAACCGTCGCTGATGAATTCCTTGTCGGTGTCTCCAGTGAGATTTTTGAAAGGCAATACAACCATCATGGGGACGCGACTGGGATGAGCAGGAGCACGGAGGAAATGATTGATGGCGAAAAACGCAACCAGTGAGAACGCAAGGACGGCGAGTGCGGCGAAGAACTGTTTGCGAGACGGCAAGCGCAGCGGATCGTGCAAATTTCTGGGCAGGACGGGGCGCGCCGGAGGCGGGGAGAATTGCTGAGGTTCAGGCTCCGGCTGAACGGCAGGTGCCGGCTGAAGGTCCAGCGCCGGCAAATTCTCGAAATGTTCGCGGGCTACGCCCTGATTGACGCGCTCCACGTTACAGATGAAACGGTAGCCACGACGGGGAACGGTTTCGATATAGCGCGGACTCTCGGCACTGTCGGAGAGAATTTCGCGGAGGCGTTTGATGCCGTTGTAGAGGCCGTGTTCGAAATCGACGAAGGTGTCGGACGGCCAGAGGCGACGCTGAAGCTCTTCGCGGGTAACGAGTTCGCTGGGCCTTTCGGTAAGGACTTGGAGTATCTGGTAGGGCTGTTCCTGAAGCTTCAGGCGAATGCCATGCTTACGAAGTTCCTGTAGACGCAAGTCTAGTTCGTAGTCACCGAAGCGGACAGTTGGGCGAGGATGGGAGTTTTCTGTCATTTGAGCAGGAGCAGAAGACCCAAAGGTTGAGATATGAAATAGTATAGCAAGCTCAACCAAAACGAGACACAGAATAACACTTGGGGTATCAATGTCTTAATGGGATAGATGCATGAGAGAGATTTGATAGCGCGGAGGTATTGACGGTAATACAGGTTTTGGTGCATACCAATGGATAAGTCCCGACCACAGAGGCGCGGATGGCCATCCGGCTCGTATCGTGGAACTGTTAGCGGAAGTAGTGCCTCGTGATTAGAAAGTCGTCCCGTTTTGAGAATGGGAACGACGCGTTGCGCCTCCTCTTGTTTCGCCTGCCTTTCTTACTCCGTGATTGGCGGTTTGTTCTGCTTTCGTTGGAAGCTACGCGCTTTCGTTGCGAAATCCTGGAGAGTTTATCTATAGGTTGAGGTTCTTGAGGACGGCAAAGAACGTCCTCGTCTTCGGGACCACTGCGAATTCACGACTCGACAAACGTCGTGATCCCTGACGCCCGACGCTTTGAGCCGCCCTCCGGTCGGGCGTGAGGCGGGCCAAAAATCGTCCCGCCGTGTCAGCGAAGAGATTGCGGAGCGAACGAACGAGGATTAACATCGTCCAGGCTCTCTCCTGTCCGAATGTGCTGCTGTTCGTCCTCGAAGTAAGGTCCCCGAGCGATTTTGAAACGGAGGTCATCGTTATGAATACAGACAAATTGCATGAACTTTTGGGTAAGGCGGTGGTGGACTTTGGAGCGACCATGCATGCGGCAATGGTTCGCATTGGCGATAAGTTGGGGTTGTACAAGGCACTGGCTGTTGGCGGGCCGCAGACGCCAGCGGAACTTGCGAAGCGGACGGGGACGGCGGAACGTTATGTCCGCGAATGGGCCAATTCCCAGGCGGCGGGCGGCTACGTGAATTATGACGCGGCCACCAAGAAGTATAGTTTGAGCGAAGAGCAGGCGTTCGCGCTATCGGACGAGAGCAATCCAGTGTTTTTGCCCGGTGCGTTCCAATTGGCGCTGGCGGCAGTACGTTCGGAAGAGCGGGTGTGCGATGCGTTTCGCAGCGGGAAAGGAATGGGATGGCATGAACATCATCACGAACTCTTTCCCGGCACGGAGCGATTCTTCCGCCCAAATTATGCAGGTAGCCTGGTGAGCAACTGGATACCGGCGCTGGAGGGCGTGGAAGCGAAATTGAAGAAGGGTGCGAAGGTAGCGGATGTTGGATGCGGGCTGGGAGCGTCCACAATTTTGATGGCCAAGGCTTACCCTAAGTCGGAATTTACGGGCTTCGATTATCACGACAAGTCGATTGAGTCTGCTCGGCAGCGCGCGAAAGACGCGGGGATGCAGGATCGCGTGAAATTCGAGATTGCGAAGGCGAAGGATTATCCAGGAAAGGACTTCGACTTCGTGGCGTTTTTCGATTGCCTGCACGATATGGGTGACCCGGCGGGTGCCGCGGCGCACGTGCGCTCCACGTTGGCGAAGGACGGGACATGGATGATCGTCGAGCCGTTTGCGAACGACAATCCGGAAGACAATTTCAATCCCGTGGGGCGGGCGTATTATTCGGCGTCTACTTTGCTTTGCACGCCGGCGTCTTTATCGCAGGAAGTGGGACTGGCGCTGGGCGCACAGGCGGGCGAGAAGCGGATTGGCGCAGTGGTGAAAGAGGGTGGCTTTACGCGATTCCGGAGGGCGGCAGAAACACCGTTTAATTTGGTGTTCGAGGCGCGGCCGTGAAAACCTAAGAAAAGACTTAACACAAAGGACGCAGAGGGAGGAGCACAGAGGTCACGAAGAAGATGTTCAGGATGACAACACCGAGTTTAATTTTGACCGGTACGCCCGGGCGACGTGCCGGAGTTGGGTACAATGGACGTGTGTGCAAATCGATTTTGAACTGGGTGTGAATTGATACATCGGCACGTTTTTCATAATGATGCGGTTTTTCCGATTGAAAAGGCGAGGTGGTCACCGGGCCAGGCGGGGTTGATCTCCGGCTGGGGCCTATTTACGACGATACGGATTTCACGCGGAGAAGCGTTTGCTTATGAGCGGCACTGGCGGCGGTTGGAGAAGGACGCCGGAATCACACGGCTGCCGTTGACTCAATCGGGCGCGAAGGTCCGAGTGCACCTGCAGGAAGTGATACGCGCGAACAGGGTGCTGGAGGGCTGCGCGCGGATTTATCTTACGTGGAACACCACCGGGTATTGGAGAAGTGAAGAAAAGATGCCAGACGTGGATCTGGTGATCACGACGGCGGATTTGCCGGCGTATCCGGAGTCGGTACGGTTGGGGGTGCGCGAACATGGGAGGCACGCTTCGTCTGCATTGGCCGGGGTGAAGACCACTTCGTGGTTGAACAACGTGTGGTCGGTGGCGGAGGCGCAGCGTGAAGGGTTTGATGAGGTGGTGCTGCTGAACGAACGCGGCGAAGTGAGCGAATGCACGGCCGCGAATGTTTACGTGGTGAGGAAAGCCAAGGTAGTGACGCCGCCGCTGAGTTCGGGATGTCTGGAGGGCGTGACGCGCGGGGTGTTGATGGAGATTGCGTCGGAGGCGGGCACGAGCGTGCAGGAGCAAACGCTGCGGCTGGAAGATTTGTTCGCGGCGGACGAAGTGTTTGTGACGTCGACGAACCGGAATGTGATCGGAGTGTCGGAAATCGCGGGAAATAAAATTGGGAGCGGCGCGCCGGGTGCGTTGACGCAACGATTGGATGAAACGTTTGATGCGTATGTGAATGATTACGTGGAGAGACGGTTGGCGGCCAGCCGGTAGAAAGAAACCCCGAGAGAGAAGACAAACCCAAGAGCACAGCCAGGAATGGCTGTGCCACCTTTGTCAGAGCAAGCGGAGGGCGGGTCACAGCCAAGAATGGCTGCACCACGAAGAGGAACCCAAGCCCGCAAGAGAGACCCCAAAAACCACATATCGACGTGTGGGGCACGCTGCGAGAGAGAGAACCCCAAGAGGGCGGGGCAAACCGCCGCCCCTACTAAGTAAGCAAAGAGTGATCAGTGGTGGGCCGGGGTTGGGGCGGAGGTAGCGTTTGGATTTGGGCCCAGGGTGGCTCGCAGAAGGATTGGTGCGAGGACCGTGGTGATCATTACTAGCAGGACCACAGCCGAAAACAGACCTTCATCGACCACGCCGATTCCTCTGCCGATCCCTGCGAAGATCAGCCCAACCTCACCGCGTGGCATCATGCCGAAGCCGATGGCGAGACGATTCATGGTGGGCGGCGCTCCCCAACCGGAGGCAACCTTCCCGATTATAGCGACGACGGTGAGCGCCAAGCCCGCGAGCAACACATCTTTGCTAAGCATGGTTTCCAGCTTGACCTGAATACCCATCCAGACGAAAAAGAGCGGAACAACGAGGGATTCGAGAGGCGAAAGAAGTTCGTGCAGTGTTGCGCCTCCTACTTCCTGATCGAAGAAGCTGTTGAGGATCATGCCAGCAGCGAAGGCACCCACGATGGTGGCGAGTTCGGCAACATTGGCCAACCAAGCGAGCAAGAACGCGAAACTAATGCCGAAGAGGAGTTTCAGATTATGTACGCCGATGGCGGCCAGGCGGCGTACGAGTTTGGGCATGAGCCAGATGCCGATACCGAGAGAGGCAACCAGGAAGAGGGCGGCTTTGCCGGTTGTGATGGCGATAGAAACCAGGCTGATGGCGCCGGTGAGGGCGAGTCCGCTGACTACGGCGAGGACAATGAGACAGAGCACGTCGTCAATAACGGCTGCGCCAAGGATGATGCGAGCTTCTTCCGTGGTTTCGCGTCCCAGATCCCGCAAGACTCGCGCTGTTATGCCAACGCTGGTGGCAGTGAGAATGCCGCCAATAAATAAATCCGCGGCGAGCATGCTGTTGGGATGGAGCAATTTCATGGTGCCCATGCCGAGAACCATCGGGAGAACGATGCCTAGTATGGCGACGAAGGCGGCGGGCTTTCCGACGCGCTTCATTTCCACGAGGCTGATTTCCAGGCCGACGAGAAAGAGAAGGATGAGGATGGCCAGGCGCGAGATGATGTCGACGAAGGAGTAGATGGTCATATACGTCTGGCCCTGCGGGCCACCAAGAAGATTCGCGATCAATTCGGTGTGAGGACCGGGAGGAAGAAGTTGCCGCGTGGCGTCCGCGAGATTCACGGGCCCTGTATATGCGAGCGCCGAAATGCGGGAGAGGGTGTCGCCCTCGCGGAGGACAGTGAGCGTGGGGCTGCCGAGATAGTAGCCGAGATTTCCAGCGACAAGGCCGACGAGGAGTTCCCCGAGAACGGAGGGCTGGCCAAGCCATTTCATGAGGAGTCCGCCGAGAGCAGCTCCCAGGGTGATAAAGATGGACGCGATAAGAATGGGGACAACGGGATCGGCATGGGAGATTTCGCCGCTGGCGAAGAGAAAAGTGGCGATTTGCGGTAAAGGCAGCATGTGGGTTCCTCAGGGGACTAAAGGGTGAGGTATTGTTGTGAGTTTGCGGGATGGAAGCAAGATGAAAGTGGAAGGGCGGGTGGTTGGTGCGAGTGGTTGGTGCGAGTGGTTGAGTTCGGGGAAGGCGGTCCCTACAAATGCAAGAGGAGCGCAGACCCAGGCGAAAGAGGGACCCAACAGCACAGCCAGGAATGGCTGTGCCACAAAATAGGCCGACAGGGCTGCCGTGCTCCTATTAGGACACTAGAGGCGCATAGGGGGCCGGTGCGTGCTAGAATTCTGCGGTTAGAGGGCTGAGGGGGTTTGGAGTCGGCATGACGGAAACGATACCGCAAATAGAAGCGGTGCTTGAGGTCATTTCGCCGGATGGGGCGCGGAAGTACGTGCGCGTCACGCAGATGCCGTTCATGATCGGGCGCGGGGCGGAGACCGGAAATCATTTGCAGCTGACGGACCGACGGATTTCGCGGAATTGCGCGGCGATCGTGGTGGAAGCCAATCGCTATTACCTGGAAGACCGCGGGCAGCGGCGCGGGATGTTTGTGAATGGCGAGAAAGTAGAGAGCCGGGCGTTGAATGACGGCGATGTAATTACTTTTGGACTGGAAGATTCCTACCAAGTAGTTTTTCGCGTGGCTGCGGGAACTTCGGACGAAGCGATTCCGCAACTGCTGACGCGCATCGATCACATGACGAGTTCGGAGACGACTGGCGGAGGTTTGCGAAAGCTGAACCTTTTGCTGGAAGCGACTTC